>Ga0207761_1000053_pt1 | contig 30901 bp, 26 predicted proteins | sample LuqExpMetageno34_FD_187792 | JGI IMG/M metagenome (GOLD analysis project Ga0207761, IMG submission 187792) | Tropical forest soil microbial communities from Luquillo Experimental Forest, Puerto Rico - Sample 34 (SPAdes) | ecosystem: Environmental > Terrestrial > Soil > Tropical forest ... | reverse complement strand
GGTCTCCTTTTCTTTGTGCCACGAGCACGTCGAACATTGGGAGCGTATCGCATCCCGTCAGGAGACCGGCCTTCTCATCTCATCTGATTAACGCGCAAATCGGAGACTGACCCATTACCCAAATTGGTCCTAGACGGCCCCTCGTCGCGCTTGGCACACTCCCTCTCATGCAAATCACGCCTTTTCGCATTGAAGAGTACATGGGCAAGCACGAATTCCGTGCCAGGTACTTGCTCTCTTCTTCCGACGCCGAATCGCAAACGATTGAAGAGTTGCTCGCGCTGGAGCCTGATGCACACGACGCGTTTTTGAAGCACTGGTGCGGCTACACGGAATCTCCGGGCGCTCCCTGGCTTCGCGAGGTCCTGGCGAAGATGTACGAGAGCATTAGCGCGGATCAACTCGTCGTTGTGTCCGCCGCCGAAGAGGCAATTTTCCTCTTCTATCACGTGCTGCTCACGCCTGCCGACCACGCCATTGTCGAAACACCTTGCTACGAAAGCGCTCTTACCCTGCCCAAAAGCACCGGCGCATCTGTCAGCCAATGGCGACGCAAGCCTGAGAACGGCTGGGCGCATGATTTAGCTGAACTCGAATCGCTGATCCGGCCGAACACCCGGTCGATCTACATCAATACCCCGCACAATCCCACCGGCTTGCTGATGCGTCCTGAAATTTTCCGTGGAGTCTTGGATCTTGCCAAGCGTCACAACATCTATGTGTTCTGCGACGAGGTCTATCGCGAACTCGAACACGATCCAGCTACGCGCCTGCCCGCCGGCTGTGACCTCTACGACCGCGCCATCAGCCTCAGCTCCGTCAGCAAAACGTATGGCCTTCCCGGCCTACGACTCGGCTGGCTCGCCTGCCACGACAAGAAATTCCTCGAGAAAATTGTGTCACTCAAGCACTACACCACCATCTGCGCCAGCGCGCCCAGCGAATTCCTCACCGCGCTGGCCTTCCGTCACCGCCAGAAATTCATCGACCGTAATCTGCAGATTGTGTTGCGCAATCTGCGCCAGCTCTCCGCCTTCTTTTCGCATCACTCCGACCTTTTCGAATGGACGCCTCCAAACGCCAGCACCATTGGCTTCGCCCGCTTAAAAAGCCAGCAGAACGTTCAGGAGTTTTGCGACCAACTGGTCAACGAAGCCGGCGTCCTGCTTCTCCCGGGCACCGTTTACGACGAACCGCACCACATCCGCTTCGGCTATGGCCGCCGCAACATGCCCGAGTCCTTGGCCCAACTGGAATCCTGGCTCGCGGCCTCCGTCCGCTGACTTGCGTCCGTAACCTGCAAGGTCAACACACAGCGCCAAAACACAAGGGGCGCGCTGATTCCGAGAGCGCGCCCCACATCAATTTTTCGCTATCTGTTGTTGAACTCTACGCCGCTCCCATCGACCTTCTTGCCTGGAAGCATTCCCGGCAGAACACGGGCCTGCCTTGCGTCGGGCGGAAGGGGACCGTCGTCTCCTTCCCGCACTGCGAGCAAGTGGTCTTCGTCTCCGCTCTTACCTGTCCGCCACCGCCACCGCCTCCGCCGCCCTCGGCGCGCTTGGCTTTGCACGCCTTGCAGCGTTTCGGCTCGTTCTTGAAGCCCTTGTCGGCGAAGAACATCTGTTCGCCGGCCGTAAACACAAACTCGGCGCCACATTCCGAGCACTTCAGGACCTTATCGTGGAATTCCATGACCCGCTCCCCTGGGCCCCTCTCGGGCAGCGGAAACGGGACATTCTTTGACCAATGGCCTTAGGAAAGCGACGGACCTGTACCTCGGGGTCGCCGGGCACGGATCCCTGGGGCCGGTGGGCGAAGAGTATGAGCGAAATCCCAACTTCTCTGCCTGATATGGGGCCTGATCCCGGAAGTGCGGCGCCGAGCCGCGTCTCGCGCAATTAATCTTGCTCGCGACGCTGCTTCTTGCGCAGTCGCTTCCGCGAAAGCGCTTCTTTGGCCCGGCGCTTCTCACCGGGCTTCATATAGAAGCTGTGCTTCTTTATTTCCTTGATGATGTCTTCCTGCTGCACCTTGCGCTTGAAACGACGCAGTGCGTTCTCAAGAGACTCACTCTCTTGGATAATTACCTCTGCCAATGAACTTCACCTCTATTCCGGTTCGGTTGATCTGACAGCGCTAGCGGGAACCTGCAGCACTGCCCCTGGTTACATTATCTCACGAGGATGCTGGCCTCTTGTAGTCAATTCAAGGTATTGAAGTCAAGTGTTCTTTGTTTTAGGGCCGTTTGCCGTATAGAACTAGGCACTCTTTACTTCCCAACCAACTTTCTCGCGGGTGCGCCAGGCACTGCCGGCCGCTTGCCACTGCTGGTATATTGGGTTGCCTTTACACATCTGCTTTGGGAGCCGACCCCCATGCCGGACATGCGCGACGCGATTGCCGTTCTTCTTGCTGGGGGGCAGGGAGAGCGTCTCTGGCCGCTGACTCGCGACCGCGCCAAACCCGCTGTTCCTTTCGGTGCGCTCTACCGCATCATCGATATCACGCTTTCCAATTGCGTGAACTCCGGCCTGCGCCGCGTCTTCACGCTGACGCAGTACAAAGCGCTCAGCCTAACGCGCCACATTCGCGCTGGCTGGTCGCCCTTGATGGGCCTTGGCGAATTCATTGAAGTCCTGCCGCCACAGATGCGTGTTTCGCAGCAGTGGTATCAGGGCACCGCCGACGCCGTCTATCAGAATATCTATTCCATCGGCAGTGAACGATCCAAGTTCACCTTCATCCTCTCCGGCGACCACATCTACAAGATGAATTACGCCAAGATGCTCGAACAACACTGCAATTCCGGAGCCGACGTGACCGTCGCTACCATCGAGGTGCCGGCCGCCGAAGCCGCCAAGCAGTTCGGTGTAATTGAAACCGACAAAGACTGGCGTATCCACGGCTTCGAGGAGAAGCCTCACAAACCCAAAACCTCGCCTCACAAGACCACCCATTGCAACGCCTCCATGGGCGTCTACATCTTCAATACCCAGTTGCTGATTCCGATTCTTCTCGCCGACTCCGAGGATCCCAAATCCGCTCACGATTTCGGCAAAGATATTCTCCCCCGCATCATTTCGAAGCATAAGGTCTTTGCGTACAACTTTGTCGACGAAAACAGCCGCGAGTCCCTTTATTGGCGCGACGTCGGCACCATCGACGCTTACTACGAGGCCAACATGGACCTCGTCAGCGTTTCTCCGGTCTTCAACCTCTACGACAAGCATTGGCCTCTGCGCGGCTGGCAGCATCAATACCCGCCCGCCAAGTTCGTCTTTGCGGACGAAGACCGCATGGGCGTGGCCCTCGATTCCATCGTCGCGGGCGGCTCCATCCTCTCCGGTGGGCGTGCCAAGAACTGCGTCATCGGCTACGACGTGCGCGTCAACAGCTATTGCGACGTCCAGCAATCCATCATTTACAATCACGTGAACGTCGGCCGTCACTCCAAAATCCGCCGCGCCATCATCGATCGCCACGTCAACATTCCCGAGCACACCGAAATTGGCTACGACCTGGAAGCCGACCGTCGCCGCTTCCACGTGACTCCCTCCGGCATCGTCGTCGTCGTCCGCCAGGAGTCCCTCATCGAAGAGCCCGAGTCGCAATGAAAGCTGCCTTTTTCGGCGGAGATCGGAGATTCGTCGCGGTTAGTTTGTGTCTCCGAGTTCTTGCCCTGTTGTTTCCGCCCATTTCACTCGCTCAGCAGACCGATTGGCCGGCTTATGGTGGCTCGGCCGCCAGCACCCACTACTCGTCTCTGTCTCAGATCAATCGCGCCAACGTGAAAAACCTCCAAGTTGCCTGGAGTTTTGATACGGCTGAGGAAGGAGGGCTGCAGACCAGTCCAATTGTGGTGAATGGCGTGCTGTATGGCCTCACGCCATCCCAGAAAATCTTCGCGCTCGACGCCGCCACGGGAAAGCTTCTCTGGAAATTCGATACCGGTGTCCACACCACGCAGCCCAATCGCGGTCTTGCCTACTGGAGCGACGGCCACGATGCGCGTCTACTCGTCGGCGTTCTGAATTTCGTCTACGCCTTAGACGCCACGTCAGGCCAGCCGATTCCCACCTTTGGCCAGACCGGCCGTATTGACCTGCGCGAGGGCCTCGGTCGTGAGCCCGCTTCTGCGCAATCCATCGCCCTCACCACTCCTCCGGTTGTCTTCAAGGATCTCTTCATCGTTGGCGGGCGCAATCCCGAATCGCTGCCAGCACCCCCGGGAGATGTCCGCGCCTTTGATGCCCGCACCGGTAAGCTTCGCTGGGCTTTTCACACTATTCCGCATCCCGGCGAATTCGGCTACGACACTTGGCCCAAAGACGCCTGGAAAATCAGTGGCGCGGCAAATAACTGGGCGGGCATGTCGGTCGACATCGCCCGTGGAATCGTTTACGTTCCCACTGGTTCGGCCGCTTTCGATTTCTACGGCCCCGACCGCCTCGGCGACGACCTATTTGCCAACTGTCTCATCGCGCTGAACGCCGCCACCGGCGAACGCCTCTGGCACTTTCAGGGCGTGCGCCACGATCTCTGGGACCGCGACTTTCCTTCGCCTCCAGTCCTGCTCACCGCGCAACGCGACGGAAAATCCATCGAGGCCGTCGCGCAACCCTCCAAGCAAGGCTTCATCTTCCTTTTCGACCGCACCACCGGCCAGCCACTCTTTCCCATCGAACACCGCGACTATCCTCCCAGCACTCTTCCTGGCGAAGTAGCCGCACGCCAGCAGGGGCTCCCCACACGCCCCGCTCCCTTCTCCCGCCAGAATCTCACCGAGGACACGCTCACAAAACGCACCGACGCTGTTCACCAGTGGGCTCTCGAGAAATTCAAAACGTTTCGCAGCGAAGGCCAGTTCGTTCCCTTCAGCGTCGGTAAAGACACGGTAGTCTTTCCCGGTTTCGATGGTGGCGCGGAATGGGGCGGCTCCGCGGTCGATCCAGACACCGCAATCCTCTACGTCAACGCCAACGATATCGCCTGGACCGGCGCCCTGGCCGAAACCACGTTTCATAAGAGCGTTAAAGCGATCTATCTTGGCCAGTGTGCTCTCTGTCACGGCGAAAATCGCCAGGGCACCCCGCCCACAGCTCCATCGCTAATCGGAATCGCGGATAAGATGTCGGCTCGTCAAATCGCCGCGACCATTCAGGAAGGGAAGGGTCGCATGCCCGCCTTCCCCAATCTTTCCGATGAACAGGTCTACGCCGTCGCCGAGTTCCTCAAAACCGGCAAGGACCAGGAACTCCCCACCATCGGACCGTTGTCCCCCTCGATGAAGTACCACCTCACGGGCTACAAACGCTTTCTCGATCCCGATGGTTACCCCGCCGTCGAGCCCCCTTGGGGCACGCTCAACGCCATCAATCTGAACACCGGCGAATACGTCTGGAAGATTCCTCTCGGTGAATACCCCGAACTCGCAGCACAGGGCATGAAAAACACCGGCACCGAGAACTATGGCGGGCCAGTCGTCACCGCCGGCGGCCTTCTTTTCATCGGCGCCACCAACTACGACAAGAAGTTCCGCGCCTTCGATAAGTCCACCGGCGAGTTGCTTTGGGAAGCGACTCTACCTTTCTCCGGCAACGCCACTCCCGCCACCTATTCCGTCAACGGCCGCCAATTCGTCGTCATCGCCGCAGGCGGTGGCAAAGACCTCCGCAGCAAATCCGGCGGCGTCTACATAGCCTTCGCCCTCCCCGCAAGCGCCTCCCATTAATTAGCCACTGGCCTCCGCCGACAGCTGACTACCAACTACTGACTACGAATTGCCACAAGCAGGCTGTCGACTGTTAACTGTCGACTGTGGACTTGCCGTAGTGTCCCCCGTCACTCGCCACTCCACACCCCTCTGCTACAATCTTTAGTTCGATTCCACTCAGGAGACACCACTGTTATGTCCACAAAAATTACCCGCGTGCACGCCCGCCAGGTCCTCGATTCGCGCGGCAATCCCACCGTTGAAGCCGACGTGCTTCTCGAGTCCGGCGCGTTTGGCCGGGCCATCGTTCCCTCCGGCGCCTCCACCGGCGAACACGAGGCTCTCGAACTCCGCGACGGCGACAAATCCAAATATCTCGGCAAGGGCGTGCTCAAGGCCGTGGCCAACGCCAATTCCGAAATCGCCAAAGCCGTCACCGGCGCCGACGCTGCTGATCAACGCGCCCTCGATCACAAAATGATCAGCCTCGACGGCACCAAGACCAAGTCCCGCCTCGGCGCTAACGCCATCCTCGCCGTGTCCATGGCCGCTGCCCGCGCTGCTTCCGTCGCGGTGAAAGAGCCGCTCTACAAATATCTCGCACGCTATTCCTCCGACCACTCCGCGAATCTGCTTCCCGTCCCCATGATGAACATCCTCAACGGCGGCGCGCATGCCGACAGCTCCGTCGACTTTCAGGAATTCATGGCCATGCCTGTCGGCGCACCCACTTTTTCCGAAGCGCTGCGTTGGGGCGTCGAAGTGTTCCATTCCCTCAAGAGCGCGCTGAAAAAGCACGGCTACTCCACCGCGGTTGGCGATGAAGGCGGTTTTGCGCCCAGCTGCAAGTCCAACGAAGAAGCCATTCAGATCGTGCTCGAAGCCATCAGTGCCGCAGGCTATAAGCCCGGTGAACAAGTCGCCATCGCCCTCGACCCCGCCGCCAGCGAGTTCTACGACAAGGCCAGCGGCAAATACATTTTCAAGAAGTCCGACAAGTCGCAACACTCCTCCGCCGAAATGGCTGCTTACTGGACCAACTGGGTGGAGAAATATCCCATCGTCTCGCTCGAAGACGGCATGGCCGAAGACGATTGGGCTGGATGGAAGACGCTCACGCAATCCGTAGGCGCAAAAACCTCTAAAAAGAAGATCCAGCTGGTCGGCGACGATCTCTTCGTCACCAACACCGAGCGCCTCTCCCGCGGCATCAACGAAGGCGTCGCCAACGCGATTCTCATCAAGTTGAATCAGATCGGCACCGTGACTGAAACCATCGATGCCATCGAACTCGCGCGTAAGGCTGGCTACAATTCCGTCATCTCGCACCGCTCCGGCGAATCCGAAGACACCTTCATCGCCGACCTTGCTGTCGCCACCGCCGCTGGCCAGATCAAGACTGGCTCGGCCTCCCGCACCGACCGCATCGCCAAGTACAACCAACTCCTCCGCATCGAGGAAGAACTAGGCTCCGCCGCCCGCTTCAACGGCAAAGCCCCGCTCAAGTAGCATAGGCTTTAGCCTGTGCGGATTCGCCCTTGTAGGGCCCGCCTTCCGAGGCGGGCCTTTTCTCTCCGATACGATTCCAACGGCAGGAGAGCTGAACGTATGCACCCAAAAGATGCATTATTCAAGAGCTCATCGAAAGCTTTCTACGCAACCACGGATGACGAAGATTGGGAGGATTGGGACGACTTCTCCAAGTTCAATTTGGAGCCATTGGCAGGTGGGACGTTGGCCAAGGAGTATGTGGCGGGTCCATTTGAGGGGGTTTTTCTGGTCGCTGGCAAAGTTGTTACGAAACACGAAGTGTCGCGTGACTGCTATTTGCAGGTCGTTCTACCGGAGCGCATATGTGAGTTCTGTTTTCTATTGGTCGATGGCGAAATTGTCAGACAGAGAGGCCGCCGTGTCGGTGAGGGTACGGCAATACCTGTAATCGCGATAGAGAAATTCGGCGTTCCTCAGTTGTTCTATTCGAAGGAGAACCCAGACTTTGGCATCGAGGTCCTTCGACGGGGCCTACGACTGGCCAGAGAAAAGAAAGACATCGCTTTTGACTTGGCCGTTCTTCTGAGGCAGGAGACGAGATATCAAGAGGCGATTGAAGCTTTTTCTATCTGCCTAGTAGAGGCTCCGGAGTCACCAATCGCGCTATCGCTCTACCAACAGCGCCAGCAACTCTACATGTTGACTGGAGACAACGAGGCCGCTGCGGAGGACAAGCGGCTTTGGGAAGTTGCGTTCAAACGAAAGTACGGGCGGCAAGCGAGTGACACTGAAATTCAAGCCACTTTCGGAGAATGTTGACGGCCCTAAGCCCTGATGGGCGGATAATCCGGGTCTTGTACTACACAAGCGAGTTTGGTTTCCGCGATCGGGGGCGTTTATGAGATGGTTGCAAAAACTGCCCAGCCGGCCTACGAATTCGTGCGCACCTTCCTCTTCATCTCAGCCATCACCAGCCGAATGTCCTCGTAACTCACTTCCGGCGGCATCGCGTCCTTGATCGGCTTCAACCACTCCACCCCCAGGTGCTGGCACGCCTCCCGAATCTGTTCGCGCCGCCCCGCCTCCACCCACCGTTCCTGAAACTCCGTCTCGCCGCGTTCCACTAAATCCGCAACCAGAACCGCCACCGACGACACTTTTCTCCCGCGGATCTGCGCAATTTCTTCCAGTGTGCGTCCCTGTTGCAGCAATTCCAGCGTCTCCAGTGACGGATTCGCCGGCCGCGCATGCCATTCCTTGCTGGCCCGTTCGCCCTTGCGGAATCGCTCGATCGCCTCAAGAATCTCCGCGCCATACATCTCGCATTTCTTCTCGCCGATCCCGGAAATCTCCATCAACTCCTTCTTTGTCTTGGGCTGCTTGGCGCACAACGCCTCCAACACGGTATCGTGCAGCACCACAAACGCAGCCACCATCTTCTCCCTCGCCGCATTTCGTCGCCATTCGCGCAGAAATTCGCGCAACTCTTCATTCACCGCGCAAGGCTCACCTTCGCTCCGCGTGAACGTCGCCGCTTCGATTCGCCGCTCCGGACTGCTTTTCAGTAAACGGCTCTCCGAACCCTTCGTCACCTGCATCCACTTCGGCGTTCCGGCGCACACATCGCAAACTCCACATTTCCCCCAATGCACCGGTTCGCCAAAGTGCTCGCAGATCATCTTCTGCCGGCACTCCTGCGTGTTGACGAACTCCTGCATGCGGTCGTAGCGCCTCCAAGCCTGCTGCTTCTCCCGTTCGCTGCCGATCTGATTGATGAAGTGCGCCCGCAGCGCATTGTCGCGCTTCTGCCAAAGCAAATGACAATCCGCCGGCAAGCCATCTCGTCCCGCGCGCCCCGTCTCCTGGTACAACTGCTCGATACTTTCCGGCAACCCCAGCCGCACTACGGCGCGCACATTCGGTTTGTTGATCCCCAGCCCGAAGGCGATCGTGCCCACGAGCACCCGTACTTCCTCGGACATCCACTTCTCCTGATTCTCGCGCCGCGCCCTGGCGTCCATCTGCCCGTGATAGCCCACCGCCGCAATTCCGTTTTCTTCCAGCAAATCGGTCACTTCGCCCACCCGCGCAATCGTCGGCGCATACACAATCACGTTCCCGCTCGCCGCATTCTTCACCGCCGCGAGCAGCATCTCGTCCTGCAGCACACCTTTCGTTTCTTTCACGAAATATTGCAGATTCTCCCGCCGGAAACTGGAAACCGATTTCAAAGGTTCCTTCAGCCGCAACTGCTGCACAATGTCATGCCGCACCTGTTGCGTCGCGCTGGCCGTGAATGCCGCAATCGCCTGCGCCGGAAACATCTCCCTTAACTTGCTTAGCTGGCGGTACTCGGGCCGGAAGTCATGCCCCCACTCGGAAATGCAGTGCGCCTCATCGATCGCGAAAAATGACAGCGGCACTCTCTTCAGCCATTCTGCCGTTCCCTCCATCACCACGCGCTCCGGCGACACGTACATCAAGCGGTATTCCCCGGCCATCGCCTTCGCTTTCAACGTGCGTCGCTCGGACTCAGCCACCGCGCTGTTCAGGAATACCGCGGGAATCCCCATTTGCTGCAGATTCGCTACCTGGTCCTGCATCAGAGCAATCAATGGAGAAATCACCACGGCAGTACGGCCTTCGCACAGCAACGCAGGCAGTTGGTAGCACAGCGATTTTCCGCCACCCGTTGGCATCACCACGCAAACGTCGCGCCCCGCCGTCAGGCTCCGCACGACCTCTTCTTGTCGTGGCCGGAAGTTGTCATACCCCCAATACTTCTTGAGTGCCGCTGTAAACCGATCCTGCGACTCGGCCGATCTTTTGTGGGCTGCGGCACTGCTAGTCATGAGGACTCCGGGAAGAGACTCCCAGGGAAGCTGGAAGTCAGCGCGCTGAAATTATATTCGCTTTATGTTCGCCCGGGTGTCAAGAGCCCATTTCACAATTTCCTATTTAGTTATCCACATGCTTGCAAATATTGTGAAAATGCCCGTTTTGGCACGCCTGGTGGGCTGCCCCTGCCTCCTTCGCTACTCTTTTCGTTGTATTCTTTGACACTCACCCCTCCTTCCCCATATGCTCTTTGGGCGCTTGGTTAGCGCTGCATCACGATGATCGGCCAGACCGTATCGCACTACCAGATCGTCGAGAAACTCGGCGGTGGCGGGATGGGTGTTGTATATTCCGCGCGCGATACCATGCTGGACCGCCACGTTGCTCTGAAATTCCTCCCTCCTGAGGCCATCGCCGACCAGCTTTCGATGGAACGCTTTCTTCGCGAAGCGCGCGCCGCCGCCTCCCTGAACCATTCCAACATCTGCACGGTTCACGAAATCGCGGAAGACAGCGACAACCAGCCGTTCATCGTGATGGAGTTCCTCGAAGGGCAAACTCTCAAGCATCTCATCGCCGGTCAGCCGCTGCGCACCGAGCGCATCCTGGAAATTGCCATTCAGGTAATCGACGCGCTTGACCACGCCCACTTCCGTGGCGTCATTCACCGCGACATCAAGCCCGCGAACATTTTTATTACCCGCGTCGGTCAGGCCAAAGTCCTCGACTTCGGACTCGCTAAAGTTTCCGCCGAACTCGCCATCTCCGCCGAAACTGCCACCGCGCCCAGCTCCAGCCATACCGGCTCCGTGCATCAGGACACGCTCACCAATCCTGGCGCCTCCATGGGCACCGTTGCCTACATGTCGCCCGAACAGGCCCGCGGCGACGCGCTTGATTCGCGTTCCGACCTTTTTTCCTTTGGCGCGGTGCTCTACGAAATGGCCACCGGGAAGCAGGCTTTCCGTGGGCAAACTTCAGCCGTGATCTTCAACGCGATCTTCAACCAGAATCCCGAGCCGCCAAGCACCCTCAACCACGACGTGCCCGAGGCTCTCGATGGCGTCATCTTCAAAGCCCTCGAAAAGGATCGCGACCTTCGTTACCAGTCCGCCGCCGAGTTACGCGCGGACCTGAAGCGTATCAAGCGCGACCTCGAATCTGGCAGGCCTGCTGTCGCCGCTCGCACCGGTGCACATCCGGTTCAGCGCGAAGCGCCGCGCGAGAAAAAATCTGCGAACTCCGTCGCCGTTCTCTACTTCGAGAATCTCAGTAGCGCCAAAGAGGACGAATACCTGCGCGACGGCATGACCGAAGACATCATCACCGAACTCGCCAACATCAAAAACCTGAAAGTCTTTCCCCGTCCGGCCATGCTCGCTTATCGCGACAAGCCGGTCACCGCTCCTCAAGTCGGCCGCGAACTTCACGCCGCCTACGTTCTCGGCGGAAGTGTCCGGCGCTCCGGCAACCGCCTTCGCATCAGCGCGCAGCTTGTCGAAACGCGCTCCGGACATACCGTCTGGGCGCAGCGCTTCGATCGCGAAATGGCCGATGTGTTTGAAGTCCAGGACGAAATCGCCCGCAGCATCGCTCAAGCCTTCCGCATCAACCTTTCTCCGCAGGAAGAGCGCAAAATCGCGTCCAAACCCACGGAAAATTCCGTCGCCTACGACTATTTTCTCCGCGGCCGCAGCTACGCCCGACGCGAAAGCCTGGAGTTTGCGCTCCAGATGTACGAGCAGGCCATTAAGCTGGACCCCAATTTCGCAGCCGCCCACGCCGGCGTCGCTTACATTTGCGCGATGATCCACGAAATCCGCGAGCACCATCCCAAATGGGTGGAACGTGGGGAAGCCGCTTGCAAGAAAGCCATGGAACTCGATCCCACGCTCGCCGAGGCCCAGGTCGCGCGCGCGCGCCTCTTCTATTCGCAGCGCAAACACCCCGAAGCCATCGATCTTGCTCGCAACGCCATTCTCCTCAAACCCGATTGCGACGGCGTTTACAACGTCCTGGCCCGCGCCTACTTCGCTTCCGGCCGCTTCGAAGATTGCGCCGAACTCACCGATAAGGCCATCGAGGCGAATGGCGACGACTACAACGTCTACATCCCTTTTGTGAACTCGCTCGAGTGCCTGGGCCGTACCGAGGAGCTGAAGCGAATCCGCGAAATGGAAATGGTGGTCCTGGAACGGCAACTCGAATTAGTCCCCGAAGATGTTCGCGCTCGCAGCCTTCTCGCCGCCGACTACGCCGCTATGGGCCGCGCGGAAGACGCTGTCCGCCACCTCGAAATGGCCATTGCTCTTCGCCCCGACGATTCCAACGTCCTCTATAACTCCGCTTGCACCTACTGCGTCTTGGGCAAAAAAGCCGACGCTCTCGAGCTGATTCGCCGCGCCCTAGCACACGGTTATGCCAATTTCGACTGGCCCCAGCAGGATCCTGACCTCAACCTGATCCACAATGACCCCGAATTCGTGAAGCTCTTCCCGCCAAAGATTTTGTAGGGGTTCAGCACGCTGAACCCTAGGTCCGCACGGCCGCAAATCTAGCGTCCTGCCGATCCCCTGCGCCTCCGCCCCTGTGACGCCCGCCACATCCCCTCCCCCTTCTCCCTGCTAGCCTATTCTGTTGACGCGCCCCCTCCGCGCCCTCGCTCCAGCGTCCTCTGCGAACGCTACAACTCGCATTCTTGGGGTGTGTCCGCCCCAGGCCGTCGATGGCGACGATTGCACAAGCCGACTTCCAGATTCCCAGCCTCGCTCGTCCCGCAATCAATCCCTGGATCATCGCGCTCACGGTCATGCTCTCCACCTTCATGGAGGTGCTCGACACCAGCATTGCCAACGTCGCCCTCCCGCACATCGCTGGCAGTCTTTCTTCCGGAGTGGACGAAAGCACCTGGGTACTCACCTCGTACCTCGTTTCGAATGCCATCGTTCTCCCTCTGACCGGTTGGTTCTCCAGGCTCTTTGGCCGCAAACGCTTCTACATGAGCTGTGTGTTCACCTTCATCGTCAGCTCATTCCTGTGCGGAATCGCGCCAAGCCTCCCGTTGCTGGTCTTCTTCCGGGTTTTGCAGGGAGCAGGGGGAGGGGGGCTGCAGCCCGTCTCCCAGGCCATCCTCGTCGAGAGCTTCCCCCGTGAAAAACAAGGCATGGCGATGGCGGTTTACGGCATGGGTGTCGTGGTCGCGCCAATCATCGGGCCGACGCTCGGCGGCTGGATCACCGACAATTACTCCTGGCGCTGGATTTTCTTCATCAACATCCCCGTTGGCTTGCTCTCCATCTTTCTTACCTCTGCCTTGATTCACGACCCACCGCATCTTTCCGGCAACACGAAGGGCGAAAAAGTTCGCATTGATTACATCGGTCTCGGCCTGCTCAGCGTGGGCCTCGGATTCTTGCAGGTCGTGCTTGATAAGGGCCAGCGCGACGACTGGTTCGCCTCCCACTTCATCGTCTGGAGTTCGGTTGCCGCCGCGGTCGGGCTGATCGGCGCGGTTATCTGGGAGTTGCGCCAGAAAAATCCCGTCATCGAACTGCATCTTTTCAAAGACCGGAACTATGCTGCCGCCACATTCACCATGTTCGCGCTCGGCATCGTTCTCTATGGCACCACGGTCATGCTGCCGGTGTTGTTGCAGACCTTGATGGGCTACACCGCGCAGCTCAGTGGCTACGTCCTCTCTCCCGGCGCCATCGTTACCCTGGTTTGTTTGCCGCTCGTCGGTTGGCTGCTCGCGCGTTTTCATGCCCGCTGGCTGGTTATTATCGGCCTGCTGATTCTCTCGCTGGGAATGTTCCGTCTCGCGAAACTGAATCTTCTCACCGGCTTTTGGACTTTCGTCTTCGTCTGGACTATCTCCCGTGGCGCGCTGGCGTTTCTCTTCGTCCCGATCAACGTCACCGCCTTTGCTTTTGTCCCCAAGGAGCGCATGAATAACGCCACAGGCCTCATCAATCTGGCCCGCAACATCGGTGGCAGCGTCGGCATCTCCCTCGTGACCACCTTGCAAGTGCGCCTGACGCAAATGCACCAGACCAACCTCGTTGGCCACGAGTCGCTTCTCAACCCGCGGTATATGCAAGCCCTTCACGGCGCCGCGGCAATGCTCCGCCAGCGCGGCTCCGACGCCTCCTGTGCGTTTCACCAGGCGCAGGCGCTGCTCTACTACGAACTCCAGCGCCAGTCGGCCATGCTCGCCTTTATCGATGTGTTCTGGATCCTCGGCATTATGTGTCTCTGCATGGTCCCACTCATGTTTCTGATCAAGAGCGCTCCTCGCGGCACCGCCGCTCCCCCCGCCCACTAGGTTTTTCGCGACGGTGTTGTAGGGGTCCAGCATTGCTGGACCCCATGTCCGCAAGATGTCAAAGATGGAGGAAGCATCTTATGCCTGCTCCGGCGGTTCCGGATGAATTGTCACTCGCGAAATTTGCGGGAAGCGTTCCTTCACCAGGTCTTCGATCGCTGCCAATACGTCATGAATCCTCGTTATGGATAATTCCGGCTTCATCACGCAGTGGCACGAAACCAAAATATGGTGCTCCACTTGCCTCACCCGCACTTCGTGGCAATTGATCAGCTCGTCGTAGTTTCGTTGCAGGTGATTCACGAACGACTCCACCGCCATTTCCAGTTGCCGCATCTCTCCCGCGCCGATATCGGGAGTGGCGATGTGGCGCCCCAGCGGCTCGATATGGATATTCACATCCAGTTTGAAATCACCGTTGCCCAAATGCTGAATCGCTTCTTCGAGCTCGGTTGCCCGGTTGTGGGCGTCGCGCAGGGAGAGGTTCTCGTCGACCTCCAGGTGCAGCTCCACAAAAAGTTGGCGCCCCTGCTGCGACGCGGCAATGTCGTGCACCGCAAGTCCCATATGCTGCGCTACGGCGCGAATCGATTCGAATAGATGCTCATCGCTGGGCGCCCGCGGCTCCGTGTGCACCACCACGTCCGCGGGCACGATCTGCTCCACGCGCTTCTCGATCGCATCGGTCAGGTCGTGCACCTGCTCAAGCCCCAAAGTGCGCGGTACCGAGATCGTTGCGTCCACAAAATGCCGGTTGCCTGCCCGCCGTACGCGCACCCGCTCAACGCCAAGAACGCCATCCATCCGGCCGATTGCGTCCGCGATTTCCTCCTGCAGTCCCGCAGGCGCCGCATCCAGTAGCGCGTCCAGCGTTCGCCGTCCCAGCTGCGAACCAACCCACAGAATCACTCCCGCTACAGCCAGCCCAGCCAGTGAGTCGGCGTACACCAGCCACGGGATACTCCACGAATTGCCGGCCCAAACCAGCGCGATGCCCAGGATCACCACGACCGTGCTCCAGACATCCGTCGAAAAGTGCAGCGCGTCCGCCTCCAACGCTTCACTCGCATGCTTTTTAGCCACTTTGTTGAGGGCCCGTGCGCGCGTCATATCGATCCCCAGCGCGCCACACAAAATCAAAATGGCCATCAGGCTCGGTTCAATGTGCACGCTATGGAAGAACAGCCGCGAGAATGCTTCGTAGATGATGTAAATCGCAGTCAGGACCAGCAGGCCCGTTTCGATGAACGCCGAAAAATTCTCGAATTTCCCGTGCCCGTAAGGATGCCGTTCATCCGCCGGCTGGTCCGCCACGCGCACGGACAAAAACGTGATAATCGCCGCCACCAGGTCCAAACCCGAATGCAGCGCCTCGGACAGCACGCCCAGGCTGCCCGTGCGCCACACCAGAAACGTCTTCAGGCACAACAGCAACGTCGCCGAGCCGATACTCAGCAACGCCGCGCGTTTCTTTTCCTGGATGGCCTGTTGCAGCCTGCGCGAAAGGACCATGAGGTAAGCCTACCTTAAACTCGGTAGGGCCGGCTTACCCTGAACCCAGCGTTCCCTGCGCCGTAGCGCGGGCTTCAAAGTTTTGCCGAAAACTACCGACCTGTCATTCCAAACGGAGTCTGCGGAGTGAGGAATCTCTCTTTCCTCGGGTGAGTCTCCCACGGGCCACCTCGCTCGCAGGTATTCGTCGAATTCGTAGGGGTCCAGCATGCTGGACCCCATGTCCGCACAATCTCAAACGGTAAGGTTTATTCGCTAGTGTGCCGCGGTCATGGGCGGTTCGGGCAAAAGCGGCAGGCGCTTTGGCTCGCCTCGCGCTCCGCGAACTTCGACTTCTTCAAACAAAAGAGATGGGGCGACCACCGCCGCGGGCAATCCGTTCTGGCCGTTCCCGAAGGCGCCCAGCGCCGTTCCCGCCACGCCTGCGGTCTGGTTCTGCAGGTAGTTGTAAACGAAGTCGTCGTTTCCAATCGCAGCGATGTTGCGCAGCGAACGCGTGTTGAAGCCGGTGATACGCGCGCCGCGCACCAGTTCCTCGCGTCCGTCCGCCGGATACACTTTGTAGACGACGAGTGGCAGCCGGTCCGTCGCGGCGTTGCCGCCGAAGCTTGCCAGCAACTCGCTGAAATCATCCTGGTGCAGGATGCTGATCGATGGATTGTCCATCTGCCGGACTACAATGCAGTAGTCCAACTTCTCGGCCTTGCAGGCATCCAGAAACTTTTTCTTGATCGCGTCTTTCGAAACCGTTTCCGTCGAGCTGAGGAACAGGTTGCCCATCGTCGGCCGGGGATCAGCCAAAAAAGATGCCCGGCCATGCCCGTTGGACTTTTCGAAATCCGGTCCCGGCCTGCGCGACATCAGCAAATTCTTCAGCATCCCATTTTCGACGATGTCGACCTTCTCTGCGGGCACGCCTTCCTCATCGATGGAGTAAGCGCCGATCAGCGGCGTCCCTTTGTAATCTTTGGCAAGCGGATCGTCCACCAGCGTGGCGGTCGCGGGCAAAACGCGTGCTCCAATCTTGCCGCTCCAGTCGCTGCGTCCGCCCAGACTGTTCATCAGTTGATCGACCACAGGTTGGAAAGCCACTGGTGGCCGCGCCCCGCTCAGCGACGGTCCGAGCACTTGCGCCAGCAATGCGGAAGCCGCGCGCGCTTCAAACAACACCGGTCCCGTGTAATCGGAGGCCGGGGTCGCCGCGCGCATGCCCATTAGTTCGCTGCCGGCCACGTTCAATGCCTTGCGCACTGCATCCGCGCTTGGCAAATCCGCCGGCTTCGGAGCATACGTCGAATAATAGTGGTTCACCTGCGTGCCGTCGTCCGCCAGCGTGTTCATTCCCGCTTCAATCGCTGCAAAGGAATGATTCGTTCGCATTTCCGTGCCTTCGCTCGTGAGCAAATACTCAGTGGTGTAAACCAGGTAGTAGGTCACGCGCGATTCGTAGATTTGTGGAAACGCTCGCAGCGCGGAAGAGCTGTCGCGCGCTTCCTGTTCCCAGTTGCGCCCCGACCAGTCGGAGTTAGGCAACGGCTCCAGGTGCTGAACGACCTCCACCTTCGAAAAATCGGCGATGTCCGATTGGCGAGCCAGACTGCTCAGATAGGCTTGCTTGCGCGAATAGGTCTCCACCGCTTCTTTGAAAGCCTGATCCGTCGCGATCCACAAATCCTGCCGCAGCGAGTTGTAGTCGCGGTCAATGCCCACGGTTCCCTGCGAACCGATGAACCCGCGAAATCCTTCGTCGCTGATGAAATTCGAGCTGTCCTGCTTGTAGTCGCCAACGCGCGCTTCGACGTTCATAATCCGGCTGCGATTGTGGTTGGTGCTCATCAACGCGCCGAATTCTCCTACGACCTCGCGAATATCCATGTCCAGCAAGCGGTATTCGATGTAGTACGGCCGCACCGGTTGGTTCGAAGGGGGAATCGCAAGCTCCAGCCTCGCCTTTGCCCGCGCCATCTCGTCTTTCATCGCCTGCATCGTATGGTCGCTGTCATTCGCTGCGGGTGCCTGCGCAAATGTGAACGTCGCGCCCGCGAGCGTAAATAGAATTGCGAAGCGAAGGGCGCTCCTCATCGCGCACCTCCCGCTTTTACTGAGTCATGCTGTGGCGGAGGCAAGATGGGCGGCCGGTCCGTCGAAGACTGCTTCTTTTGTACTTCCAGTTCCGACGTCAGAATCGCTGGAGCGGACGCTGACACCGGGACGTATCCGGACTCAGCGCCGCAATAGCCGTTAAAAACTTCCGGTGTATCTCCGGTTGCGACGATCTTAGTCAGAGCCGCAAGTGGCGTGCCCACGATATCGACACCGCGCACCAGCTCGTCGGGCTTTCCATCAGGAAACACTTTGTAGACAACCAGCGGCTCTACCTGGAACGCTTGCGGCTGACCGCGGCCCGTAAACGTGAATCCGCCCGCAATATCGTCAATCAGCAGCCCATACGGCTTGTTCTGCTCTTTGATCAACTCGATCAGCTTGGCGCGCAACTGCGCGTTCGTGACCGCCTTGTTGCTCTCCACGATCAGGTTGCCTTGCCGGGAGACTGGTTCCGCGCCCAGTTGTCTTCGCCCGTGCCCATTCGAATGCGGGAAATCCTTCAACGGCGAGCGCGACATCTCGAAGTTCTTCAGAACGCCGTGGTCCACCAGCGTGACCCGCTGGCCGATCACTCCCTCGTCGTCATACTGGTAGTAGCCAAGCAGGTCTTGCTTTACCAGCTTCTTTGAAGTCGGATCGTCAATCACGCTTAGAAAGTCCGGCAGAATCTGCTGGTCCACCTTTTTCGCGAATGTTTGCCCTTCGTTCACATCTTTCTGCCGGTGCCCTTCGGCGCGGTGCCCGAACACTTCATGGAAAAACACCGCTGCGGCTCGGCCTGTGAGCAAAGCAGGGCCGACGGTGGGATCGTTCAATGGTGAAACTACTAGACCTTCCATCTCCTTGCGCAGTTGCCCCGCTGCAGCCAGCACGGCCTTGTCGTCCGGCGCATCCGAGGGATCAACCCAGTCGAAGTTGTAATACCGGTTGATGTCCATGCCGTCGCCGGCCTTGCCTTGAATAAAAAGCTCCAGCCGGTAGCGAATCTGCCCGAACTGCAGTTGCGTTCCTTCCGAGGTCAACTGCATCACGTTCTGCGCTTGCGCGGTGAACGTCACGATTGAATTGATGATGGCGGGAGACTGACGGAAGTATGCCGTATAATCCCGCACTTTTTGTTCCCACGGCTTGCGGTCCAGCGAAAACGAAACCCAGGGACCCGTGAATACCTGCGGCTTCTCCCGCGAAAAGTCGGGAGCCTGTCCTTCCTCGGTCTGTACCTTAACTTCTTTCCCCGTCTTGATCTTGATCAGCGCTTCGGCTGCCGCTCGATATTGCTTGTCGGTCTCCAGCCAGATGGCCCGCCGCAGCACTTCCGGATCATCATCCAATGGGGCGCTTGTGCCCGGTCCGCCGCTGGGAGGCTGTCGCCCATCCACTTTGTGGGTGTTGTCCAGTTCGTAGCTGCCCGTGCGTACCGAGACCTCCAGCCAACGGTTCCGGTTGGAATCGCTGTTTAGTAGCGCACTGTTGGACCCAGACACCGTAACGCGGTCAGTATCCGTCAAGGTGTACCCAATGTAGTACGCCGCCGGATCCTGCGACCCGAGCGTCTTCATCGAGCGCTCCAGCTCCGCTTTCATCGCCGGAAGCAACGGAGAAACCTTCGCTGCGTCTTTCTCGCCAGGCGTCGCTTCGTTGGCAGCAGCATGCAAGCGGCTGGCGGCGACTAGCGCCAGAATCGCAATCATTAGAAAACCAGTTAGAAGGGAAGAACGACGGCAGCGCCGGTTGGCGCGTTGTAAATGGCTCAAGGGTGCCTCACTCCGAATTAGACGCAAGTGTCAAGCGTCCAGTGTACGCCACCGCCTCAGGTCCGACAAAGCGCAGCTAGCGCACGGAGTGGCGGCCGAGTTACGTCCACTCTGTTAGATGGATTCGGCGCAAACACCGTTGCCAAAACGCAGAAAGACCCGGCGGCTGGGCGTCGCCGGGTCTCTCGTCTTGCTACTGCAAACTCGTTATCTGGCTAGCATGAATCCACTAGCTGGCCCGTCTTAAGGCGCGCAAGCCGGCTGATTCGGCGGGCACTTTCCAGTCACCGGTTGCGCCGGAGGCGCCGAAGTTCCGCGACTCGCCACCACCGGAATCACCACGATGGGCACCACCGCGATTATTCCCAGCGCGATAGCGGTTCCTTTACTGATGTGGTGGACCTGTTGCAGGCCGCTCGGCCCTTCCAGGTTCGTCGCCGCAATCGCGTCCGTCAGTGTTGAGAGCGCCGCCTGAGTAAGCGTGGGCGCGGAATTGTCCCCCGTCCGCACCGTGCTCATCTGCCCGGCCTTCACCGTCACACAGACACCCGCCAGATTGCATACTTTCACCACGCCATCAAATACGATCACGGTCATCACATTGTTTTCATAAGCGGTGTAGAAGTCCGTTCCCACCACTCCCGCGACTCCCGCTGGTGTGTGCACTTCGAACTTCCCATTAGGTTGCGTAATTTTCTGTGCTTGCGAGCGCATCTTGCCCAGGCTGATTTCCAAATCCGTCTGCTGTGCCCCAGCGTCATGTTTGGTCACACGCACGGACGAGCCGGAGCCCACATTCAGCACCGAACCATCGTCGAGCGACAGTCGCGCCCGCGCGTTCGCTTGTGTGTTTACCACGTCTTGCCAGTCCACCACCGTCTTCGCGGCGGCGGAAAGCGTCTTGCTTCCCCGGGCGATATTCACGGCTGGGATGACCCGCGAAACTTCTCCGGCGCGCTGCCCCGCTGTTTGGGGCTCCGCCAGCACATCGTAAGGCAGGATCAGAGATGCCGCGACGGCGCAGGCCAGTGCCATGGCGCGGAGCGAATTGGTCTTCATTCGAGGACTCCTCAAGAGCCGAAAACTAGTTATCTTCTGTTGTCACGCAGGAGACCCGAATGGGTCAAATGGAATTGCCCGTGGTGTGCCCGGTTTGCCATGGGACCGCCGCCAAGCCTGACCCACGTGGCGCTTACGCGTAGTGAAACACCGCTGCAGTCATGTCGTCCCACTGCCGTGTATTCCGGCTAAAGGTTTGAATCGCGGAAGACACGTGTTCCAGCAGCTCCAGCGGCGCAGCATTCAGGTTCGCTAAACAAACCCTCTCCAGTCCTTCCACGCCGAACTCTTCGTCCGCCACGTTCCGCGCCTCGGTTAAACCGTCCGAACAAAACAAGAGCGAATCCCCATCTTCCAGCTGCATCGAGTATTCGTCGTAGCTCACGTCGGGAAAAAGCCCCGGGGGAATTCCTGCCACTTGCAATGCGTTGCATTCGCCATCGCGAATCAGAATCGGCCCCGGCATGCCGGCGCTGGCAATCCGCATCTCCCCCGTGCTCGGACAGAACAGGGCGTACTGCAGAGCGCTGTGCCGGCCCGGGATTCCCCGCAGGTGCAGCCGCTCGTTCAACACGCTGAGCACGTGGCTGGGGCTCTGTCCCGTCTTGTGTACACCCCGCAGCGTGCCCACCGCCAACACCGCATAGAGCGCTGCTGGCAGGCCCTTCCCGGACACGTCCCCGACATACAATCCGATGTTTCCATCCGACAGTTCGAAGTAATCCAGATAGTCGCCGCACACCTCTGCCACCGGCTGAAATTCGTGGGAGATCAGCACACTTCCAATGTGCAGCGGTTGCGAGGGCAGCATTGCCCCTTGAATCACTCGGGCTTCTTCCAGTTCCTGTTCGAGCAGTTTCTCGATCGATAGCAAATCCTGCAGAGGCGCAGCAGTAAGCATCATTGTGTCCGAAGGGGAGGAGTACGCCGGGAGGGAACGGAACAGCGCCAAGCACAGAATACCAGACGCGTGCCAGCCAGAACCGTTGCGAAGCCATGTTGTTTCCAAACGCACCACAGCCGCCGAATCGCTTGTTCAACCCTGGCTCACGCGACACAATCAGATTATGAAGAGCATGGCGGGTATTCTCGTTGTGGCAGGCGTTCTGCTGGGTGTTTGCTACTTCTATCTCAAAAAGATGCCCAGCACTGACTCGGGCACCGCTCCTACGCAGGCTATCAGCCTCACCGGCGTGCGCAATGATCTCCTTCGAATTGGCCAGGCCGAACGCAGCAGCATCGCTCTGAACGACAAATGTTCCTCGCTGGACGACCTGATCTCCTCGGGCGCTCTCTCCATGAACGTCAAAGGCCGGGATGGCTACACCTACTCCATTTCGTGCGCCGGCGGCCAGGATTTCCAGGTGATTGCGGAACATCCCCCCGCCCCTCCGGGCTCCCCCATCCGCTACCCCAAATTCGCGCTCGATTCCTCGATGCAGATTCAAGAAGTCCAATAAATCCCAAGCTTCAGGTCGGTTTTTGTAGGGGCGCAGCAGCGCCGCCCCATGTTCGCAACTCGTCCAATCAAATGCCCGCTCATGGCATCAGCGGGAACATTCCCTTCAGTCCCTTCGTACCTATAAACGAGACCGCAAGAAGCGGCCCGGAGTGGTAAGCCTCGGAAGGAGTGTCCTATGGGCGGAGATCTGATCGGGTTGGTTGCTGTTGTTTTGACGTGTGGCTTGCCGGTAGCGGCACTCTACACGTATTACCGTGTGCGCAAACTGCGCACCCAGGAACGCTTGACTGCTCTGGAAAAAGGAGCGCAAATCCCCATGGAGCCGGAGATCTCACAGTTCGCCCGCTCGCGCCGCTACGGTATTTTGCTGGTCTGCGGCGGGTTGGGCTTCATGACCATGTTTGCGGTGATTGCCCGCGTTGTGGAAGAGCCGCATACACTCGTCGCAGCAGCCTTCGGTATTCTTCCGGTCGCCGTCGGCATCGGCTACTTTCTGGATGCCGCTTTGATTCACAAGGATTTGAAAGCTTCCTGAGGTTTGCAGAGCCGCGCCGCGCGGAAGCGGGATATGCCCGCTATTTTCTGAGCAAGTGCTTCCTGTCGAGGAAAAGCACACTCGCTTCCGCGTGATTCGGTCCGAACCAAGTGGCGCAGCGATTCCCGCTGCGCTTTTTTTTGATTGCAAAACTCTTCACGCACTCTGTCAGCCTCGTTCCCTCTGCGGTAATCATCTCTTCTGACGCGAGCAGTCGCCGGCACATCCGTTGCCAAGCCCTATGCTAAAATCGCAACCTCATGCATCCCGCGATCCCCCACCTACTTGAGCTGCAGCGCCTCGATCAGACCATCGCCACTCTTACTGACCACATGAATGCCATGCCCAAGCGGGCGCGCGATGCCGATTCTCAGCTCAATGGCGCCCGGGCCGCCGTCACTACGGCCAAAGAATCGCTGACCCAGGCTCTCGGCCTCCGCAAAAAGCTCGAGCTCGACGCCGCTCAATGGAAAGAGCGCGCGAAGAAATATCGTGACCAGAGCAGTTCGGTCAAAACCAACGAGGCCTACAAGGCTCTCCAGCACGAAATCGCCGGCGCCGAGGCTGAAGCTTCCAGGATCGAAGACCAGGTGCTCGAACAGATGATGGCCATCGACGACATCGAACGCCGCGTCAAGCACGTCGAAGCCGACTTGAAGGAAGCGGAAACCGCCGTGACGGCCGAGAAGAAGCAGATCGAAGCGCAGTACCACGACGAAAAGAAGAAAAAATCGGACGCCATTGCAGAGCGCGATGGTATCGCCAAGAAGGTTTCCGACGAAGTTTTGGATTTATACGCGCGCATCTCCAAAAAGCATCCGGGTTCCACCATGGCGGAAGCACGAGGCGACCAGTGCCGCGCCTGCGGCTTGCGCGTTCTGCCGCACATTCTGCAGCTACTCACCTCCGACACGGATGAAGAACTCTTCCGCTGCGAATCTTGCGGGCGCATCCTCTACAGTCTCGAACCGATTCCACACGCGGCGCCCAAGCCGGCTTCTGATGGAGCCATAGGCTCGTGACGATGCCGCGTAGAACGCCTCCCTCGCATGGCGGCCTCTTTGGCGACGCTCCGCCTGAGCCAAAGCGCATTGCCGCCCACCAGGCGAATGTCGATGGCGGCTCGCGGGGCAATCCAGGGCCAGCGGCCTACGGCGTGGTGATTCGCGACCCGAGAGGCGAAATTGTCGCCAGGTTGAAGAAGTACATCGGACAAAACACCAACAATGTCGCCGAGTATTTCGGACTGATCGCCGCGCTCGATTACGCGCAAACCCACGACCTTCGTGCTCTGCGCGTCGAAAGCGATTCCGAACTCCTCGTCAAACAGATGCGCGGCCAGTACAGAGTGAAAAGTGGAGACCTGCGCCCGCTTTTCGAACGCGCGAAAAAAATGTCGCAAACGTTCGAGTCGTTTCGCATCGATCACGTCTACCGTGAACAGAATCGAGAAGCTGACGCGCTCGTTAATCAGGCGCTGGACGAAGTCTCACGCCCGGGTCAGTCGCAACAAGGCGATAAACAAACGCAGAAAGACTCCACGCTTCGCTGCTTTGCGCGTTATAAGGATGGATTGCTACAGCCGGAGTCGCCCCTGAATCTTCCCGAAGGCGCTGAAGTCGAAATCATGCTCCGCCTTCGCAAGTAGTGGCACAAGGCATTCCTGCCTTTGCTGGTCCGCTCGTGCCGATCAACTTGGCGCTTCACAGGAAAACCCGGGCTCGTCATTCCGAACGGAGTCTGCGCAGTGAGGAATCCCTCTTCATGGGAATGACCTGAGAACGCAAAATCAATTTTGCCTACGCCGCGTTTGCCTGCTTGGTGGGATACGGCGACTTCAACGCATACGACCGGTATAGCGTATCGCGCTGTGCCGGCAAGAAACCCGCGTCGTAAATAATCCGGCGCAATTCTTCTTCATTCGTCCGCCGTGTCACTCCCGCGGCATACACCACGTTCTCTTCAATCAAGATGCTGCCCACATCATCCGCGCCGAATTGCAATCCAATCTGGCATACCTTGATTCCCGGCGTCAGCCAGCTCGACTGAATATGGTCGATGTTATCCAGATACAGCCGGCTTACCGCCAACGTCTTCAAATAGTCGACCGCGGTCGTCTCCTGCACTTTTTTGCCCAGCGCCGTATTTTCCGCCGCGAAAATCCAGGGAATGAACGCCGTGAACCCGCCCGTCTCTTCCTGTAGCTGCCGGATCCGCTCCAGGTGGTTCACGCGGTGTTTCAATCCTTCGCCGCACCCGAACATCATCGTTGCCGTCGTGCGTAATCCCAATTGGTGCGCCGTCCGGTGCATGTCCACCCATTCCTCGCTCGTGCACTTAAGCCGGGCGATTTTTCCGCGAATCTCGTCGTCCAGAATTTCCGCACCCCCGCCCGGAATCGACTGCAGGCCGGCATCCATCAACCGCTGAATCGTTTCGCGCACGCTCAGTTCGCTCACTTCCGCGATGCACAAAATCTCCGGCGCCGAAAAGCAATGCAGGTGCACCTGCGGATATCGCGCCTTCAGAGACCGCAGCAGGTTCTCGTAATAGCCGATCTGCAAATCCGGATGCAGTCCGCCTTGCAGCAAAATCCCTGTTCCGCCAAGCTCCAGCATTTCGTCGATCTTCTGGTAGATGGTTTCGAATGGCAGGATGTACCCGTCTTTCGCACCCAGCGGCCGGTAAAACGCGCAGAACGAGCAATACTCCGTGCAGAAATTCGTGTAGTTGATGTTCCGATCGATCTGGTAAGTCACGATGCGCGGGTCGTTCTTCTTCAGACGCACTTCATGCGCCGCCATCCCAATTCCCACCAGATCGTCCGACTGCAGCATCTCCAGTGCTTCTTGTTTGCTGATTCCCACGATGTTCCTTGTTCCCGCTCTAATTTCCCGTACGACTCCTCGAAATCACATCCACGCACCGTACAGGTTCGATCGTCTCCGCTGCAAACACAATCGGTTTCACTCCATCGATCCGGCCGAGCTTCGCCGCCAGCTGATAAAACAATAACAGCGCGTCGCGGTGCTCCTTCTCCAGCCGGTAGTCGATATTCTCCGTCAAATACCGCCGCAGCTCGCTCGCCGGTAGCTGCAACTCCGCGGCCGCTTCACTCGCGATCGCATCCAGGTGCCGCAATCCAAACGCCAGCGAGTCTTGAAAATCCCGCACCAGTTCCGGCGTCACCACTTCCTTTCGTGCCGCCCACACCGCCAAAACCGCTGGTGCATTCGTCATTGCCCGCCACTGCTCCACCACGTCGTAAATCCACAGCGGCTCTTCTTCAGCGATTCCCACCGCCGTTGCCGGCACAATCACCGCCCCATCCGCCTCGCGTTTTCCCGCGCCAGCGCATGCCAGCGATAATTTCAATGCCGGATCGCCAATCAGCAGCGCCGCGTCCGCGCTCTCCAGCATCTCCGGCAAATCCGGGGCCGTCTCGAAGAACTCCGGCGCGATCTTCCACCTGCCATCGCACAGAATCCGCACCAGCGTCTGCGTGCTGCGCGAGCTCCGGTCCAACGCCAACCGCCGCACCTGTCCAATCGGCTTCCGCGCGATCAGTAGCAGGCTACGCACCGAGCGCGTCGATGCAATCGAGAGACTCGGCAGGATCACCAGCCCCGGGATTCGCTGGTATTCAATGGCCGGAATAATCGCAACATCTACGGCGCCCGTCCGCAGCGCTTCCGCGCATTGCGACGGCACGGTAAACGACAACTCGTATTTCCCACGCAGCGGCCCATGCGTAAACCCGCGCACCAATGGAGCCGTATTCAAATACTGCACGATCGAAATGCGAAGCGAGTTCAAGTCGATGAGTTCCTCACCAAAACCGTTCCAGTATAGCAAACCCCGCTAAAACAGCGGCTTCCAGCTACTAGGCCGGAACATTCGTTGCGTTCGAATCGGCTGAACGTGCCGAGTTTTCGTACACCGTATTCTCATCACGATGTTTGGTGTTCCCGCGTCCATCTGTTACAATTAAGACTTTGCGAATCATATCTTTAAAGAGCAGGTTAACGTCATGGCATTGAAGTGTGAAATTTGCGGCAAAGCTCCGCACTATGGCAACGTGGTCAGCCACGCCAATAACACCCGGCGCCGCCGCTGGAATCCAAACCTCAAGCGCGTTCGCGCCGTCGTCGATGGCGTGCGCAAGCAGGTTCGTGTATGCACCACGTGCATTCGCATGGGTCGCGTGAAAAAAGCTGCCTGAGCCTAAAACCTTGAACTTTCTTCTGAATCACTCCCCCCGATTGCAGAGAAAGTGTGGACCGTATCGCCACGCCGCGGCTCTTGTGCCGGTGGCCGCGATATTGCTTTCCCTCTTAGCTGGTTGCAAACCCCAGGAGCGCCATTCCGCCGACGTTTGGGCGGTCGTCAATGGTGTCGAGATCAAGCGCGACGAAGTCGAAAAGTATTACCACTCTCGCTTCAACCCCGAAGCTCAAGAGACTTCGCCTGAGGAAGTTCTTTCCGGCAAGTTGAATGTCGTCGAGCAGCTCATCAACAACGAAATCCTGCTCGAGCGCGCCAAGAAGCAGAACCTCGAAGCCAGCGACGGCGAAGTCGAAGATAAGTTCACGGAGCTGAAGAGCCCTTACACGGAAGAAGAATTTCAGAAGAAGCTAAAAGACGGCGGCATGACCGTCGATGACCTGAAGCGCGACCTCCGCCGCCAGCTCTCCATTCAGAAGCTGCTCAACCGCGAAGTCGCTGCCAAAATCACGATCACCGATCAGGACGTCACCGACTTCTACAATTCCAATCGCAACCAGTTCAATGTCGCCGAGGCACAGTACCGCATTTCTCAGATCGTCATCACGCCGCACAAGGACTCGCAGGTTCGCAACCGCAAGAACGATGACGCCACCAACGACGCCGAAGCGCAACGCAAAGCCAAAATGCTCCAGGACAAGCTCAACAGTGGCGCTGATTTCGCTCAGCTCGCGATGGATTACTCTGAAGATCCGAACACCGCGGCCACCGGCGGCGACCTTGGCTATATCCCGGAATCCTCGCTGAACGCTCCGCAGACCGATCCCATGCTCAAGAAGGCCGTCGTCGGCCTCAAGCCCGGTCAGGTCAGCCCTCCAATTCAACTGCGCGACAGCATCCGCATACTCAAGCTGGTTGCTCGCGAAGCCGCCGGGCAGCGCGGCGTCAATGATCCACAAGTGCAGCAAATGATTCGCGACACGCTGCGCAACCGTAAGGAGCAGCTCTTGCGCAACGCCTATCTGGCAGTCGCGCGCGACGAAGCCCGCGTCACCAACTATCTTGCCCAGCAAGTCATCGAAGCCGCCGGAAAACTACCGGACGCTGCCAAGTCCACCTTGCCCGCCTCTTCGAATCCTCTGGCCACGCCAGCTGCACCAGCCGCAACCAAGCCTATCAACTAGCCATCTGCAGTGCGGGAGCTCTACTCCCGCTTTTCTGCTAGGTCCAAACAACCATGCACCTTGTGCAACTCAGCGCTTCCCGGATTCATATGTAGGGGTTCAGCACTGCTGAACCCCATGTCCGCAAGATGTAATCTAGGTTACGACGCACAGCACTTCGCCAGCGTTTACCGCTTGCCCTTCCTTCACCTGTAACCGTTCTACTTTCCCCGTCTTCGGCGAGCGAATTTCGTTCTGCATTTTCATGGCTTCTACCACCACCAGCCCTTGCCCCGCTTCCACCTCATCTCCCGCCTTCACCAACAGGCGGATCACTTTCCCCGGCATTGGGGCCACAATCTGCTGGCGCCCCTCCGCCTCCGCAGTGCCATGCTTTCTCCCTTGCCAAGCTCGTGGGTCCTGCAGCTCCGCCGTAAACTCATGAGGGCCTATCTGCAACTTGATCGTACCGTCGACTGCCGGCGTCACGTGCACTTCAAACGAATGCCCGTCGAGCAGTACGGAAATCGTGTTCGGCGCAATCTGCATCGCGTCCGCATTCACCGGTTCGCCGTCCAGTTTCACGCGATAGCGCGGTCCTTCGCGCTCTAGTTCAACTACGCGCTTCTTCGCTTCGCCGTTCTCGCCGCTCAAATGCACTTCGAATTTCATGGCGTTCGGTCCAGTTGCTCGCGCCGTCCCTGCATCTTCCATCGCGACGGCGTGGATGGGACGGTCTCCGTTTCAGAAGAAGCTCCCGATTGTTCCATCTGCCACAGGGCTGCTGCGATCACCGCCGCGTCTTCCGTGCCGGCGCGCGGCACAATCGCCGGCGGTCTCGGACGCGCCAACAATTCATCCAGCCACTTGGTGTGAATCTCCCCGCGCAAAAACTCGGGTTCCCCCAGAATTCGGCGGAATAAACTCACGTTCGTGCGAATTCCCGTGATTGTGTATTCGTCGAGCGCCCGGCGCAGCCGCGCTATCGTTTCCTCGCGACTGTTTCCCCATGCAATCAGTTTGCTCAGCAGCGGGTCGTATTCCATTGGCACAGTGTAGCCTTCATACACGCCCTCATCCAGCCGGATTCCCGGTCCCGTTGGCGCGTGCCTCGACAAAATCTGTCCCGGAGAAGGGAAGAAATTGTTATCGGGATCCTCGGCATATAACCGCACTTCCATAGCATGTCCGCGCGGCGTGATACTCTCCCAGGCGAACGGCAAGCGGTGCCCGGCCGCAATCGCGATTTGCAGTTTCACCAGATCGAGCCCGGTGACCTGTTCCGTCACCGGATGCTCCACCTGCAGCCGCGTGTTCACTTCCAGGAAATAGAAATTCAGCGACGCATCGACGAGAAACTCCACTGTTCCCGCATTCACGTACCCGCCGGCCCGCGCTAGCCGCACCGCCGCTTCTCCCATCTTTTTCCGCAAATCCGGCGTCACCACGGGCGACGGCGCCTCTTCAATCACCTTCTGGTGCCGCCGCTGCACCGAACATTCCCGCTCTCCCAGCGAAACCACTCGCCCGTGAGCATCGGCAAACACCTGAATCTCGACATGCCGCGGCGCGATCAAATACTTTTCCAGAAATACCCTCGAATCGCCGAATGCGTTCAGCGCCTCCGACGCCGCGTCTCTCCACGCTCCCGCGAACGCCGCGTCATTCGGCACCACGCGCATTCCTTTGCCCCCGCCGCCCGCTACCGCCTTCAGCACGACCGGATAGCCCATCGTCCGCGCCAGCGATTGCGCTTCCTCGGGATTCTCGATCGGATCGTCCGTTCCCGGCACCGTCGGCACATCCGATCGCCTCGCCAGTTGCTTTCCCGCGGTCTTCGAACCCATCGCTTCCATCGCTTCTGCTGGTGGCCCGATGAACGTCACTCCCGCGTCGCTGCAGGCTCGCGGCAACGCCGGATTCTCCGCCAGAAATCCATAGCCGGGATGCAGCGCGTCGCAACCGGTCGCGCGCGCTACGTCGATCAGCTTGTCGATTCGCAGATAGCTCTCGCGTGAAGCCGCGGGGCCGATTGGATACGCTTCATCTGCCAGTCGTACGTGCAGTGCGTTCCGGTCCACTTCGCTGAACACGCCGACGGTTTGAATCCCCAATTCGCGGCACGCGCGCAGTATGCGCACGGCGATCTCTCCGCGATTGGCGATCAGGATTTTTCGAAACATGGATGATTGAGCGTCACGCGAATTTTATCACGCGCGAATCCGAGGCCGGGATTTACTCGGTGCCTGCGTGTCGTATCATGTCCAACAAGGAGTTATGCCACTCCCCCCAATGTCGTGGAAGCACAACTTCAGATTTTCTGCTCCTTCCACTTCCCGCGCCGGAACAGCAGAATTCCAGCAGCCGCGATCGCTCCTTCCGCAAACACAATCGCGTAGTACGCGCCCTTGGGCCCGAAATCCAAAGGCCGCGCCAGCACGTACGCCAGCGGCAACTCCAGCAGGCAGAACCCGAAGAAGTTCACAATCGTCGGCGTCACCGTGTCGCCCGCTCCATTAAACGCTTGCAACATCACCATGCCGTAGGCATATCCCACGTTTCCGTAACTCAGTATCCGCAAGCACACTGTCGCCAGAGGCAGCACCGCTGGATCGCTCGTAAACAATCCCACGATGGGCTCCGCGAAAATCGCGAAAAGCACGCCTACCGTCCCGAGAAAAATCATGTTGTACAAACCAGTGCGCCACACCGACTGC
>Ga0207761_1000052_pt1 | contig 30989 bp, 41 predicted proteins | sample LuqExpMetageno34_FD_187792 | JGI IMG/M metagenome (GOLD analysis project Ga0207761, IMG submission 187792) | Tropical forest soil microbial communities from Luquillo Experimental Forest, Puerto Rico - Sample 34 (SPAdes) | ecosystem: Environmental > Terrestrial > Soil > Tropical forest ... | reverse complement strand
CCGAGTCCGAAGAGAAGCACGAGCCCGCGAGCGACATCGACACTGCAGTAGTGGAAAAGCCTGAAAGCGCTTGACCCCGGCCGGCCGATTAGAGAAGCGCACATATTACGAGTGTTCGCTTCTCGGTCAAAACAATGAAATACGAAATTGAAAGAAAATTTCTGGTACGATGTGACAATCGTACCCTTCGGCGGTTGCCTCATTATTATGCGCCAACGCCCGCAAACACCCCGGAGTGTAACTGATCGCCCGTCTCAGACGATCTTTGATCGACTCGGACACTATTTGAACAGGCATTAAGCGGCTCGAAGTTCCGGATCGGTGCCAAAATAGGAGATTTAACGTGAATTAATTGACGCAACCGGCATGATCATAAAGACGTCGGTCGTACCGAACTGATAGTCGACGACCGCGCCGCTGCTGACGAATGCACCGAGCCGCAGATAGCTGGCGATTAAGGTAGGCAAAGCGCGGATCGCTGTCTTAAGCATTGATTTGCTCCTTCGGAATCCGGTTCATCTCCACGTAGCGTCCCGGGGGAGCAGTCGCCTTCCATTGTTGGGGAGCAGCTGCAAAATGATGCAGAAACGACAGCGGAAGCGCGTGCTTGTTGACGTCCGTCCGAGCGAAACTCGCGCATCCGATCAACACATCGCAACGATGATGTACCAGATATTTCCAAATGCCACGCCACAGCAACTCGAGAGTGCTCTTGTTGCGGTATTCAGGCAGGACACAGGACCGGCCAAGCTCAAGAAAATTTAACCCGCACTGGTGCGCCAAAACGCCGTTCAGATCAAATTCGTTTTCGCTGTAGAATCCGCCGTGCCGTTGCGCGATTTTCTGGCGCAGCAGCCGATAGGTTCCCACGACGGCTGGCCAATCCGAGTTGTACCTTGGTGTATTTGCGTCGTCGCAAACCAGCAGGTGATCGCAAAATGAATCGTACGAATGGATGTCGCGGCGAGCTAGCGCTGTTAAAGGGCTTGGGACCACCGCCATCTCCTCGTAGAATACCCGATAACGGAGCTTTTGGGCCAGCCGCACTTCTTTCGCGTCGGTAGCCAGGCGAATGCTGAGCGATCCGACGTGGCCAAGGGTCGACGCTGCCAGCGTCGTTTTCGCTTTCCGAATTCTTATGCCGCCATATGCCAGAAATACCGGAAGTGCGCGATCAACAGCTACCGCAAATGGTGACGGCGAGAAGTCATTCACCATCCGTTGCGTTGTTGTCAAATCGGTGGTCACGCAACTTCCATTTTGCTGGGTCGAAGCGAAACCAAATTTGGGAATTTCGAATCAGTTTTGACTTTGACCGTCTTAGCTAAAGACACTTTGTAACCGTGCTATGACAAAGCGCTTTCCCGATGCTCAAGCACGATCGGCTACCTTGTGCGAAAGAACAGCGTTGCGCCGAAACACTTCGCCGCCGCTCTGCGCCCCCGAGAAGGATTCTCCTTGTAATCGCTCGGCTGACGGACTGTGCGTAAAGCTTCGTCGTAAATACGAGAAAAGCGCGACTATTTTGCGAGTCTTTCGGACATCGCTCATCTCCGCGTCCGCGACATTCGGTGGCTCGATGAGCGTCCAGATAGGCTGCCGGCTAGAGCAGACTGCCTATCATCACGCGGGATGTCATGCTGCAACGGGGCGTCACGTCTATAAATCAAGCAGGGCCAATAGCAGGCATTCTGTGACTTGCGTTACATCAAAGCTCCGGCTGGCCACTCTGCCGTACAAAATACGCAAGCGGTGGATACCTCGATTGGGGCGGTCCAGCCGAAAGGTCACCACCCATCACAGGTAAGGCTGAGGCCGCTTCCGTTCGGAAAGAAGGAACAAGCCGTGCGCATGGATCGCACTGCATTTGGCGAGATCACAATAGACGGCAAGGTCTATCAACATGACGTCATCATTCGGCTGTCGGGCGAAATCGTGAAACGCAAGAAAAAACTGTCAAAGCAGCAGTATGGTACTTCGCACGTGGTCTCGAAGGACGAGGCGAAATTCGTGTTCGAAAAGGGGTGCAGGCAGCTCATCCTCGGTTCGGGCCAATATGACAATATGCGGCTCTCCCGGGAGGCAGAAGCCTATTTCGCCAAGAAAAACTGCCAAGTCGTTATTCAGCCGACACCGCGGGCCATTCGTGCATTCAATCAAGCACATGGAAAGAAGATTGGCCTGTTCCATGTGACGTGCTGACATGATCTCCGAATGGGTCATCGCGTTCAGTGCGCGCGCCGATATTTCAACTATGTTAGAGACAATTTCTCCATCGTCTGAGGTGTGAAAATGTTCGCATCAGCCGAAGTTAGATGGTTTTTGAATAGCATGTCCGCAGCACCCTAAATGACTGCTTTCTATAAAAAATTCACAGACGCGTCTTACAAAAAATCTTGGATAACATTCACGGGCAGTAGATTCCCAACCCACGCGGCGCGCATTCCCAGCCCTGGCCGCCTCCCCGACGACCAGGGCCCCAGGGTGATCACAGCGTACAACACGCAGGATACCAGGGTATTCTGCGCAAAGGACGAATATCGCAAGATATCGAAGAATTTTGAAAACACTGCTGACCCACGGAGAGCGCGCCTTCCTCAAACGTCGTCTCGCCGAATAACAGGCCGCTCCAGCAGAATGCGCTGACACTACTTTTCAGATGAAAAGCCGAGGGCTCGTTAATCCCCCACTTAGCCACTGCCATTAGTTAGGGAACCATTGCGCATTACGCACCTACGCGGGCTCCTCGTACGTCGACAATGTCAGGTTTGGTCCGCCATTTGTTCAAATTTTTTCAGTCCCGCCGCTTCGCGTTTTCTGGAATCGGGCAAGGCCCCTACTGAAAGGTGAACGAACCCTCGCTTTTCGGCTTCAGCGGTTTCATTTTCAACACGCAGCCGGGTTTCCAATTGCAACACAAAAATTTCTGCGAGCATTACAGCCTCCTCAGGTGTTGTTCCTAGAAAGCCCGACTATCTGAGCAACACGCGAAGATAGAATAATTTACGTAACTAATAGTTACATCGACAATGAAAATTGTCGCGAGAAAAAATTGATTTCCGTCAAGTATTTGACGTTTTCATTAGGAGGCTCGCCCAAGGCCATTTTAAGAATTAACTAATTGCCTGCGATCACGCTTAGCCTCTGTCTGCACATTCGTTTGTGGCCTAATTTTTTTTGGATATCTGCTCAAAAAGCCCTGGTCGCGGCGCGATAGCCATGCATCAGCCGGCGTCGGTCGGTCCGCAATCAAGCTCGCTACGGATCGGAGCGGTGACTGAAGTTACCGGCTCGAATTCCGGCTTGCTGCGAGTGCCGCGCATGTTAAGCCAAACCTCACGCGCGCCCAGGATCGCCAGCGCAATTGCAAACGGAGTGAGATAATAGAGCAACCGGAACAGCAGCAGCCCGGCCAACACCGATTCTTTGTCGAATTGCCAGAGCGCCACCAGCATCGCAGCATCGAATACGCCAAGACCGCCGGGAGAGTGGCTAGCGAAACCGAGAAGCGTTGCCGATACGAACACCACCGCTAGCGTCACGAAACCGATGTTTGGCTCCGTCGGCAGCAGCATGTACATGGCGAGCGCACAACATGCGAGATCGAGGATACCGATGCCGATTTGCAGCAGCGTAGAAGGCCCGCTCGGCAGTTTCACATTCCACTCGCGCCGGCCGACCTCGCGTGGTGAGCTCCAAACCCAGCCGATATATGATGTCAGAAGCCCCAGCATCACGATCGCGATAATGCGGTTGATCGGGGTGGGCAGTTGGTCGATCAGCCCGGCGGCATCCGGATGGTAGGCGATGCCGAGGCCGAGCACCGTGACATTGCCGAGCCAGAACGTGAGGCCGGCGACGAAGCAGATCTTGGCCACCTCAACTGCGTTGAGGCCGTAGGCCGAGTAGATGCGGTAGCGCACAGCCCCACCGGTGAAGACAGTGGCGCCGATATTGTGGCCAATCGAATAACTGGTGAAGCCGGCGAGCGCGGCGATGCGATACGGAATCTCGCGGTGCCCAATCGTGCGCAGCGCGAACAGATCGTAGAAAGTCAGGGTGAAATAGCCGGCGGCGACAAACGCGGCGGCGGCGGCGATACGACCCGGCTTGGTCGCCTGCAATGCCGTGATCACCTCGCCCACATTGATGTCGCGCAGCATGTGCACCAGCACACCCACCGCCACCGCGATGATGGTGAGACTGAGCAGCACACCGATACGATTCCAACCAATCTTATCCCGGAAAAAGCGTGCCGCAGCACGTAGCCAATCAAGCATCTTGCCTCCGGCTCGGCGCGTCGTTCCCAAGCTACGTACCGCGCATCACAGTATCGTTAAGGCGTTCGCCCACCCTCCACTAGCAGAACTCGGTATTTCGCGCGAGTAGACTACAGCCGACAATAAATGTGCTAACCTTTTATAAAAATCATGAATGTTGTTATTGCGGCACGAACCGTGGCAGACGAACCGGGGCGCTGCGATCCCTGGTCATCATCGGAGATGACGCTATGACGTCGACAAATCCCCTGCCCCGCCGAGCTATTCTTAAAGGCGCTGGCTTGGGCCTCGGCGCGGGGATGCTCGCTTGCATAACAGCGGCCGCCGAGCCTGCCGCCGCAATCTGGAGCCGCGAATATTGGACCAAGAAGGGCGAGGTCCCGCTTTACATTGTCCGTAAGCGGTTGGGCGAGCCCAAACCAGACGAGCCGCTGCGGCCGGTGCTGTTCCTGGTGCACGGTTCCTCAGTGACATGGCGAATTTTCGATCTCGATGCCCCCGGGCACGGCGAATATTCGATGATGAACGTATTCGCGCGCTGGGGCTTTGACGTCTGGAGCATGGACCATGAAAACTACGGCAAGTCCGGCCGCACCAGCGGCAATTCAGATATCGCCAGCGGCGCGCAGGACTTGAAGGCGGCAATGCAGGTTGTGGTACGCCAGACCGGACAGCCCAAGGCGCATTTCATAGGCGAATCTTCGGGCGCCTTGCGCGCCGGTCTCTACGCCATGATTGAACCCGAGCGAGTCGACCGGCTGGTGCTGGCCGCCTTTACATACAAGGGCACCGGGTCGCCTACGCTGAAGAAACGCGCCGAGCAGCTTGAATATTTCCGTACCCACAACATGCGCAAGCGCGACCGAGCTATGATCGAAAGCATCTTCACGCGCGACAAGCCGGGGACCACTGACCCGGCGGTTGGCAAGGTGCTGGCAGATGTAGAACTGCAATTCGGCGAGCAGGCGCCGACCGGCACCTATCTCGACATGACCGCCAATCTGCCAGTGGTCGACCCGACCAAAGTGCAGGCGCCGGTGATGCTGGTGCGCGGCGAATATGACGGCATCGCCACGGTGGAAGACTTGTTCGACTTCTACCGGCAGCTTCCGCACGGCGACAAGCAGCTCGTCATCCTACCGAAAACCGCGCACTCAGTGACGGTCGCCATCAACCGCCATCTGTTCTGGCACGCGGTGCGTAGCTTCCTCGACATGCCAAAGGTGGCGGCGATCTAGAGATCAATCCACGAAAAACTCGCGTAAGGCTGCGGTCGTCTCCTGCGGCGCTTCCTCGGACAGATAATGTCCGCAGGGCAGTGCCTTGGCGCCCACGATATTGGCAGCGTAGTTTTGCCAGATCTGGGCCGGCCCCGGCTGGTGGTTGCGCCCTACCCCTCCGGTCGCGCCCCACAACAGCAGTACCGGGCATTCGATTCTGCGGCCGGCCTCGAAGTCTTTGCTGTCCATCTCAAGATCGACGCCGAAGGTGGCCCGGTAATCCTCGCAAATGGCGTGAATGGTTTCTGGATTGCGGAAGCAGCGCTTGTATTCGGCGAGCGCGTTCGGATCAAAGAAGGACAGCCCCCGCTTGGTCTTCGCCAGCTTCTTCTCCATAAACCAGTCGGGATCGGCGCCCATCATCTTCTCCGGCAGCGGTTCCGGCTGGATGTTGAAGAACCAGTGCCAGGAGAACGTGCCCCACTGCCGCGTTACGTGATTGAGCAGATGATGCTGCGGAATTATGTCGAGGATAGCGGCACGCGAAACTTTCTGCGGATAATCGAGACACATGCGATGCAGCACGCGTGCGCCGCGATCGTGGCCGGCGGCGTAGAATGTGTCGTGGCCGAGTGCCGCCATCACCTCGACCTGATCCTGTGCCATGGCGCGGAACGAATAGCCGGAATGATCTTCGCCGCCCGGGGGCTTCTCGGAGTCGCCATAGCCCCGGAGATCGGTGGCGACGACAGTGAACTCGCGCACCAGCGTGGGCGCAATCTTCAGCCAGGACAGATGCGTGAACGGATTGCCGTGCATCAGCAGGATCGGCGGTCCGCTGCCTCCGGTCACCGTGACGATGCGCGCGCCGGAGGTCTCGATTTCTGTTCGCTTGAAGCCGGTGAGCATGAAGAGCCTATATTGTCGTCGTGGAAGGGCTTGTCCCGGCCGTCCACATCTTACCTATATGAAGAAAGAAGTGAATGCCCGGCACAACGCCGGGCATGCCGCTGAAATCAGCGGCATCGTCGCTCTGATGCTCCAGCGCAACGACAGCCTCACGCCGATGCGGCATGTCCTGCAGAGCACTGCCAAAGACGTCGGCCCTAAGGGCCCAGAAATCATGTTTGGCACCGGGCTCGCGGACGCCTATGCCGCGATCCAAGCAGAACCAGCGCCGGCACCGCGGCCGACTGGGCGCGCGTTAACGCGATCCGCCGCCCCTACTTGCGGCGGCCGCGTAAAATAGCCAATTGTTTGATCTCGCCAACGCTTTCCCGGAGATAGAATGAGCGCAACTGAACAGCTAGGGATGGTGCCCTTGCGCGTGACGCGCAACGACCCGATCGCCGAGGGCATCCATCTGCTGGAATTCCGCGACGCTGGCGGTAAGGAATTGCCAAAATTCTCCGCGGGCGCGCACATCACCATCCGGGTCCCGAACGGCCTGCTGCGCAAATATTCGCTGTGCAACGATCCGGCCGAGCGCGACCGTTATCAGGTCGCGGTCAAGCGTGAAGCCAACGGCCGCGGCGGCTCCAGCACGCTGATCGATCGCGCTAAGCCGGGCAACGAACTGTACGTCACTGCGCCGGTGAACGATTTCGCGCTGCCGCAGCGCGCCCAGAATTTTCTGTTCATCGCCGGCGGCATCGGTATCACACCAATCATGGCCATGATTCGCCAAGTGCAGGCGGAGGGGAAACGCTTTCGGCTCTATTATTGCACGCGTTCGCCCGAAACCACCGCCTTCATCGACGAGCTGAGCAAGCCCGAATACAAGGATAAGGTCGTCATCCATCACGACCACGGCGATCCTGCCCAGTCACTCGATCTCAAACCGGTGTTGGCGGAGCGCAAGAACCGCGAGCACCTCTACTGCTGCGGGCCGCGCCCGCTGATGGAAGCGGTACGCGCAATGACCGATCACTGGTCGTCAACCGCGGTGCATTTCGAGGCATTCAGCGAAGCCGAAATCCACAAGGCCTCAGACCGGCCCTTCAAGCTCAAGCTGGCGAAGTCGGGCAAGGTATTTGAGGTGCCGGCCGACAAGACCATCATGGAAGTATTGCGCGAGCACGGTTTCGAAGTGCCGAGCTCATGCGAGACGGGCACCTGCGGAACCTGCCGCACCAGATTGCTGGCGGGCCAAGCCGATCACCGCGATTTGGTGCTGGCCGAACACGAACGCGGCAACAACATCATGATCTGTGTATCGCGCGCGCGCGCGGACGAGATCACCATCGATCGCTGACAGTCGCGGGTTACTTCTGGATGGAGCGCAGATAGTCGGCGGCCGCGTGAGCATCGTCTTCACTGAACTTGACTTCCGGCATATCGGGATGGGTCGACGAGATACCGCGCTCGAGCAAGCGCGGAAACTGGTCGAGATCGAAGGTGCGGCCGAGTGTACGGAATGGCGGCGCGCCGCGTTTCACGTCGGTGCGGCCGACCGCGTGGCAATGCCCGCAAAATTCCTGCAAGAGCGCGCGACCGTGACGGAGCGGGTCCTGCGGTTGCGCGGCGGCCTCACCCGCCTGCGCAAGCAGGCAAGCGATCAGCGGGAAGATTACGTGCGGCCAATAAACCATACGCTTCTTCTAGCCGGAGAGAGCCTTGCGCGCCACTGGTGGCGAGCCTAGCGCGCTGCTTGCGGCTCGATCGCGGATTGAATTTCGCCCATTTACTTACACAGGCACGCAATCTGCCGGCGGTATTCAGCAAGCTTCGAGGTGTCGTCCTTGCAGGCTCGTCGGATTTATCCTCGCAATCAAAATGCTCGGGCGTGGTATTCGTCGTGGCGGCGCACCCAGAATTGATTTCGGCCGCCCTCATCGCGGCCCTTCGGCGTCAAATCGATGTAATTGTACGCCCCGTTCAGCATGTCCACGCCGCGGGAATAGCTGGAGTAAGTGTGGAATACCGCGCCGGTTTCATCCTTGTAGAAGACACTGACGCCGACAAGTTCGGGACTTACTGCTTTCGCAGTTCTGTAGTTGTAGTAGACCTGCCCGCTCGCCATTTCCTCAGGCGCGAACGAAACATTATAATCGTAATTGAAATCCGAACCAAAGGATGACACCCATTTGAAGCTCCAGCCCATGCGCTTCTTGTATGCCTCGATCTGTGCAAATGGCGCGCGCGAGATAGCCAGAAACGTGATGTCGCGATGCCTAAGGTGAACATCGATGCCATTGAAATTGTCGGCCCAGAACGAGCAGCTTTTGCAGGCCGCATCCCAGCTCGGATCGAACATGAAATGATAGACTATCAACTGACTGAGCCCGCCGAATAACTGTGGAAGCGTTTCTTTGCCGCTGGGCCCTTCGAACACATAGGTCTTCTCCACCTGTTCCCACGGCAGATCGCGGCGCGCCTCGCTGAGCTGATCGCGTAGCCGCGTGAATTCCTTCTCCTTGGCTAGAAGTTGCTTGCGCGCTTCAACCCATTGCTCATGAGAAACCACTTTTTGACTGGCCATGATCAGACCTCCTCCCATCTGACCTATCTAAGATGAAAATAAAGATCAGAAATCATGCCCATGAGGGCATTAAGATAGGTGCCACTGAATAACGCATAATCAAGACCGTACAAGATGACGATGCAGATACACGCAGCAGTGACGGTACCGTTCATTTGAGCTTTCCCAGCATTATCTGATACCGATGCTAAAGACTGCCTGACCGACTACTGCCCATCTGCAATGCGCGATTAAAATGATTCTCCATTGCTGATCGATGGACGTGTTCCACGCGCAGCAGCAGTAGCCTACGATCTCATCAAGTTTCCTGAAGACACGATTTGACAGCCAGTTCCGCGTTACGCCTAATAAAATCCGCGTGAACGTACGCAATTTTGGGAGCTAGACCTTCGCGCGATTAAATATTGCATCGACACATAGCAGACATTTCAGTCGCGCCAGCGTTTGTCCGCCATTGGGTACCAGCAAACGTAGATTAATCGCCTCGCGGCACCTTGAAATCTGCCGTTGCCTGCTCACGGCTCGGCCTGCACACCCGTGTTTGTACCTCCAGCAGGTGTAGGAAGGTTGCGCCGCTCGATTGTTTCGCTATCACGATTCTCATCCCGCTCGCAAAAGAATCGAACAACGAAATAGGTAACGAGGCCGATGATCGGGGGAACGATCAGCATCACCAAGAGTTGGCCCATGGTTGACCCTCAAGTGGAGCACACAACATAAACCCATTTTACGCTTCTCGCTATTGCTACCTCAAATGCGCAGAAGCGAGGTCAAAAATCGCCGCCTAACCACTTGTTTCTTAAAATCCGCCATCGCCTGCTCGCGGCTCACCGCGTAGCCGCGATCATGCGGATACTGCGGCACTCGCGCCAGGGAGGGCCAACCCTACCAAGGTCGCGATCGTGCTACTGCTTCGCAAAATCTCGATAACGAAGAAGACGGGAGCTATATCGTGCTATCGGACGGGCAAGGCTACGACGGCGCGTAGAGTGGCCGTCACGCCGCCCGTTTCGCCAGTAATTGTGCGAGGGCCTTTTTTCCCTCTTTGGTTGCCTCTGTCATCGTCTCAAAAAAGACTGGCGAGCGCTCCATTGGCCCGCCCTTACCGGCACAGTAGATCTCCCACCGCCAGGGCTTAGGCGGGCTCCCTCGTCGCTTCACGACGAATGAGTAGTCAGTTGGATCAAATTTAAATTCTTCGCTCATACGCCATACATGGCGATAGTCGTCATAATTTGCAAACCGCCACTAATGCGACATGCCGAGCAGCCACCGGGCCTGTTTAGACACGACGGCGGTCGGTCCCTTTACCGGATGGCTGTTTTCTTACCCCAGTGCTGATAGTGAAGACCTTGCTGAGGTCGGGTTGGCCATAACCATCTTCGAGACCCAAGAATCGAACTGGGAAACGGTTTCTGATGTCCGCCAAGTGCCAGGAGCGGTCGTCCCCCCGCAGAGTTCAGGAGAAGCTTATGTCACGCAATCAGATAAGCATCATCCGACAATTACCGGTTCAATAAAAGAATTACCCGCATTGATATAGATCACATCCTACCGCCGCCGCCATGCGTTAGAGGTACGAAAGTGCCAGTAATCGGAGAGCAATTGATCATGCAACGTCAAGGGGCCATCAAGACTTTGAGCCGCGGCACGCAAACGCGATTGGTTCGCGCCACCGGGTTCGCCGCCGCAATCCTGATCGCCGGTGTGACGCTCACTTTCACATCAGCGCCGGTTGATGCGACTCCGAAAATGGTGACAAAAGACAAGCCGTGTGGGTCCTGTCACCCACCAAATAAACCCCCTGGTAAATGATCGAGGACCGGCTATTGCGCCAGGGCGCTCGTGGTTATGCTGCGAGCCGCAACCAAGCGATGGCGGATTATAAGGCGGCGAGGGCGCGCAAGCCGTGATTCTCCAATCACACGCTGCTCGACGCACTTTTTATTCGTCAGCGACGGAAAAGACGACCGTCATGTCGTCCATTTTCAGCATCGGACGATTATTTCTATTTGGATCAACGAATCGCATTTGAAGGATACCCAGGCCGGTATTCGAGACGGCGTGCATGTCCGCTTCAGCAGTCGGAGGTGACAAGAAAAACATCTTCACCGCGAATGAGACGAGCATAATTGCGACGACGGCGATGACCTGATGTTCGTACCGCAAGGTATAATTAGTCCGCATAGAAGCCTCCTGAGGTTCGAACGAGTGCATTCCGCTCTGAGGCACGAACCGAAAGCTATAATGAGTTTGTGACGCTGAGCGTAACGAAGGTGTGACAAAGGCTCGCCTGAGCGCATATGTCGCGCGCTGGCTATGCAATTAATAACCGCCGCTTTTTATTTATAAGAAAGTAATTCAAGTTGGAATCGAAAGGCTACCGCCGTCAATCCATTTAGACGCGTCAATTTAATTAATCTGACCTCTCACCCGCCCCCAAAATTTTTCGAGTTCTTCGACATCGCCTGTCTACTAGCGGCACATCCTCTGCCATTCAAATCGCCCTGAATTCGGATTTAATACCTGTACTTGAAGACACCGCCGTGTGCCTGGTGGCCCAGCACCTGGGTCGGGTCGAGGAGGAGAGGTCATCGGACATGTTGATGGGGGACAGAATGGAGGCATATCGGTTGGAGAGCCGCATAACGGCACCATGCGGCCATTGACACACCCGCACACGCAAGCTGCATGAGCATTCGTCGCTATGAATGCGGACAACGCAAGGATCCCGAGGAGAAAACGCAAAAGGACCTCCCGAGAAAAATAGAGAGCGGGGCATTTTGGATCTTGCGGCGCCGCTCGCACCGATCATTCTTCCATTAAGCTGGACTAAGGTGAAGAACCCCAAAGCGGCAGCGGCCAAGATCTACACGAATCCAAAGACGATTGGCTACGTTCGTTCGCGTTTGGTTGAGGCGGTGCATCACCGCAAGAGCGCTAAGACGAGGCGTGCGAGTGCGAGGCATCGGAAGGCGGGTTAGTCCACGCCCTTGCCGCACTTCGGATGGCTCGCGAGTTTCTGGCTATTCGAAGATCAATACGTTGGGCAGAGACGGATCGACCTGTCGCAGGGCGCTGTAACCGACCCCGCTCAGCCCGCGGAATAGTCCCAAATTAAATTGCCGCTTTCCATTATTCCAACGGTAATCACCTCTTACCGTCGCACATTCTAATACCCGAGTAAGGTGAGATTTTGCAGTTTCACTAATCTCTTTGCTTCCTAGTACGGCACCCGCTTCGCACAAGAACTCGATGCTTCCCAGCGTACCGCAACAGAGCGTATCGATTGCTGAAGGCCAACTCGCCTGTGTGCACGCAACAGCGCTTCGTATGTCGTTCGTCAGGTTAGCGGCGTTCATCCGCGGGAAGCCAACCATCGCAATGCGAGCGAGCCCTATTCCGGGAGCTCCATGGCACCACTGGCATGGCCAACGTTGCCCGTCCGCACTGCGCAAATCAGGCCAGTTGTTGCGCTCCGGGCTAAAGGTCGAATTTTCAAATTCGATGCATTCGAGCGCGGCTTCGGCGAAGTCTTCACGTCTTGTGGCTGCTGACAGAGAAGCAAGCGCATAAGCGAATCCTGCTGCGCCATGGGACATCCCATTCAGCGCATTCTGGCCGGAGCCCTGTCCCACCCAACTCCGGCGGCCCAACTCTCCCTTTCGTTTTTGCGCAAGCAAATACTCACCACATCTGGTGGCCTGACGCAGTACTGCCTCCGATTGCCCTTCGCGATAAAGGCACAGCAGAGAAAGTATTGCACCCGCGCTGCCGCCAATCACATCCAGCCGCTTGTCGGCAGCTATCAGGTCCTCGGTGATCAGCTCGGCCGCGCGATAGGCATCCGCATATAACTCGCTATTCTTCAGCTTTCGCGCCATAACAGTGAGAGCATAGACAATAGAGCCCACGCCCGTTGCGCCACCAAGTCCCAGTGAGCGCGCCATCCTTGCGGCCATAGGGCCCTTCAATTTTTTTCGAAGCTGGCCGACTCCAGCCAAAGCCAAATCGCGAGACGATGCCTGACCAGTTACAGCCGCATGCGCAGCCAAAAAAACACAAATGCCGGGCACGCCATTGTAGAGGTCAGGCCCCAGTGGCACGAGCTGGGAAACCTCCGCATCACCAAGCCAATCAATCCCGATCCATGCCGCGCCCGGGCCACGGCGAATTGCATAGCGCGACAATTCATCAGCGATCCGATCAGCTTCTGCGATGAACATGGCGTTCGAAGGCGGAGAACTCGCTTCTCGACACGTTGGCTGTTGCAACTTGTCGGCCCCCGTGGCGCTAGCAACAGATTTCGATGGCCTGCTAGCATTCATCTTGATGACTTCCACCTGCCACTGGAGTTCGTCCTCATCGAGGTTCCCGAGACGCGCGCGCGCCCGCGCCAGACCGACGCTCGATTTCGTTCGAACAGAACAGCCCGCCGCATCACCTATCTGACCGCTGTCAGCGGCAGAGACGAAGTGCGGTATATTGAGACTGAGGAGAGCAGAGCGCTCCGCGTACTGAAGCGGCCAAAGTGGGTCGTCGTCCGTATCCCAATCCGCGAGCCTTGCGATAAAGTCCGCCTGCGCCGACCACGTGATCCCGTCTTCCATCGCTTTGTGGTTTTTTAGGCGTTGTAGCAGCATGGAATAGAACCGTGTCGCGCGAACGACCTTCCGCACAGGAATCCCAGCAAACCCGTCAAACAGACGCGCCCCATTTGCATCGCTGTTCTGACGAAATAAGAACCTTGCGTAATGCTCAAAACCGGAAACCACATCATCGATGTGGTCGGTAAACTTGGCGTAGTCGCCATTGACATGCGGCAAGTTAGGGTTTTCTTCACTAGCGTCGTTCCATCTCGTCGGGCGCATCTCGTCTGAATTTATGTTTTCCCACTTGATCTTTATCTTGGAATTCCAATTGGCCGTCATCCCGCCCATTGCGAAGATATTGTTATCCGGAGTCCGCCCATACGCAGGAAGCAGGCCGACGGCTGTAACTGAGCCGGCGAGTTTTTCAATAGCAGCATCAAATGCCGCCTCCTCCGGTTCTATTGCATCTTGCCCGGCGCTCGAGGATTGAAGAATGGTTTCAAGATCGATCGGCACCGGATGGTCGCCGGCCGCAATGATATTTTCCTGATGCATGTCGTTCGCTGCGAAGCAGTGAAACAGTGCGAGCCAGGCGCCGGCGCGCTGAAAAAATCGGTGGAAATCTTGTTTACTGGCACATGCAGTGTGACGAATGAATGCTGTCCACCCGTAGCCATCGCACGCAATAGCGTGAGCAGTCATGAGTTCGACAGGAGTCTTGGCTCGATTCAGCCGCTCGAGCATGTTTTGCCAGGCAACATCGACACGCAAATCCTTCGGTTTGTATATAACCTTCGATCCGTCTGCGAAGGTGACGATTTTTACAGAACGACCTCCATTGTGTGGATCCGAGAGGCCACCTTCGACCTTGCTGATGCGCTCATTGCCGACATTCAGGACTTTCCGAATAGTCGGTAAATCGTCGGCGAGGCGCACAATAAATTCGCGCGAGGTATCGATCCATTGCCGCGTGATCGCGCTCATCAAACGCAAGAGGACCGGCTTTTCCTCGAAGAGACTCTGGAAGCCACCGGCTTTGATGTCGCCAACAAATCTCTGGTACAGGGATATACCAAGTGGCTGCTGCGGCCCCGAACTGCTCTTCCAAGTTGCATTCGCCTTCCGCATTTTGACAAGAAGCTCGTAAAGCGGTGGCGCAGCCAGTTCGGACAGTTCGGTGAAAAGTGCTCCTCGCAGGCACGCGTAAGCGGATGCGCTCAGGTTGTCGGCAGCATGGCAATCAATATTCGACCGCAAAATGGCTTCAGCTCTCTCAATTACGGGCGCCAAAAGCTGCTCGAATGGAAACGGATCAGTTTGCCCCCTCGGGGGGGCGGATGCGGGTTTTCGTTCTTGCAAAACCGACAGGATCCAAGCCGCGTCATCAATCCAAGGAGGCATCGGTGCACAGGCCTTGCGTCGGACGCTTGCGAACCGCGAGAGGACGTCTGGGAACGTCAGTTGATCGCGTTGAAGCCTGCGTCCAAACAGCGACCAATCGCCGCTGGCGCACGATCGGCACCAGGCCGCAAGCCGCCGGACAGCCAAATCGATGTCGCCTTTTTGACCCGGCAAGACTTCGAAATGATCCGACAAGAGCTCGTCAATCGTTGACGCACGAATGACTAGGCGCTCATAGAACGGATTCATGCGATTTCTCACGAGTGGAAGTTGCTATACCCGAGCGGCTGCGGAGCTCGATCGTATGCTGCGACGCGGCAAAGGCCCAGCGCATGAAAGCAGCGACTAACGCCAAACATTATCGCGTTAATGGTTCCACTACTGGAGACACGGGCCGAAAACTCAGTCAGACGGCTCCGCCGGTAGAGCCGGCGTAACTAGCTGGAAATATAGACTTTTCCGATTGACTTTACAATTTACGCATTGAATAAGTATCATGGTACATGGCCTTGAGGGAAACTCTCTGAATATCATTTAGCCAGCTTCTCGCTACCCTCACCGTTGGCCAAAAAAAGGAACAGTATCATGACAAAGACCACGATGGGATATCAACAGACTGAAGAAGAAGTTCTGGCCTTTGAAGTGTCCGATGAGGCGCTGGAATCCGCCGCGGGCACGGCCAAAGAACAGGTCAACTACACCCTTGGCGCATGCACCGGTCTGTCGGTCTGCCCAGGCTGATGGGGTATCAAGATCGGTCGTACTTTCTCGGGCTGATCCATGAATTTCGAACAAGGCGCCGGATCCGGCGCCTTGTTGCTTTTGCTTGTGCTCTTAATTCTGCAAATGGCACTTGCCACGTGGGCTCTGGCCCCGCGAGCTATCCGTAACGTACCGGACCGCGCTACCCTCGCAAACCGCAAACACCTAAGATGTGCAGCCTTCGCTGTCGCGAAGCTGCAACCCTAGTCGGAGTGCAAATGGATCGCCGATCATTGATGAAATCCGCCCTGCTGATGTTTGCAGGAGGGCACCTTTCGTTCAACGACTGGCTATCGATTGGGTTAGCTGAGGCGGGTGAGACGCACAGCGGCTGGCGCCACGGTATCTCCAAGCTCGTCGACCTGAAATACCCAGCCGAGTTTAAACGTTTCGATTATGTCAACTCGAATGCTCCGAAAGGTGGCGCTGCCTCACAAATAGCTCTTGGCGCTTATGATAATTTTAACATGGTCGTCGCCGGCATCAAAGGTACACTCGTGACCGGAATCGACATGCTTTATGACACGCTGATGGTCTCTTCACTCGATGAAGTGTCGAGCACTTATGGGTTGCTTGCTGAGGCCGTGACCTATCCCAATGACTTTTCCTCGGTCACTTATCGATTGCGCCCAGAAACAATGTGGCACGACGGCAAGCCTATTACTCCCGAGGACGTCATATTTTCATTCAATGCGGTTAAGAAGTTCAGTCCACAAGCTGCCGCCAGCTTTCGCCAGGTCGTGAAAGCCGAAAAAACGGGCGAGCGGGAGATCACCTTTATTTTCGATGGCACCGGAAACAGTGAGCTGCCGCAAGTCGTTGGCCAACTGACCGTGTGGCCCAAGCATTGGTGGGAGGGCGTCGACAAAGACGGTAAAAGTCGCGTCGTCGGCGAAACCACGCTGGAGATGCCGCTCGGCAGCGGACCATACCGGATCAAGGAGTTTTCTCCCGGCCGCAACATCGTCTACGAGCGAGTGAAGGACTACTGGGGAGAAAATTTCAACGTCAATATTGGTCGCAATAATTTTGATGAACTACGTTTTGAATATTTCCGGGATGCAACGCTTGCTATCGAGGCATTCAAGGCCGATCTGGTCGACTGGCGCACAGAAAACAGCGCAAAAAATTGGGCAATGGCCTACGACTTTTCCGCGGTCACAGACAAGCGCGTCCTCCTCGAGGAGTTTCCCATCAACAATGTAGGGCTGATGCAGGCCTTCGCGTTCAACTTGCGTCGTAACAAGTTTAACGACCCACGTGTGCGCCTGGCTTTCAACTACGTATTCGATTTCGAAGAAATGAACAGGAAGATTTTTTTTGACCAGTACAAACGAACCTCAAGCTACTTCGAAGGAACCGATCTTGCGACGACGGGACTGCCGACGGGTCGCGAACTCGAATTGTTGGAGAGCATTCGCGACAAGGTGCCGGCAGAAGTCTTTACTGTTCCCTACACCAATCCAATCGGCGGCAGCCCAACTGCGGTGCGCAATAATCTTCGTGAGGCCCTACGTCTATTCAAACTGGCGGGTTACGAGATCCGCAACCAGCAAATCATCAATGTCAAGACCGGCGAAGTTTTCGAGGTGGAGCTTTTGACGAATGCCTCCCTGATTGAAAGGGTCTTCCTATTCTACAAGCCCTCGCTCGAAAGGCTCGGCGTCACTGTATCGGTTCGAACGGTCGATCAGGCGCAGTACGAGAACAGGCTGCGCAACTGGGATTTCGACATCATTACGTTTGCTTGGGGCGAGTCGCTTTTGCCCGGCAACGAGCAGCGCGGGTATTGGGGCTCGTTAGCGGCCGATCAGCCTGGCTCGGACAACGTCATCGGGATCAAGAACCCGGCCGTCGACGAGATGATCGAAAGGATCATTTACGCCAAAACATACGATGATCTGGCTGCCGCTACCAAGGCATTGGACCGCATCCTACTGTGGAACCATTACGTCGTGCCGCAATGGAGCTACGCAAAAATGCGAACCGCGCGATGGAATAGATTCGGCCGACCGGACACATTACCGAAGTACGGTATGTCTGCATTCCCGACGCTGTGGTGGTGGGATCCTGAAAAGGCAGCAAAAACCGGCGGCAAGAGATAATCTCTACGCGGTTGTACCGCGAAGCTGCGAGGACCCTATCAGGTCCGTTCTGGCCCAGTCTGCGCACGTTTTGTAGACCGCCTGACACTCGACCCCATTTCCCGCGCAATGAACTCGCGATAGTTGGGCGGCGAAAAATCAAGCAGCGTCCCGCCTGAGGCGAAGTGTTGGATGAACACCATGCCGATCGCGTAAGTTGCCGCCACAGCCATCGCGGGCGTTGTGAGGGCTCCGATTGCGGTTCCAGCGACTGGTATGCTCTTTACTACGCTTGCCATTCCGATACCGGTACTCGCGGGAATCATCGTGCCCGCAATTCCGGCGACCAAGGCCTTTCCTCGATTTTCGGAGAACGGCACGTCATAGATTCGTGAGATCCGCCGGAGCATCTGAATCTGCAGAGCCCCGACGGCAGCGAGGTCGACAAACGGTACTGGAAGTAGACCCGCGATAGCCGACCACAAGGAAAACCGCTCGACCACTTTGGTTGCGCGGACCCGCCGATCGTCAACGGGAATTTCGGTGACGGTGACGGCCTGCAAAGAGGCCGGGGATACTTTGCCTGCATCCTGAGGCGGCGCCGCACGAGAGGCGCGAGCAGACGCCCCGGACGGTTTCTTTGCCGTCGATAGGATTGCCTTGGGAAGCTTCTTCTTATTCATTGCTCGTGCTGCTTAGTCATTGCTCACGCTGCTGATTGAAGGCCGATCACGGCATCGATCTCAGCAGCGATCGCAGCAATTTCACGCGCAGCTACCCCGGTTGGCTCAATTAGGGTCGGAGTGGCACCCCAAAGCGCCGCCTCGGCATAGATAACCCGGTTGTTCATTTCGGTATTGAGCACGGGAAATCCTGCTTCGATCAATTCAGAACGTATATGTTTCGCAATGACCGAGTCCCTAGTCGTTTGCGTGAGGACGCAACGGTACTCCGGACGGCGTCCAGCCGCGGCCTCGAGCAGCGAATTGAGCGTATCCAGCATGCGGTCAATGTCCAGTGGAGATGCTTTAACCGGGACGAGCAGAAAATCCGCCGCAGCGATACAGGCCAACGTCGCCTCGGAACGGAATCCTGCCGTATCAATGACAACTTGACGGCCACCCGCGGCGAGCTTGCGGGCAGTTCTCCAAGCGTCAACTGACGAATCTTCAACTACTTCGACGCCTCCGAGAGCTCGTTCGCGCGATGCCAAGCGCGCAATCGAACGCTGCGGGTCAGCATCAATAATCGCGGGATTGCGTCCGGCAAGCTGCCAGTGAATTGCGAGGCAACTTACGACCGTACTCTTTCCACTACCGCCTTTCATCGTTGCAACCGTGATGATCTGCCTCATGGCCCACCTGCCCCTCACGAGCGTATTGGCGAATCGTTTTCAATCAATGCTAACGTATTCTCAGCTGGTCTGCTCCGATGATCAGCTTTTGGCGTGTTGGCTTTTCCCCACCGGGCAAGCCTCTGTAATTGTTGTTGCCCAGCACAAACTTTATCCACCTTGCCGGACCGCGCAGTTCGCCATTACTACGGCCTTGAACATATCAAACGATTGCAGCCGCACCTGACAATTCGTCTGAGCATCAACAGGCACATTGATGAGGTCACCCGTCGCGAACGACTGCCGCTTCCCGTTTATGTTTATCGTAACGCTTTCGTTCGTTGGCGACCCGATCAATCCAATCGTCAAGCGCCCCCCGCCGACAATCAGCGACTGGTTCGCTCTGAGAATGTACGTATTTTCGGACGGCACTAACTCCTGTAAAGCCGCCTGAAGTTTTGCAACATTGCTCTCCATAGCAGCGGAATGCGCATCCTGTTCGGCCATCTCGCCTTTCATCTTTTGGTTTTCAGAGCGGCTTTGTTGGAGAGTTTGCATAGTCTCACGATTTTCAAGTTTGGCCGCGTTTAAACCAATAAGGTAACCCACAAAACCGCCGAGCAAGGCCGCCAGCAACAGATACCGACCCTGCTGGGTCATGAACAGACGGGACAGACGAGATCCAGTTTGGCCCACTGGAGTTGGTCTCACGGTTTCGCTCACTTCGCGACCCCTTCGTGCGCGGCCTCGCCTGGCGAACCAGAGGTTAGATTCAACCATTCAGGAATGCGAGGAAGGAATGCCTTGATACGGGAGAGGTCGAGCTGAACATTTGAGCTCGATTGCTCATCTTTTCGTAACGGCGCAGGGGCATTGGGACCCGAAACATTGGGCGTAAGGTCTGTTGCCACTCCGCGACCGAACGCGCCGGAATCCATGAGCCCCGGGCTACTGGTCGGCTCCAGCGGCGTGCCAGTAAAAGGTGGAATTGCTGAGCTCTTGCCCGGCGGTGTTGCGCCCTGTTCTCCGGGATTTGCCTGAGATGGCAAAGCACCGGGAGTGTCCACGTTGCCGAGTATAATTGGCAGGCCATCCTTGCCGCTTCCAATAACTACAATTTTCGAGTTAGGAGACTGTGCGAGCGCAAGTGTCGCCTCAATTCCGCGCCAGCGCAGATAGGAATCGGAAATTCCTTGGCTGACGGTTCGCTGGAAGGCCGCAATACCATTCGCTTCAATCTGCTTGCGTGTTGATTCCTGGGCTTCGCGCTCGACGCGGTACTTGTATTCCTGAATTTCATAGAATTGCTGCGTCTGGCGATTAATCGCCGCAACAATGGGCGGCGGCAACTCGATGCTGAGCACCAAGGTGTCGAGGATCTGAATCGAACTTTGCAGGAAGTCATTGTAGTGCTTGGGATCAGGCTGTTCCATTGCCTCAGGCTGAACCAAGCTGTTTAGGTGCAAGGCCAAACTTTTCTGCGTGTCTTCTCGGATCTTCTGCTGGATTGCCTCACGCGAAGTATAGACCTCTTGCGCCGTGTATTGAGAAATCACTTCTCGCGCCCGGCTCCCAATTTCGGGGTCGACAACGGTCTGCAGGTAAGCAGGGCCAATGAATTTATGGAGTACGCCGACGTAGTTGTGCAACAACTGATATCGCATATTGATCTGAGCATTCACGCTCACGCCGTCTTTACTGATGGCGTTGTAAGTTTGATTTACGGACTGAAGCCTCAAGTTATAAAGAAACAGCTTATCCCATGGCCAGATGAAATGCAGACCTTCATCCCGTAGTTCACGAGGGTCAACGATGGTGCCACGGCCAACAAAGCACCAGCAGAAGAGGTTATAACTATTAAAGCGCTTCCAAAGAACGCCCACCATCCCGCTCGGCACGGTGATCACGACATAAGGAAACATCACCGTGGTCACCAGCAACGCCGACAACAAGATGACTGTTAGACTTGGCAGGTGGCGGCCAAGAAAACGGCGGAAAGCGCGTTTGGTTGGGGGTGTTGCGTCGATCGGAATTGAATACTGCGCCATTACACGGCCTCCGCCTCATCTTTAGCTCGAGATCGAATGCTGCTCGACTATTCGGCCTTCGTCCATGCGAATTCTTCGCGCAGGCAAATGGAGTTCGTCGAGATACCGATCATCGTGCGTAATGACCACCACGGTTGCCCCTGAGCGCATCAAATCCGGCAATAGTTCGTCGTAAAACTTGCGACGAAATTCGGGATCTTGTTCCGCGGTCCATTCATCGAGCAAGAGGATTGGACGTTTTTCGAGCAAACTGACGATCAATGCGAGACGTCGGCGCTGCCCGCCAGAAAGATCGAGGGTGCGGAACTCTCCGTCAGACACACCCGTCTTATCCGCCAATCGGAATTGTTTCAGCAGCCGTTCGATCTCGCCTGGCTCGGGTTCGGGTATGCCATAAAGCTTGTGAAAGAGATGATAGTCGAAAAAAATCGCCGACATTAGCGCGCGATACGTATCGCGTGTTTTGTCATCGACGAGCTCGTCATCCAGACGAATCTCTCCGGAATCGGGCCGGTAAAGTCCGGCGAGCACCCTCAAAAACGTCGACTTGCCAGATCCGTTGCCACCCGTAATGAAGACCAGCTCTCCCGGCCTCAGACCGAAGTCGATAGGGCCGATTTTAAAAGTCGCCTCGGAGAACTTGTCTAGATAGCGGAAGACAATGTCTTTCATTTCAATGCTGTCAAAGCGCTTTGGCAGCCTGGTATCGGCGACCTCGATCGACGATGCCGTCGCCTGCAATCTCACCTCCAATTGCTCAATCCGGTCCGCTGCGGCATTCGCGTTCAACAAAATTGGTATCGATTGCACAAGCCCGAAACACGCTCCCACAATAAACATGAGGGCGGTCGTCGTCTTGGTCAACGTGAGACCTCCCAGCGCCTCACTGAATTGGGGAGCGACAAACACCACTGCGCCGATCAAGACGTACATCGAGATCTGTGAGGTGACGATCAACTTGAACGTTTCAGCTTGGCTTTTGATCTTGATATTTGCGGCAGTTCTCGACACCTCACTCGCGTCTTCAAAGAGGTCAATGCTGCGCGCAGCATTGAGCCTTACCTCCTTGAAGCCATCTAAGAAGTCGGTCAGGCGGTCAAAGAGTCGTCGTTCCCATTCTGCCGATTTTTGCTTCTCTACAGCTAGGCGTTTGTTTTTGTAATGGAAAATGACGCCTGCCACGCCGATGATCACGACCGTTGTCACAATCGCGGCCAGCGACAAATACGCGACATAGATCGCTACGAAGAAAACCAGCACACTACCCTGGACCGAAAAGCAAAGCATGTTGCTTGCTTGGGTTAAGATAGCCGTATCGCTGGCAATGGCAGCAACGATGCTCGACCGCCCAATCGCCTCAAGAGAGAGCAACTCCGAGCGCCTAATGTGATCCATGAGGCGCAGACGGATTTTGTGAATGATGGCTTCGATCTCGGCCGTTGTTGTAATCGTCACATAATATTGAGTCTTGATGAAGAGAAAGAGCGCTATCAAGAACAGCGTGGCTGCCCATAGGCTCCCATTTCCTTGCAGGCCAGCATTGATCGCGCCGAGGATGGCGGCGGTGCTGATGCCGCCGAGGGCAGACATAAACAGCAGCCTTGGGAGGGAGCCGTGCATTTCACGGCGAACAAGTTCCAGGAAGGACATGGCTGCGATGTCTTTCCGTTCAAACCGACACGACGCACCGAAGCAGGTTCAGCGCTTGTGTCTCCCCCGATGACAACAAAGCGGTTATAGATGTCGCCGACTCAACCACCCGACGCGGCTAGATGGACCGGTGAGCAGCAAGAGTGGCAAGACTACAAATGGAGTAGTGACCAGCGCGAGAAGAAATGTTCCGAAAAACCCCATTCGGCGATCCATGCCGAGAAGTCCTGTCAGAACACAAAAGATAAGATAGATGGCCGCTTCGAGCATCAGGGTCGATCTCGTCGTTGGACAAGTCGAAGCCCGTCAGGAAAGCAGTTAACACCAACCCCAGACCATATCTTGAAGACCATCAACTGCCCGCTGCCGTGCTGGTCGCTTCAGAACCAGCTTGAGAGGACTTGGTACTTCGGCTGCGCGAATCCCACATCTCTCGCTGTGCTTTGATGAACTCCCTATAATCTGGCGCATTGAAGTCAAGGAGCGTGCCGCCTGACGCAAAGTGCTGAATGAAGGCCTTGCCAATAGCGTAAGTTGCACCAGCAGAGAGCGCCGGCATGACAAACCCCGCCGCGATCGTCCCGATGACCGGAACGGCCTTAAGCAAGCTCGCCGCACCAATGCCGCTGGTCGCAGGAATCATGGAGCCAGCGAGGCTAGCAATCAGCGCTTTGGTGCGATTTTCCGAGAATTCCACGTCGTATATTTGCGATAGCCGGCGTATCATTTGGATTTGAAGGCCGCCAACGGCCACTGTATCGACCACCGGCACGGGGATAAGGCCGGCAACGCCTGACCATAGGGCAAAGCGGTTGACCAAATTCGATGCCATTTCATCGCGCAGCTGAGTGTCCGGCGCGGCTTCTGCGATGGGCTCGCTTGTTTCTGCGCTCTCGGACTGCGCCGATTTCTCTGCCATGGCGGATCCTTTCTCGTCTTCCAAGCTGGTCACGACCCGTTCGACAATTACTCTTTTTGTCGAATTCCCCGATATTTGAAAAAACGATATCATGCAGGCTACAGCGTGCCAAGCGCTTTGCGGGTAGGCTCGACCGGCCGGAATTGGGCCGATCTTGTCATGTTGGACCAATCTCATAGAAGGCTGTAATCTTGCAGAGGTTAAAGTAATCTTGTGGAGGTTACAGATGCAGCAAAGCAGCACTGGCCCTACTGCTGAAGGGGCGCGCTCCGCCTGGGAGGCTCCCGCCGTAACCAAGGTGCCGATTGCCAGCCGAACGAGATCATCTGAGGCTTTGACGACAGCTGACGGCAGTTCGCCTGATCCGAGAGTGCCAGCTGCACCGACACACCCCAGCTCGAAGCTGGGCTTTTCGTTCGAGATGGCGCTTCCGATGTCCGTGAGGACGGAAAAATAAACACGATTGCCTTGCCTGCCGTTGGCAATCGAAGGCTGCGCGCCCGGTCGCCTATCGACCATAAATGTTTCGTTCTCTCGTCATGACTGTGCTGGCGCTGTAGGATTGCGTGGCAACCGCCTACATTGCGTTCGATGTCCGGCCGCGCAGCCCTTGGAGGCCACTATCTTTGAGCCTTACCGTGGATAGTATTCTGGTTCAGGAACCAAATCTGGCAGCCTCCGAAATTGATGACTGCGTAGTTGTTCTAAGCCTGCGCGCTGGGTTGTATTTTGATTTCAATAGGGTGGCGACAGAAATTTGGCGCATGCTCTCCGAGCCCTGCCCGATCAGCAGAATTTTGCAATCCCTTTCGCAACAGCACGATGTGGATTCGGAAACTCTCGCTCGTGATACCATGGGTTTCTTGCAGACGTTAATAGAGCAAAGGCTTGTACGGGTGCTTCTGGTTGGAGAGCTCTGATGAAGTTGCGGACAAAGCAACGCCTGTATCTCCGGGAAGCGTTTGCAATGCTCGTTCTGGCGCGCCTTGCGGTTCGCTTTATTGCTCCAGCCCTACTCTTCTCTTGGGTCGACAGGCCACTTCGACGCGTCAATCGCTTCGCCGCCGATGACATTGAGTGGATTTCCTGGGCCATTAAAACCATGGCTGCGAAGCCCGCGATGAACGCCTTTTGTTTGCCTTGTGCCCTCGCCGCGCATGCCATGTTGCGGCGCCGGGGCATAGCAAGCCGAATCTGCCTTGCGGTCGCCAGAGATAACCATGAGTTAATCGCTCATGCATGGGTTGAAACTGACAAAAACAAAATCGTCGGACATACTGGAGGTGCCCGATTCACACATATCGCTGAATTCGGAACAGCCCGGTTAGGAGTGTAAGTATTCCGCCATGAGTGGAATCGCCGGACTACTCCGTTTCGATGGGCAGCGCGTAAGACGTCGGGAGCTCGAACGAGTTGCCAGCGCACTGCATCAATACGGCCCCGATACATCCGGGATACTAGTGCAGGAGAACATCGGTCTCGTTCACGCGCTGATGCGAATGACTCCAGAGGATCGCTTCGACCATCAACCGTGGCAGGGGGCAAGTAGAGCTATCATCACGGCTGATTTACGCATCGATAATCGCGATCGCTTGCTGACCCTTATTGGAGGCAACGAGCGGATTTCAGGTGAGTGGTCGGACTCGCGCTTGCTGCTTTTCGCCTGGGAAAAGCTCGGGATCCGCATTTTTTCTGCGCTGCGTGGACCTTTCGCAGTCGCTATTTGGAATCCGCGTACGCGATCTCTAACGCTCGCACGCGACCATCTCGGTCTAAACATCCTGATGTGGCATCGGAATGAACGTTTTTTCGCGTTCGCCACAATGCCTAATGGGCTATTTGCGTTGGAGAATGTGTCACGAGAGTTATGCGAGGAGAAAGTCGCCGACTTTCTCGTGCTCAATCACGCTGATCACGTTACGACCGTATACCGGAACATTTTTCGACTCCCACCGGCCCATGTGATGCATGTCACTGCGGACGGCTCAGTTAAGCTGCAGCGATATTGGTCCCCCGATGACATTAAGCCAATCAGGTTACGTTCTGATGCTGCCTATGCAGAGGGCCTACGCGATTGCCTCAATGGGGCGGTGCGGCGACAAATGCGCAGCCTCCATAAGGTGGGCTCGCTGCTGAGCGGCGGTCTGGATTCCTCATCAATCTCAGCCCTTGCCGCTCATGCTCTCGCGGAGAAAAACCAAAGGCTTTCTGCGTTTACCGGTGTGCCTCGCGAGGGTTTCAATGGTCCCGTACCATGCGGGTCTTACGCGGATGAACGTCCGTATGTCGAAGCGATTAAAAATAAACTCGGCAATATTGATGTCACTTACGTGCATAATAATGATGAGTACAATGATTTCTCCGAACTCGAGCGGTTCTTCATCGCGCTGGCCGGCCCCGTGCGCAACCCGACAAATTTCGGATGGATGCTAGCGATTCTTCGGCGTGCACGGTACCAAGGTTGCCGCGTATTGCTTGGTGGGCTTTATGGAAACTACACGATCAGTTGGGACGGCTGGTCACAAGCCGTGTCGCATTTGCTGCGCGGGAGATTGCTGCTCGCCTATCATCAATGGCAACTTTATTACCGCAGCACGCCTTATTCCCGTTGGGTCGCACTCAGAAAGCTTTTTCTCGAGCCCCTCGTCCCGCTAATTTTGAGCAATTGGATCGACCGATGCCAGCGCCTAGACCGGGCCGAGGCTTGGCACGATCATTCTCCAATCCGGGAGGACTTCGCCACTGCGATGGCCGTTGATAGCCGCGCTCGAGAGGTCGGGCACGATTTTCTTTATCGCACACGCCGCGATGAACGTGTGAGAGGTTTGACCCAGGTCGATTACCTCGGAGATTGGCTTGCGGCGGAGAAGGCCGTAACTGGAGTCGAAGTTCGCGACCCTGCCGCCGACATCGATGTTGTTTCCTACTGCTTCGGAATTCCACCCAAACAATACCTCGCCGAAGGGGTCGACCGTTCGCTGATTCGCCGTGCGATGTGGGGACTACTTCCAGAAGTCGTTTTGACCAATCGGTCTCGGGGATTGCAGGCGCCAGACTGGTACGAGAAGCTCGAAAATGAGCGCAGCGCGCTTTCGCGTCAGATCGCAACATTTTCGAGATCACCACTAGCCTGCAAGATGATCGATTTGTCTCGCCTCGAGACGGCAATCAGATCTTGGCCTACGACTGGATGGGAGAGAAACGAGATATTTCAAGAATACAACCTTGCGCTAACGCGCGGCATAGCAGGCGCTCGGTTTTTGCGCTGGTTCGAATCGACAAACTAAAACTGATTAATTAAATGCCGTGGTCTGGAATGACTTCGGAGACCACGAGCCGATTCCAAACGAAAAGGATAATCAGCGCACCGACGGTTGCGCCAAGAATTCCAGCACCCTCACCTGGGCGATAGAATTCCGCAGCTTGCCCGATATAACTCACCAAAAAAGCCTAAGCTACACCTAACGCGGTCGTGAGCATGAAGCCCTTTGGCTTGTTCGGCCCGGGCATAACCAAGCGTGCAATTACGCCAGCAATACATCCGATAAAGAGGATCCAGAGAAGGATGCCCATGTGAGGATCTTCCGCGCGGATACTAAGATAACCCGGCTCAAGCCGCCAACGACCGTTGACGCAAATCAATGCAGCTCTTCGTCGAGCGCCATTATCGTGCACATGGAAGGTTGTATCATCATGATGAGAGCAATTGGGCTGAAAGTTGTTGCGAGTACCATCACGATCATTAGCTTAAGCTACTGCATATTCGCGCAAGATATTGACACGGGCAAAATGGAATACCAGGCCAACTGTGCATCTTGTCACGGTATCGATGCAAAGGGCGGCGGACCGGTAAGCACGGTACTGAAGACGCGGCCTAGCGACCTGACGGTTCTCACGAAGAACAATAACGGCGTATTCCCTCTCAATTCGCTGCAGCGCATAATTGATGGCCGTGATGCGATTGCCAGTCACGGCACTCGTGAAATGCCCGTTTGGGGCTACCGTTTCGTACCGCCGAGCCACTATAGCTTGAAGCTTACGGACGATTATCTGTATTCAGCCCCGGCGTCTCCTGAGGCGATTGTGCAAGCGCGCATATTGGCCGTCATCGATTACCTAAACCGAATACAGGAAAAGTAGTCCTGACGCCTTCATGATCGGCTATCCGGTCTGCCTGTACAATTTGGCTCGCTCAAAGGCCGATACGATTTGTGTGCCGAGTATCCAGAACCGCCAGCACTTGAAATTCGATCCCGAATCAATCCTACAGCGTCACCAAGCGAACGGAAGGCCGATTAGGTCGCCAGAAAAACGCGACTATACGGCTGCCGCAGAGTAGTGTTCGAACGCGCTTCTCCAACCAGCCGCGGTGGTCAAGTTCGATGTACGCAGTGTTGCGACCGATCCTTTGCGATTATGGCAGCGGAACTCGCTCTGCCGGAAATTTCTTCATGTAAGTTGGTAGAGCGACGTGCAGACCATAAAAGTTCACTGAATTCTGAGCATTCGACGCGGTAACCTCCGTCTCCGTAACCGTCTTGCTCCTTGATGTAATCGCTGTGATCAGGATTCCAGTCACAACCAAGGCAATGTTGAGCGCTCTTCGCATTTGAGCCTCCTCCGCTGCCCCTCCCCAACTAATGGTCGCGCATGTCACAGCAATGGTGTGTGGCACCGCTCACATAGAGCTCAAATTTTTTCCTGATCGGCCGGCCTGCCGCTGGCCGTGTGCGGCCGAATCTAAAAAGTCTCACAGATGTTACATAAGTCAGCTTCGGCTTCCGCCCGTTGGCCCGTCACACCCTTTAAAATTGGACACTCGTCGCGTTACTGGTATTTCGCGGAATTCACCTCGTCATCTGATCGTGGTAAAAGGAGCAAGTCTCGACACTTTAAGGTCAGCTCGTCCATGCTGCAGATACTGATCATCATCGGCTGGCTATTTTCTTTTGCCTGCATGCTGTATCTCGCGATAGAGATGCTTAAGGATAGGCTGTACGCGAGACGTCAGAAAAGGCTGACTGCCAGCGAACTCAAAAAGCGCCGCCAGCGTGATCTGACGCGGAACCAATTCGTGCTAAACAGTGATCGGGCAGTCCCATCAGCCACCATCACTAATGGAGCGGTTGCAGTTCATCCGCATGGGCTCAGGATATTCGGGTGGCTGATGCTATTTCTGTGGGAGGGCTACTGGTTTGTGGAGATTGCGGATTACTATTCAAAGAGTTCTCGCCCCTCGCAGCTACCCTATTTCTTTTTGTTCATCGTTTTGGTGGTTATCCCGTACGCGGCCTATCTGCTCTTTCGTCGAATGAGGCAGGGCGCCAGTCACAGTTGAGCAACGCGGTATTGCAGCAAAATTGGTCGGGCGCGATGATCGTGAGACCAAGTCGCCTGATGAGAAACAATATGCTTTGGTACTCGCCCTCGGCCCGGGACCATTTTGAAGAACGGCCTTGCGTTCACGAATGGCCTCGCCGCGTAAGCATTATGACCAACTGTCGGGCCAAAGCGAGGCGCGGATGATGAGGTGATCGAGTGAAGCGGGAAAAACTGACCGTACTTATTGAGAACGGAGCGTGCAGTGTCGTGATTAGCTTGATGCTAATTGTATTTCTCTCTTCGTCGACGAATGCACAGCAACCCCCTCGGAAGGGATGCGTGGCCGTTTCCAAGCAGGAATATGATAGCGCCAAAAGACAAAAGTTACTGTATTCCCAATTCAGCACCTATGTGCGAACGGGCCGGTTAGGGCGGCGCTACTATTGGTATTGTCACTCATAGCGCTCGACGGGTTTGCGGATGGACAAAAGCGGGCATCGCCGAGGGTGATTGCCGACTCGAAGCTTTTTGCGATGTAATGAAAGATTTCCATCGAGGTGTGAACTATCTCACACTTCGCTACGCCCACCCTTGTTATTGAGGGAATGAGAGCACCATCGCAATCGCCAAACAATGACATCGTGGCATCAAAATAAAGTGCGCATCGTCACCGGTTTCATCATTCTGACCGGGGCAGCCATGCTTTGCTCCAATTATCTGACTGGGGATAGACCCGACGATTTTTCACAGCTAGTTCCTCACATAATCTGGATCCCCGTTATCCTTTACGTTCCGGCGATGCTTGCAAACCGCACATCGCTGTGGCTGTGGCCAGCCGTCTTACTGTGCGCGTTTGTCGTTCTGACCTTTTTTGTTGGTGCCGTGACTAATAATTCTGATTGGTTTAAATGTGGCGCTGCCATTTACCTTTGTGCGTTGATCATCGCTGGGGTATCGCAGTTCGACGCGCTTGCCAATCGACTCCACCACCGATGAACCTTTTGCGTAAATTATGCGAGGCGCAGCGCATGCCATACCGTTGCCTGCCGTTTGATCAACACACCTGATCGAATTTTGGTGAGCCCGCCGCGAGGCGGTCATTCTGTTTGCGCTGACGCCCTGCGGGCACTAATAAACCACCACCTCGCTCCACCAGGTTTGGCTCCTGACCAAATTTGACCGGCACGGCCTATGCGTGGCCGCATGAGCGGTAGTCCTCGCGTCGATGAGTTCACAGCGTCATTTCAGCACTTGGCCCTAAAAAGCCCACTGGTTTCCCAGGCCAATCGCATTCACTATCGAGCGGAAAGCTGGACCAACCCGCGCAGGGCAAAGCCATTTCATTGGCAATTCCAGTGCGCTTGACGCCGCTTCCAGCCCCTATCAAACTCTTTCCTTACGCCGATACAATGTTTATTCCTAAGCTTGGGGGCGGGCATGAGGCGGCACAAATTTATTGTGCTCCTTGGTGGCGCGAGAGCCGCGTTTTCGGTCGCTTCGCGCGTGCAATAGCGAGCGGCGCAATGAAAAAGCGACGCGGCATGACGACAGAGCCCAAGCCCCATAATGCGGCAAAGGCCGCTCGTCGTCGCAAGGACTCCGTTCCCGACGCAGGCGAAGAAATTGCTTTGCTCAAGCGCAATCTGAATGAAGCAGTGGAGCAGCAGACGGCGACCTCGGAGGTATTGCGGGTCATCAGCAGTTCTCCCGGCGAGCTTGAGCCGGTGTTCCAGGCCATGCTGGAAAACGCGGTGCGAATTTGCTGCGCCGAATTCGGCGTTCTGTGGCTTTGCAAGGACCGCGGGTTCCAGGTGGCGGCGACCCACGGTATTCCGACCGCATACCGCGAACAGATTCAACTGGGCGTCGTGCTTCATCCGGGCGCAAGCCTTCCCAT
>Ga0207761_1000051_pt1 | contig 31100 bp, 26 predicted proteins | sample LuqExpMetageno34_FD_187792 | JGI IMG/M metagenome (GOLD analysis project Ga0207761, IMG submission 187792) | Tropical forest soil microbial communities from Luquillo Experimental Forest, Puerto Rico - Sample 34 (SPAdes) | ecosystem: Environmental > Terrestrial > Soil > Tropical forest ... | reverse complement strand
CCTTCCAGCGTAGTCACTGGAACCAATGCACCACTGAAGGCATAAATCGTCGTCAGCTCCAGATCGTCCGAGATTCTTTCGCGCAGAGCAGCGCGGGCACCCCAGGACACGGACGAGCCGCCATCGTAAGCAAATCCCTTTGAATAAAAGTCCTGGAAGTATTCGCCTCCGGGCAGGTCATTCCCTTTTCCGAAAAGGGCCACGTGTGAGTTGTCGTCGTGGAAAGCGGCAATTTGGAAAAGGCTGCGGCCGCCGCCGAGCTTCCGCTCAACGGCAAGTTCCTCGTGTCGGCCGTTTTCCAGAACAGGCTTGCGGTTATGCCAAAGCAGTGCCGGGAAGGAGTCCAGTTGATTCAGAGCGGTGGCCAGGATCGTGGGTGAATCGCCTTCGATTAAATCGGATACGGTGTTGTCGTTGTAAGCCACATCCGCAGGAAGCGACACATACATCGCGTCGACATACCAGTTTGGAGTTATCCGCGATTCCCAATTGATTCGTGGCCGCAAATTCCAGGCCGACGAACCGGCACCCACCAAGACATACTCGCCGCCAACGCGCAGGAAACTGTTGTCGCCAAAGTTCAGCGTTCCGCTTTGCTCCAGGCGAACACCGCGGAAAATCGGTCCGTCCGGGCCGATTTTGGCTTCGCGCAAAACCATGGTGCTGCGCGGGCCGTTCTGCAGGGAACCGGTAGGCAGCCACATCGCGGCGAGACCGCCTGCAGGGGACTCGTCGTCGTAGCTCACTTGTCCGGCGAACACGACGTGGTTGTCGCGGTCGATGCGCTCGTCGTAAGCAAACGCGGTCCCCGGCGACGAATCGATGTTGGAAACGGAACCCGGCCTTCTGGCGCCGCCAGTAATCTCAATGCGGCCCAGTTGACGAGCACGTCCGGTATCTGCAACGACGGAGGAGCTATCCTCCGTGTCTTGTTCATGCCACTGCAAAACCGGCCGCAGGCCAGAAGTTGAGCGCAGCACCCATTTCCAATCATCCGACTCGACTGGCGCGTTTGTGGGGGCCCGTCGCAGCTGTTCGATCGAGGCGTACAGCGACTCCAGCTCGATGCGGACAACGGTCGTGAGATTCGAGGTGATTTGAATGTGTTTTTCGAGCGCAGGGAGAAATCCCGCGAGGGTTACGCGAACAGTATATGGCCCGGGCTGAAGGTTCCCGGCCTTGAAGAGGCCCTGGGTGTTGGTCAGCAACTGGCGGGTAACGATGATTCCCGGAGTCTCCGCCAATAATTCAACCGTGGCGCCAAGTTGTGGAACGCCACTGGCGTCTTTCACCAAGCCGGAGATTATTCCTGGTGAGCCAGGGGTCGATTTTGCGCGGGACTGTTGTGCACTGGCCGGAGAGGCACCGAAGCACACCCCCAGAGCGGAAGCGAAAATGACACCGAAGCAGAGGAGCGTGCCCTGCCTCACTCCGTTACCTCCCCGGTGTAACGTTGGCCGCGGCCTTCTGAGCTTCCACCGGATTCTTGATGGTGAAGTCCGCGGTCCTTGAAATCGTCGCCTGCGCCAGCTTATCGGTGGCGCTAACCTCGAGAGTATACTTCCCGGGCGCGAGCGTCGCCAGAGGCAATAACCGCTCGATGGTCACCTGGTCGCCGGTCTGCTTCATGTCGACGGAATTCTCTTTAAACTGCATTACCTGCTGCTCGCCCTTCTTCACCGTAAAGACAAAAGCCGCGTCGGACTTGTGGGTTTTCTCGTCGGGCTTGAGGTTATACACCTGCAGGTAAATTCCTAGTTTATCGGCGGTGGTGAAATCCGCATCGAGCCGGGGGCGCACTTTCGAAGAACCCAGCACGAATTGGCCGGTGCCCACCTGTTTCGCGGGCACATGCTCGATCTGGTCCGCCAGGATCAGCGAACTTGCCGCCAGCTTTTCGTCGTCGTAGCGCGGAACCGCCAGCCGCTCGTTGACGGCGCCAACGTTCCCGCTGCTCACATCCTTAACGACAAGATCCAGACGATACAGCCCCGGCCGCAGCGGCAGGGACTTCTGGTAGATGGACATCTGCTTGACGGACTGCTGGAACAAAGAATCCGGGAAGTCTTTTGCGACCGAATCCTCGAAGGTTTGCACGACCTTGCCGGTGAGCGAACTGACGCGGCCAAAAATGTTCACTTCGGCGGAATGCACGCCGTCTTTTGCCTTGAAGGAAAGCTGATTATTGGGAATCTGCACGGTGACAGGCACGAGCACGGTATCGCTGGTGACTTTCAAATAGTCGGTGCGATAACCGAACTTCAACTGGTCGCGCACCATGCGCGAGGTCACGATCGCTTCCAGGTCCTTGTATTTCACTTCGGGCGGACGCTGCACCTTTGCCCACAGTTCCAGGCGGTTGAATTCATTCAAGCTGGCCGGAGTGCCGCCGAGGGCGGTCGGGAGAGTGGTGCCGTCCGAACGCGTGAAGCGATCCGCTTTCGAGGCCATGCCCATCGATTCCATCAAGCTCAGGCCGGCTCCCGGGACGTGCAGCAACGCATCCTTTTCGCCCGGGTCCATCGTCAAGTGATACTCGCCAGAACCGCTGGGATCGACGAACTCCAATTCCACGTTTTCCTGAATGCCCTCGAGATAGCGATAGCGCCAGCGTTCATAGGCGTAAGTCGTCGTGGAGCCGCCGCCCTCTTCCATCGGCCGGTCGTAAGTTCCGCCGGTGGGGTGCGACTCGATCTCGTCGGGCTTGCCCCAGATGATGTAGATGCGCCCACGATCCGTTTTCCAGCCCGGGACGCCCGAAGCAAAGTGCTCGTTCGCATAGGCGATGCGCCGATAGTGTTCTTCCTTAAAATCGTTGTCCGGCAAATCGGGATTGGTGCTGCGCCGGAGCCAGAACGCCTCGATGAATTGCTCGCGCTCTTCGTTGGTCTCCAACTGCAAAAACGCCTGCCGCTCTTCCGGCGAAATGATGTAGACCACGTCTTCGTTAAGCCACGTCTTGTAGGGCGTGTCCAACTCTTTCAGCGTTTTTTTGATTTTCTGCTTTTGCTCTTTGGTGAGCTTTTGATTCTGCGGGGGAAGATCCGTCGGAGAAACCGCCGGGGCCGAAGAAGAAGGCGTCTGAGTCTGCGACTGTTGCGCTGTAGCCGGCAGCGAGGTGAAAGCCAGTGCGGACAAAAAAGCCGAAAACTTTTTGATAGTCGTGGACATTACAGACACCCTTACGCCGTTCGATTTTAATCCCCCATACGAACGGCGTCAAACCGGAATCCCGCTCATTCAAAGACACTTGCCCGTCAGAAAGTTAGACGGGAGGAGCGCAAACAACGTTGCTTGCACCCCAGAGACGCGTAAGTGCAAGAAAGGACAAGGTCAGATCGAACGATGGAGTTCTGGAGCGTGGAACAGTACTGGAACCGACAAGATGAGCTTATTGCACGCGGCTCTGCTTGTGCTCGCTGCCGATCAGCGAATCGAAAATCGCCAAGACATGGCGCCGGTACTCCACCATACGCGCGAACACGTTGCGCAATTGCGGTTCGCGCTCGGCATCCTTGTGCCACTTCGCAAGAACCGCCGCCGGCACTTCAATATCGCGGCGCAATTGATCCGGCGAGTGCCCCCGCAGAAACAGTCCATAGAAAAAGGCCGCTTCTCGCTGCGGAAACTCAAGATCCGTAACGGTTTCGTTCGGCAGGAATGAAGCAATAGTCGCCATAGCGAAAAGGCAGTGTACCTAAAAGTTTGTCGGCGTCAAGTAGAACAGCGGTTAAATTGCTACGTTGGAGTCAATCCCCACGCGGGGGCCGTGCAACGCGGAGACCACTTGACCGTCTCTAACCCGCCATAGGATGCTGATGACGATGCCAAGGTTACGAAAGTCGCTGGCGGGCAGGGCGGTCGGGCGGTTCGTCCGATTCGGAATGGCGCGAGGGCTGCGCTCGGTCGAAATCGATCCGGAAGACTTCCGCAAAGATCTCGCGGAGAAGCACGGATTGTGGGTGCCGCATTTTGGCCGCATGAAGGATGTGCCCATCGAGACACTCGATGCGATTGCGCAACGCATGATCCACGACGCGCAGCGGTTGGCGATGGCGCAGGGAGCAGGTTTTGGACTCGGCGGGATGATCACGGTTTTGCCGGACGCCGGTTTTCTGACCATCATTACGCTGCGTTTGATCCAAAAGCTTTGCCTGCTTTACGGCTTCGAAGAGAACGGCACCGAAAAACGCGTGCAAATGTGGCTCGCCGCGGGAGCCGCTGCGGGTATCGATTTCGGCAAGGATCTGGCCGAGAAACAGATGATCGAGAAGTTGGCGCCGAAAATCGCCGGCCGCCTTGCCGTGCGCATCGGTGAAGAGAGCGCGGAGAAATGGGTTGGTCGCCTAGTGCCGCTGGCTAGTTCCGCTATCGGCGGGGCCTTGAACTACGCCTTTGTGAAAACGTGGGGCCGTCGCGTTCAGAAGTATCTGCGCGAAAAGCATCTCGCGGATCGCAGTCACACACCCTTTACCGCTACCGTCGTCCCGATTAGCGTACGCTGACTCCCTCGCCCTCCGAGCGATTGCATGGCGCTTTCCCCTTCAAACACTTTTTCCCTGGGCGCAAATTATCCCTGGCAGAATTACGGCCAAGATTTCGGCTGCGTGGGTGGCTCGCATCGCGGTGTGAGTGTCCCGGCAAATCAGGAATTGCTGCTGCGGGAGTTCGCGGGAATCCGAGAAACCGGCGCGACGGTGGTCCGATGGTTTCTGTTCGGCGATGGCCGCGGCGGGTTTGTCTGCGAAAACGGGATACCGCGGAAGCCCGATGAATTTCTATTTGGAGACGTTGCGGCGGCTCTGCGAATCGCCGAAGAGACGCAGCTGCAGATTTGTTTTTCTCTCATCGACTATCTCTGGCTTCAAGAACATGCCGGAAAACGCGGGCCTCACGCTCACGAGCACATTTTGCATTTTGCCGCTGGCCGCGAAGCCTTCCTGGAGCTGGTTTTGATTCCACTCTTTCGCGAATTCCGTTCCGATGCTGCGATCTTTGCCTGGGAAATTGCCAATGAGCCCGAGTGGGCCATTCGCGAATTTCACCGCGCGCCGGAAGCGAAACTGCACGTTTCGGAATTCCGCGCCTTTGCCGGTGAGGTCGTTCACGCGATCCACGAATTCGCGGATTTGCCCGCGACCATCGGCTCTGCGCGCCTCATTTGGCTCAAGGCTTGGGCGGAGCTTGGCCTGGATTTCTATGATGCGCACTATTATCCGGCCTGCGAGAAAGAGATGCACAGGAACCTGGAGCAACAACTCGCCGCACTGCCGCCGCTGGACAAGCCCCTGTGTGTCGGCGAATTGCCCGCGCAAGATCCGTCCGATCCCAACTATTCGCTGGCCGGCGCGCTTACCGCTTGCCGCGACGCGGGCCTGGCGGGTGCGGGCGTGTGGCGTTGGAGCAAACCGGAACCTGGCGGCTCCGACAGTCATATCGGCTGCGTCGATCCGGCCTTGCTGCGCGCCTGGGCCGCGCCTAAACTAAATCCAGGTCTCCAAGCGTAGCCGCCCGCAGCTTCACTCCGATGAACGCCAACCCAATTCGCTCGGCGCTTCTCCTCTCCTTTCTTGCCGCTGCATTTTGTTCGACGTGTTCGACGCGGGCCGTTGCGCAAGACATCCCAAACGAAGAGGAGCTGCAAGCCCAGCTTGAAAGCGCGAAGAAATTCCTGGGCACCGTGCCCGACCGCGGGGCGGTGCTCTTCTACATCGCCGCCACGCACGCGCTGCTCAAGGAACCTCACGCCGCGATGGAGAACTTGAAAGAATGTGTTGCGCTCAGGGAAGGGTTTGATCCAGTTGGTGAACCGGCCTTTGCCGGCTTGCACGATTCTAAAGATTTCCAGACGTTGACGGAGCAAGTGCACCGCGATTTTCCGGTCATCTCCATGGCGCAGCCGGCGTTTGCCTCCACGGACAAGGACATCGTGCCGGAAGGCCTCACCTACGACATGCTGAAAGATGTTTTCTACATGAGCAGCATGCATCTGAAAAAGATCGTGACGATTTCCCCTCAGGGCGAGTTCAGCGATTTTGTTCCGGCGGACCGTTACAAGCTTCTCCCGGTGTTGGGCATTCGTGTGGATCCACTGGATGGCTCGGTGTGGAGTGCCACGTGGATCGACAACGGCAAAACCGAATTGGTGCATTTCGATAAGAAGGGCGATCTGCTGGGCCGCTTCTCTCCGCCGGACGACGGCCACAAGCACGGCTTGAACGATTTGGTCGTATTGCCGAGCGGGGACGTGCTGGTGACAGACACCGCGGGCAACAAGGTCTATCGATTCGACGCGAAGCCACAGACGTTTCGCGAGATCAAGCTCGCGCGAGAATTGCTGCTTCCCAATGGCATCGCTCTGAGCGACGACGGCATCGCGGTCTACATCGCCGACCAGCTTGGCGTCCTTCGCCTCGATCCGAAGTCCGGCCAGAGCGCTGAAGTGAATCCTGGGCCTCACAACACAGTTTCTGGAGCGGACGGTCTGTATTGGCACGCCGGGAAGTTGATCGCGGTGCAGAACGGAATCGGCTCGCCGCGTATCGCTGTCTTCCAGCTTTCCGACGATGGTTTACGCGTGACGAAGACCACCGTGGTCGAGAATCGCTCCAAATTCAGCGTGCTTCCCACCACCGGCGCTCTCGACGGGGATGACTTCTACTTCATCGTGAACAGCCAGATCGACAACTTGAACGGCGACCGCGTTCTGGACAACACCAAGCTTCAGCCCGTGCGCATTGCGAAATTGCGTATCCCTTAATGCGAGCCCGGTGGAATTTTCCAGCGAGGCCACGTACAGTGGAAAGATTGATGCTCAAGCCAGAAATGAGGACGCCATGAACATCGACCGCCGCAATAAACTCGTGACCGCCATGGCGATTCTGTCGCTTGCCGCCGTGCTGCTCGTCGTTCCGCAATTCGGCGCGACGCAGACGCAACAAACTTCATCGGCGCCCGCGGAGCCGGTGCCGGCATTCCACGCGCAGCCGCCCTCCGGCGACCTGCCGCCCACCATGGAGCCTTCCATCTACTCCGACAAACTGATCTTCAATGCTTACGCGGTCGCGGGCCGGGTAAAGAAAGTTCTTTACCAGCAACCGTGCTACTGCCACTGCGATCGCAGCAGCGGTCACGGCAGCTTGCTCGATTGCTTCACGAGCCGCCACGGGTCCGGCTGTGACATTTGTCAGAAGGAAGCGTTCTATTCCTACGAGCAGACCAAAAAGGGCAAGAGCCCTACGCAGATTCGCGAGGCCATCGAACGCGGCGATTGGGAGAAAGTGGACCTGGCCAAGTACTCCAAGGACTCTCTGCCGTCCGCCAGCGCTCCGACGAAATAAGAACCGTCCGCTAACGCGATGGCCCGAAAGGAACACGCCTCCGAAACTCCGGCGACCGCTTTTCTGCGCCAGCACAACGTGCCGTTCACGGAACATCTCTACGACTACGTTGAGCACGGCGGAACGGCGGAATCATCGCGGCAGCTGGGCGTCGATGAACACCAGGTGGTCAAGACGCTGGTCATGCAGGACCAGGACGGGCGTCCGTTGATCATCCTAATGCACGGCGACCGCAAGGTGAGCCTGAAGAATCTCGCGCGGCAAATCGGCGCAAAATCCATTCAGCCGTGCACGCCGGAAATCGCGCAACGCCACACGGGCTATCAGGTGGGCGGCACTTCTCCCTTCGGCACGCGCAAAGAACTTCCGGTGTATGTCGAACGCTCGGTTCTGACACTCCCTCGAATCTGCATCAACGGCGGCCGCCGCGGCTTCCTCGTGGGTATCGACCCGCAGGTCCTCGCTTCGCTTTTGCACGCCCAACCTGTCGATTGCGCGCTGGTCGAATAGCCACAACTGCTGCACGCGCTTTGCGCTTCTGCTACACTTTGCGGCTGTAAGCCCAAATCCTCATGGTCTCTTCTTCCCTGCCGACAACTCATCGGGGTGAATCATGAACCAGATTCGTTTGTCATTCGTTGTTAGCTTGCTGGTTGCTTTAGCGCTTGCGGTGCTTTTCGGCGCGCATTTCGCCACTAGCGCCGCCGCGGATGCTTCCTGGGGTTTCTCGCTCACGAATCTCGACAAAACCTGCAAGCCCTGCGACAACTTCTACGAATTCGCGATGGGCGGGTGGATGAAGGCCAATCCGATTCCCGCCGAGTACGCTTCGTGGGGCACGTTCACGCAGTTGCGCGACAACAATCTCACCGCCATGCGCAGCATTCTCGAAACTGCGGCCGCTTCGAAAGCCCAACCTGGCGCCGACGAGCAGAAAATTGGCGACTTTTACGCGTCTTGCATGGACACCGCCGCGATCGAAGCCGCAGGGCTCAAGCCGCTGTCTGAAGATTTCGCTGCGATCGACGCGATTAACGACCGCAAGACGCTCGACGCCGAAATTGCCCGCCTGCAGCGCGAGGGCGCCAACGTGATCTTTCGTTTCGGCTCGGCGCAAGACATCAAGGACAGCAATCGCGAGATTGCCGCGGCCAGCCAGGGTGGGCTGGGCATGCCCGATCGCGACTACTATCTCCGCGACGATGACAAGTCCAAAGAACTGCGCGGCGACTACGTCCAGCACGTGGCGAAAATGTTTGAACTGGCCGGCGACGCGTCCGACAAAGCCAAGAGCGAAGCGGACACAGTGATGGGCATCGAAACCACGCTGGCGAAGGCTTCCCGCACACGCGTCGAATTACGCGATCCGGAGAAAAACTACAATCTTCTGCCGCTCTCGGAGATCAAGGCGCTCACTCCCGAGTGGTCCTGGGAAAATTACCTTCGCGCTATCGGCGCGCCACCGGTCGAACAAATCAACATCCGCCAGCCGTCCTTCTTCAAAACCATGAACCAGGAACTCACTGGCGTGCCCCTTTCCGACTGGAAGGTTTATCTGCGCTGGCACCTGCTGCACGCCAGCGCCCCAGGCCTGCCCGAGAAATTCGTGAATGAGAATTTCGATTTCTACGACCGCAAGCTTTCAGGGACCAAGGAAATCCTGCCGCGCTGGAAACGCTGCGCGCAATCCACGGACCGCAATCTCGGCGAAGCACTGGGCAAGGCTTACGTCGACAAGTATTTCCCGCCGGCCGCCAAAACCCGTGCCAAGGAAATGGTCAACAATCTGATCGCGGCTCTTCGCGAGGACATTCCCACTCTGGAGTGGATGGGGCCCGAAACGAAGAAAGAGGCGCTCGCGAAGCTGCAGGCCTTCACCGTGAAAATCGGCTACACCGAGAAGTGGCGCGATTATTCGAAACTGAGAATCGACCGCACTTCGTACGCCGGCAATGTTCTGCGCAGCTTTGAATTCGAACACGCGCGGCAGCTTGCGAAGATCGGCAAACCCGTGGACCGCACGGAATGGGGCATGACGCCGCCCACGGTAAATGCTTACTACAACTCCAGCATGAACGAGATTGTTTTCCCCGCGGGTATTCTGCAGCCGCCGTTTTACAACCCGAACGCGGATGATGCCGTGAACTACGGCGGGATCGGCGCGGTGATTGGGCATGAGATCAGTCACGGGTTCGACGACCAAGGCTCGAAGTTCGATGGCTCAGGAAATCTGCACGAATGGTGGACCGCCGACGACCGTAAAAATTTCACCGATCGCGGCGAGTGCATCGTGAACCAATTCAATGGCTACGAAGTCGAGCCCGGGCTGCACCAGAACGGCAAGCTCGTTCTCGGCGAAAGCATCGGCGATCTCGGCGGACTGGCCATCGCTCACGCCGCATACGAAAAATCCATTGCCGGTAAGCGGCCGCCTGACATCGACGGTTTCACACCGGAGCAGCGTTTCTTCCTCGGCTGGGCGCAGGTGTGGGGCACGAATCAACGCGCCGAAGCCGCACGACTACAAACGAATACCGACCCGCACCCGCTGGCGAAGTTCCGGGGCAACGGCCCACTATCGAACCTGGAAGCGTTCGCGAAAGCGTTTGGGTGCAAGAAGGGCGACGCGATGGTCCGCGAAAACGCCTGCAAGATCTGGTAGTTCGCGAACTGCTTTGTTTGGGACAGATTGCGTTGTGAGGGGACCCTTAGTAGCCTTTGCAAAGGACAAGGTCAACGGCCCTTCCGCTCTTCATGACAACCATCCACGGGCTGTCGCGCAGAAAGAATGCGTCTTGGCTTTTGCGCGCAGTCTCTGCGCGCGCCGCATCCCCTTGAGTAAAGATGCCTGGCGTGAAATAGCACGCCTGGTAGTACGGTGAGACTTCTCCCAGTGTCCGAATATAGCCGAAGCGAGCGTTGAGCTCGTCCTTTGTCAGGCCCACCACGCGCCTATCGCGCTGGGGATCACGCAACATCGCAAATACGGCATTTTCCATGTTCATGTTGTTGTTCAGGCCATGCTTCCAAAGGATGTAGTAAATGTTTCTTGGGTCTGTGTCTTCGGGATATGCGTTGAACCAAATCACAAAGGCAGCAAATGACAAGAACACACCGAACGCCACGAAAGCCACAGTGAATGCAATTCGGAGTAGCGATTGATTTGAAGAAGGATTCACAAGTTTCCGCCCGTCAACGTCGTCGCAGGAGAGCCCATGAATGCAGTTGGCTTCAATCTTATACTCAAGCTATGACCTTCACCACGGATTGGCATCGATGGTTCAGCGCGACTCTTGTCACGCTTCTGATTTGTACGACGTTTGTATCCCCCGCACAAGCGAAGTGGAAATATCTGCGCACAGGAAACGCTGCGGACGCTGCGGTCGTGCCCCATTCCGGATACGCGCTGATGGGCGGCGGCGGGAAGCAGGAGGCGGCGTTCCGGTGGCTCTGCGAGAGAACGAATGGCGGCGATTTTCTGGTGTTGAGCGCGCGCGACGATGAGGCGTACCTCAAGAAGAAAAATGATGAGATCAAAACCTACTGCCCACTGAATTCCGTGGCCACGCTTTCATTCTGGGACCGCGAAGACTCCAGCGATCCCAAGCTGCTGAAAATCATCGAACAGGCGGAAACGATCTATCTGAATGGCGGCGACCAGGCGGATTATGTGCGCTTCTGGCAAGACACGCCGGTGCAAGACGCGTTGAACCGCCACATCGCCGCCGGCAAGCCCATCGGAGGGCTCAGCGCGGGTCTCGCGATTCTGGGGCAATTCTCCTTCGATTCGATGATCGACACGATTCACTCGCCGGAAGCGCTGGCGAATCCTTACGGCAACAAGGTTACGCTGGCGCGCGATTTTCTGAACATTCCACTTTTGGCCGGCACGATCACCGACACGCACTTTTCGAAGCGCGACCGCATGGGCCGCCTGCTGGTTTTCATGGCGCGGATTCTTCAGGATGATTGGGCCAATCAGATTCGCTCCATTGCTGTGGACGAAAATGCGGCACTGCTTGTGGAAACCGATGGCTCGGCGCGCGCCGTCGGCGAAGGGCATGTGTATTTCCTCGAGGCTTCGCAAAAGCCTAACCGATGCGCCTACCGCCAGGCGCTTTCGTTCTCCGGCGTCCACGTGCAGCGAGTCGCCGTCGGAAAGGTTTTCGATCTAAAGAAGTGGCAGGGCGGCGACGCAGACAGCTATTCGTTGACCGTCACCGACGGCAAAGTGGAACCTGCTGGCGCCAACCACGGTGCCTACTGATTTTCACGGACTTTCGCCCTTCGGCTACTCCCAGCGTGCCGTCCAGTGGTACAACAAAATGATGCTATTGCGCGGCGGCATACATATTTTCGTGTTCTTCGACGTGGGCGAAGCGTTTGATCAGGACAAACTTCGTTCGCTGATCGACCCTCGCGGCGGGCCAACCAAGCCGGACTTCCCACGCCGCACGCCGGAGTATGTGCGCTTCGAAAATCCTCCGATCGTGGAGCCCAGCGAACCGCTCACACTGCGCAGCGGCGAAACGGTGGTCTGCTCCATCAAGTACTACGAGTACGCAATCGTTGAAGTGCACCTGCAAGTTCCCTTCGAAGGCACATGGGAGCAGCTGAAAGCGCAGACCGCGCGTTGGATGGACGCGCCTGACGTGGAGCCCGAGAGCCGTGCCGTGGTGATCAAGCATTTGCAACGAACCGGCGGGGCAATCAAGAATCCGCGCGAAGAGTGGTTTCAGGAAAATTATCTGGCCATCGACCTGGAGCTCATGAAGGATGATGAGGGCAATGTAGTGAGCGCCGACCAAATCCTCACGTCTTTCGGCGAGCAGATCGGCCAGCTGTTGCGGGGCGAGGAAGCGCGGCTCGCCAAGGCCACCAACGATCGCATTCTGCAGGGCAGTCTGTCCTACTACTCGACGGATCTGCTGGTGGTCGGCTTCAATGCCGCGCTGGTGTACGACCGGCCGGAAGAATCGGCGCGCGCGATTCAGATTCTGGAATACGCGCGAGTGCAGCTGCTGGAATTCCGTTACTACGACAATTTCATGACCCGCGTGCTTGCGGATGTGTACAACAGCCTGGACCGCAAAACCAATGTGCTGCTGTCGCGCTGGTCGCTGCCGCGCGAAGCCAACCGCCTGAACACTATCCGCCTGGATGTCATGGAGCTGACCGAACGCATCGATAACGCCGTAAAGTTCGTCAGCGACAGCTACTACGCGCTCGTTTACCGCACCGCCGCCAATCGCGCCGGAGTGCCGGAATATCGCGCGCTGGTTGAGCAAAAGTTAAACACCGCGCGGGAGCTTTACGATTTCATGATGGCGCAGTTCAATGAAGCGCGGCTGTTTCTTCTGGAAGCCGCGATTACGATCCTGTGCCTGCTCGACGTGATCGCGCTTTTCCGCGGCGGGAAGTAAAAGTTATTTTCGCGGAATGCCCAGGCGCAAATAATCGTCGTCCTTGCTGAGCCAGTCTTCGCGTGGTGGCGTGAACACATCGAGGTCCAGGGTATCTTCGAGAGCCCAGGCTTCGTGCGGCATGTTCGAAGGAATGCACAACACTTCTCCCGAGCGCACGACAATCTCTTTGCCGTCGATGGCAAACTTCAGAGCGCCCTCTAGAATGTAGGTGACCTGCTCGTTGTGATGATGATGCTCGGGCACGTGCGCGCCTTTCTTCAGGAACACGCGCGCCAACATGATTTTGTCGCCGACGATCATCTCCCGCCCAATCAAATCATTCAGCTTCTCGTGCTCGACCTGGTTCCACGGAATGTACTTCGGTTCGGTTTTTGTGGTCATTTCTTGTCTCCATAGAGCCGGGCGGCATTGTCGTGCAGGTAATTTCGCGCGAGTTCGAGCGCCCTCGTTTCGCTAATCGCGCCTTCGTCCACCAATTCCGCAAGCGCGGCGGCCAGTCCTGTCCGCGTGGTGCGCGCTGCGAGCCACATGCTCTCCTCGGCGCCGAGAGCATCGTTGAACGGGAATGAGTCCGAACCATACATCATCTTGTCGGGAAAGAGCGTCAATAGGAGCTTCAGCACACCCTTGAACTGCGAGGGGTACAGCATCTCCGACTGAAAGGAAGTGTCGAGATAGACATTCTTCACCGCGGTCATCAGCGCGGCTTCACGTTCGTAGGGCCAGCCGCCATGCACCAGAACGAAAGTTACATTTTTGTAGCGCTGGTCACGCACCACGTTTTCCAGGTTCAGCACGTTGCCATTACGCAGGCTGAAGTAGTCGCCGATGCCCACGGCGGTGTGAAAATGCATCGGCAGATGGAGCTTACCCGCCTCGTCGATCATCGCGCGGAAAATGTAATCCTGAAATTGCGTGTATTCTCCCGGTGTCGGCACACCGCCTTGGCGGTATTTCTCGTAGACGGCAGCAGCATGTGCGCGCGGCGGTTCGCCAAAGGAGAGCGAGCGGAAATAAGCCGCTTCAAACTTGATGGCCACGCCGCCCTTTTTTTGATTGTCTTCCATGGTGCGGCGGACGAAATCCTCGTAGCCCGCGAGATCGGCCGGCAAGTCTTCCACACCTTCCTGTTTTTTCCAGCGTGACAGCATTTTTTCCTGGAGGGGCACGTACACGCCCATGTCCGGGGTGCTGGCTGTTTGCGCGCTATTGTCGAAGGGGTAGAAGAACGCGTCGCCGAAAAAGACCCAGTGGTAGCGATTGGTGTCGAGGTAAGGAGCCATCATGGCACGGTTGGCGAGACAGGTTTCAACGTTCAGCTTGTCGAGCAGTTGGTCGAAATATTCGACTCCGCCAGCGGTCTCCGCGGCTTTCTTTTTGTCCGCGAGCCACTTGGCGTGTTCGGGTTTGAAGTCGTCGTAGGGATATTGAAAGAGTGCCTTCGCTCCGGCAACAAATTCCGGATTGTCGTCGCGCAGGCGCAAGGTCGCGCTTTCGTCGGGCGGGGAAGCCATGGCGTCCACGTCGGCATCGTCGGCGAAACCGGGATGCGCGTGATTGTCGTACAGCGGGATCGCATCGATTTGTTTGAGCAGGCGCTCGTAAGTCTTATCCAAGTTGCGGCTCGGAAGCGGACGCGCTTGTCCCGTTGCGTACTGCACCAACCCCGCCGCCAACACAATTCCGAGTCCCCACCGAAAGAAATGCTTCATACCCGCCGGTCCTCCGCAATTTTTCTCTTGAAATTGTCAGCGCGCGATTGCCGCTCGCCAGTGCATGGTCGCTCTTTGAATGCGGTCCAACGCGTCTTCCAACTGGTGTGTCGCGCTGACCAACGAGAACCGCAGGTAATTCTTTCCTTCAGCGCCAAACGCCACACCGGCTATTCCCGCCACCCCGACTTCTTCCAGCAAAATCCTCTGCACCTCTTCCGCGGGCTTTCCCGTGTCCTCGATATTTACCCAGGCGTAGAACGCGCCGTCGGGTGATTGGCAGCGGAATCCGGGAATCTTGTTGAGGCGGGAGACAAACAAGTCGCGCCGCTTGCGATACTCGTCCACCATCGCGGGAACGGCATTGGTTTCGTCCTTCAGCGCTTCGATGGCGGCCCACTGGGAAAATTCCGCGGTGCAGGTGAAGGTATTCAGCACCAGCATGTCCAGCGCATCGATGACGTGCTTCTGCGCCACGGTATAGCCGAGACGCCACCCGGTCATCGCAAACGATTTGGAGAAGCCGTCGATGATTACAGTGCGTTCCGCCATCCCGGGTAGAACCCAGATGGATTTGTATTCGCCGCCGAACAAGATGCGGGCATAAACCTCATCGGAGATCACCCATAAATCGTGCTTCTTCGCGAGCTCCGCAATACCGGCGATGGTTGCGTCGCTGAAAACCGTACCCGTCGGATTATTTGGTGAATTGAAAATCAGCATGCGCGTCTTCGAAGTGATCTTCGACGCGATCTCATTCAGATCCGGCTGAAACTCATTCCGTTCGCGCAGGGCGTAGCGGATGGCCTTGCCTTCCAGGCCGCGCGTGAACGACGGGTAAATCGGAAAGCTCGGGTCGGGATACAGAACTTCGTCGCCGGGCTCGATCAGCGCCATCATCGCGAGCGAAAGCGCCATCTTGCACCCGGGAGCCACGAGGACTTGCTCCGGCGCCACATCGAGCTTCCTGGTGCGCTTCAAATAGTCTGCAATCGCGCTGCGCAGTTGCGGGATGCCGCGCGTGGCTACGTACCGGTCGCGTCCATTCGCCACAGCCGCCCGGACAGCGTCGACCACTGGAGCTGCGGGATGAAAATCCGGCTCGCCCAGTTCCAGGTGAATGATCGAGCGGCCTTCTTTTTCGAGTTCCTTGGCGCGACTGAACACGGCGAGCGCACCCTCGCCGGTCAACTGTGAAACACGCGTTGCAATTCGTGGCATGGCCGGGAAATGATACCACTTTGCCGGATGGAATCGCGTTAGTGGAAAACTACAGCGGCTCGGAGTCTTCCGACCAGCCCAATTCGCGAAGCGCCGCGACAAGGCGGGCGATCGGCAGCCCCACCACGTTGAAGTAGCAACCCTCGACGCGCGGGATATATCGACCCGCATGGCCTTGAATGGCGTAGGCGCCGGCTTTGTCGAAGGGCTCGCCGGTCGCGAGATACCGCGAGAGGTCTTCCGAGGTGAGATGGGCGAAATGCACGAGGGTAGTCTCGACGAACTGGCGCCGCTCCATCTCCGGCAGTTTCACGATGGAAACGCCGGTAGTCACCGAATGCGTCCGGCCGGAAAGCATCTCCAGCATGCGCCGCGCTTCGTCGGTGGAACGCGGCTTGCCGAGCATTTGTTTGTCGATGACCACGACCGTGTCCGCCGCGATGATGATTGCGCTTCCGACCGAACGGGCCGCCACCAGGTCAGCCTTTGCGTCCGCTAAGCGCTGCACCATTTGCTGTGGCGTCTCATTCGCGTAGGGCGTTTCGTCCACGGCCGATGACAGCACGGTGAAGGAAATGCCCGCGTCGCGGAGAATCTCGGCGCGCCTGGGCGAGGAAGAAGCGAGAATTAGCTTCATGGGTTCGCTCGCGGCAAGAATACTACAGTCGGTTTGCCGTCGCAGCTGTGCTTTGGTTCAGCCGAAATCCTATCTACGATGACGCGCTGAGACAAATTGTAAAGAAGCGCATTCGCCCGGATGCACGGTGAAATTGTCGGGTTTGTACCAAAACATGTCGTCGCCCTTCGGATAGTAGTCATTTGTGCTGAAATCCACAGAGTATTGCCCCGGTGGAACCCTCAGGTGTAACCATCCTTTCTTGTCGGTCACTGCTTTGTACCCGCGGGCCACCCCACGAATCGAGACACGCACGCCAGATACATCGATCCCCGAGGTCTCGCCGACAACCCAACCTTCGATCTCGGTTGGTTGCCGGCCGGCTTTCAGATTTTTGAGAATTTGAATAGATTTTGTCGCACGCGAGAGCAATTCAGAGTTTCCACAATTGCCAATCTCGTATCTTCCGTTTTCCCACCTGGCGAAGAGAAGATACGTCTCCCCTTGTCTCAACGGGAATCGTCCGCTGCTGTTCTCGGTATAAACCGTGAACCTCTCGCGCGCGGTGCCACGAAAGGTTTCATTGATCTGCAACCCGTAGTACCAGCCCCCTGGATCGTCTCCGCTCGCGGAAACTTCTCGAACCGTCAGCACTGTGCCGACCACAATGACGTCACTCTTAAAGAATTCCCCATTCGCGCGAAGCGCCGGAACAGGGCAATAGCCCGGCACTCGCGCAGCGCAAGCGAAAAGGACAACGAGCGCCCAGAGGAGACGTGAACAGAGCTTCGCACTTTCGCGCAACCTTGACTCCTCAAATAACGACCGACTCGAGATACTCGCCGTAGACACGGCGGAGGGCGTCGGAGATTTCTCCCACCGTGGCGTACGATTCGATGGCTTGCAGGATTGCCGGGAGCAAGTTTTCGTTAGTCGCAGCGCGGCGTTCTAATTCTGTCAGCGCTGACTTAAGCTGCACAGCGTTGCGCTTGGCGCGAAGCGCCTGCAACCTCGCCACCTGCGCACGTTCTATTTCCGCGTCGATGCGCAGTGTCGGGATCTGCCGCTGCTCCGGTGCGACAAACTCGTTCACTCCAACCACAACCTGCTCTTTTTTCTCCACGGCACGTTGAAAATCGTAGGCCGCGCGTTGAATCTCCGCTTGCACGAATCCCAACTCAATGGCTTTGATCATTCCGCCCATCGCATCAATTTTGCCCAGATACCGCTCGGCCTGCGCCTCGATCTCATTGGTCAACGACTCAATCGCGTATGAACCGGCGCATGGGTCGATGGAGTTGGTCACGCCAGTCTCCTGCGCGATGATCTGCTGGGTGCGCAGCGCTACCAGGGCCGATTCCTCCGTTGGCAGCGCCAGCGCTTCATCCATCGAATTGGTGTGCAGCGACTGGCACCCGCCGAGTACCGCGCCGAGCGCCTGAATCGCCACGCGCACAATATTGTTTTCCGGCTGCTGGGCGGTCAGTGACGAGCCGGCCGTCTGCGCGTGAAACCGCAGTAGCAACGAACGCGGATCCTGGGCATGAAACCGCTCGCGCATGAGCTTGGCCCACAAGCGCCGTGCCGCCCGAAACTTCGCGATTTCTTCCAACAGGTCGTTGTGGGCGTTAAAAAAGAACGACAACTGCGGGGCAAACTCATCGATGGCCAGCCCGGCATTCAGGGCCGCCTGCACGTAAGCGATCCCGTCGGCCAGCGTGAAGGCCACTTCCTGCACCGCCGTCGAGCCGGCTTCGCGAATGTGATAGCCGGAAATCGAAATGGTGTTCCACTTGGGCAACTCATCGCGGCACCACGCGAAAATGTCCGTCACGATGCGCATCGCATGCTTCACCGGATAGATATAGGTGCCACGCGCGATGTACTCCTTCAGTATGTCGTTCTGAACCGTGCCGGAGATTTTCTTGAGATCCGCGCCCTGTCTTTTTGCCACCGCCACGTACAGGCAGAGCAGAATCGAGGCCGTGGCGTTGATGGTCATCGACGTGGAGACTTTTTCGAGTGGAATCTGATCGAAAAGAGTCTCCATGTCTTCGAGCGAGTCGATGGCTACGCCGACTTTGCCAACCTCGCCGAGCGCCAACGGATGGTCCGAATCCAATCCGATTTGCGTGGGAAGATCAAAAGCAACGGAGAGCCCCATCTGGCCTTTGCTCAACAAATACCGGTAACGCTGGTTTGACTCGACGGCCGTGCCAAATCCCGCGTACTGCCGCATGGTCCAGAAGCGTCCGCGATACATGGTGGGATAAATTCCGCGCGTGAAGGGGAATTCACCCGGATAACCCACCTCAGACTCGGGCTGCCAATCGGCGCCCAGCGAATCAGCGGTATAAAGACGCTCGACGGGCAAGCCCGACAACGTCGTAAAGCGCGTTTTGCGCTCGGGCGCAGCATCCGGTTTGCGTTTGCCGTCAGGCATGTCGGGACCTATCTCAGAGTAAATATGGTATTTCTCGCGGCTTGCTTCACAATTGGCGCGCGCGCCGGAAGGAAGTCACGGCAAAGAATACAAACAGCAGCGCCGTGGCAATCGACGCCCCAATCAGCCAATGTGCCACATCCCGGGTCCAGGCGCGAAATGCCAGATTGAACCACGCGAACGCCAGAACCGCGAACATCGCTCCCGCCACCTCGTAAAAAACCTGTTTGATCGTCCGGATCAAGCGGCGGAATCCGCGGAGTTCCGGAAGCGAGCCGGGAGTCGTGGACATAGGGTCATCTTAGCAGCAACCCCGCAAAAAACCGCATTCCAGGGCCCGTCCCGGGGGACAGGTTCGCGGCAATGGTTATATTCAGGACAACACTTAAAGCGCAGCTTGTATCGAACCTTACGTAGGCCTAAAATCACTTTAGTAGTTACGGGGAGAGCGCCTTGCAACTCGACGATCACCTAAAAAATCTCTTGCGTGAACTCGGACATGCCATCAACGACACGGTTTCGGAGTCCGACCGAATCACGGGAGCGATCGCCGGGGTACGCGCACATGGTTACGACATCGTGCTGAAGCTCGATGCCACGATCGGACTCGCCAAGCGCGATGGCGGGGAATCTCCGCGCATCACCACGCAAGATCGACGTTTCCTAGAATCTCTGCGCATCCAGGTGGATCAAGAGTCTGTCGAACAGGAGGCGGACAAGCGCCCCGCCTCGCGCCTCACCATGACTCCCCAGGATGTGCGTTTCCTCAAGTCTTTGCGCATCGCCACGGATGATATTGAATGAAACTGCGCTTCGTAGCCGCGGGTTTGGGAACGCTGGCCCTGCTGGCCGCCGGCACTGTGGTAACGCCGCGCGCCGCTGCGCAGGACCCGATCCTTACGCCCATCATCGTCTCCGAAGCGGCTCCCATCGTTACGAAAGTGCTAACTCCAAAGCCAAAGAATCCGGGCTTGGGGAAGTTCGAAGGCTACGTGATGAATGCCAATCTCGCGCAAGTCACGGTGAGGGCAAAAGGCAACGATCTGGGCATTCAGACTTTCGCGCTCACTCAAGACGAGTCCGCCAAAATGCAGAAGATCATGGACAAGGGCGGCTACCAGTACGGCGACAAAGTCACCATCTACTTCGATCCGCAAACCAGGCAAGCCGTAAAGATCAAAGGGAAACCATCCAAGGCTCTTTAGTTTTCGGGGTGCAGTATGCTGCGCCTTCCCGCCGTTGCCGGTCAGTTTTATCCCGCACAACCTGAGGCGCTCCTTTCTGTGGTCGAGGAGTGCACGCCAGACGAAACTGGCTTGCCCAAAGCGAAGGTGCGCGCCTGTCTCGTGCCCCATGCCGGGCTGGTCTATTCGGGCGGCGTAGCCGGCGCGGTCTTCGCACGGATCGCGCTACCGAAGAAAATCTTATTGCTGGGTGTGCGGCATTATCCGTACGGCGCCGAACTGGCCATTCTGTCGGAAGGAGCGTTTCGCACGCCGCTCGGCGATGTGCCGATTGATACGCCGCTGGCGCTTGAAGTGCGCAAGCACTGTCCAGCGCTTCAGGAAGATGCGGTGGCACACAAGCAGGAGCATTCGCTCGAAGTGGAGTTACCGTTCCTGCAGGTCCTGGATCCGGGATTCAGTTTCGTGCCGATTGCTGTGGGAACACATCGCCTGGCCGATTTGCAGCAAACCGGCGAAGGCATTGCCAACGTCCTTGCGGCGAGCGCGGAGGAGATTCTGATCGTGACATCTTCGGACTTGAATCACTACGAAGATGACGCGACCACACAGGTGAAGGATCAGAAAGCGATCGATCAGATGCTGCGGCTCGATCCGGAAGGGCTCTATTACGTTTGCCGCGAAGAACACATTTCCATGTGCGGTCTCGGGCCGGCTATCGTGATGCTCACCGCGCTGCGCAAGCTCGGTGCAAAACACGCTGAGCTAGTCCGCCACGCCACTTCCGGCGACATCAACGGCGACCGCCGGGCTGTGGTCGGTTATGCTGGGCTGACGTTCCATTAACTACTGTTGATATGTGCAAAAAGGAAGGCTCGCGACCATTAGCCACGAGCCTTCAATTCGTTACTCGTCTGCAAAATTAGTGGTGGCTGCTGCCGCCACCGCCGGAGGAATGGCTTGCGCCGGAACTGCCGCTCGATGCCGAGCTATGCGTGGAACCGGTTGAGCCGGAGCTGGCGGAAGAAGAGCCGGTGTGGGTGCCACCCCAGTTCGCCCCTCCCGATCCGCCACTATGCGACATCCCAATGGAACCGGAAGGCGGGCGCGGTGGCGCAACATTCGGGCGAGGAGGTGCGGGTGCGCCATGCGCGGACGCGGGCACATTTGCCGTCCGCAGCTGGCTCTGTGTGGTGGCAGGCTTGCCTTTGTCGCCCCCGGATTTACCGTTCTGAACGGCTGCTTCCGTGTTCGTCTTGGGAGACGCGTTGCCGTTCACGAAGCGGTGCTGGCTGCCATCGTAGACAATCGAAGAGTCCCGGCTCACGGTGACCGCGCGGGTGCCGGCGTTACTGGAAAGAATGGTGCGTGATACGCGCGTTGGCTGGGCGGTACTGGCAAAGGTCATGGCCGCTATGGAGTTTCGAGCAGGGTTCTTCTCTGTGGACCATTTCTGCCCGTTCGTTGTAGTCAATGCTGATCCCACGGCTCCGCCATTTACGGCATAGATGCCGCGGCCAAGATTCACAGGCGGCTTTCCATGGCTGTCCAGGGGATGGACAGGCACGATGCCGATGGTCGAGCCGTTATGTACCCAGACGCCGGTCACCGGTCGATACGGGCGTGGTCCGTAGACTCCGCCGCCGCCGAGTCCCGCGGGCACCCAAACCCAGCCATACTGCGGGCTGAACACCCACCCGCCATAGTGATAAGGGAGCCAGCCCCACGGCGCGCTGCCGATGAAGTTCCAGCCCATGGAGGCGTCCCACATCCAGTTGCCATAGTAAAAACCGAACGGGCACCAGCCCACGCCAACTCCAAACGGTTGCCAACCGTACCCGTAGCCCGCCAGGTTGTACCACGAACCGTAGTTATACAGGTCGGCGAAGCCGGAACTGTAATCCGGCGAATTCACATACTGGTTGGCATAGGCCGTCGCGGTCGCGACACTGTCAATCCGGCCGGAAACCCACTTATCGAAGTCATCGCTGTCGGGGACGCGCCCAACGACCGCATTGCCGCCATCATTGACGTTGACGGAATACGATTGCCCCTTGGTCAGCGCTTTGGTTTCTTCCTTGCGCAGCACAGTCACGTGGCCCATCTCGACGTTGATGTTGCTGCCATCATCAAAATTGTCCATCCGGAAGCGGGCGCGAAGGTTGGCTTCCACACTGAAATCGCCGCCCGTCACGCTAAAGTAGTCGCCGCGCGCCGGATTCACGTAGAAGATCGCGGAGCCCTGGCGCAGCACCAGGCGCGTAATCAAAGACCCGTCATACAGCGAGAGGTCGTAAAACTCGATGACGGTGTTTGCGCTGAGAAACGCCATTGCGCCATTTTCGAATTCGACTTCCGCGCGGCCATCCGCGCCTGTGGCGATTGCAAACCCCTGCCGGATCGGCAGGTTGAGCATGGCCGTCTCCCAACCCGCCTTCGTATCGGTGAGGGAGTCGGCGTGGAATTGCTGAGTGAAACGAACGTCACCCTGGAGCAGGCTGAGCCGGACGATTCGTGCGTGGCTGGCATCCGCCGTGGCAGTGGTAGCGATAACTCCGGAAACCAAAATCACGATCAGGAGGTAAATCAGCAGGTAAGAGCGTTTCATGGAAGACCTCGGAGGGGCCACTCGCCTCTGCAAGTTAGACGATAACGCAAAACGCGGGGTTGCGTAAAATAAAGTACTGCTGCGGTCCGTTCCTGATTCGTCACCGGACCAAGGCAGGTCAATTTCCGCCGTCAATCCGGGGCCCATTCTCCTCGCGGATCATTAGCTCACCGAATTACCACTATAGAAATTATTGATTGCCAACTTCTTGACAGCAGTGGCTTTACCCGCTAGTTTGCTAAAACCATGTGTTGTTGTTTCCACAACTGACGGCTCTTCCCGGGCAGCCGCCCGGACTCATGAACAATCGGTGCAGAAGTAAATCCGGTGCGAGGTGGGCAACGGAGTCTTGCTAGTTTCGGAGGGGGATGAGATGAACGGTCTGACTCGAAGGCTGTTAATGGCAGTGTTGGCTCTGGGATTGTTTTACGCGCCGAGGGCCCTGGCGCAAGGCGGGGCCACCGGGGCGATCAGCGGCACGGTGCTGGACTCCAATGGCGGATCGATCGCCGACGCTGAGGTGCAGATCATCAATTCTGCGACCAACCTGCAGGTCCGCAAGGTCAACACCAGCGCGGATGGAACATTTGTTGCAACCCTGCTTCCGCCGGGTTCTTACATCGTCGCCGTCAACAAAACGGGCTTTTCCGAGGCGCGCACAACACTGGAAGTTCGGGTCACGGAGACCACCAGGCTCAGCATCAGTTTGAAGCCCGGCGTGGTCACGGAACGAATTGAAATTTCCGCGCAAGTCGCCACGGTAGACACCACGAACGCAACCACGGGCCAAAGCATCGGTGAAGAGACCGTCCGCGATTTGCCGCTCGCCACGCAGAACTACCAGCAACTGCTCACTCTCAGCACCGGCGCCTATAGCGAACTGAACGCTTCCGCACAGCTGGGCCGCGGCACCACCAAGGTTTTCGTCAATGGCCAGCGGGAAGACAACAACAATTATCTGATCGAAGGCATCAGCGCCACGGACTACAACGTCGCGCAGAACTACTATGTTCCGCTTCCCAATCCTGACGTCATCCAGGAATTCAAGGTGCAGACCTCACTGTATGACGCCACGCAGGGCCGCAACGGCGGCGCCAATGTCAACGCCGTTCTGCGTAGCGGTTCGAACACACTGCATGGCGACGTTTACGAGTTCTTCCGCAACGACGCGCTGAATGCCAACGAGTACTTCCACAACGCCGCGGGACAGCCGCGCGCGCCCGTGAAGCAGAACATTTTCGGCGGCAGCCTGGGCGGGCCGGTCATTAAGGATAAGTTCGGCTTCTTCTTTATCAACTACCAGGGCACGCGGCAAACTAGCGCGCTCTCGCCCGGTACGCAGATCAACAACCCGGGATTTCCTGTTATTCCCACGGACCGCTCGGAAGCGTCGATTTCTCAAGCGTTCTTCGGGAACAGCACGACACTGATCGATCCGGTCATCCTCAAGCTGTTACAGTTCAAGAGCAACCAGTTCAACGATCCCAACGGCTACCTGATTCCGTCTATTCCGGGGACTCCAGGTTCCACAGGAGACCTGCTCGTCAGTAAGCCCGGCAAGTACAACGATGACCAGTTCACCACCAACTGGGACCGCGAATTCAACAACAGTAAGGATAAGGTGAGCGCGCGATTCTTCTTCTCCAACTCCGAAACGAATCTTCCTTTCGGCGCCGGCGGTTTGCAGGCCTCGCTCGGCGGGACACTCGCCAGCAGCATCAGCGCCACCGACCTCGATTTCCCGTACGATATTCCGGTCGCCGCGCGCTTCTTCAGCGTTGGCGAGACGCACCTTTTCACTTCAGCCATCGTCAACGACTTCCGCTTCGGTTACGTGCGGATGAACTATAGCCTGCTGAACAATCCGCCAGTTACCGCCGGCGACCTGGGCATCGACCGGCCCACCAACAACCTCACGCAATCGATCTACAAATTCACTCTAGCTACCTCCGGCTTTCAAATCGGCCCGACGCCTCCCGCCAACCAGTATCAAATCCAGAACAATTTCAATTTCACGGACACCGTCAGCTGGGTCAAAGGCGCGCATGATTTCCGCTTCGGCGGCGAATACACCCGCGTGAATCTCGACAAGAAATTCCCGCAAACCTTCAACGGACAGCTCTTCTTCACCAACACCCCTGCTTCGCCCAGTTCTCCCATTCCCAACGTCAGCACCACGGACTTTCAGAATTGGCTACTGGGAGCACCGCAATTCAGCTTCGGCGGGGGCGGTGTGTACAACCATCAATATCGAACCAATATTTACGGCTTCTTCGCGCAAGACGATTGGAAGGTCAATCGCCAGTTAACCGTGAACCTTGGCCTGCGCACCGACATTAACGGGGCCTTCTACGATAAGCTTTGCCACATCGGCAATATTGACGAATCGCTGGCGGCCGCGAATGAATACCCGATGGTCTACGGAGGTTGCGCCAATCATCTTGGTGTCCCGGGTCTCACCGGGAAAGGCAGCGACACCACCTTCAAAAATGCCGACTCCACCGGAATCGCTCCGCGTATCGGCTTGGCTTACGACCTTTTCGGCCATAACACCACCACCGTTCGCGCCGGCTATGGGATCTACTACGTTCGGGAAGATGTCGGCACCGCCGACCAGCTTTCCTTCCAGGCACCGTACTTGCCCATCGTCTTCGGTGCACTGCCGCCGGGCTGTTTGAGCGTGTTCTTCTCCGCCGATGCCAACTCGAACCCCAATTGTGTGGCACCAGGGTCTAGCAACCCGAACGCACTTCCTGCCGCTGGCGTGCTCGATCCGAACTTCTTGCCTTGCCAGACGGCCTTCACCGGATTTGGCGGCGGCCCGACCACCGGAGCTCCGCAGTTTCAATGCGCCTCCGGCAGCCCCGGCTCCATACCCACGCAGTACCTTTTCGTGCTGGCAGTGCCTCGCCACTTCGTAACGCCCAGCACCCAACAGTGGAACCTCACGCTCCAGCGGGAACTTGGCAAGCAATGGGTATTGGAAGTGGGTTACGTCGGAACGCACGCGACCCATCTCCGCGAGACTCGCTCCAATATTCCGGCGAAGCTCGCCAGTCCCAGCAACCCTATCATCGTGAAAGACGTCAACGGCAACTCCTATACGATCACGGTCGACACGACCGCGAATGGCCCAATCCGCAGCCCCATTCCGGCGATCAACGGTTACGGCGGCTTCCAGATTTTCGCTAACGACGCTTACTCGCACTACCATTCGCTCCAGACCACCGTGTCTCGCCGTTGGCGGCAAGGTTATTTCCAGGCGGCGTATACCTTCTCGAAATCGACGGACGCCACTTCCAGCGGCAATACTGCGCTCAACACCGCGTTCAACGATGAATCCGACCTCAAGAACTCCCGCGGCTTCTCGGACTTCGACCGACCGCACCGGTTTGTGATCAGCTACCGCTATGACCTGCCGTTTTTCTCGAGTGCAGAGGGATGGAAGAAAGCAGCGTTGGCGGGATGGGCGGTCAGCGGCATCACCGTCTTTCAGTCCGGGACGCCGTTCACGGTTTTCGATTCTCTCGCCGGCACGGCCTACCTCGGGCCGGGATACACGCCCACCCTCACTGGGCAACTGGCTCCTGGCGCAACCATTGCGAGCGCTTACACCAGCGGCGACATTCACAAGCGGCTTACCGGCTATCTGAATCCTGCTGCTTTCACTCCGGCACCATTGCTTCCGGCTGCGGAGGGCGGCGACGGCTTCGTGACCACTTTCGGGAACCTCGGCCGTAATACCTTCCGCGGACCGTTCCAGCAGAACTGGGACTTCTCGATACTCAAGACCTTCCAGCTCACCGAGCGCGTGAACATGCGTTTCACCACAGACTTTTTCAACATCTGGAACCATGCCAACTTCGCGAATCCGGCGATTACCGACGTCGAAACCATCGGGCCCAACAGCCCATTCGGCCAGATCTTCTCCACCACCGGCACGCCGCGACTCATTCAGTTCTCGCTGCGCTTCGGCTTCTAACAACCAAGACCGCAGACGGCGGCGTAAAGCCGCCTCTACAAGGGCAAGCACAAGGTCTCGGAGAGAGATCCCTCCGCCCTAGGCTGCAGAAGACTGCAGCCTTAGGGTCGGGATGACAATGAAGGTAGGCTTCTGACGGGGTGGGGTATATACGGGCGCTGCATACAGCGCCCCATGTTCGCACGATGCCGCGCTGAAGCGACGGCGCTGCAACCTCAAAGACTAGCGGACAGCCCAAAACCGTTCTCTAAAAGAAAAAGCCCCGATTCCGTTTCCTTGGAACCGGGGCTTTCTGTTTTGCTATGAAGGGTACCTACTTCTTCGTGCCCCCTTGGGTCTTGTTGTTGTGCTTCTTGTTGTAGATGTTCTTCGAAGCGGCGTTCTGTTCCTTGTTGACCTGCTGCTTCTCGCCCTGCGTGAGCTTGCCGCCATTGGCCTGGCGATCGGCGTGCACCTGCTGGTTGATGGCGTGCTGCTGATTTTCCAGCTTGGCAGTTTCACCGGCGGTCAGTTGCCCGCTCTTGATGCCGTTCGCGATGCGATCCTGCTGGTTTTCGCGGCGCTGATCGACTTCATTGTTGCCGTAGTGCTGGGTGTTGGCGTTGTGCTTATCCTGATAAATCTGCTTGGAGAGCTGATTCTGTTGCTGATTCACTTGCGTTTTCTCGGCCGCGGTCAGCTTGCCGCCGTTGGCCGCGCGATCCGCGCGCGTTTCGCCGTTGATGGCAGCTTCCTTGGTCTCCAGATTGGCGGTTTCACCCGCGGTCAACTGGCCGCTCTTCACGCCGTTCGCGATGCGGTCCTGTTGATTTTCCTTGCGCTGCGCAATGGTCGGCTTTGGCTGTGAAGATGTTGTACTGCTGGAACCCTGGCTGGTGCTGGACGAACTCGATGACGACGAATCTTGCGCCAGCGCCACCGTGCCCAGCATCAGCACCGCTGCGGGCAACACGATCCACTTCGAGAGCTTGCTGCTCATCACTTTTCTCCTTTTATTGATCCTCGACGTAATTCCCTGGGCAGCCTGTAATACCCAAGTCTGGGGGAAAAGTTGCGAGCGACTCTACTGGCCGGAGGGACAGTTTGGCGCGTTTGGAAACAGTTTTCCGCTACCGTTTCGACACACGAAGCTTGCCGTCGCCAACACCTTTCGAAAGAAAGAAGTGTCATTCCGAGGGCGCTTTCTGCCCGAGGAATCTGCTGTCCAATATTGGCAAAAACAGCGGATTCCTCGCGTTGCTCGGAATGACAGGATTTTTAGCTGCGGTGGATCAGAAGAGATGCTTCTCCGCGAGATGCAAATTACGCGGACGTTCCGCTCACTTCAATGGAGTTCGCGCTCTCGCCGGATGCGCTCATGGAGGTAACTACATAATAATAGGCGCCGCTCGCCAATCCTTCGTCCGAGTAGCTGGTTGAAGCAATCGAGGCGATCAGGGCATACGGGCCGCCGCTGGCGCCGGACCGCTTCACGTTATAGCTGGTGGCTCCGGAGGCCGCGCCCCAACTCAACGCCACGGAATTCTTGTTGGACTTCGCCGTAAGTCCGCCCGGCGCCAATGCCGCCGTGGCAGTAACCGTTGCCGCTGCGCCGCCCGCATTCGCGGAGCCGGACATGCCGTCCTTGAAGCTGCGAATACCTTCACCCAATCCCTTCATCACTTCGGGAATCCGTCGTCCGCCAAAGAAAATCAACACGATGGCCAGCACCACCAGCCAGTGAAAAATACTAAATTCACCCATGAACTACCTCCACCCGCCGCGGCTTTCCCGGGCATGGCAACCTGGTTTTCGGAGCGTTCTGACCCGAGCCGTTGTCAATTTGCCCTTAAAGGATAACACGCTCGTCGCCCATGCGCCGTGTCAGCCGTTGCCGGTCCAGGTATTCCAGCAGCGGAATGGCGTACTTTCTTGTGACTCCGGTGAGATCTTTAAATGCCGGCACACCGATCTTCTCTCCTCGCGTTTTCTTGTAGCCCTGAAGGATCCCCGGCAGCTTTGCCAGCGCGTCTCGATGGAAAATCAGCTCCGGGGACACACGCACCAGCACTTTGTCGCGCAGCAACATTTGCAGGATTTTCTCCGAGCGACGGCTTTCGATAGCGAGTTGCGCCAGCACTTCTTTCACCGACGGTACCGCAAGCCCTGTTTTGGCAAAGGCTTGTTCGATTTGCTCTTTGGCCTTGGCCTCTTCAGGTGTCAGAGAGATTTCCGACCCTGGCTTTTTTACCAACTCGCCCTGCGCGACGAGTTTGTTCTGCTTCAGTAGCTCTTCCAGCGCCGTTCGAAACGTCTCAACCCTTACGCGGCGGCCGAGACTGGTGCGCAGGTCTTCCCGGGCAATCCCCGGTAGCAGAGGATTCTCTTTGTGAAACGATTCCACGCGGGCGACGAGTTTCTTCGAGACTTCTTGAAAAACGGGCTCAACCAACAACAGCAATGGCTCCACGTTGACAACGTGAATCGCACCCGCTTTAACGAGGTTCTGCACTGCGGCATGCACTTCCGTCTCCAGCCATCCGGCGCGCGCGACAATCTCGGCCATGCTGACTCCGAGAATGTTGCGTTCGACCATCGCCCGCAGAATTTCGTCTCGCGAACCAGTGGCCAGCGTCTCCAAAAATCTCACCCGGCCACTGTCTTTCCTCGTCGGCCGTTTGGCGAGCGGATCGAGAATCTCTCCGCCGCCAATGGTGATCACCGGGGACGCCTGCCTGACGATGAAGCGGTCGCCACGTACAGCCATAACTTCGTCCGCAAGGAGCAATTGGACCAGCGCGCGTTCCCCTGCAGGGACCGCCTTCGGTTTATCCTGCGGCTTAAAGGAAGGTGGTCCGGCGTCGTTGTTGTGGAGCAAAACCTCCGCAATGGCCTCGGCCGTTCCAACATGAAAATGAACCTGGGCACGATGTTTGAGCGGCGGCGCGCTCGGTAGAAGTTCGAGTTGCGCATCCACCCGCCGCGTTTTGCAAAACCTCCCCGGCGCAGCAATGACCATTCCGCGTCGCACCGCGGTGTGCTCGATTCCAGCGAGATTTACGGCTGTGCGCTGGCCGGCTTCCGCGCTCTCAACGCTTTTGCCGCCGGTCTGCACTCCCCGTACACGCAACAGCATTTTGTCAGGCAACAACTCCACTTCGTCGCCAACAGCCACCTGCCCCGAAACTAGCGTGCCAGTCACTACCGTGCCGAACCCCTTCACCGCAAAGGAACGGTCAATGGGCAGGCGGAAATAGCGCTGCGCCTGCTTCTGCGCAGCCTCCTTTGCCACCTCCGACAACGCTCCCTTTAGCGAGGGCAGCCCCTCTCCCGTCTTCGCGCTGACACTTAGAATTGACGCGCCTTCCAGGAAGGAACCCTTTACAAACTCTTCAATCTCGAGCTTCACCAGTTCCACAGTATCCGCATCGACGAGGTCGCTTTTGGTCAACGCGATGACGCCGCGCTTTACACCCAGCAGCCGGCAAATATCGAAGTGCTCGCGCGTCTGCGGCTTGATGGCTTCGTCTGCCGCGATCACCAGCAGGACCAAATCGATTCCGGATGTGCCCGCCAGCATGTTCTTTACGAACCGCTCGTGCCCTGGCACGTCCACAAAGCCGAAGCGCACGCCGGCTTCTTGCAAAAAGGCGAATCCCAGGTCAATCGTGATGCCGCGCCGCCTCTCTTCCTCGAGGCGGTCCGGATGCGTTCCGGTCAGCGCCTCGATGAGCGTCGATTTGCCGTGGTCGATGTGCCCGGCCGTCCCGACAATCACACTCTTTGCGGATTCACTCATACAAGGATGGATGCGCCCGATTGTATCCCAGCGCTATGGAGTGCGGCGATTTATCGCCGCTTTTGCGGCTTCAATTGTTTGCAGGATTTCATTTCAGGATTTCGCCGCCGCAATTTCGTCGACGATCGCTTGGGCCGCGGCGCGTGGATCCGGAGCCGCGGTGATCGGCCGCCCGACCACCATGAAATCCGCTCCCGCCTTGATGGCTTCTCGCGGTGATGCGGTTCGCGCCTGGTCGTCGCTCTTCGCGCCAGCGGCGTCTTTCGGCCGCACTCCCGGCGTAACGATTAGGAATTCGCGCCCACACGCTTTGCGGATGGCTTTCGCTTCCTGTACCGACGCGACCACGCCGTCGACTTCAGCCGCCTGCGCGAGCTTTGCCAGCTTCACGGCGCGCGTTTTCGGAGGGCCGCCAAGCCCCACTTCGCGAATCGCCTTCTGGTCCATGCTCGTCAGCACCGTCACCGCCAGAAGCCGTGGGCGGTCTTCGCCCATGGGCACACCGGCACTTACGGCCTGCGCTGCTGCGCGCAGCATCGCCGTGCCCCCCAGCGCATGCACGTTCAGGAGCTGCAGGCCAGGCATCGCCGCGGCGGCGAGCACAGCCCCGGCAACGGTGTTCGGGATGTCGTGATATTTGAGGTCGAGGAAAATGCCCGTGCCCAGCTGACTGATTTCTCGCACCGCTTCCGGCCCGGCGCTCGTAAACAGCTGGCTGCCGATCTTGAACATGCCGATCAGATCGGAAACCTGGCCGGCAAATCGCAGTGCGGTCGAAAGGGAATCGAAG
>Ga0207761_1000050_pt1 | contig 31268 bp, 28 predicted proteins | sample LuqExpMetageno34_FD_187792 | JGI IMG/M metagenome (GOLD analysis project Ga0207761, IMG submission 187792) | Tropical forest soil microbial communities from Luquillo Experimental Forest, Puerto Rico - Sample 34 (SPAdes) | ecosystem: Environmental > Terrestrial > Soil > Tropical forest ... | reverse complement strand
CGTCATTCCGGTTGATCTGCATATTCAAGGGTGTCCGCCCTCGCCAACCGACTTGCTAAAAGGCCTGCTCGCGCTTGTTGAGGCTTGCTCCTCGTAATGCGGACTAAAGCGTACGTTAGGCCAAGCTCCATCAGCGCGATTTCGCAGGAATGGTGTGGCGAAAAGCGGATCGACCAGATTACGGAATACCTGGAATCGACTCAAGCGCGGTAATTAATGGTCCTACGATGTCTATGCGCAGCTATTTTCTTGTAACTACTCTGGCCTTCGCCTGTGCTATCGCAACGTCCAGTTCGTACTGCGCGCCCGCGCCCTATAACCCGGACCCGGTGAATGGGCGTAAATTGGCTCTTCTAATATGTTCGGCGTGCCATGTCGTAGGGCCGGATCAGAAAAGGCCACCGATGCTTCGGGCTCCCGCCGTTTCGTTCGAGTCGCTGGCGCAGAAAACGAGCACTAGCTATGAAGGTGTACGCGATTTTATTACGACGACCCACGAAGATGCGACCCATCGCGAAGCAATGCCGAACCCGATGTTGACAGATGATCAGGCAAGCGACATTTCAGCGTACATCTTAAGTTTGCGCCACCAGCAGTGACGCGGCATACCTTCAAAATAGCAGATTCCAGCGATCTTAGACGCTCTTTGCGCGCAATGAATGCAATCGGCGTCGGGGAGAATAAATTCGCTGCTTTATGATGTCGCAGCTATCGAGGCTGCTCTAAATCGAAATAGAGCGGCGATGAAGAACAAGGCTCCGATGCCGGCAGTTGCAAGGAAAGCCGGCCAGACCACGTCCAATCCCGCACCGCGATACAGGATCGCCTGGGCGAAGGACACAAAGTGCGTTGAGGGCACGACTTGCATGATGGTCGATAGCCAAACCGGCATGCTCTCCAGCGGCGTGCTGGTCCCCGACAACATGTTCATCGGCATTGCTATCAGCATGTAGATCAAACCGAGTTGTGGCATGGACCTTGATACGGTTCCAAGAAAGATGCCGATTGCCGTTGCGAAGAAAAGATACAAAGCTGTTCCGCAAAGAAACAGCGGAATTGAGCCGGCGATCGGAACCCCCAAAACTCTCTTCACAATGAACGTGAGCGACAGGCCTACCGCGATCGTAATGATCAACCCGTTCGCCCAGACTTTTGACATCGCGATTTCAAATGGACTCACAGGCATGACCATCAGATGGTCCATGGTGCTATGCTCCCTCTCGCGCATCACCGCCGCGCCAGCCATGATGATGGCGAGCATCGTCACGCTGTTGATGATTCCCATGACGCTGGTGAACCAGGAAGTGACCACGTTCGGATTGAAGGCGAAACGATCAGCTACGGCAATTAGCGGTGTGGCGGTCTCGCTACTACGGGCAACGAATTCATCCACCTTTGCGCTTATTATCTGCTGCGCGTAACTTGACCCAAGCCCTGCCTGGACCATCGCCGTCGCGTCGACATTGACTTGGATTCCCGGAGCTCGACCCGCAAGCACATCCCGCTCGAAATGAGGTGGGATGTCGATGATAAACGTATATCGACCTGTATTCATCAAGTGGTCTACATCGCCGAGCGCAACCGGCTCTGGTCCTTTGAAATAGGGAGGTAGGAAGGCCTGGATTATGCCTCGCGAAAGTACCGATTGGTCTTCGTCGACGTACCCGACAGAGGCGTTGTGGAGCTCTTGTGAGCTGCTTTGGCCCTGCGCAAGCACAGCAAATGAAAATGAGTATATCACCAGGATCAGAAGCACCCAGTCGTGCGCGAAGCTGCGAAGCTCTTTCGTTCCCAACCAGAAAATATTTCGGACCGACCGCACGACTAGATTTCCTGCTTCTTGAGCAGAAACATGCTTACTCCCAGCAGGACCGGAACAAATATCGATAGCTCTGCCAAGTACAAACCTAGGTCGGCAACGCCAAGGCCTTTTGTGAACACGCCCACGCTGATTGGAAGAAAATAACTCATTGGAAACGCGCGACCGAGAAAGGCCGCGGTTCCAGTCAACGACGATACTGGGGTAAGCAATCCGGCGAACTGGCTCGCTGGAAGCATTGTGAGTATTGCAGTTCCAAACAGCGCCGCAATCTGGCTGCGAGTGAACGTCGAGATCACCATGCCATAAGCAGTGGTCACGAAAACGTAAATAAATGCGGCGCCGGTAAGCAGGGCAAAGCTTCCTCGGATGGGCACATTGAAAATGAAAACACCCATCACGCACATGAGAAAGAAGCTCGCCATTGCGACGGTGACATACGGGATCTGCTTGCCAACAAGGAATTCCAAGCGGCTTGCCGGGGTCGCGTAGAGATTCGAAATGGATCCGAGTTCCTTTTCGCGGACCACTGCAACCGCCATGAGGATGGCTGGAATGAGCGCAAGCAGCAATGCGAGTGTGCCCGGCACCATAGCGAACACGCTTTCAAAGTCTTGGTTATAGAGAAAGCGGATATCGACCGAGGCGTTCGGCGGCAGCGAAGGCACTTGGTTCTGATATGCGAACTCCGTCAGATATTGATTGCTCGTACCCTCGATATAGCCGCGAATCGTCTCCGCCCTGAACGGCATGGCCCCGTCTATCCAGGCACTCACCGATACGGGTCGTCCTCTTTTGATGTCCCGTCCGAACCCAGGAGGTATTTCGATTGCTGCTCGGATGGCGCTCGTTTGAAGGCGGCGGTCGAGATCCTTGTAACTGGTTATCGGCGCTTTCTCGGTAAAATAGCGAGAGCCGGCGAATTCTTGGATGAACGCGCGGCTTTCCGGACTGTGATCCCGGTCCAAGACAGCAAATGTTAGGTTATCGACATCGGTCGATATGCCGAATCCAAAAATGAGCATAAGCAGTGCTGCGCCTGCTAGAGCAAATGTCAAGCGAACAGGGTCACGCAGCAACTCAAGCGATTCCTTGATCGCGAAAGCAACGAGACGCCTCGGGCTAATTGCCGAAACCGACTTTGTCGTTCTTGGCAAGCTTTTGATTTTGTCGACATGAACTAGGTCAGTCGCTTCTTCCCGACGCTGTTCCCGAAGATAGCTGATGAAGGCGTCTTCCAGAGTGGCTGCACGTCGTGCTTTCACAAGCTCCTGCGGTTTCGCTAAGGCCAGAACCTTTCCGGAATCCATCAAGGCTATCCGATCGCACCTTGCGGCCTCATTCATAAAATGCGTGGAAACAAAAATCGTAACCGCTTGGTTGCGCGACAGATCAATCAGCAGCTCCCAGAACTGATCACGCGCTACAGGATCGACCCCCGACGTAGGCTCATCGAGAATAAGTATCTGCGGGCTGTGAACCACAGCAACCGCCAGCGACAGTCGTTGGCGAATTCCAAGCGGCAGCTGGATCGCTTCATCGTGCATATATGGCGCAAGGCCAAATTTCTCCGATAGAAACCGAACCCGCTTCGCCGCCTCCCCCGGCCCAATCCCGAATAGTTTTGCATGCAGCGACAGGTTTTGTTCTACTGTCAATTCGGTGTAGAGCGAAAACGATTGTGACATATACCCGATCTGTCCGCGCGACTTCATGCTGCGGGCCTGAACCGGTTCACCAAGGACCCATGCTTCTCCTTCGGTCGCGGGAAGAAGGCCCGTAATCATTTTCATGGTCGTCGTCTTGCCACTACCATTCGAGCCGACGAACCCGAAGATCTCTCCGCGCTGGATCGTAAATGAGACATCGTCAACCGCGACGAAGTCTCCGAACCGCCGCGTCAAATGACGAGCGACAATTGCCGGCTCATCAGTTGCGTTCAGAAGGGGTGGAACTTTCACTCTGCGATGCGCGAATCCAAACTCTTTAGGAAGCAATGATACGAAAGCGTCTTCCAACGAAGCCGCAGCGCAATCGCGCAAGATGTCTCTCGGTGAGCCGGTCGCCAGAATGCGACCAGCGTTCATCATCACAAGCCTGTCGAAATGCTCGGCTTCTTCCATATAGGCTGTGGCCACAAGCACAGTCATACCGGGTTGCCGGGCGCGCATGCGCGCGATCAAGTCCCAAAACTGACGTCGGGATAACGGATCTACGCCAGTTGTGGGCTCATCTAGGAGCAGCAGATCCGGCTCGTGAATAAGCGCGCAACATAGTCCGAGCTTCTGGCGCATGCCGCCGGACAGGTTTTTGGCGGCGCGGTCCCCGAACTGCTCCAGCCCGGTACTGACGAGGAGTTCGCGTATTTCGGCGCGGAGTTGTTGGCGATCCTCGCCAAACAGCCTCCCGAAAAACTCGATGTTTTCAACGACCGTCAGCTCTGAGTAGAGGTTGCGGCCCAGACCTTGGGGCATGTATGCAATGCGGGGAGACACCTGCCGTCGCCGGCCTGAATCACGCAGATCCGCACCAAGCACGCGGACGCTGCCACTCTGAATGCGGCGAGCGCCCGCGATTATGCTCAAAAGAGTGGATTTCCCGACCGCATCCGGTCCGATGAAGCCAGTTAATGCTCCCATCTGGAGGTCTAAGTTGATGTTATCGAGAGCGACTACCGAACCGTATCTTTGGGAAAGAGCGTTAATCGTCGCGGCAGCTTGTGAGCTAACCGCTAGGAGCTGCGTCTGAGCCGTCACGACGCGCTACGCCCTACGAGATTCGGGGGCCACTCGACAGCAGGCGCAAGCTTCACGTAAGAGACTCCCGGCACCCCTGATTTAACTGCATCTGCATGAGCTCGCAGGATTTCGGGATCCACTCTGATCCTTACACGAAACATCAGCTTTTCGCGTTCGCTCTTCGTCTCGACCGGCTTGGGAGTGAATTCTGCCCGCGCGGATACGAACGTCACCTTCGCCGGGATTGCGAGATCAGGGCGCGCGTCCAATACAATGCGTGCAGAATCTCCGATTTTTGCTTTCCCAGCGTCCGCAGTTGGCAGATAGACGTCCATGTAGACGTTGTTAACGTCAAGCATGGTGAACACCTTGCCCCCGGCCGCAAGAACTTCTCCTACATTTGCTAGTCGATATTGGATTCGTCCATCACGCGGCGCTCGCAATGAATTATCATCGATATTCACTTGATAAAGCTCAACGTCGTGTGTTGCAGCCTCTAACGCGTGCCGACTCTCGTATATGCGGGAATTTGCGGCATTCACCGCGGCACTAGCAACATCGACCTGCTGCTGTCTTTGATCCAGCAGTTCTTTCGTTGCAACACCACGCTGCTCAAGATTTTTGGTCCGCGCGAGCTCCTGATTTGCAAGAACTAACTGGCTTTGTTGTTGAGCTAGATTTGCCTTGGCCTCGGCCAGGGCGTGTTGAGCCTGCTGCACCTGAGCCTCGGACTTCCGCAGTGACGCTTCCAGATCGCGGGTGTCCATGCGCGCTAGCACCTGGCCAGCTTTAACGAAGTCGCCTTCGTCCACGAAGAGTTCGGCGATGCGGCCTGCAAACTTCGTTGCGATGTCGATCTCATCGGATTCCAAGCGGCCATTCCCGAAGACGATTCCCGCCGGAAGCACATGCCTGTTCAGGTGTGACCAGTAGTAGGCGCCTCCGCCGCCAAAAAGGAGCAGAGCAATGATCAACAGTGGCCAGCGTGCCCGGCGGCGCGAGGCTTTGGAAGCAACCTCTTGAAGCGCTCGTGTCTCGGGAACAGCCAGCGTCACAGAATGCTCGATGGCTGGCGTTATCGAAAGCCGATCGGGAGGTGGCGCCGGCGCGTCAACCCTTTTCGGATCGGACCTATTCTCCTGCGACATTACAACGCCTTAGAGTACCGTTTTGGTTTGTTCATAGCGTTCGTCGCCCAACGTTCTTGCTAAGGAAGGATACTTTGAAACGCATTGACAATCGTCAACCGCGGAGCCGGTAACTGCAACAAATAGCACCGAGGCGCCTGCCCGCGCACCGCGCGGTTAGCACATGGCAGGTGGAGGGGCGTTCGTCGTGCACATCGACAACTTCGACGGGTTGGCTGAAGCGATGGCGGATAGTTGATCACCGAAATGTCGCAGCGCGAGCTCGCGAAAGTATTGCTATAGATCAATATCTAGTTCGACCCCAGGAGCAAGCATCAGGACGCGCTACAACCGAACACAGATAGAATTTTGGTCATGAGCAACTTTCCTATGACCGCCGCTGGGCATGCGGCGCTTGAAGAGGAGTTGAAGAATCGCATCGTTATCGAGCGGCCGCGCCTCATTCAGCGGCTGCAGGACGCGATCGGCGACGACCCCTACCTGGCTGAGAATTCGGAATATCAGATGGTCAAAACAGAGCAGGAGTTGAACGAATCGCGGATCACCGAGCTGGAGGACAGGATTGCGCATGCGGAAGTGATCGACATCTCAAAGCTCTCCGGCGATATAATTAAGTTCGGGGCCACCGTCACTGCGATCGATGAGGACAATAAGCACAAAGCGGTGTGGCAGATCGTTGGCCAGCCAGAGGCCGACGCGGCCCGGGGCAAGATTTCGATAAGCTCACCGATAGCGCGCGCGCTGATCGGGAAGAGCGAGGGAGGAGTAGTCGAGGTGATGACCCCCAGCGGCGCCAAGACATACAAGATAATTGAAGTGGCGTGGCTCAACTGCGATGCAAAGAAATAGATAAAGTCATTTCGAGAGCCGCCACACTTGCTGCCTGGTGATGGCACGCGCTGCCCGTGATCCCGCTCCAGAGCAAAATTTCGTCGGAACACAGCTGACGGTTTCCTGCGCCAAATCCACCGGCGGATGAGAAATTCCTCACGTTCAGCCAGGCCAGCGAACATCTCTCGACATCTTCGAACGGACTGTGCGCCGGAGTTTGAATTTCAGACGAGCTACGGTTACGCCATCCTTAACCGGACGAATATGGCAGACTTGATGAAATCAAGCACGAAGGCTAACACTACCGCTGCCGCGAAGGTTCCAAGAATGACCGTCGTCGGGAGCGGGGACATCAGCACGCCAGCCGCCGCCATCGTTGGTATGACCACCACATCGACTATTGAGGACAGGATCACCATTCGGCTGGGCATTGACGACCATAGACGCCGGCGCTCCCTGGAAACGTAGAACACCGCCTGTCCATTGAACACGAGAGTCACGAGGGTGAGGGTCTGAAGCTTTTCAATGGGCAGGTCGAGGACATAGGCGCCGAACGCAAGTACGATTCCGCAGAATATCAAATCGCAGAGACCAAGCAGTGTCCCCGCCAAAGTGAGAGTATTGATGCGCCATGTATTCGGCTGGGGTGAGGGGCGTACGTTATCCGTTGACGACGACATCGCCAGAAAATCGCCGACGACCATCATCAGGACCATCAGCATCGGCGTGAGCACGGCGTGACCCGTGATGACAAAACCAAGCGAAAGAAACAGAACTTGGCGTACTTTGTTGATGATTGAGCGGAGCGTGTAGGTGAGTATCCGCTGGAATGTGATCCGGCCTTCGCGAACCGCCGCGACGACGCCCGCCAGTCCCGGCTCGGTGAGAACGATGCCCGCGGCCGATTTAGCGACATCGGTGGCGGTCGAGACGGCGATGCCGATCTGGGCCTGGCGCAATGCGGGGGCGTCATTGGCGCCGTCGCCGCACATCCCGACGGTGTGGCCGGATGCCTGCAGTGTCTTCACGATCTTGAACTTGTCCTCCGGCAGCACTCCCGCGAACACGCCTAGGTTCTCTGAGGAAATCGAACCGTCCATGTCGGCCGGCGTATGCACCCGGCCGACGATGCCGACCTTGCTCGCGATGGTCTCTGCGGTTGCCGGCGCGTCCCCCGTGACCATGACCACCTCGACGCCGAGCGCCTTGAGGTCCGCAATCAGTGGAGCCGCGTCGAGACGTGGAGGATCTGATAAGGCGAGCAGCCCGACGAGTTGAAGCGGCTCGCGCGTGCCGCACGCGACGCCGAGGACTCGGTATCCCGCGCGCTCAAGTTCTTCAGCCTTGCGTGGACCCACTGGGTCCGGTTCGCTGAGCTGAGACACGACCGAGAAGGCGCCTTTGACGACTCGAAGCTCCTGGCCGTTTTCCAGGACACGAGCCTCCGCGGTTTTCGTAGCAGGATCAAACGGGGTGAAATCGATTATTTTACCAAGCGCTGCATCTTTCGCTGCAGCGCGAACTGCGCGGTCGACCTGATCCTGGCTTCCTTCTGCGCTGGCCATGGCCGCGAGAGCAATTACGCGATCCGAGGTACAGCCGGCAAACGCCTCGACTTTGGACAGCTCCAATTTGTTCTCGGTCAAAGTTCCCGTTTTGTCAGAACAAAGCACGTCCATTGACGCAGCTTCGTCAACAGCCGAAAGGCGCGTGGGCAACACTCCGCGCCTGGTGAGAGCGCGGGCACCGATTGCGGTCGAAAGAGTGAATGTTGCCGGCAAGGCGACCGGCACGGTGGCGAGCAGTACGATCAATGCGAGCGGAATGAACTCGGCTGCTGGCAAGCCACTCCAGTACGAATATGCGATCAGAGCAAGAGCGACTGCGCCGTTCACCATTGCGAGGTTCGTGACGACCTTAAAGATGGCCTTCTGCTGTGTGCTGACCACGTGAGCGGTTCGCACGAGCTCGGCCGTGCGGCCAAATCTGGTGCGTGTCCCAGTCGCGGCCACGACCGCGATTGCCTCGCCGCGGCAAACGAGAGCCCCGGCGTAAGATTCGAGACCGGCGCCACCCTCGACTGGCAGGGATTCACCCGTAAGCATCGAGTGGTCGAGCGACACGTTGCCCCCCAAGAGCTTTACGTCGGCCGGCACAACGGTTCCGAGAGACAGCTTGACAATGTCTCCGGGCACCAGTTCGGAGGCCGCAATATCCATCCAGCTCCCGTCGCGCCGGGCGCTCGTTTGTATCGCCAGCCGGGACTTCAGTGCTTCGATAGTGTTTTGGGCGCGCTGTTCGTGAAAGAATCCGAGCGCCGCATTGAAGATTAGCAGGAGCCCGATCACTCCGGCTTCTACATACTCGTGGAGAAAAAGTTGCAGGACGATGGCTGCCTCGAGCAGACACGGTACGGGCGCAATGAACTTTGCGAGGAGGCGGCGGAGCGGGTTGGACCGTTCATCAGGCGTAGAATTGGGACCGAATTGCCGGAGACGCGCCTCCGCTTCACCGGAACTCAATCCGGACGCCTCGTTTGGTGCTCTCGCAGGTTCGGCCACGCGCATACCTGAGCCAATTTCGAGCCCCGACGAAACGCTCGCTCTTGGCCAGCCGGCTCGTCCTGACGTGGTGGCTTCCGTGTCAGTCATGGGTCTCGGGGCAGTCTTGTGCTGTTTGCAAGCAGTGTAGTCAGTATTTCCGAGCACGTTCGTCTCGGTCCGATCGACAGACTTTGCTTAGAGGCGCCTCCCCAATCTGCTATCTTCACGGTGAGGAAAAGCCCTAAAGCTCAGATATTCACTGCATACGACGCAAACTAACGATGTAAGCGGAAATGTCGCTTGCCTCATCATCCGTTAACATCGGATTTGGCATATCTTTCGGATGGCTGATATCTTGGTGCGTGGTCAGAATGAAGTTTCGGATCCCTTCGTAACTGGTGCCCTCTTTTTCCGCCAAAGATTGAAACGAAACGGCGGGAGTGCGGAGGATCGGCGGCTTATTCTGATCCGGTGCCGCAATATGGCATGCGGAGCATATTAAAAGTGCAAGTTTGTGCCCGTTCACCGAGTCCGGATTGTGAGAAGGTTCACGGTCGAGACCGCGATTGTACGCATAGGTGCCCCTGCTCCAGTCCTTATTGTGCCTGAACCGCTTTAAAGTATTACAGAAGTTACAGGAAATACAAAAGCGCGAGTAATGCCAAACAAATAACGATTGCTCCGACTGTCCAGAGCGTAATTCTGTCCGCGTCGGCAAACTCAGAGTTGGAAAAGCGCCGCGTCATACGACAAGTTAAGTCGAAACCTAATTTAGCGCCTTGAGATTGATCAAGGAATTTTGGTCGCCAGGCACCCCGCGCTAGCGGTCCGTGTCAGTTCACTACGAGTATTTTGGCGATTGCAGTCACGATCTATGATCGGTCAGTAAGCCTTTGACAGACGTCAAAGCGCTGGAACTGCGCTTGCGCTACGTGTCATGCAAGGGCGTAAGGACCGTGACCATGACCAAGCCAGTCGCGCCCGACGCATTTCGCGCGGAGGCTACGACCCGCGCTCCTGTTCCATTAGCCGAAACTATTGCCAAGCCACGCAAGCGTCGCCGCGCTTGGGTTGTGCTTGCGCTTGCCGCGTTGGTCGTATTGGGCGTCGGCGGCGCATGGTGGTTATCCTCGGTCGCGCCGACAATCCATTACACGACCGCCCCGGTCACCCGCGGCGACGTCACGCGCGTGGTGACAGCGACCGGCACGGTCAATCCCGTGCTCACCATCATTGTCGGGACCGCCGTGTCCGGCGTGATCCAGGACGTGAATTGCGACTTCAACACGCAAGTCAAGAATGGACAGGTCTGCGCGAAGATCGATCCGCGGCCGTTTCAATCCGCAGTCGATCAGGCCGTCGCCAACCTTGGCGAGGCCAATGCGCAATTGGAAAAAGACAAGGCGACACTCGAATACGCGCGCATCACCTATGACCGTAATGTCCGGCTGGGAAAGACCGATGCCGTATCCAAGGATGCCGTCGATAACGCGAAGAGCGCCATGGACCAGGCAGTCGCTCAGATCGGGATCGACGAGGCGACGATCAAGCAGCGGCAAGCCGTGCTAGATGCCGCGCAAGTGAACCTCGATTATACGGACATCATCTCGCCGGTCGACGGGACGGTAGTCTCCCGGAATATCACCATCGGGCAGACGGTCGCCGCCAGTTTCCAGACGCCGACGCTGTTCCTGATCGCGACTGATCTGACGCAGATGCAGGTCGACACCAACGTCAGCGAGAGCGACATCGGCGGGATCCACCAGGGGGCCAAGGCGCTGTTCACCGTCGATGCTTTCCCGAAGCGCATGTTCGAAGGCACTGTCAGCCAGGTGCGGCAGTCGCCGCAGACGGTACAGAACGTCGTCACCTATGACGTCGTGGTCAGCGTCGACAATACCGATCTTGCCCTCAAGCCGGGCATGACGGCGGCAACGCGCGTCATCGTCGATCAGCGGCATGCCGTCCTGCGTGTGCCAAGCCAGGCGCTCCGCTATACACCGTCGGGGATTACGGCTCGTACCGAGACATCGCGGCTGTTCGTGCTGCACGACGGCAGCCCCGTCGCAGTGCCCGTCATGGCGGGTCTCGATGACGATAGCTTCACCGTAGTCCTCTCGGGCGACCTCAAAGAGGGTGACAGAATCATCGTTTCCGAGCGGCAGAACGGTGGCCGCGCTGCCATTCCGGCGCCGCGCTTCTAGCGGGACGCGCGATGACCGAACCTCTCATCCGCATCGAGCACGTCTCGCGCACTTACCACGTCGGCGACGTCGACGTGCACGCCTTGCGCGACGTCAGCCTGACAATAGAGCGCGGCGAGTTCGTCGCCATTATGGGTGCGTCCGGGTCGGGCAAGTCAACGTTGATGGCTGTGCTCGGCTGCCTCGATCGTCCGAGCGGCGGTCGATACCTCTTCGAGGGTGTGGACGTCGCCGGTCTCGACGAGCCGGAACGCGCGCGCCTGCGCAGCGACCGGCTCGGCTTCGTCTTCCAGAGCTTCAATTTGCTGGCGCGCACGAGTGCGATCGAAAACGTAGCCCTGCCGCTGTTCTACTCCGCCTCCGGTCCGGCCAGCGCCGGCTCGCGCACAACGCGCGCGCGTGCGGCGCTCAAGCTGCTGGGCTTGAGCGAGCGCGAGCGTAATACACCTGGCCAGCTTTCGGGGGGCCAGCAGCAGCGCGTGGCAATCGCGCGTGCGCTGATCAACGAGCCCGGCCTGCTGCTCGCCGATGAGCCGACTGGCAATCTCGATACGCGCACCTCGCATGAGATCATGCAGACGCTGACGCGACTCAATCGCGAGCAGGGTGTTACCATAGTTGTGGTCACGCACGAGCCCGACATCGCAGCTTACGCCGACCGCATGTTGACCATGCGCGATGGTGAGATCGTCGCCGACGAGCGCAATGCGAAGCCGCCGGCTGTGGTAGCGCCGGGACGCGAGCGCGCCAAGCGGGCGGTGGCCGTGCGCACGCATGCGGTCTGGGCGTTCGGGGTGATGATCGTCGCCGCCGCGATTCAGGCGATTAGGCGCAACATGATGCGCTCCAGCCTGACCACGTTGGGCGTGTTCATCGGCGTCGCGGCACTGATCGCGATGGTCGCGGTCGGCCAGGGCGCCAACGACGCGGTGCGCAAACAGATCGAGAGCCTCGGCACCAACCTGCTGGTCGTGCTGCCCGGCGCGCAGATGACGGGCGGCATGCGCGGCGGCTTCGGCAGTGCCTCGACGCTGACGACCACCGACGCGCAGGCGATTCGCCGAGAGGCTCCTTCGGTCGGCGACGTCAGCTATCTGATCCGGCAGCAAGGGCAGGTGCAGTACGGGAACCAGAACTGGAGCACGACCATCCAGGGCGTCAGCCCGAACTATCCGCCGATGACGAATTGGCGGATCGAAGAAGGTCGCGCGATCACGACCGAAGACGATGCTTCGGCTACACTCGTTGCGGTCATCGGCCGCACGGTGGCCAAACAATTGTTCGGCGACACGCAGAGCCCGATCGGCGCCCTGATGCAAGTAAAGAACGTGCCCGTGCGCGTGATCGGCGTGCTTGCCTCCAAAGGTCAGACGCCGTTCGGCACCGATCAGGACGATCTGGTGATGATCCCGTTCAGCACGGCGGAACGCAAGGTGCTCGGCGTCGCAGCGCCCTCGCAGCAACAGCAGCCGTTGAACTGGATCTATCCGAATGCCCCAAACCCTTACGCGCTGACGCCGCATATCGCCGGATATGTCAATCTCATTTACGTGCAGGCGGAGAACCTGGCCGACGTGCAGCCCTCGATCAAGCAGGCGACCGACATCCTCGCCCGTCGCCATCGCATCAAGCCGGGTGACGAAAGCGACTTCTCGGTGCGCAATCTGAGCCAGATCGCCGAGACGGCCGAGAGTTCAAGCCGCATCATGGCGTTGCTGCTCGCGGCCGTCGCCTCGATCTCGCTCGTAGTTGGCGGCATCGGCATCATGAACATCCTGCTCGTCTCGGTGACCGAGCGGACGCGCGAGATCGGTTTGCGCATGGCGATCGGCGCACGGCGCATTCACGTGCTGCTGCAATTTCTGGCCGAAGCCGTGCTGCTCAGCGTCGCCGGCGGCATCGCCGGAATTGTCATGGGCGTCGGCTTTTCGTTGGCGATTTCGCTAATATCCGGCTGGTCGGCGCCGATCTCGGCTGCAGCCGTTGCCGGCGGATTCCTCTTTTCCGCGGCAGTCGGCATTTTTTTCGGTTACTACCCCGCGCGCAAGGCGGCGCGGCTCGATCCGATCGAAGCGCTCCGTTACGAATGACAGTCCGCAGATTTGAGCTGCAAGAACCGGCAGTCAGGTTTTTGCCCGTTGCTGAAACCTGCGCGTGGCAGACGGCTTAAATGTGCTTGTGGCCCTTAGCGGACCTTGGCCAACCAGAGCGTGACGTCCGCTACGCGCCAAAAAGCTGACCGAGACCTCCGTAAAATCGGATTGCGAGGTCTTCGCCGAAACGGAACGTCTCCCAGGCCGACGATGCTCACCTTGGAGGGGCGCAGGCCGCGGCTATCAGATCAGCGTCAGGCGGCACAGCAGCTTCGACAATGGAGTAAGCTGGTCATGCCAGTTTGCAAGCCCCGTCCGTGCGTCCCGTAACCACTGCGGTCGGCGTTTCTCTTTTTTTGATCGGGATCACTGCACATTTGCCTTATGCCGATACAGTCAGTGGGGCAAAGAGAGAAACGCCGAGGCGACCGCTGGGCTAGATTACCGTTCAATGGTCGCTCAATTTGACTTTAGCTCTGGCTGATTTACTGGAACCGCGAACCGTGGAAGTTATCATAATCTTTTTGCTCGTGGCGCTGATCGCGTCTTTAATGGCTCGTGCTCACAGAGCGGAAAAACATCGGCACGAAATGGTGCTAAGCGAAGCTTGGCGCGTCGTTCTCGACGACCCCCACTACGTGCACCGAAGGAGGTATGAGGAGAAACTCAGAGAAGACGATCTTAGATTGAAGAAAGAGCATGCCACGCTCCGCAAAAAAGAGGGGCTTTCCCGAGATGTACCCCCGGACCCGCCGGGCCAGTGATCTTCAGTGCTGCTGAATACGATTCAAATAGTCGATGACGGCCAAAATGCGCGTGTGCACAACCGCTTCAGGAGAGGACGGCAGCGAAAGTATGAAATCATCTTGAAAGTTTTGGTCGTAGATAGTCGGCGGGACGAAGCGATAGCCCCAAATCGAACACGCCCGACCCTACGGCGCGAACGGTGCAGAGCATCGTGACGGAACCCGCGCGTGCTCTCGCTGCATCCGTGGATCAGGCGGCCCTAGCATGAAGGATGAAAAAGAGGCCGCACCCTCTTGCATAGTCCGTAGAAAAGCCGGAGCGGACGATCAGAGCCGAGCAATAGAAAACAGCGGCCAGTCGGCCGCTTCTTTCATTTGAGGCGATTAACTCGACCTCGGTCGCCGCACTTCACACTGCCCTCACTACGACGGGCGAAGTCGTGAAAATTCTCGGCACGGTGGATTTCGCGAGCTCGAGCTTCTTGGGACACACGCTAAGCCTCTAGGACTGACCTGAGGGACAGAACCCGTATACTGGAACCAATCCATGCCTTTGGCTGGCACTCTTAAAATCCGCCCAGCGGTTCCTATATAAAGCTGAGATGAGAACACAAAAAATTCCCCTGAAAGGAATAAGGATCCATGGTTCGTCAACCCGCCGTAGCGGGGGCGTTCTATCCTGCTAACGCCGCAGTGCTTCGGGAGACCATTACAGAGCTTCTGAAATCATCTGTGGCGTCGTGCGACACAAATCGGCCCAAGGCGCTGATAGCGCCGCATGCTGGTTATATTTATTCGGGTCCCGTCGCCGGCCAGGCTTATGCCCAACTCATCACGCACGCCGAAGTCATTCGCCGCGTGATTCTGCTTGGGCCCGTGCACCGGGTCCTGGTCCGCGGGCTGGCGTTGCCGAAGGCGGACCGATTCGCGACGCCCCTGGGTGAGGTTCCTGTCGACCAAGACGCAATTCGCCGACTGGCGGGGATGCCGCAGGTCGTTGTGAATGAGGCTGCACATGCCTTCGAACATTCGCTGGAAGTTCAACTCCCGTTCCTGCAGAGCGTTCTGCACGACTTTTCCCTGGTCCCGCTTGCAGTCGGTGATGCGACTACCGAGGAAGTAGCTGATGTGCTCGAAGCGCTATGGGGTGGGCCGGAGACGCTGATTGTCGTCAGTTCCGACCTGTCACACTACTTGCCCTATGCCCAGGCCAAGCAAATGGACCATGACACGGTGGAACGAATTGTGGGTGGTCGCCAACTCGACAGTTTTGAACGAGCTTGCGGCGCCGTGCCCATCAACGGGCTGCTGTTGGCGGCAGGCCGGCACAAGCTGAGGCCAAAACTCGTGTCGCAGTGCAATTCAGGCGACACCGCGGGCGACCGGCAAAGCGTCGTCGGCTACTCGGCCATCGAATTTCTGGAAGCCAGAGGGACGCCAACCTCATGAATGATGATCGCGGCCCGGTGCTGCTAGCTCTCGCCCGCGCGACGATTGAGAGCGCGTTGGGCCGGACCTGTTTCGCCGATCAATCCGCTCCTTGGCTGCACGAAAAAGGGGCCTGTTTCGTCACTCTAAAACAATGCGGCGAGCTTCGGGGCTGCGTCGGCAGCATCGAGGCCCGCCATTCGCTGCTGGAAGCTGTGATAGTCGCTGCGCGCGCGGCGGCCTTTGAGGATCCGCGCTTTCCGCCGCTCAGCGCCGGCGATCTGGCGAACACCCGCATCGAGGTTTCCCTGCTGTCGGCGCTGGAGCCGATGGCGGTGCTTTCGGAAGCGGAGGCGGTGAGGCACATCAGGCCGCACGTCGATGGGCTCCTGCTGGAGTCGGGGCGCCATCGCGGAATTTTCCTTCCGCAGGTGTGGGGCTCCGCTCCCAACGCCCGGGACTTCCTCGGTCTGCTCAAGCTGAAAGCCGGTTTGCCGGCCAATTTTTGGTCAGACCAAATCCGCCTCTATCGATTCCAAGTCGCCAAATGCAGCGAGCCAGAAATTGAGCGGACGGTGCACTGATGCCTGAACGCTATCCCGCACATTATTGGCACAAAACCGCCGACGGACGGATTCAATGCGACGTCTGCCCGCGTGACTGCAAGTTGCGCGAAGGACAGCGCGGCGCCTGCTTCGTACGCATGCGCGAGCGCGATGAAATGGTCCTGACGACCTATGGGCGTTCATCGGGCTTCTGCATCGATCCAATCGAGAAGAAACCGCTTAATCATTTCTACCCCGGCTCGAGCGTGCTGTCCTTCGGCACCGCCGGCTGCAACCTTGCCTGTAAGTTCTGCCAGAATTCGGACATCAGCAAGACCCAAGACATGGACAAGCTGATGGACCAAGCCTCGCCCGAGGCCATCGCCGCTGCCGCCGCGCAGCACGGCTGCCGCAGCGTCGCCTTCACTTACAATGATCCCGTTATCTTCCTCGAATACGCCATGGACGTGGCCGACGCCTGCCATGCTCGCAACATCAAGGCGGTCGCGGTGTCAGCCGGTTACATGCACGACCAGGCGCGGCGTGACTTCTACGCGAAGATCGACGCCGCCAATATCGACCTCAAAGGGTTTTCCGACGATTTTTATTTCAAGCTGACGAGCGCGCATTTGCAGCCTGTGCTCGATACGCTGCTCTATCTTAAACACGAGACCGATGTTTGGCTGGAGATCACCACTTTGCTGATTCCAGGTAAAAATGACTCGGATGAGGAGCTCACCGCGCTGTCGCAATGGGTATTACGGGAGCTAGGGCGAGACGTCCCGCTGCATTTCTCGGCGTTCCATCCCGCGCACAGGATGCTCGACACACCCCCGACGCCGCCCGAGACCTTGCGGCGTGCGCGCAAGATCGCAAAACAGGCCGGTCTCGACTACGTCTACCTTGGCAATATTCACGACGCAGACGGCGACACGACCTTCTGTCCGCACTGCCATGAGCGCCTGATTGTGCGAGACTGGTATCAGATCGAGCGTCACGCCCTGGCACAAGGCGGATTTTGTCCGGGCTGTGGTGCCGCGATCGCCGGCCATTTCGATGGCGGGATCGGAAATTTCGGCCGCCACAGAATTCCGGTGGCGATCGCACAGTAGCCAGTACCTAGCCGGGATCTAGAATGCAGCTGTATCCGACGTGCTTCGCGGTAACAGGGGTTCGAACCCCTGGGCGCGTCAGTAAGATCAGTGACTTAAGTCACAGAACAGTACTAATCGGGGCCTACTCTCCCGTTTCTGTTCCGTCCGTATTTGGGACGCGAAAAGAGCTAAGCTGTACTTCGGCTTCAAATTAGGAGGGTTGACCTTGCCTTGCGATGGCACCTACGGATTCGTCTATTGCGGCTCAAACGGTCTGGGCATCGGCGTATTTACGGTTCGCTCAGGCGTCGTGACCGGACGTGATTCCGGCGAAGTCACCTATCGGGGGACAGCGACCGAGCAGCCGGACGGCAGCATCAGCTTAAGCGTGGCGATGCGAATTCCGCCGGGGACGCCACTAGTCACCGGCACCTCCCCTCAAGAAGTTGCACATCAACGACAAGTCGAACACCGCTTTCCCCGCGCCTTCGGAGATGGTGAGCCGGAAAAAATCTTCACAGCACCGGCTGGGCCTTTAACCGTGATCGTCAAACGCATCCCAGATGAGTTTGCCGAGGCGGCTACAGATGGCATCTCGCAAGCGGTAACAGCCAAGCTCGCGTCTACTGGCTAATCGCCTCGAAATACTTCCACGCTGAGAGCCGCGCACCTGCGCCACGTCATAGGACGCGTACTCATAAAATGCCCGACATGTTCGCTTCAACTCCGATAACGACCACTTTCGTGCAGGTGCAGCAGACATGCGAAAGGCTCTTTCTGGTTTTGAATTAGCACGATTGGTCGGTCTTGGCGCCATTGGGCGGGGCGTCAGGTGGAACGAAGGGTTAGACCGCATTCAAGGGCATTGGTTCAGTCAGCGGGTCTGACTTGAACTGGTTGTTCCCAGTTTGACGGACTGTGCGAATACCCTGGGATCTTGAGTCTGGAGAGCAGCGACAATGTTCTCGATCTTCGAGGCGGGCCCTTGCGCGCCAGCGTTGCCGCCAGGTTGCTGAGGCGATTGGACTGGAGGATGCGCGGCGCCGTCCCCCGGGTAGGGATAGAGCGGTTCCCTCGAGGCATACTGCACGCGCAATTCCTGTAGCTCGGTCCAGGTTGTGACCCGAGTCTCGGGGTCGTCTAACACATAGCGGCTCGCATTTTCCGTGAGCGTCCTATATCCGGCGTCGGTGGCTTTCGCGTTCGAGAACGACTCGCGATATTTGTCGCGATCGTCGGACTCGTAGAAGACCATCAGCTTCTCTTTGGTGCGATCTCGTGGATGCGCGGCCGTGAATACGCGTACGCGGTTGAAGTAGAACCGGTCGGGATGTTGGCTCTCATAGGCCAGTCGGGCTTTGATCGCGGTAATGGCGTCGGCTCGGTCTGTTATCCTGATCGCCAGGACATTCTGGTCTGCGATGACAACGTCGGCGGTCGGCGACTTGCCGCCCCCGCCAGCGGGATAGAGCGGCTTCCTGGATTCGACGTTGAACCGCATGTCCTGTCGCTCGGTCCAGGTGATGTGGCCACGATGGTCCCTCGCGTCGGATGGCTGCGCGTACTTCAGCATCCTCCGTGCCAGGCGCAGGACGGCCGGTCGACGCGGACCCGCCGTTAGAAGCGACGCGAAATACACGAGGTAGTTGTCGAACTCGTCGAAAAACGTCAGGAGCCGTTTGCTCGCGTCGATGTTGCCGTCCGCGTTGGTATAGGGAGCGAGGTAGACCCGGGTCCGTGTGTAGTAGAAGTGTTCCGGGTGGACCTGCTGGAACTCAAGGACTTGCTTAGCAGCTGCCTGGATCGCGGCTTCGTCCTCCGCCTTGAACACTATGACACCCTGGTCGATCTGACGCAGGTCGGTCGGCCCTGCCGTAATGGGGCGGGCGGTCCTGCTCAACAACCCTTTGACGATAATGACAGCGCCCATAACCAAGAATGCCGGCGCACCGACTAAAACAGCGATGCTGCGACGCATGTTGGATGACCCGCTTCGCTTGGCTAACTGATCCGGCGGCGCCGAATTGGCGATATGAAATTTCTTTGAATCGATTTGTGTCCCTTTCACACCTGTTCCTCTCTTCTGTCACAGCAATCCTGGAGTCCGAGTTTTCAATCTCTGATAGCAGCGATCGCTAGGTCAGACAAACGCGACAGTCTTTCCGGGTGCGCCAGACCTTCAACGAGGCCCGCAGAGAGAAAGATGAAGGTGAGGTCTCGGTCGATGTCCACGAGCCAGCCGGTTGTACCGCCACCCACCGCCGCCAACGCGCTCGGTGACGCCTTGCTGCCGGCCGGGGTGTGGTAGTCACCGCTCCCCCGAACATAGCCGCCAAGCAGGCTGAAATTCGCCGGGAATCCAGCGACGATTTCCTTCGCCGCCTCGCCGCCTCTCGTCGCTTTTGCTGCAGCGAAAAGCTGGAGGATGCCGGCCGAGGCTACCATCTGGCGGAGCATGGCGAAGCGTTCCCGAGGGGGAAGCGTCTCGAGCTTGAAGTCGCGCGAGTGAATCTGCCGCGCCTGGGCGAACATGGCTGGCGAGAGGACTTGGAAGCCGTTCTTGCTCCGTCCGATCAGCGCTTCGGTGAAAAGGAAGATGTCGTCAATCTCGGCGAAAGCTCCGGCGGAGGGATATTCGGCGTCAGCGCCCAGCCACTCATTGAACATGCGCCGGAAGAGCGGCGAGGTAGGACCCTCGTTCGCTTGGGTGAACGAAACCGGGACTCGCCTGGGATGGTCGGGCGCAAGCCCGAAGCTGGTGGTGCGCATACCGAGCGGATCGAACAGTTCTTCTTTGGCAATGCGATTGAAGGAGCGGCGCTTGGGATCGGTATTGACGAGTATCTGCCCGAGCGCGTCGTAGCCCGTTCCGGAGGTGTAGGCGCAGCGTGTTCCCGGTTCGTAGACCGCCTTGAGCTTGCAAATCGCCTTCGCTTTCCGCGGCAGGTCGCCGAGCGCGGATAAGGGAACCGGCGGTGGTACGGGAACGGAAGGCAGGCCGGCGATATGGCAGAGAAGCTGCTCGATGGTGGCCTTCTCCTTACCGCCGACTCCGAAGCCCGGAAGCACATCATCGACGCGCGTTTCGAGCCGAAACCGGCCTTCCTCGACAGCGCGCAACACGAGCACCGCCGTGAACACTTTCGACATCGACATCAGGAGATATCGATCGTCGCTCGCAACGCGGCGGTTCCGAGCCACTGTGCCGAGATTGGCGCGATGGACAATCTTGCCGCCGCGCGCCACAAGCAATGACGCGCCGAAGTGGCGGCCCGCGTCGATGTCGGCCTGAACGGCGGCATCGAGGCGAGCAAGTGCCGCCTCGTCCATGCCGGCGTCGGACGGCTTAAGCGCAGAAGACATGAAGAATTCCCCTCGAAGCATAGACGGCTCGTCGCAATGAACTGTGGTGCCAAGGCCCCGCGATGACAGCGCGTCGCCGCATCGCCGTTACCAAGGGACACGTCAGATACTGCCTGCAATTTTCGTGATCAAATCAAGAATTTTCGATGAGCAAACCGGGTTTAATGGCCTAATTGCGTTGCAATAATTGCCAATCACGAATGGACGCGAATGACCATCGCGTCCCCGTCAGCCGATCCGATTCCGCAATGCCCCGAAATCGGAAGTAAAACAGGGTATCAGCATCTGCCTCGACGGTCATGGTGGTTGATGGCGTCGCCCAGCGCGTGATTCAAGCTTCCGAACCGGAGCTTAGAATCATGCGCTACGAACTCACCGACCGCGAATGGACTGCCATCAAGCCGATGCTGCCGAACAAGCCGCGCGGCGTTCGCCGGGTGAACGACCGTCGTGTCCTCAACGGCATCTTCTGGGTCTTGCGATCTGGGGCACCGTGGCGCGACCTGCCTGATCCGTTCGGTCCTTACACTACTTGCTACAACCGCTTCGTTCGTTGGCGGCGTGCCGGAGTCTGGAGCCGGATTATGAGCGCACTGGCTGGCGCTCATGATGCTGCCGTGCAGATGATCGACACGTCTATTGTCCGCGTGCATCAGCACGGCGCCTGCATCACTCGGAACAGAAGACAGTCCATGGGCCGATCACGGGGTGGGTTGACCAGCAAGATCCATGCGGTGGTAGATGCCAATGGCTTGCCGATCCGGCTCGCCCTGACGGCTGGTGAGGCCCATGACAACCGGCTCGCAGGAAAACTCCTATCTCCCTTGAAGTCGGGAGCAATGCTGCTCGCCGACCGAGGTTATGATGCGGACTGGATCAGAGCACTCGCCGCCAAGAAGGGCGCATGGGCCAACATACCGCCACGGTGCAATCGCAACGACCCGATCTGCTTCAGCCCGTATCTCTATCGAGCCCGGAATTTGGTCGAGCGGTTCTTCAACAGGATCAAGCACTGCCGCCGGGTTGCAACGCGCTACGATAAGCTCGCCGCTAACTACCTTGCGTTCGTACAACTCGCGTCGATCAGGCTATGGCTGCGCGTTAATGAGTCCACGTCCTAGTCTGCGCCGTACTTTTCACAACGGCTAATCCCCCGCCGAGGGTGATAAGCAGGAAAGTGCCCAGACTTAACAGTACTGTCATCGCTGGCTACCGGCCCGGGCGTCAGGCGCGATCACGCAGAACCTACCCCTTGCCCCCTACTACGACGACGCAGTCGTGCGCAGTCTATGCATTTCTACGATCAGGGTCAGGGCCTGATCGGTTTCAAAAACGTCCGTGACAGGTAGGAATTGCCGTGCGGGAAAGATGTGGCTATTTTTCAGGTCTCAGGACCAGCAAGCAGGATCGGCAGCGCCACAGCTCGGACGCGTGTCAGCTTGCGCCCTGTCCGAGCCCCGGACCCAGTTAGCCATTTTACGTGACACCTATTGTTGATGCGCAGGGCCAGAAAAGTGGCTAAGCTCGTACTGGCTGAGGGTCTTTCCCAGATGGGAAGTCCGAGATGTGTGATTACAGCCTTGACAATGTCAAATCTCGGCCAGCGCAAGTTGGTGACAGGCTTATCACGCGCAACTTTGGTACGGGCACGCGCGGATTTGCTGCAGCGGAAGACACGAATCTGGCGATCTGCTTACGGCCGGGAACTGAGTTGTCCTTTGCCGAGCCGGTGAAGAGGCTGTCGCTTGGCTTGTTTCGATGGCGTGGGAAAGCAACAGAACACTACACCGCCATCTTTCGCCAAATCAACAAAGACCAGCGGTTAGTCCACCACGACGCGCTTGAATTCCCAGACGGCCAGATCTTGCTGTTGACGCTCTTGAATGAGGGTCAGCAGGCGACGGTTCTTCAGTTGCCAGCGAACCCAAGGAGTGTTGTCGAGTCTAAAGCTCAGCAACCCTCGGCGTACGTGCGCTGAAACTCGACGACGCGGCTGTTCTGTTGGCGGGCAGCCACATCTCAATCAGATCAAGTACCGAGTTCTTCAGGAGAGTTCACATGCCGATCTACATCTCGCGCGGCCGTTTCACTTCAGACGCCGTCAAAGGGCTACTGGCTAAAGCAGAAAATCGTGAGGACGCGGTTGCCAAGCTCTTCAATAGCGTGGGGGGTAAGCTCATTGGGTGGTACTTGACCTTTGGCCGCCATGACTGGATGGCCATTGGTGAGTTCCCTGACGAGAAGGCCGCAGCGTCAGCCGTGCTTGCTGCTGCGGCTGGAGGCAGTTTGTCCGACATTGAGACGACTATCGCTATGACAGCTAAAGATGCCGCAGCGACCTTCGAATCTGCCGGGAAGGCGGCAAAGGCTTTCCGGAGCGCCGGACACCCCTAGTTCAGGAAGTCTTTTTAAAGCAAGGCCATGCGGTAGCCTCCTCGCGTTGCCTTCTGCTGTGCTCAGCGAGCAAGTGGAAGAAAGTGCGCTCGATCCATAACGCAAGCACAGGGATACTGGTTGTGAGGTCCCGCAGTAGCGAAACAGCCCCGGCGCTTGATCCTGTTCGCCGGGCTAGTTTTGGAGCCATCGATGTGTTTCGCCGCATTCAAGGTGATACTCTTGCTTTGTTCGGAGTCGCTCCGAAAGAATGTGCACATCAGATCAGCGCTTCAGGTCCGTTTTGGCGCTTGAGGGACTATGGCGGCCGACGAGGGGCGCTCCGCTTTCTGATCGTTGCCGCTCCTATCAAGCGACCGTACATCTGGGACCTCGCTCCGAAAGTTAGTGCGGTTCGCCACTGTTTGGAAAACGGCCTACATGTGTATCTGCTTGAGTGGCTACCAGCGTCTGGTACAACTGGCGACAATGGCATTGCTGAATACGCAAACGCCATCCGCGATTGCGCGGCGAAAATTGCGAAGGACAGCGATGGCGTGCCACCGTTCGCAATTGGCCACTCCCTCGGCGGCACACTGGCGATGATTTTCGCGGCGTTAGAGCCTAAGGCTCTCCAAGGTCTTATCTTGCTTGGAGCTCCGCTATGCTTCGATCCGGCCAACCACAGTTTTCGAAATGCCTTGCTAGATCTGGTGCCATCGAAGGTGGATGACACGGAGCCATACCCGGGCTCGCTGCTTTCCTACGCAACCGCGATGGCATGTCCCGAAGCGTTCGTCTGGGCGAGGTTGAAGGATGCCGCCCAAAGCATTAGCGATAATTTTGCACTAGAAATTCATGCGCGGGTGGAGCGCTGGGCGCTGGACGAGGTCTCGCTTCCCGGCAAGCTCGTACACCAAATTGTCGAATGGCTCTATCGCGATAACCGCTTCTGTCGAGGCGAGTTGAGAATCGGGAATTCCCTAATCGGTCCGGACAATTTTTTAGTGCCAACGCTTGCAGTTGTTAACACAGCCGACGACGTTGCGTCCATTCATTCGATCGAGCCATTCATAAAACGTATGGCGACGACGGACGTCCGTATAATCGAGTATCCCGGTGAAACTGGTGTCTGTCTGCAACATCTTGGTTTTTTAATTGGGCGAAAAGCACACGCCGAGTTATGGCCGGAGATTATGTCCTGGATCCTTTGCAAGAGACAACTTGCCTAGCCGGAGACCGCGACCGTGCAAACGAGTACCAAAGTAGCCCATATACAAATTGTACGCATAGGTGCCCCTGCTCCAGTCCTTATTGTGCCTGAATCGCCTTCAAGTATTCTGAAATGTCCTCGATGCGTTTCTGAGAATTGTTCGACGAATTCTGAGAAAAAATGTTTCCCCAAACTGGCATTTCATAGGTGCCGTGCGCTCTAAGAGTTCGACGCCCATCGATGATGTCATGGAGCACTTTGCTAGGAAGCACTCCGCCATTACTATTGGCAAGAAGCGTCAGGTCCGGTGGCGGAGTTTTCAATTCAGTCGCGACAGGCCCGCCGCCTTTACCATCATTTCCGTGACAGCTTGCACAAGCCTGGAGATATTCTGTTTTCCCTACAACGTTCTCAGCTACGGCCTGCGCACATGTCCAGACGCTCGCGCTTGCTATAAGAGCGATTGCGAGCGTAGCTGATCTAGACTGTAGCGAGATCGTCGCGATTCTCTGACGGGCAAGTACATTATGCCGTAACAGCGACGCCGCGGACGCCCTCCCCAAAGGGCAATAGATTCCGTCGCGTGATTGAACCAAAAGCTTTAGGGCCGTCTGTGAATGGAGGCCTCCTTGAAGAACGTCATTCCCGTGGGCCGCGAACGCGGTGCCGTCTCGCAGCCCTTTCTCTCGCTCCAGCGCGAAATCGACCGCCTGTTCGACGATTTTACACCCGGCTTCCCGACCTTCAGCCTGACGCCGACGAACGTCGGCAAGCGGATGCCGGTAACCGACGTGACCGAAACCGACAAGGAGATCGAGATCACCGTCGAACTGCCCGGCCTTGAAGACAAGGATGTGAAGATCAACCTGGCCGATGATCTCCTCACCATCAAAGGGGAGAAGAAAGCCGAGAAGGAGCTCGTAATTGCGCTTTGCTGAAAAGACCATCCTTTAGGCCGTTCCCGCTCGACCGTGTTTACGAGCTAATCGAGCCCGGTCCAGTCGTTCTGCTGGTTACTGCTCGCGGCGGCAATCCGAATATCATGGCCCTGTCTTGGCATATGATGCTGGAATTCGAGCCACCCCTCGTCGCCTGCATTTGCAGCTCGGCTAACTACAGTTTCGAGGCGCTGCGGAAAACAGGAGAGTGTGTCATTGCTATACCCGCTCGCAAGCTCGCGCCAAAAGTCGTTAAAGTCGGAAATACATCTGGTCGAGATCTAGATAAGTTCGCAGCTTTTGGTCTAAGCACTACACCCGCGACACAAGTCGCCGTACCGTTAGTTCAGGAATGTTTCGCGAATCTGGAGTGCAGGCTTTTCGACAAGCATATGGTCGAACGATACAACATGTCCATTTTGGAGGTTGTTGCGGCTTGGGTCGACCCGAGACAAAAAACTCCGAAGACGATACATCATCGGGGCTATGGGACTTTTGCTGTTGACGGGCCATTGATCAAGCTTAGCTCGCGTAAGCCTTGAGATACTGCGCGTATCGTGACCTGGAGCCTGCAGAAATCTCCAAATTTTAAGCGGGTCGCTATCCCACTGCTTCGATTGCTTGGGTTGCCAAATGATCTGTTGACCTTGGGGGAAATCACACATCAGGTAATCGCAGTTACAACTCCAGGCCAAGCTGAGAGGCCTTAATTGCAGCTAGGCTCGGCCATCCTGAGCCGCTGCAGTCCGCACACCCCGACGCAAGCATCACGAATCATCGTCGCGGGTAAGGAGCGTCTGCAATACGGCGACGCCGCAGTTTAAAATATCGGATCAAAAAGACGTGCAGGCGACCAAACAGAAACGCTAAGAAAATCGCACAAAGATAACTCTTCATTAGGCTGGCACCCCAACTCGCGAGTACCGCTTTGTGAAGCAAAGCGTCGGAACCTATCGGTGTTGGCAGCCCGTCGGCCGAAATTTCCGATGCCATTCGGACGAATCCGAAAGCGGCCAATAGTGGAACAAGAATGACCAGCGCGACGAGGAAACGCTTAAGTCTTTGCATGGCGCGGAATTTCCGCAGCGTTATCCAAAGACCGAGGCATCCGTGAAGCCAACCGGGAGCCAATAGCGCGAGTTGCATGCCCTGGCGGCCTGCCGCCAATAGGTTCGCGATGATTAATGCGTACGATGGCCTTATGCCAAAGAGCGCATCGCCAAGCCGCGTTGTCACAGCATGATTGATGAGCAGCAACGGAAAACTAAAGCCGGCGGCAAGCCGGAGATGCTCGAACCATGGCAGCCTCCAATCACGTCGATTGTAGAGCGTCCGAAGCGCGAGCACGAAGTGCATCGCCACTGCCCCGTACAGAAGGGTAGTCATTATCGGAGTTCGCCAGAACGCCATTTCAAGCCGCAGGCCACGTTCCGCCAAAGCGAGCGAAATGATGCCGAGCCCATGGTTGAGAAGATGGACCGCGATATACACAAACATCACGAGGCCTGATAGCAGGCGGAGTCGCCTAGGTGTGAAATAGCCGAACATATCGCGACCATGCTCTGCACTAACGTGATGCGGCGGAATAAGAAGGGAAAATATGCTGGTCGCGTTAGTAGTTGCGCAGCATTTGATTATAGCCGCGGCTTCCGCCTCCTATGATTGCCGGATCATTCGAGCTGGAAGGCGCGGCAGCGCTTGGAACCATGGCAAAGGAATGCAGTCCCGTCCGACCCTTTGCAGGTGGCGCAGAGACCATATTTTGAAATGTGATCGGATTATCCGTGAACTTCATGACGTTTCCGGTGCCGTCACAAGTGCAGAAGGATTGAGCGAACGTTGGCGTCGCGATGGTGGCAAGCACAGCAAGCGCGGCTAAGAACTTTTCCATGTTTTCTTCTCCCGTGATGAGAACTCACAGGAGGAGACTGCAAAGCGTGTTTGTTTATTCCCTCTAGTTGGTCGCAAGTGCCCCAGTTCAGATAACGTTTTCATGAATGAAGATTGAGAGTCGCGCGGGAATAAATCTGTTAGCGCTGGGCGGTTGGTAACGTTCTCCCGTAGCGGAGTGGTGGCCGGCGAACGGCGCGAGGCTCTGATCGGCGTCTAGCCTCGCTGTCTGCTCTACGACACCCATGATGGAACCCGCCCTAACCGCAGCTTCTAGCGCCGAGGTCATTGTCGCGTCCGGTCGCAAACGCAAAAATCGCTAACTGGAGCCAAGGCGTTGTAGGGTGACCTGCATAATAGAATTGGATTCCTGGATCGGAGACGCCCCCCCAACCAAACCGCCCTTCACAGTTGTATTGGAGTCTGGAGATTGTCGTATTTTAGTATTGCGCTATCGAGCAAAGACTGTAGAGCAAACCGATCTCCTTTCGATGAACCTAATTATTGCGCGCGCGATCTTTGCTCCGCCTATTGCTGAGGGCTCGATCGGATTCGCGAAATCCTCATCGTCGTCGCACACCAATCTGAGGTCGACCAGAGCGAACCCGCGCGCAAAGGCCTCTCGTGTGATAACATCATTGATGACTGACAGGGCGGTCGCCCCGACTTTGCGGAGCCGCGCATCAGGAAAGCGCGGATCATAAATCGTGCAGACAGCAACTGGCAGGCCGAACGATGCGAGCTGGTCAGCCAAGCGCACATACTCCCGTTTGAACTCCTCGGCCACGCATCCCAACTTCTCAAGTGCACTCGTTACTGACGAGGCGCGTTCGTCGAGGATGCTCGACGCTTGCAGCGTGTCATTGCCACCGGCGCTGACCACAATATGAGTAGCATTGCTTGGGATCGTGGCGCTCTGATCGCGGATGCTTGCAATGACCGCTCCGTCCCTTGCTGCCGAAGAGACTGCTGCTGCTTGTGGAAGCAGGTCGGCGACTTGGGCGCGGACATCCTGCTCACCGCTTCTCACATAAGCAGCATTATCGAAAACCGAGTCTCCGATCATGAATACATGCACAGAGCTATTCTCATTCAATTCATCGGCCATTCTAAAGTCAGGCATGTTCGTTGGGTCCTCATATGGTTTACTTACATGAAAGAGGTCGCGGCTCGATCCGCGGCCGGTTAATCTATGGCCATCGAGTGCCCTTTCCCGGCCGAACGAAGACGGCTGGCGATGCGCGTGAGCGACTGAACCAAACGTTCAGCTAACGAAACCCTTTTATCGTAACTGTTGATTGCGAAACTATTGTCGCCGTGTTTGAGGTTGCGATCCGATTTTCGCCGTTTTAGGTGCCCCTCAGCACGGGTCGGCTTGAATCTCGACATCGACGTGGCTTCGTCGCGCAGTTTAGCACGGCTCGATTGCCGACTGCGAACTAGCGTCTCTTGAGCAATCCTAGGTTGCCGAGAACGGACACGAATTCGTCCCGCTCCGCCGTGAGGAAATCAGATAGCCGCTCGCGCGTCTGAAGCATTGGACTCCACTGCATACTGCGAAGCTGCTCCCGCCAAGACGATTGACGTGCGGCAGCGCTTAGGCAGCGGGCCCAGAACTGCACTTGATCGTCGCTGAGCCCGGCGGGACCGCTCACGCCGCGCCACGCACCGATCGCGCAATCCACTCCTTGCTCCACCCAGGTCGGAACCCTGGCGAGATCGCCCGCAAGACGCTCCGGCGACGAGACCGCGAGCACACGCAGGTGCCCCGCGGCAAGCTGCTTGAGCACGGTCGCCGCAGTCACGGCGCACACATCGGCGTTTCCCCGCACGACATCGGCCACCGCATCGACCGCGCTGTCGAAGACTCTCACTTTCGGCGCGCTCACGTCGGCTCGCGCATGGCGGGCGAGCTTTGCAAGCGCAACGTGGTTCGGGTTGCCGAGCGCGGTCGAGAGCGCAACGGTGACGCGCTCCGGAGCTTTAGCCAGGCCTGCAATGAGATCGGTGCCGGTCTTCAGCTCGGACGCGGAGGAGACGGCGAAGGCGATGTACTCGTTCACCAGCGTCGCAATCGGGGTATACCGGCGGTGCTCAAACGACGCGATGCCGACGAGATAGTCGGTCGTCAAATTCGGAGAGCTGATCCCCAGCACATGCGCATCGCCGGCATGCCGGTCGACCACCTCCGTCCATGCGCGGCGAGCTCCATCGCCAGGGACGTTCAGCACCTCGACTGGGACCTCGAGCACATGCGCTTCCTCGAGTGCCTGCGCGAGCGCCCGCGCCACGCGGTCGAGGCCGCCGCCCGGCGGCGTGCCCGCCACGATCTGCATAGGTCGCTCGGGCTTCCATCGGTTGGCCACGGCTTCAGCCCTGCGTGGTGCGAAGCCCGAGATCGCGAAGCGCCGTAGCGGTGAGCTCCCGCTCGCGATCGAGAAAAGCCTGCAGCGCCGCGCCCGACATATACGTGTCCACCCAAAGCGAGACTAATTCTTCTAATGGCTTAGAACCGGACCTCAAAACTATCGGGCTCCCTGACTGGATTTCGAATCAGCAGGCTCCGGTGAAGCTCGTCGGATGCCCGCTGCTAGCTTCCAAAGGAGGCGAGGAAGGTCAAGAAGCTTGAAGCAGCAGATTAGCTGCCCACTCTGGCTGGTCGATCATCACGTCGTGGCCGGAATCACTCTGTACGAACGTCTGCCAGGTGCTGTCGGCTTTGCATTCACCTAGAGCCCGGTCGAGAGCGGCCTGCGGGTATTTTGGCACTCGCACGAAGGTCTTCTTCGGAATTAGTTCGAGCTTGCCCGATAATTTGATTTCCTGAAACGCGACGCCGTTCGGCTGAGGACTCAGCTTTGAATCTATCCAGCCATAGCGGCTTTCATTGATCGAGTAGGTTTTTGCCGGAGGTGGCTTTCGGCCCGCTTCGCCGCGAGCCATCGCATCCTCCAGTGCCTTGCGGCTAAACGGTGAAATATCATCGAGGGCCTTGTCACCGTTCTTTGGCTTGAACGCATCGAGCCACACGATGGAGGCGACCCGTTCGTGGATGTGCTCGAGAGCGCCGGAAGCTGGCCAGCCGCCGAACGAGTGCACGACCAGGCAAAAGTTCTTCAGGTCCTCCCAGGTGACCAGGTTCACGATGTCGGCGATCTGCGTGTCGAGGTTCACATCTTTGGTCAGGAGATGACCTCGATCCGCGTTGCCGGTCAGCGACGGCGCATAGGTCTTGTGACCCTGGCGTTCGAGAATGTCCGTCACAAGCTGCCAGCACCAGCCTCCGTGGTACGCGCCGTGGATAAACAGAAACGTTTTGCGGCTGCTCGTCTGGGCCAAACTGCTAGTGCCACCTAACGCGGCCACTCCAGCAGCTCCGAGCATCGCTGTGCGGCGGTTGAGCAGATGCTTCGACATGTTTTCCTGATTCCTCGGGAGGTTTTTGATTTATCACGCCCTCAGCGATTGTAGCCGTGCACATCGTTTGCAAGTTCGGCTTAGGCCGAGATGGGCCATAAGCCGACATCAATCGGCAATGCCTTCTCGGCCTTCTATCGCCATCATGGTCGCAGTTAGAAGAGCCACCAACTGTTCTTTTCCTTCATTTGCGCCAATACTTCCGTCTGAGCCAAGGTGAGCGTGCGGCCCGCTCTCACCACCTTGCCACGAGCGATGATGCACTCGCCCCTAGCGGGCGCCAAAAGGTTGATCTTAAACTCTGTGGTCAGGACGCCTCGATCCATCGGCATCACGGTGAGAGCAGCATACCCCGCAGCTGTATCGGCGATAGCGCTGACCGCTCCCGCATGCACGAATCCATGCTGCTGTGAGATTTCCGGCTTGGGCACAAGTACGATTTCAACCTGCCCTGATGTTACCTTGTGGAGCGTGGCTCCAAGCGTTCGCATCAGCCCTTGTTTGGCAAAGCTCGTTCGGATGCGATTTTCAACGGTAGCGGCATCGCTGGTCACGTTTCGCCCTCCTGCCCGTAGCCTGGCAGGCCATTGCCAGATCCGCAACGGGTCAAAAAGCGACATCGCAGGGTGATCGGCGCATGTCCGCTCTCTATGCTGCCGCGGCAGCGAGAGGACCTCGTCTCGATAAAGCACCGTAATGAGCGGATGTTCACAGCGGCGCGGTGTTCGTCTGGTGAGACGCCGGCCATAACAGCGCGATCAATACAGTATTCAGCCCCGCAGTTTGATGTCCGCTTCTCTAATCGGCCGATCTGGGTCAAGCGCTTCCGACTGTCCACGACAGATGAATGTCACTCGCGGGCTCGTGCTTCTCTCCGGAATCGGC
>Ga0207761_1000049_pt1 | contig 31387 bp, 29 predicted proteins | sample LuqExpMetageno34_FD_187792 | JGI IMG/M metagenome (GOLD analysis project Ga0207761, IMG submission 187792) | Tropical forest soil microbial communities from Luquillo Experimental Forest, Puerto Rico - Sample 34 (SPAdes) | ecosystem: Environmental > Terrestrial > Soil > Tropical forest ... | reverse complement strand
AGCGAGAACGGATCGGTGACCACGACTGTCCCGGGCGATCCCGATGACCGTATTTTCGGAACCGATGGCGTCGCGCTGCCGGGCATCGAGGTCCGCGTGGTCGACCGCAACAACTCGGCGGTTGAGACTGATGTGGAGGGACATCTCCAGTGCCGCGGCATCAGCATGTTCGTCGGCTATTTCCGCCGCCCCGAGCTCAATCGGGCGACGCCGGACGGCTGGTTCGACACTGGCGATCTTGCCCGCATGAACGCTGACGGTTACATCCGCATCACCGGACGCACGAAGGACATCGTCATTCGCGGTGGCGAGAACATCCCCGTCGTGGAAATTGAGGGTTTGCTCTATCGCCACCCGGCGATCCGCCAAGTCGCCATCGTCGGCGTGCCCGACCCGCGGCTGGGTGAACGTGCCTGTGCCTTTGTTGTCCTACGCGACGGCGAGCATCTCGACTTTGACGCGATGGTCGCTTACCTTGAGCAGCAGCAGCTAGCGCGCCAATATTTTCCTGAGTATCTCGAAGTTCTTCCGCAGATGCCGATGACCGTTAGCGGCAAGATACAAAAATTTCAATTGCGGGAAATGGCCAAGAGTTCCTTTTGCAAGCCATAAATCGCCTGCATCTGCGCAAACATCTTATGCTCGTCGGGAAATTTCCAGCCTCCATCGAACATCGCTCGCTTGTTGAGCGGAGCAAAGGTGATGGCGTCGATCTCGCCGCGCTTGGCAAGATTTATGGCGTAGGCAAGTGTATCGCCTGTGAGCTTGCCGGATTCGGCTGATACCTTGTTTGAAGCGGGCCGGATCGATATTACTGAGATTGATCACTGGCACCGCATCCAACGTCGAGTCAATCGCGGCAACACTAGGAATGACCTCCTATTTTAGTTGCACCTTGGCGTCCCGCATGCCCAGTTCTAGAACGCGCACGTCGCCAATAACGGCGATCCGCGCAACATCGCGTGTGCGCGGATCGTTTAGGACCTTGGCGACCAGTTCCGGTCCAATCCCCGTGCAGTCTCCGAGCAAAAGACCAAGCTTGGGAAGTAAATCTGAGTGAACAGAAGAAGAAGAGGCCTGCATAGGTTGGTCCTCTGTCATGAGACATAATTTGTATACCGATAAACTGGCCGCGAATATAAGTACGTACACGTAAGAGCCAGCGGCACCCCCGGTCTAAAATGAAGACTATTCTGATTCCAATCGAAGATCACGATGCGATGCCGGCGGCTCTCGAGGCCGCCTACCTGATTGCGCGCCAATTCGACAGTTACATAGAGGGATTTGCCGTTCGCCCTTCGCTCGCGACCTACGTGACTGTCGAACCCGTGAGCAGCTTGGCAATCTCCGGCGCATTCGAAGGCGATATTACCCACCAGGCGCAGGTTCAGTTTGAATCCTTCATGAAAGCTCATGCAGTGCCGCAAGCCGAGCGGGAGAGAGAGCCGGCCGTCTTTTCTTACGGCTGGCCGCAGGATGAGGCTGCCGACGATGCCTTCATTGGCAACCGCGGCCGCGTCTTCGATCTGATCGTTCTCGGCCGGCCCGGCCCGGAACCGCAAAATCCCCGGATGCCACCTTTGGAAGCCGCACTGTTCGACAGTGGCCGGCCAGTGCTCGTCGTGCCGTCGACTGTGCCGCAGAGCATCGGACGGAACGTTCTGGTAGCGTGGAATCGTAGCACCGAGCAGGCGCATACCAATGCATTCGCTCTACCGCTTCTGCTGCGCGCCGACAAGGTAACGGTCTTGACGGTGGAAGGCGGGACCACGCCGGGGCCTTCGGGCGAAGAGGCCGCGCGCCACCTGCGCCGGAACGGCATCAAGGCAACGGCGTTGACGGTCGAGCCCGGCGAGCGCACGAGCGGCGAAGTCATTCTTGACCACGCGGCATCTCTCTGCTGCGACTTACTGGTCAAAAGTGCTTACACGCAGAGCCGTTTGCGTCAGATGATCTTCGGTGGCGCAACGCGTCATATTCTCTCCAATGCGACCTTGCCGATATTGATGGCGCACTGATTGAGTCATTCCGGTCGCACGCAGCAGGACTTTACATCATTGTCGAACGCCCCCGTTCAAGATAAAACCTCCGCTGCCCCGGTAAGAGCAAAGCATGCGACGTTCCTGACCGTATTTCCGTCGATCATGCTGCCGATGTTTCTGGCCGTGGTCGACCAGACTATCGTTGCGACCGCCTTGCCGGCGATTGTGGCCTCGACCGGCCAGGTCGAGCGCGCGTCATGGATTGTTGTTTCTTATCTGATTGCAGCCACGATCGCGGCGCCGATCTACGGACGCCTGGGCGATTCATTTGGCCGCCGCCGATTAATGTTTGTGGCACTCGCCGTCTTCATATTGTCGTCGCTGCTTTGTGCGGCTTCGCCCACAGTCGAACTATTAACACTGGCTCGCGCGCTGCAAGGGCTAGGTGGCGGCGGGTTAATGACGCTGTCGCAAGCGCTGGTTGGAGAAGCTATTCCGCCGCGCGAGCGGGCGCGCTATCAGGGATACCTGGCCGCGGTCGCGGTCTGCGCCAACACTTTCGGACCGGTTGCCGGTGGATATCTGACCGAGCATTTTGGCTGGCAATCGATTTTCCTTGTCAACGCGCCGATCGGCCTAGGTGCCGTCGCGCTCACATGGCGGCTTCCCATTCCGACGACGAAAAGGCTTGCATGGCGGGCCGACCCCGCTGGGCTAGTGCTATTCGCGGTGTTCGTTGCCACGACATTGCTCTCCCTGGAGCAGATCCAGCACGTCGAACTTAGCATGTTACCATTGGGTGCTGGCTTGATGGTGGCGGGCCTTTTCGCGCTGGTGCTATTGATCCGTCACGAGAACCGGACGCAATCCCCGCTCATTCCACTCGGTTTGTTGCGCCAACCGGCTATCTGGCACAGCGATGCAATGGCTGCATGCCACGGCGCTGCCCTCGTTTCCTTGATAACGTTCCTTCCGGTCTATCTGGAAGTGGTTCGCGGGGCCTCGCCGTCGACTACCGGTCTGTTGCTCGTGCCGCTTACGATCGGAATCGGCGCCGGCTCGCTTGTGACCGGTCGCCTTGTCAACAAGACCGGTTTTACCACCGTGTTTCCAGTCGTTGGTCTCGCGGTGGTGACCATCAATCTCGTGGCCCTCGCCCTTTTGGCACCTGCGCTCGGTACCGCTGCGCTGGCGGGCGTGCTGCTTTTGATCGGACTCTTTATGGGAACGGTCATGGGTGTCGTGCAGGTTAGTGTCCAAAGCGCGGCCGGCCCACTACAACTGGGCGAGGCGGCCGCCTCGGTACAGTTTTCGCGCTCAATTGGCGCGGCCTTCGGCACAGCGCTGGTGGCAACGGTACTGTTTTCCACTCTATCCGTCAGAAATCAGGAAGCTGCTCGCGTCTTTGCTCTGATGGTTGAGCATGGAAGGCAGCTAGCGCCCCGCTCCCTACCAGCCGCTCAGCTAGCCGCTATACAAATTGATATCGCGCAAGCATTTCGCGTTGCGTTTTTGTTGATGGCGGCGTTCACGACCGCTGGCTTTTTCCTCGCGCTCACCAATCCGCTGCGCCGAATATAGCCATCCGCTGCGCTACGAGCACATGCGAGACGTATCGCTTTGATGTTTCGCGGAAATCTAAAACTAAAAACTTGCAGCGTCGGAAATTTCATGCTGGCGCGAATAAAACGAATCAGCGCAAATCGTTTTACCAACAAACGCAGTAATAGTTCGACAGCTCAACCTATTATGGAGAGCCCGCGCTCATGATTCCTAGAAATTCGAGTGAGACAGGATTCCCGCGTGTGATCGTTGTCGGCAATGAAAAAGGCGGATCGGGTAAATCTACCGTTGCAATCCATCTCGCGGTTGCGTTGATGAAATCAGGCGCAAGCGTCGCCACCATCGTATCTTGATTCAAGGCAGAGCAGTTTCACCCATTATATCGAGAACAGGCGCGCCTGGGCCGAGCGGGTTGGTCGCGACCTCGGCATTCCAAATCATATCTGCCTTGATGGGACCCTCGATGTCGCAGATGCCGACGAGCGCGCCTCGCACTGCAAAGCGGTGACCGATGCCGTCGTTATGCTGGCGCAAAAATGTAATTATATCGTGATTGATACCCCCGGTCATGACAGCTTCTTGGTACGGTTCGTCCATTCGATTGCCGATACCTTGATCACGCCGCTCAATGATAGCTTTGTCGACTTCGATGTGCTTGCGGGCGTCGATCCTGAAACCTTTGCCGTGATCGACACGAGCCACTATGCGCAGATGGTGGAAGAGGCGCGTTCCCAGCGCCAGCTTCTCGGTAATGCCACCATCGACTGGATCGTCCTGCGGAACAGACTTTCGACATTTGGTTCATCACGCAACAAGCGTCTCGTCGGCACGGCGATGCAAGAGCTCTCGCAAAAATTGCAATTCCGCGTCATCGACGGGTTGGCGGAGCGGGTGATCTTCCGGGAGTTCTATCCGCGCGGATTGACCGCCGTCGACGATATCGACGAAATCACACTTGGAACGCGACCGACGATGTCGCACGTTACCGCCCGACTCGAGATGGAAAACCTGCTGAGCGCCATGCTGTCGGGTGATCTGGCGAAAAGCGGTGACACGACTGAGCACTCTCGCGACGCGGCGTGAAACGAAAGCTCCAATCCTAGTCATCGGTGAACCTGATGGCTGCGCGGCTAAGGCTGCCGCACTTTTGGCCGCCGCCCGAGGCCTTGACGAGCCCAAGTTCCACTGCGATGGCGACGGCATGCACACGGTTTCTCGCGCCAAGTTTCCTAGCTGCGACTCGCAGATAATGTTGGGCCACGCTCTTGCTCAAGTCGAGCGCAATCGCCATTTCATCGGCTGTCCTTCCATTTGCGAACAACCTCAGCGCTTCAAGTTCCTTATCGTCCAACAATCTCATTGATTTTCATTCGCCCCGCAGACCCCGCGCGTCTACAATTGATCAACCTCATATGGGCGCTCATGTGCCAAAACTATGGCCGCGAGATTCAGTGCCGCCGTGTGACCGGCGCGCCACATTCGTTCGGCTGAGTCGCCAACAGGAAGGCCGGCCTATCATCCGGCAACGCTGTTGAAGAAACTTTACAGATATCTCAATCGCGCTTGGTCAAAACGGGCGCTGTCTCTCTTGGTCAAGCGTCTCAATTTTGTCGTCGGGCCGCAGTGCGCATTTTTGTGAGCGTCGAGCATGTCCGGCTTCCGATGTTGGCCGTTAGCGGACATTCAACCGCGCTGACGAATGTTTGCTACGGCCATTTATGCAAACCATCACAACAGGAGCTGTCCTGTTTGCCTTGCAGCCGCAGAACCAAGGCTTTCGATAAGCGGTGGAAAACGGGCATAAGCCAAAATCTTGTCACAAAATGAACTTGGCGACGTGTTTTTCCCAAAATACGGGTCGACGCGCCGTCGCTGCGCGCGCGTCGTCGCGTAAACGCCGAGCACATGCTTAAGCTCGATGTTTGGGTAACGCCCGATATCAACGATATTCAGCGTGGAGAGCAACGATGGCAACCGGCACTGTGAAGTGGTTCAATCCGACCAAAGGCTATGGTTTTATTCAGCCGGCCGGTGGCGGCAAGGACGTGTTCGTTCATATCTCCGCGGTTGAACGCGCCGGTCTCAGCACCCTCAATGAGGGTCAGCAGGTCGAATACGATATAACCTCTGATCGAGGCAAGGAATCCGCTGGCAACCTCAGGGTCAAGTGAGACCGTCCGTAAAACTAAATGCCAACCGGGCGTAAACCGCGGGCTCACTTAGATGTGTCGGTTTTAACACCGCATTCGCGCGCATAGCGCGACCGATGATTTCCCGATGCTCGATCATGACTGCAGTTTAACTGCTCAATTGCTGAGATTATTCTGGCGTATTGCACAAAAATGTACGCGACTGCGGTGAAATATTCCCTGTTAAGCCATCTTGAAACGCATGCGGATGACCGTGAGCACGAGCAGGCTAACCAGCGATGTTACGATCAGATAAAAACTCGGCGCAAGTGGTGAATTTGTTGCCGCCACCATCCAGGCAGCAATGAAAGGGGCAAAGCCGCCGAAGATCGGCACGGCGACGTTGTAGGCGAGCGCAATGCCGGTGCTGCGAGTCGCGATTGGGAACAGCTCCGCCATTAATGCCGGTAGCACGCCGCTGTAGGCGGCCTTGAGCAGGCTTAGCCAGCAAACGATTCCGACGATCCCGATGAGCGAGGGATGCGCGACCAGCAGCACGAAAGCTGGATAGGCGGAAACAGCAAAGAGCGCCGATACGAACACCATCATGCGCACGCGGCCGATCCGGTCCGATAAATGGCCGAAAACCGGAGCTCCGCAGGTAAGGAGGATACCGCCCAGCAGGGTAGCGATGAAACCCAGTGTTTGCGGCAGATGCAGTTCCTTGATCGCGTAAGTGGGCATGTAAAGAATGATGTAGTTCGAGCTCGTGGACAGGATGACGATACCGATGCACATCAGCAGGCGGTCCCACTGCGCAACAAATAGCTGCTTGATCGGGGCCTGCGCCGGGCCCTGTTCGCGGAACTCCGGCGTCTCGCCAACGTGCTTGCGGATATAAAGGCCGATCGGCCCGATCAGTAATCCAAAGAAGAACGGCACGCGCCAACCCCAACTGTTGAGCTGTTGATCCGTCAAGAAACCAAACAGGATCACTCCGAACAGCGAGGCGAGTACCGCGGCAAGCCCCTGTCCGAACCACTGGAAGCTCGCGAAGAAGCCTTTGCGCTCGCGCGAATGCTCGACCAGAAAGGCAGTGGCGCTGCCGAATTCGCCTGCAACGGCAAAACCCTGCAGGAGGCGCGCCACCAGCACCGCGATCGGGGCGATGATGCCCACCGTGCTGTAGGTCGGCATTATCGCCATCAGACCGGTGCCAATCGTCATGATGACGATGGACATCAGCATGGCGGTGCGGCGGCCGGCGCGATCGGAATAAGCGCCGAGTACGAGGGCGCCTAGCGGGCGCACCAGATATGACACGCCAAACGTACCAAAGGTGAGTAGCAGCGCTGTGGTCGGGTTGGCGGTCGGGAAGAATAATTTGGAAATCGTCACGGCGAAGTAGCCGTAGACGAGGATGTCGTACCATTCGAGCGCATTGCCTATCGACGCTGCAGCGAGAATTTTGAACGTGCTGGGTCGACCCTGCGCCCCAGACGCAGTTGCGATTGCTGGCATTGTGATGCTTTCCCCTCAGGACCGCACCGTCCTCCGGCGCCTGCCGCGGATCAGGTTGCCGCGAACGGGAGGCCGAGACAAGGTGGTAAACCAGCATGGCCTCAATTACATTGTCGGCTCATGAGAGCAGGCGTTTCTAAAATCAATCCGAACCCATTCACCACGCGTCCCGAGATCGAGGGAACGTTCGGCGTGGTGACCTCCACCCACTGGATCGCCACCGCCGTCGGCATGGCGACACTGGAGAAGGGCGGTAATGCCTTTGATGCTTCGGTCGCCACCGCCTTTACGCTCCAGGTCGTCGAGCCGCATCTCAACGGACCGGGTGGCGACGTACCGGTCATCCTCCACGATGTGAAGCGTGACACATCGCAAGTAATCTGCGGCCAGGGGCCGGCCCCGGCAGGGGCGACCATCGCGCATTATCGTGGGCTCGGCCTAGACATCGTGCCCGGGACCGGGCTGCTGGCGGCCTGCGTGCCAGGAATGTTCGACTCCTGGATGATGCTGCTGCGCGACTACGGCACCATGCGTGTCACGGATGTGCTGGCGCCGGCGATCTCCTACGCGCGCCACGGCCACCCACTGGTCGAGCGCGCCACCGCGACGATTGAGATGGTCGAAGACTTGTTCCGCAATCACTGGCCGACTTCGGCAGCGGTGTATTTGCCGCACGACAAGGTGCCGGAGCCGGGCAGTTTGTTCACCAATGCGACGCTCGCCGACACGTACACACGCGTCTTGCGCGAAGCCGAAAGTGTCGGCTCCGACCGCGTGGCGCAGATCGAGCGCGCGCGCAAAACTTGGTCGCAAGGTTTTGTCGCCGAGGCGATCGACAGATTCTGCCGCACGCAGGAGGTGATGGACGTCACCGGCAAGCGGCACCGCGGGGTCCTCACCGGTGGTGACATGGCGGCGTGGCAGGCGCATGTCGATGCGCCGCTCACCTACGATTATGGCCGCTATAGGGTGTGCAAGCCGGGCGTCTGGAGCCAGGGACCGGTGATGCTCCAGCAGCTTGCGCTACTCAAAGGCTTTGATCTCGACGACCTCGATCCGGCAGGACCCGAGTTCATCCACTTGCAGGTCGAATGCGCCAAGCTCGCTTACGCCGACCGGGAGAGCTTCTATGGAGATCCCGACTTTGCCGATATTCCGATAGAAACGCTGCTGTCCGATCGCTACAACTCCGAGCGGCGCAAACTCGTCACAGCGAAGGCCTCGCTCGACCTACGGCCGGGCTCGGTCGAAGGCTTCGGCGCGGTCGTCAAGATCCAGCGCGAGGAAGGGCCCCGCGCCTCCGTCGGCAGCTTCGGCGCCGGCGAGCCGACCGTGGGCCGGCTCGGCGAGGTGCGCGGTGATACCGTGCATTTCGACATCGTTGACTGCGCCGGCAACATGGTATCGGCGACACCCTCCGGCGGGTGGTTGCAATCCTCGCCGGTGATCCCGGAGCTTGGCTTCTGCCTTGGCACGCGCGCGCAGATGTTCTGGCTTGACGAAGCGCATCCGGCGGCGCTTGCGCCCGGCAAGCGACCGCGCACTACACTCTCGCCGACGCTGGCCCTGCGTGACGGCGAACCGTACCTCGCCTGGGGTTCGCCCGGCGGCGACCAGCAGGATCAATGGACCACGCAGTTCTTCCTGCGCCACGTGCACGCAGACATGAATCTGCAGGAGGCGATCGACGCGCCGGCCTGGCACTCCGAGCATTTTCCGATTTCGTTCTGGCCGCGTACCGCGCGTCCGGGCGTACTCGTCGTCGAATCGCGCGTGCCGGAAGCGACGATCAAGGATCTGCGCGCACGCGGGCACGAAGTCGAGATTGGTCCCGCGTGGTCGGAGGGCCGCCTGACGGCCGCTTCTCGCGTTGGGCTGCGTCGCCGCGCTGCGGCGAACGCGCGCGGTATGCAGGGCTATGCTGCAGGCCGCTGAGCGCAATCTTTGCGACTTGAGCTTTCGATGCGCGGCTTACCACGTTGGCGGTCGACTTGGTCCGGGTTGAGTGCCTTAAGATACGTTAAGCCGCCAACATTAACGTGAACTAATGGCGACGTTCACTGCTGGTGCGCGCCGCGCGGAACATCAGTTCCGGAAACGGCAGCGAGAATAGCACGCGCACTTCTGCTCGCGTCCAGTCGTTTCGGACCTGACTAAGGCCGGCATTTGAGAAAGGGCGCGCTTGCGCGAGAGACACCGATCGTTCCTAGACCGCAATCGCTACAGCCGCAGCATGCCGATCGGTCATCTGGCAGGGGCTCCCGGCCGCGCACGCCGTCCAGTTTTCAATCGACGAGCAAATCGATATTCGAGGTCGCCACGGAACCACGAAATCGGAATGGCGAGCTTTGATCGAAGTCAAGCCGAACTGCCGAATGCGGGTTTAGTTAAGTAGTGCAGGACCGGAATTGGGACCGGTCTATTAACATCGCAGGGCGGGCAGCATAGGATTAATGGCGATGTGATCAGATAACAATTCGATCATCAAGCATGCGCCGATTGCGATGGCGCGAAACGGGGCAACTATGAATTTCGAGCTAAACGAAGAGCAGCGGTTGATTCAAGACACGGCCAAGCGGTTTGCCGCCGAGGAGATCGCACCGACACTCGAGCAAGAGGAGCGCAAACACGAGTTCCGTCCCGATCGCGTGGCCAAGATGGGCAAGCTCGGTTTCTTCTCCTGCGCGTTGCCGGAAGAACTGGGCGGGAGCGGCATGGGATTTATGGAATCGGTGCTGATGGCCGAACAGATCGCCAAGGTCTCAGCCTCCTGGCGTTTGCCTTTCAACATGCAGAACCTGGGGCCGGCGCTCACGGTTACCAAGTTCGGTACGAGGGAGCAGAAGAATAAATACGTGCCCGGCTGGGTCGCCGGCACCCAACTCGGATTTTTTGCCATGACCGAGCCCAACACGGGCTCGGACGTCGCGAGCATGAGGACGCACGCCGTCGACAAGGGTGACCACTTCGAGGTTCACGGCAACAAGATATGGATCTCGCAAGCGCATGTCGGCGATGCTGGACTGCTCTACGCCTATACTGACAAGTCGGCGGGTAACAAGGGCATGACGGCTTTCATCATCGAGCCGAAAAAGATGAAGGGCGTCACCGCACGCGCCATCGAGACCAAGCTAGGCTTGCATTGTGCACCCACCGGCGAGTTCGTGTTCGAGGGCATGCAGGTGCCCAAGGAAAATGTATTGGGCAAGCTAGGCGACGGTTTCCGCATTTGCATGTGGCAGCTCAACCAGACACGGCTCGGCTGTGCCGCCGGTGCTTTGGGTGTTGCAGGTGGGGCGCTCGATCTTGCCATCAAGTACGCCAACGAGCGCACGCAATTTGGCAAGGCTATTTCCCAGCATCAGATGGTTCAGGCGCAGATCGCCGAAATGGTGGTCGAACACCATGCTGCGCAAATGCTGGTTTACCGCGCCGCTTGGCTGAAGGATCAGGGCAAGCCAAGTCAGTACGAGACGTCGGTTGCCAAGCTTGCCGCCTCCGAAGCGGCGGTTCATGCGGCCAACGAATGCATGAAGATATTCGGCAGCTATGGCTTCTCGACCGAATACCCGGCCGAACGCTTCTATCGCGACGCCAAGTCGCTGCAGGTGGTGGAGGGAACTTCCAACGTCCAGAAGATCATCATCTCGGGCATGGCCTGCGGCCACACTCCGAACCGAGAATAGATTCGCCCTTGAGACCGAATTCGAATGATACGTAGCACCGTGCCCAGCCTCGTGACGGACATGGTGGCTTAGTGGGAGTTGGGAATGAGGCCCTATTTCGAGACGATGCCGAGCTTCGGCAAGGAGCTCAAAGAGAACCGCATCACGCGCACGCAGGAAAGCCGCGTCAAACTCGAGACCGTCGAGGCTGAGATCGCCGCCTTGCGCAAGGCGCATCAGGAAATCGGTATCCCAGCGGCCGAGATCAACAAGCGCGGTTCCCTGACGGTGTGGCAGCGCATCGAATATCTCGTCGACAAAGGCACCTTCCTTCCGTTGCATAGCCTCTACAATCCGCAAAACAACGAAGAAGGCACCACGAACGTCGTCGACGGTCTTGGCAAGATCGGCGGCCGTTGGGCCGTTATTATCGGCTTCAACAATAAATTGCTGGCTGGCGCCTGGATCGCCGGGCAATCGGAGAACATTCTGCGGGTGACGAATGTCGCCAAGCGCCTGCATATCCCGCTGGTCTGGTTGGTTCAGTGCAGTGGCGTCAAAATGACCGATCAGGAGAAGTTCTACGCCGACCGCCGCGGCAGCGGCACCTGCTTCTACCGTCACGCCGAGCTGGAGCAGATGGGCATTCCCATCCTCGCGGGCATCTACGGGACCAATCCAGCCGGCGGCGGCTACCAGAGCATCAGTCCCACCATTCTGCTCGCCCACAAGGATGCCAACATGGCGGTCGGCGGCGTCGGTATCGTGTCGGGCATGTCGCCCAAGGGCGGCTTCGACGTGGCCGGCCTGGAGGAATTGATCGCTAAAACGCGCGACGCGCGTGAGCGTGCGCCGGGCCGGGTCGAGACCCATTACGCCGCGACCGGTTTTTTCACCCGCGTGTTCGAGAAGGAAACCGAGGTTCTTGACGGCATCAAGGAGTACATGCGGGCGATTCCCGCATACGACCCGATGTTCTTCCGCGTCGCTGAGCCGAAGGAGCCGCGGCTTGGGGCCAACGACCTCTACTATCTACTGCCTGCCAATCAGAAGGAGGGTTATGTCTTCGACGAAATCCTCGCCCGCTTGGTCGACGGCAGCGAGCACATGGAGTTCCGCCCTGGTTATGGGCCTGAGATTTACGCCGGCCTAGTCAAGATCGACGGCATGCTGATCGGCGCCATCGGTAACCGCCAGGGACTGCTGCCCAAGGGTTATCCCGAATACGCCAGTTACCCCGGCATCGGCGGCAAGCTTTATCGCCAGGGGCTGATCAAGATGAACGAGTTCGTGACGCTGTGCGGGCGCGACCGAGTGCCAATCATCTGGTTCCAAGACACCTCCGGCATCGACGTCGGCGACGTCGCCGAGCGGGCCGAACTGCTCGGCCTCGGACAATCACTGATCTATTCGATTCAGCAGACCGACGTGCCGATGATGCTGGTGGTGCTGCGCAAGGGTAGCGCGGCCGCCCACTACGTCATGGGTGGACCGACCGCCAACCGCCACAACGCCTTCACGCTCGGCACCGCCGCGACCGAAATCTACGTCATGCACGGCGAGACTGCGGCAGTCGCGACGTACGCCCGCCGCGCCGTCAAGGACAAGGACTCGGGCAAGCCGCTAGAGCCGATCGCCGAAAAGATGAATGAGATGGCGAAGAAGTACTATGAAACGTCGCGCCCAGCCTATTGCGCCCATCACGGCTATGTCGACGAGATCGTCGATCTTAAGGCGCTGCGCGCCTATCTCAAGGGCTTTGCCGGCGCGGTCTATCAGAATCCAATTTCGATATGCCCGCGCCACCAGATGCTGACGCCGCGAATCATTCGGGGGTGAACAGCCACGAAATCTCAAAGTGTCTTGCACACCGAAATTGACCGCGGAAAAGGGAATGCGAGTGCCTCTTACCAGGGCCGGTGGGCGGCGCTTGGCCTGAAAAAGGAGAAGGTTCGATGAGTGAGGAAATCATCGCCCCGTTGTCGGGGAAGGTCTGGAAAATTCTCGTAAAGGTCGGCGACACAGTGCAGAGCGAGGACGAACTCATGATCCTCGAAGCCATGAAGATGGAAAACCCCATCTACACCCCGATCGACGGGAAAGTCGCCGCCGTCAACGTCGCCGAGGGCGATCAAGTGGAGCCCAATCAAGTGTTGATCATTATCGAGTAACCGACATGGAAACCTTTAGGGGCTCCGTCCAGTTGATGTTATTTATTTACGCGTTGGCGGCGGTGATTTCGCTCGCCACGGCATGGATCATTAAGCTCATTTTCTTTGCCATTCAGCTGAAGAAGGGCCGCGCCGCCACGCATCGGAGCGCCAAGAGCGGGTCGGCCGCGGCGCACGCTAAAAGAACGACCTGACCATGCCGGAAATCGATCTCTTTACCGTATTTCAAGGCATCGGCACGCTGGTGGCGTCCGATCCGCTAATCGCTTTCGCGCGCATTGCGCTGATTGCGATCGGCATCAGCTTCATCTATCTCGGAGCCAAGGGAACGCTCGAGCCACTCATCATGATCCCGATGGGGTTGGGCATGGCATCGGTCAATGCCGCCGTGCTTTATCTCTCGGCGAAGCAGATGGGAACGATCTTCATCGATCCGATCGCGAGTGGTCCGGAGAAGCTCTTGGACGTGCTGCAGATCGATTTCCTGCAACCGATCTACACCTTCACCTTCAGCAACGGCCTGATCGCCTGTCTGGTGTTCATGGGTATCGGCGCGATCTCGGATATCGGCTACATGCTGATCGCCCCCATGCGCTGCATGTTCATCGCCGTCATGGCAGAGCTCGGCACGCTGTTGACGTTCCCCATCGCCGTTGCCATGGGGCTGACTTACAAGGAAGCAGCCGCGATCGCCATGGTCGGCGGCGCCGATGGGCCAATGGTACTCTACACGTCGCTGATGCTCGCCCGCGACCTGTTTGTGCCGATCACCATCGTGGCCTATCTCTATCTAAGCCTGACCTATGCCGGCTATCCGTATCTGGTCCGCTTGCTTATCCCCAAGCATTTGCGCGCAATCAAGATGGACCTGAAAATGGCCCCCAACGTTAGCCGAGGCGAGAAAATCACGTTCGCCGTCGTCACCTGTACCCTGCTGTGTCTATTGTTTCCGGTGGCGGCGCCCCTGTTCCTGTCATTTTTTCTCGGCGTCATCGTACGCGAAACCGAAGTAAAGCAATATGTGGATTTCCTCGGCGGCACTGTACTTTATGGCTCGACCTTCTTCCTCGGCCTGCTACTCGGCGTTCTGTTTGAGGCCAACACCATTCTCAATCCCAAGGTGCTCTTGCTATTGTTTCTGGGCATGACGGCGCTTTTGCTCTCCGGCATTGGCGGCATCATCGGCGGCTATATTGTCTATTTGGCCAGCGGCCGCACCTTCAACCCGGTGATCGGAATCGCCGGCGTGTCCTGCGTGCCGACGACCGCGAAGGTAGCGCAGAGAGAGGTCCACGACGCCAACAAGTTTGCTATGATCCTGCCCTGGGCGATGGGAGCCTGCGTGTCCGGAGTGATCACGTCGGCCATTATCGCCGGTATTTATGTCAGCGTGCTGCAACACGCGCCCTAACAAGGAAGAAGGCGGCGGATTCGTTCTGGAAGTGGTCGGCAGAGAGTGTGGATTTTGCCGTGCTTGTTTGGCCTTCCCGTTACCATGGCCTCCACAATGCGAGGAACCGGTTATTCGGGAAGCTGTCCTTTCGATAGTTCGGCGGCGATGTCATCCCGGAGCTGTAGAAGCTCTCCGCGCGTCATGTGAAAATCAAATATCCGAGTATCGGCATGTCTTGTAGCCCGTTCGATTACACGGAGGATCACTGCTTCTGGATTGTTACTTTCAATCTGAACCGATACCGACTGAGGAAAAACGAGAAATGACATCATAATGTCAGCTCCGATTGGCAGCATACTAGGTCAGGCCGATCGGTATGCCAAATGGAACCTCGCCAATATAAAATTACATATCGACCGATCGCTGTTGCTCGGTCTCGAAGTACTACTCGCTGCAGATAACACTGAACCTCGTGAAGATCGACGGAGCCTAAATTACGTCTATCGCGGTTGCGAATTGACCTCGATGCGGCGGCAGATCATCTCCACGGGCGCAACGGTGCCGCGCTCAATCAGGGTGATCATGTTGCGGACTTTCTGCGGCGCGTCTGCGCCCATCACGATCTGTAATCCGAACTTGGATGGGCCGCCAGCCTGGATGTTCTTGGCCTGCAGAACACGGAAGAAATTGATCGCGAAATCGCGGCGATTGCGTTCCTTGACCACCTCGAAGCCTTCCGCGGCGAGCAGCGCGCGGTAGGTAGCGGGCGTTTCAATGAAATTGATTTCTTCGGCCGAGGCCCACGGTACCGGATAGCTGAAGACGCTATTGTTGCCGCGCATAACATCGTAGATGGCGAAGATGCTGCCCGGCTTGAGCACGCGATGAACTTCACCAAACAGCTTGGCCTTGTCCGCGATGTTCATGCCAACGTGCTGCATATAGGCGCCGTCGAAAGTGTTAACTTCAAACGGCAAAGCGAGCGCGCTAGCTTGCAGGTAGCTGACGTTGCTACCGAGGCCGACACGCTGCGCCAGTGAGCCGGCCACCGCGACATATTCCTCGCTCAGGTCAATTCCGGTAACACGACAATTATAGGTATGCGCGAGATAGCGCGACGGGCCGCCGAGTCCGCTGCCAATGTCGAGCCAATGCGTATCGGCCGCAGGCTTGAATTCAGCGGCAAAATCTTCGGTCGCCTGTCGGCCGGCGATATGGAATTCGTCGGCGGGCGCAAGTTCGTTGGGTGTGAGGTTGTTGATATCTTTACCGGCGGCGGCCAGCGCTTTCAGCAAAGTATCTTCCAACGCGCCGTGACGATAGTGCTCGATGACGGTGCGTTCGACGGTCATGGCCAATCTCTCGCGTTGTAGCGCCATTTTGGCGTCCCTGGACCGGCCGGAGCTCTAGACGGTCTAGTTATAGGCCGGATACATTGCTTCACGACCGCCTACCTCCAATTCGACGAATCCTCTTGTGATGCAGGGCCGGACCATACATTAGTTCAAAGCCGGTGTGACCACGAGGTCCACTTCCGGGCAGGAACGGTCAGAGCAATTATCGGGACTCGTCCAGCCGACAACGGGGTGCAACAATGGCTTCGGAACACCAAACACTACCGACACTCGGCCGGGGCTTCTACTGGCAAGATTTGAAGGTCGGTCAAAAATTCAAGACCTATCGCCGGACGATCACCGAGGCCGATCTGGTCGGCTTCATCAATTGCACCGGCATGCTCGAGGCGATTTTTATCGATGCCGAGTACAGCAGCCGATTTGGCGCCGTCAAAGGACGCGTGGTGCCAGCCGCGCTGACTTATGGACTGATCGAGGGAATGCTGTTCCAGACCATGATACAGGGCACGGGCCTTGCCATGCTCGAGGTTCACAAGAAGGCAATCAACCCTGTATTCGTCGGAGATTCTGTCTGGGCTACGGTCGAGGTCACTGGCATCAAGCCGACCTCCAAGATGGGTCGCGCGGTGGTAAATTCCCAAATCGATGTATTCAATCAGACGGATGAGTTGGTCCTGAAGTACGATATCGTGCGCCTGTTGTCCGGTCGCTGATTACGAAAAAATGTGATCTGGACAAGTGGGGAGTGAACGCACTGATGACGCAGGCGGCTTTGATTGGTTGTTATAGGGCATCACCGGGTAAAGTCGTCACACGCGATCAATGAGCGCTGGAACTGCCATAACCGAACCCTTGCTGGCCGAAACCGACGTGCTGGTTATCGGTTCCGGCGCCGCTGGTATGTACGCCGCGATCGAGGCAGCACGCGCAGGCTGCCAGGTGATGCTGATCGACCGCAGCCTAATCGGCCGCGGCGGCGCAACCGTGATGGCACAGATGACTGTCGCGGTGGCGCTTGGATCGCAGGCGCCGGACCACTGGTCGTACCATTATCACGACACGCGTACGGCTGGACGCGGTCTTTGCAACGAAAGCCTGGCTCGACTGCTCTGCGAGGAAGGCCCCGAATGCATCCAAGAGATGGACGCATGGGGCGTCGGCTGGGCGCGCAAGGATGGTCAAATCACGGCAGCCTTTGCGCCAGGCCATGACAGGCCACGCTGCGTCTATGTCGATTTCCTCAACACCGGACCTGCCGTCTCGAAGACTTTGCGCAGCGTGGTGAACAAGACGGCTGGTATCAGCCGTTCAGGCGATCTCTGCGTCGTCGATCTTGCGAAGCGTGGTGGCGCAGTGACAGGTGCCGTGGCCTGGCACGTCAGCTCCGGCGCGCCTGTGGTGATTTCAGCCAAGGCGACGATAGTCGCAACGGGTGGGCTAACTCGACTTTACCGCCGCAACAGCGGGTCAGCCAACATGGGTGGCGACGGTTATGCACTTTGTCTGCGCGCGGGTGCGCCATTGATCGACATGGAGTTCGTGCAGTTCTTCCCGATCGGCCACCTTGCGCCGCGCATGATCGGGATGGATCCGATCATGTGGGATCCATTCCGCTACAAGCTTGGCGGAAGGCTGCTCAACAGCCGCATGGAGGAGTTCACGCAAAACTACGGCGTGCCAGAGGACGGTAGGTATGTGATCACGCGCGACGTCGGAACCTATGCGATCCTAAAAGAAGTTGAGGCGGGCCGCGGCTCGCCACATGGCGGCGCGTATCTTAGCTTCCAGCACTGTTCGGAGGCCGCCCTGCGCGAGGCGTTCGGACCAGTGATCAACCGACTTGCGAAAAACCGCATCGACCTGACGAAAATGCCGATCGAGGTAGCGCCGATCGCGCACTATCACATGGGCGGCGTTGCCGCCAATGCCCATATGGAAACAGAAGTGCCTGGCCTCTTCGTGGCGGGCGAAGTGGTCGGAGGAGCTAATGGCGCCAATCGGCTTTCCGGCAACGCCATAACCGAAGCTCTCGTGTTCGGACGCCAGGCGGGCCGCACCGCGGCTAAGCGGGCGAAGGGCATGACAGCACCCTCCCATCTTGATGTCCGTGAAACCCTCGACCTATTGCGTGGCGAAATACGCCAAGACGCGCCCAACACTGCCGAGATGCTTGAGGCCCTACAGGCAATCATGGCCGACGATGTCGGACCACTGCGCACTCAAACCGGACTGGAGCGTGCGCTTTCGCGGATTGACCAGCTTGACCTCGCGCTTGGCGCGCGGCCATTTAGCATGGCCTCACCCTTAGACATGATGCGGCTCGACTGGCTCGATCTTCGCAACATGATCATGGTCGCGCGCGCAGTGACGCACGCAGCGTTGCTACGCACCGAAAGCCGTGGCGCGCATCAACGCGAGGATATGCCCGGCATGCTGCCGGAATGGCGTATCAATCAAATTGTACGCCTGAAGGACGCGCGCATGGAAATCTCGCGCATGCCGGCCGCGCCTATTGAAGTTGCCGCAAAATGAACGAGATAGCGACGCTGAAAATATGGCGGGGCCTCGACAAAACTAAGGGCCGATTCGAGCGCTACGATGTTCCATACGAGTCAGGCCAATCGGTACTCGATGGGTTGCGCTGGATCCGCGTGCACAAGGATCCAACTTTGGCGTTCCGTTACTCATGCATCAACGCGAATGCCTGCAAGGAATGCATTATGGAGATCGATGGCGAGACCATTTACGCCTGCACTACGCGACTAGAACCACGCACGATGATAGTCGAACCACTCGGCAACAAAAAACCGGTGCGTGACCTGGTCACCGAGATTGCCCCGCCGCAAGAACGCTTGCGTCTGAAGTAGCGCGAAGACGCAGCGTTATTCATCTCTGAACTGATTGCGCCGCGTCTGCTTCTTAGAGACATACAGAGGTCAGGTTCGTTATGATCCATATCATTGCTCAATCCGAATTAGATTTGTCGGCGGCAAGTTTCCAGGCTGATACGTTGGATCTGCTTGCATGCGCTGAATCACAGATTCGTGTACGCGCGCCCCTTGGTCTATTTTTCTCGGTTCACAGAGTGGCAGGTAGAACCCGAAAACCGCCATTCTATCGTTTTGCTCTCGTTGACTTACCGGCTTTGGGATCCATTCAAGCAATCGCCATGCCCAAGTCATTGAATTATGAAGCTTAGCCGTAAAGTCGGGTGGCACGTATGTGCGAGTGGCGCCTTCGTGCTCACGCCCCAACACAAGATGGTTGTACATGGCCAAATTGATTTGCAATCCATGGACCACCGCCTCGTCTATCATCCATTTCAATGGGTATTTGGTCGCACCGCTTTCTTTTTCAGGATACCCGCCACCAACGTCGCTATGCACCCCTGAAAACCAAACCTGTTTGACGTCCTGGGGGTCCCCCTCACCGGGCACGAAGGGATTGGGCTTGTAGTGCTGAGGTTCGGTCCAGCGATTTATTCGAAACATGCGACGCCGCTCGTCGATGGCGGTCGCCTGCCTGAATACTTCCACGCATGAGTTTGTCCTCGTGTATGGGAGCTCTTCAAGGCTCGGCACATACATCCTGTCGGGCCTCGGCACAATCACCGAGCTAACAGTGTCCCAAACTCCTATAAACTTAATGGGAATACAGCGCGTTGACGCCACTCGCTCGAATCGCCATGCGATTTCAAAATTGTTCTCTTCGGCGGCTTTCTTGTACGCGGTGAGCGCGTATCCGCAAAGATTACGCTGGGGTTTCTGAAGGAGACCAATTAATCGAAGGAACCCGGCCAGAACTCTGACGGTGTACGCTCCCCGACTAAAGCCAAACAAGTATAGTTGGTCCCCATCCTCATACTCATCGAGCAAAAACCGATATGCATCGAGGACGTTTGCATCCAGTCCATAACCCGTCATGAGCCCAAGAACGCCAAGCGCTTCGCTCTTCAAACGGGACCAAGGATCGCTGCTGCTAATCGTGCCGACACCGGGGTTATAATAAACGACCTGATCATCAGATTTGCGAAGAATGCGGAATAGCTTCAGCACGTTTGAAAGGTTGGCCTCGATCTCGTTCCCGGTGCCGTCGCAGCAAATGATTATATTCTTCGGCATGGCTGTTTGGTTCCAAGTGTATTCTCAAAGCGCTAGCGACCATCGTAGGCAGCACCATAAGCAAGTATCGGACACCGAATTACCATGCGTAAAAACCGCTCGCCCCTCTCACGGTAGGATCGCGAATGCCCGTGCTGGGAAGCCAAGTCCTTTGCTCACCTTCGGCCAAGTTATAACAACCAACGCTCCCTTCGGCGGCACCTTGTCGAGGTTGGCCATGACCTCAATCTGATAGTGCCCGTGTTGCAGGATGTAGGTTTCTGAATCCATTTTCTCGGTGGTGTCAGTGTCCATCGCCTCGTGCCCTGTGGCCGTCACGCCGCGTCGCTCGTATAGGAACTTGATTGTCTCGAACGCCCAGGCCGGGAAAGGGCTGCGCTTAAAGCGCTCCGGATTGCTGTCCCAATCCTTGTACATATCGGTGCGCAGCGCGACGAAGCTGCCGCGCGGCACGTGGCCATGCTTTCTCTCCCAGGCCTTCAGGTCAGCCACCGAGAAGGCGTGATTAGGATCCCTGTCGAGAAAACTTGTGTCGTCGAGTACGATCAGCGGCAGGATCATCTGCTTGAGTGGAATCTCATCCATGGTAATGCCATTCTGGGCGAAATGTGCCGGAGGATCGACGTGGGTGCCGTATTGTCCGACCATTTCATAGAACGTGGCGCGGAAGCCGTCCTCGGGAATGGTATAAGGCCGGTGTGTTTTCGGATCGACCGCTGCCGTCATCTTCGCCTGGCCAAATCCTGACCATACCGGCGTTTCCGGCCCAAAGCTGTGGGTCAGATCAATATATTTCTTACTCGCGATTACGCGATAGGCACGGGCAAGATCGCTTTCGGCGTGGGCCGGTATTCCAAAGAAAACATTCACTGCGAAGGCCACGAGCGACAAAATCACTGCGCGACAATACAAGGGCTTCATCATGATCATCGGCTCCTCGCGGATTTGTTTCGTTGCCTAAAATCATTATATCGCAGGCGAATAGCCCCCGGACCGAGTATTGTTGCGGCCGTTTCGAATAGACCACTTCGAAATTTTATTCTCGGACAGGCGCAGTTACCTGAAAATTACGTGGTCCTTAGCGCTCGTCGTTTTTACCCATTCCCCCACGCACCGCCACCGGCGGTGATCATTTCGAGTTTGTCGCCTTTCGAAAATCTGTGCGGACCGCTCTTCGCGGGAAGAGCTGCAACCTGACCGTCCGCCCGCAAATAGTTGAAACGGGCCACCTGTCCCGAGCCGCCACTGGCGACGCCATGAGCAGGCGTGCACGTGCGCTCCCCGAGAATCGAGGCTTCGACACCATCGGCGAGTATCTCGATGACTTTGCGCACTCCGGAACCGCCGCAATGTTTGCCCTGCCCGCCACTGTCGGGAACCAGTTCGTACGCGATGAAGCGGATCGGCATCGACGCCTCTGCTGCTTCGATTGGCAGGTTCATCGTATTGCCCATGTGGACACGAATTCCGCTCGCCCCGGGTCCGGCCACTGTCGCTCCGGCTCCACCGCCAACCGTTTCGTAGTGCACGAACCTTCGGCCCGAACGCGGATCCATTCCGCCCAACGTGTAGACGCACGCAGATCCGTAGCTGCCAGCGGGCACTTGATCTGGATAGGCTTTTGCCAGGGCGCCAAGCAGTACGTCGACGATGCGATTAGAGGTCTCGGTATTTGCGGCGACGACGGCTGATGGATAAGAAGCGTTGACGATCGTCCCTTCGGGCGCGACGATCTGCGCGACTTCGTAGATGCCGTGATTGGGAGGAATGTCACCTCCTGCGAGCGACAACAGCGTGTAGTAGACCGAGGATGCGGTGACAGCGAACGGCGCATTTATCGGCCCCCGCACGCTCGGGGAGGATCCGGTAAAGTCCACGACGAACGTGTCGCCCTTCTTCTCGATTCTCGCGCGGATGTGCGGGCGGACTTCAGCATCGAGACCATCGCCGTCGAGTGCCTCTTCATGTTCGACGACCGCGTCAGAGAGGCTCGCAAGCCGGCGCCTGAGGATTCGCTGAGAATAGATTTGGGTATCCGCCATCACCCCGGTCAAGATGTCCATGTCGTAGCGCTCGGCCAACTCGCGGATGCGCAAATCCGCGCGGTTTGCGCCCGCGATCTGAGCGCGAAAATCGCCATGACGATCCTGCGGCACCCGAACGTTGGCGAGCACCAATTCGAGAATGTCCTGACGCGGACGGCCGCCCTCGATTATGCGGAGCGGAGGGATGCGAAGCCCCTCTTTGAAGATCTCGTCGCACACGCTGGAACTTCCCGCGGCGATGCCGCCGATGTCGGGCCAGTGGACGCGGCTCAGCGAGAAGCCGCACAGAGCGCCGCCAAAAAAGATTGGCATGACCAGCGAAACGTCGGGAAGATGCGTCCCGCCCGAATACGGATCGTTGAGGATCACACCGTCGCCCTCTTTCCAGCCTTCGATCGGGAACTTCTCGAATGCTGCCCGCACGGTGAACGGCACCGCGCCAAGATGAACCGGAATGTCCTTGCCTTGACCGACGACCCTGCCGTTGGCGTCTAAGAGCGCGCAGGATAAGTCGGCTGAAAGGCTCAGCAACGGCGAAAACGACGTCCTCATGATGACGGATTTCATTTCCGCGCAAATGGCGTAGAGCGCGCTCCGAACGACCTCAAAAGTTACCGGGTCGCTATCAATGATGCTCGGGGCCATAAGGTTCATAAAGAACTTCCAGACAGCGTAACGGTCACCTGCCCGTTGGATCCGATCCGTGCGGATTGACTATCATGAACCCAAACGGTCGCACCGGAATGCTCTATTATCGCAGGGCCTGAGATGGTCGTACCGTGAGCATCCGACGCTCGGTACACCAAGACCTTACCCTCCTCGCCCCCACGCGCAAGTATGCAGGCAGTGCGGCAAGGTTTCGCAGCGCGGCGCTCGAACGCCTGGTCGCGGAAGATCGCTTCGCTAGGATGCCCTAGATCGATCGTTGCGATCAGTCGGAGATTGACCGCCTGAACTTGCGCGTCCGGCAGATCGAAACCGTATTCCGCTAGGTATAACGAGCGGAACGAGCGCTCGATTTCTTCGATGGAGGGCAACGGCCCTCCCTCGTGTCCGATAGGGACCCGCAGTTCGAACAATTGGCCGAAGAAACGAGCTTCAAGCAGCCTCTCCGGAGGAGGCCGGCAGATGCCTTTTGGCTCAGCCGAAAGAATGTCGTTCGCCCGCTTGGACAGCTTTGCGAAGGCCTCGCTCAATGCCGCTTCGTCAAGCTCGCGGAGATGCCGGAGAAGAGTAAGAGTTACCTCGTGACGTACCGACCCCAGCGTCGCGCCTAGCGCGCTGAACATGCCCGGGTAAGGGGGCACAATCACTTCAGCAGCACCAATCTCCTTGCCTACCGCCGCCGCATGGAGCGGCCCAGCTCCACCCGAGGCAAGAAGCGCGAAATCGCGGGGATCCAATCCTCGTTGCGTGGTCGCGAGACGAACCATTTCAGCCATGTTCGCCACGGCGATGTCGACGATCGCGTGCGCTGCCCTGGCGAGCGACCATCCGAAAGGTTCTGCGACATGGCGACGTACGGCTGCGACGGCGGCATCACGTTCGAAGCGCACACCCGTCGCCTCGAAGAATTCAGGCGCAAGCGTTCCGATAACCGCGTGGGCGTCGGTGACCGTAGGAAGCGTGCCCCCGCGGCAGTAGCAGGCAGGACCCGGAACAGCGCCAGCGCTTCGCGGACCGACTTTCAGGACTCCACCTTCATCGATCCAAGCGATCGAACCGCCACCGGCTCCTATTTCGACTAGGTCGAGAACGGCGCTGCGGATCGCGTAACCGCCAACTTCTCGCCCGTCCACCAACCGATTTGCATAGAATTCCGCAGCCATTTCAGGCTGTCCATTCCGGATCACCCCTGCCTTCGCAGTCGTTCCCCCCATATCGAACGCCACCAGGTTCGGCCGTCCTTGCGCTCGCGCGAAAGCAGCTGCCGCGGTCAGTTGGGCCGCAGGGCCGGATTCAATCAAATGGACAGGATAGCGAGACGCGTTTTCTGGCGACGTCAGCCCGCCGTTTGATTTCACGACCATCAAGCGGTCGACGCCTTTGGCCCTTAAGTCGCGATCTAGCTCCAAGACATATTTGCTGACCGATGGGCCGATGTAGGCATTCACGACCGTGGTGCTAGTTCGTTCGTACTCGCGGAATTCTGGGCACACGTCGCTCGACCGCGTCACGAATGCCCCCGGTAGAGACGCCTGAAGAGTCGCCGCAATCTCAACTTCGTGCGCGCTATTCGCGTACGAATGAAGAAGGCTTATGGCGATCGATTCAACGTCGGCTTCGCGTAACTTTTCGATCAGCTCTGAACTCTCCAGCGGCTCGACGACGGTGCCGTCGGCACTGACGCGCTCGCGAACTCCGAACCTTAGGTTCTTCGGAACAAGCGGATCGGAGATGCGAATATCAAAACCGTACAGAACCGGGCGGGCCTGACGGCGCAATTCCACGACGTCGGAAAAGCCTTGCGTCGACAGCAAAGCGGTCTTGGCACCTCGGTGCTCAATGAGGGTGTTCGTGCCGACCGTAGTTCCGTGACAGACGATTGCCCCTTTGATATCGACCGAACGGGCGATCTTCTCGATCACCTCGACTACAGCCTTCGCGGGGTCGTCAGGAGTTGACGGCAATTTGAAGGCCGCTCGAAGGGTACCGTCGCTGCCATCGAGAACGATGGCATCAGTAAAAGTACCCCCGACGTCAATACCGACAAGAAGACCGTGCTTACTCATGATACAGCAGCACTTACGAAGCCTTGGTCGAGTCGATCTCATTAAGCGCCCAGACCAAGCGGTCCATGTGCTTTTTGAGACTGACGTCGCTCCGCAGGTAGCGCTTCCCCAAGCCCCGAAACGAGATGGAACCGTCCTTTACGATGACTCCCCGAGCCAAGAGTTCCTCGAACACTTTCGTCGAGTCGAGCTCCCCGTCGAGGATCTCCAAAAGGAAAAAGTTGCTCCGCGAGCCCGGCACCATTCGGAAGCGATTCAATCCCGATAGCTGACGCGAAACGTAGTCGCGCATTTCCACGATCATCGAGACTGTTTTGTTTACGTGGTCATCGTCGTCGATCGCGACGATTCCGCCTTCGACCTGCATGCAGCCAAGGTTCCACGTGGGCTTGATGTTCAGCAGAGGCGTAATGATCTCTTTGTTCGCCGAGATTCCAAATCCCAACCGCAATCCGGCAAGACCGAACGCCTTCGAGAAGGTGCGGAGAACAATGAGATTAGGTAATTCGCGCGTGAGGCGCATCGAACCGGGCGTTTGCGTGAAGTGGATGTACGCTTCATCCAACACGACCAACGTCGAGTCTCCGGCCGCTTGGCAGACCGCCCGGATGTAGCTCTCTTCCATGAAGAGGCCGCTCGGACTGTGGGGATTGGTAAGGAAGGCTATCTTCGGCGAGACCTCCTTCAGTTTCTTGATGTACTTGTCGACCACCAAATCGAAGTCCGGGCCCATCGGCACATATACCGGCACCCTTCCCTCGTTTTCAGCAAACACGTGGTAGATCGGGAAGCAGGGTTCGTACATCAGAACCGGGTCACCGGCTTGGGCGAAAGCCCGCAAGATAAAAGAGATGACCTCGGTCTCGCCGGCCCCGCAGACTACGCAATCCGGATCGAAACCGTACTTCTCCGCGATCGCCGTCCGGAGCTGCTTGGACGTCCATTCGGGATAAAGGGCGATCTTCGAAATTCCTTTTTCGATCGCCTTGAGTGCTTTTGGAGAAGGACCGAAAGGGTTCTCAGCAGATCCAAGCTTTGCGATCTCGCTTACCGCGATGCCGAATTTCTGCGCAACATATTCGCTCGACAAACCCGGCGTGTACGGCTCGTTATTAATGAGTGCGGGATTGCCGACTGACACCATAATTCACTCCCTATCGGTACGTAGCTTTCGAATAGCGCGACTTCATATCCCCAATATTATATCGACCAAAGGAACACTTTTAATATTACAATTCGATTTATTAGACATAATATGCTAATTGGTGGGCACTTCACCTATCCGCGCTTGGCGCCGCAATTTGTATCCGACGACTCGGTGCATGCCTGAAGGTATGCAACCCCGGCAGGTTAAGATGCTAGGCTGTTAGGTGAGTTTGACCACGATATGAACGCGGCGCGCGCTTCGCGCCGCGCGTTGATCGAAAAGCACGTCAGCACCGGCACTTTAATGCTGCCGCACCATTTCGCGAGCCCCACCTGCGGTACCATAGAGCGTTCCGGCGACGGTTTCCGCTTCAACGTCATCGAAGGAAGCTGATCTTCTGATCCAGGAATGACAGGCCGCTGTCCTTGAGCCGATCCTGGTTTTCTGCTGATTTTATCCCCATGACAAAGCTCGATACGGACGCCATCTCGCTGAAGCGGCGCGGCTCAGGCTTGCCGCTTGTTCTGTTGCATTGTCTCGGCGTGGACCACCATTTTTGGGGTTTTGCAGATGATCTCGCGCGGGACTTCACGCTGATCTGCTACGATCTGCCGGGTCACGGGCGCTCCCCCGTTCCGGCCGGCGCTTACACGATCGAAGACTTATCGGCTCAACTTGGCGAATTGCTTGCCCGGCACAAAATTGCGCGTGCGCACGTTGCAGGGATTTCGCTTGGCGGCCTCATCGCGCAGCATTTCGCGGCCATGAGGCCGGAAGCGGTCGACCGTCTCATCCTCATCGACACCACGCCACGCTACACCGATGAGTTGCGCGCCATGTGGGCCGAACGCGCAGCAACCGCGCGCAGCGCCGGTGTGAAGGTGCTCGTGGAAGGCCTCTTGAAGATCTGGTTCACGCCGCAATCAGTTGCCGACAACACAGAGACAGTTCGTTACGTACGCACAACGCTCCAGCAATCGTCGGGCGAAGGCTATGCGCTGGCCTGCGAGGCCCTGGCAGCTGCCGACCTTCGCGCCGCTAGCGCCGAAATCACTGCGCCGACTTTGGTGATCTGCGGGGACGACGACATACCGAGCTTTCTCGACGCTGCGCGCTGGCTTGCGAGCAACGTAAAGGGGGCTCGACTCGATTGGATCGGGAAAGCCAGGCACGCATCCGTCATTGAACGCCCGTCCGAGGCGCTCGCGATCATGCGCAAGTTCCTGCGAGGATAGCCGCGATCAACCCTTCAAATGCTGGTTGAAAAAATCCAGCGTCAGCTTCAGCGCGCGATCGGCTTCCGGCTTGCTGTACGTTTTTCCGCCATAACGCGCAAAGGCATGATCCGCTCCGGGATATTTGTGAATCGTCACAAGCGGATTGGGCGACAACCGCCGCTCGAGGAGATCATTGACTTCCGCCTGCACCCACCGGTCCTTCATCGCCATATGCAGCACGAAAGGCCGGTGCAGGTTCGGCGCTTCGCGAATGTTGTGCTCGATATAGGTGCCGTAATAGGCCACTGCGCAGTCGATGTCGGTGCGGCAGCACATCAAATAGCACAGCTTGCCGCCGAGACAATACCCGACTGCGCCAACCTTTCCGTTGCACTCGGGAAGCTGCTTCAGGTAGGCGCGCGTGTCCTCCATATCTAGGACCGCGAGGTCGTAATCGAAATCGTAGTAGAGATCGAAAGCTTTCTTGACATCTTCCGGGTTCTTGTCGGAAAGCTCGACCCCCGGTTCCTGGCGCCAGAAGAGATCCGGCACGAGACAAACGAAGCCGGCCTCGGCAAATTCATGGGCATGGTGGCGCATGGTGTCGTTGACGCCCCATATCTCCATGATCGCGATGATCGCGCCGGCCGGCGTTCTATCCGGAATAGCGATATAGGCGCCCATCTCGCCGTCGCGCAGCCGCACCTTTACGTTTCGCGTTTGCATGGATGTCCTTATTGAAGCTTGAGAAGCGTGCGGGCATTGCCGCTGAAAATACGGGCTTTTTCTTCGCCGCCGATTTCGAGCGCCTCGACAGCCGCAATCGTTTTAGCGATCAGACCCCGCCCTTGCTCCGCATCGAATGGAGCGTCGGTCGCAAACAAGCAACGCGGCGTACCAAAGTAAGCATGCCCACATGCCGTCGCACCGGCATCTCCGTTCAGGGCGGTATCGGCATAGAGCATCTTGAAGTAATCGCCGGGCGGCTTTTTCAGGCTTTCGGCGCCCGGATTGCGATTCGGCTCGCCGAAAAAGATCTGCCGGAAGCCAAGCGCAATACGCCCGGCAAAATACGGGATCATTCCGCCCATATGGTGGGTGATGATTTTTACCTTTGGCAGTTCGTCAAACAGACCCGAATAGATCAGCCGAGTCATGCAGGCTGTCGTTTCATAGGGCCATCCGAAGGTGAACCAGATTTCGTTTTCCGACACTTTCTCCGTTGCGTAGTCCGAAAACTGCGGGCCACGCATCGGATGCACCCAGACAGGCAAGTCATGTTGCACCATGCGAGCAAAAATCGGCCGGAATTCCGGCGCACTCAGCGGCTTGCCCGCGACATTGGTGAACACCTGAATGCCTTTCGCGCCAAGATCGTTCACCGCGTGGTCGATCTCCTGAAGCGTGGCATCGATGTTGTTCATCGGTAGCGAAGCGATGAAGGTCGGAAACCGATGTGGATGGCGCCGGCAGATTTCCGCCAATCCATCGTTGGCCATGCGCGCATACTCAAGCGTCTGAGGTGGCGACGGTAGCAATTCAATCGGCGGATTGGCGAGCGACAATACCTGCTGACACTCGCCGAACTGGTCGAGCAGCCGGAGCCGCGCATCGAGATCCCACAACGTGCGCAGGCGCGGGAACGCCGTGGCCGCCGGAAGGTCGGGCACAAGTTTTTTCAGCCGGTCGAAGTAAGGTGCCGGCATGAAATGATTGAATATGTCGATGATCACAGCGGCGCCCCGGGAAGAGCGGAGAACTTACGCGCTATCGTAACGCCGTATCAAGCTGGCCAGCCCACATTCCACGGCGACCGCTTGTCAGGGATTTCTTTTCGCTATTAACTGTTTGTTGCGGCGCATAGCACCTCTGCGCTCGCCTGCCGCTTCTGCGGCCATAAACAATGAGGCGCGTCGGGGGGACTTTCATGCAAGCCAGTGACAGCAAATCGGCCGAATTGCTGGGCCGCCTTGAACGCCTGCCCTTTTCCCGCTGGCATCGAAACCTGTTCACGCTCTGCTTCATCGGCGTGATGTTTGACGCCTGCGACTTCGCGCTTTTCGGCATGGCACTACCGCCGGTTGCACGTGAATTCGGATTAAATCAGGCACAAGCGGGCTTGCTCGCAACAGTCGGCCTGGTCGGCGCATTCCTCGGCGCGCTCTTCTGGGGGACGATCTCCGACTACATCGGCCGGCGCACGTCATTTGCGACCACCATCGGGATCTTTTCCGTCTTCACCGGCCTGGTAGCCGCGTCCTGGAACGTGCTTTCGCTCTCCATCTTCCGCTTCATCTCGAATTTCGGGCTGGGCGGTGAAGTCCCGGTCGCGCTCACCTTGACGGCAGAATACAGCCCAAGCCGGATCCGCGGGCGCATGACGGGTTCGATGATGGCGGCGTTTCCGCTGGGTCTCGCGCTTGCTGCCGTGCTCGCCTACTTCATTATACCGACCTATGGATGGCGCACGGTGTTTGTCATCGGCGTCATTCCCGCAGTGCTGCTTTTCTTTGTGCGACTCGTTATGCCGGAATCGGTGCGCTATCTAGTGAGCCGTGGGCGCGTGGCGGAAGCCGAACGCACAGTGGCCGATATCGAGGCAAAAGCCTCGGAGGGAAAGCCTCTACCGCCACCTTCAGTCGTTCCGGCCGGCATTGAAGAACGCGGCGTGACTGTATTTGAGCTTCTCACGCCCGATCGCCGCAAGCGAACCATCCTGTTGTGGATCGTGTCGTTCTGTTTCCTCTGGTCATCGAACGGCATCATCTTCATGCTACCGCAGATTCTCGTCCAACGCGGTTTCGAGCTTAGACAAATTTTCGTTTTCCTGTTCGTGCAGGCGGTTGCAGCCTTCGTCGGCTACACTGCATGCGGCTTCCTCATCGATCGTTATGGCCGTCGACCAGTGCTGTTTTTGTATTACTTCGTCGGCGCGTTTTTCCACCTTTGGTTTGCGCAGGCGACCGGCATCTGGATCTACTTTGCAATTGCGGCGGTCGGCTGGGTAAATCCAGGTGTGTACGGCTCGAACGGAATCTATGTCAGCGAGCTATATCCAACTCACCTGCGCGCGACGGCCGTCGGATGGTTCTTCGGCATTGGCCGCGTGGGCTCGTTCCTCGCACCGGCGGTTGTGGGTTTCATGCTCCAATACGGCCTTGGAGCATACGTGCTGCACACATTTGCGCTGACCTTCTTCATTGCCTCCATTGCCCTCTGGATGGTTGGCATCGAGACGAAGGGCCGAGTGCTTGAGCAGATTACCGGAGCGGAAAAACTGGCCTGAATGGTTAGCACATAAGCTTTAAGTCAAAAGTAGACATTGCGCGCCTGCGCATTCAGGAGGCGTCTACCCTGCTGAACGCCCATTATCCTCCCGCAAGCTTTTGAGTAGTGCCAGCCCGTCTGCGCAGACATCTCACGTTCGCGTGTTTTGATGATTGTCTGAATAAAAATTCAGCTATTCGACCAAGTCCGGCCCAAAACTTCTGGCAGGATCGTGCGTTAAGGGCGCGTCTACGGAGGAAAGCCCATGAGCAAAATAAAGCTCATTTTTGCGGCCGCTGCGCTTTGTGGCGGCCTTACCGCGACCGCCGCATCTGCAATGCCGATCGCACCGGTCCGAGCAGACGCCACTGCGAAAATCGAACAAGTGCGTTGGGTTTGCGGTCCCTACGGCCGGTGCTGGTGGCAACCGAATTACTACGGTGGCTACTACGGCTACGGCTACTACCCTCGCCACCGGTACTGGCGCCACCGCTATTGGCGTCATCATCACTGGTGATGCTCAGGGGCGGAGTGAGCAACTCCGCCCCTTTCTTTTTAAAAATTGTTTCGCGGATTTCGCGACAGCGAGCCGAGACGGGCTTGCTCTAGATCAATGCGAATAGCAAGGGCTCGGTGCACGGAGACAGAGCCGCATCCGCCAATTCGAAGAAGAATTCGCTATGAGCGGGAACCCCGAGGTGAGCAAAATGCCGCTCGAGCTGACGATAAAGATCACAGTTGGCCGCAAGGATCCCGATGCTCTCGTAAGGTTGCTGATCAAGCAGCAGCAAGAACTGCTTAGCGCAGCAGATAAGGTCAAATACCTCCGCACTTGCCCATGGAGTGGCTACGGAAGACGGGGTTTTGATTGCACCGTTCGAAGGGCGTCCGATGCGTACGCCCTCTAACCGCGATCTCCGCTGTTACGCCAAAAGCGGACATTCGCCGGTAGCTCTTCGATGTCCGTTTTGTGCGGTGGCCTCAAACGATCGACGCAACACTTTATCTTAGAGGGAAAAGATGGAGTGTGACGATGGGACAGAATTTTCGTCGAGGGTTTACGGCGGCCGAGAAGACGG
>Ga0207761_1000048_pt1 | contig 31551 bp, 30 predicted proteins | sample LuqExpMetageno34_FD_187792 | JGI IMG/M metagenome (GOLD analysis project Ga0207761, IMG submission 187792) | Tropical forest soil microbial communities from Luquillo Experimental Forest, Puerto Rico - Sample 34 (SPAdes) | ecosystem: Environmental > Terrestrial > Soil > Tropical forest ... | reverse complement strand
GTGCAACCGGTGTCAGTGGCATACAACGCCAGAATAGCAGATTTCCGTAAGTGCTCTGAAAACACATCGTTCCGTGGCTAGCGACAGCGCGGTTGTTGAATGGTTAGCGTGTTCTGTATTCGTAACACTTTGGTAATTTATTATAGTGGGAATACAGCTCGAACTTCCACCCACAAGGAGCGCCCTATGGCTGTGTACCCTCCCGGGCTTCGATTACGTCACACTCGCGAATCTCTGGGACTGACCTATCGTGATGTAGAAAAAGCAAGTTACGAAATAGCCGTCAAACGAGGACGGCAGGAGTTCATCCTGCACATCAGCCGGTTGGCAGACATTGAGAATCGAAACGTCGTTCCAACTCTCCACAAGCTGTATTCCCTCGCTACCATCCTCCACCTCGACGCTGTGGAAATCTCCGGCTGGTACGAAGCTCCTTTTCGCCAAACATTTCACGACGGCGCCGATTTCCCTCCTCCGCGCACTCACCTTGGAGAATCCCTCCTCTCCCCGCGCACGCCAGAGGAACCTATGAAAATCGCACATCTTTCTGAAAACACGAACTTATTGTCTGAAAAGCCGTCATCCCTGGCTCCCGTACCGACGATGACGGGGAGCAAGAACGGGCGCTATCGCTACGGATACATCGGCCTTTCGGATCGCCGGATGGTTCCCATACTGAGACCGGGAAGCACGGTCATTATTGATACGGCCAACCAGAACATCGAGGACGAGGAGTGGTCCAGCGAGTATGACCGGCCAATGTACTTCGTGGAATTACGTACGGGATACCGCTGCGGCTGGTTTCAGAGAGACAAAGCGCGATTGATTATGCAGCCCCACACCCTGTCACGCTGCGCCCCCGAGGCGTGGCGAACGCCTGAAGACGCGGAAGTTATCGGAAAAATCATTGGTGTCGCTACGTTCTTGAACGATCCCTGGAATTGCTATCGAGAAGGATTTCCGTCAGGACGTTCAGATTGGAACAGAAAAGTTCTCTGAGGTAGCCCGGGGCGGCTTCGGGTATCCAATTTGCCGCCAACACCTTGCAGCTACGTGCGTTTTGATCGAACGTGCCCGGCAAAGAGCTCAAATACCTTCTTAGATCGTTCTCCTGAGTGGAAAGAGGCATCTCCAAGAGCCGCTCCAGAACCTCCTCGTGACAACGCGCGATGACCTCGTCGATTTGATTCGTGGCGTAGACCGCAGCCAGGCGCTGGTGCGTGTATTTGCCACCAGGCGTCTCGCGCAAACTTGCCAGATATGCGAGACGTGAAAACATGCCATCGAGCGGGTCCAGATCGTTAGCGGTGACGTCGAACAGAATCTGACGACGGGTCTGCAAATGGTCAAGCATGCTTAGCCTCAACTGAAAAGCTTGTTCCGTCACCGGAACTTTTTCCCAAAGAAAACGCGACAGCGACTGACACGCGACACCCTCGCAACAGGAGGGTGTTCGACATGAAAATTCGCCGCGTAATCCTGGGCTTCGCAGTTTCCTTGAATTTAATGCTACTTTCGCTGGTATTGCCGGTCAACCACAGAACGGCACAGCCGTCTGTTGATCGTCCGCAGCTGGTGGCCGACGGCATTCCGCTTCCGCCGCCACCGCCGAACAAGAACGGGTAGTTCTAGCCGAGAGAAGAGAATTCCGAACTTGCGCCAGGCGCGCCGGCCACAGGCAACATAGTACTATTTACTGTGAAGTCACTTAGTGCTATGCTGCCTGCGATGGCCGATCCGCAGAATCTCCGCAACGTGATTTGGCTGGCGGTTTCTGTGGTTGAGGTGTTGTTCCTCGTCTACCTGCTATTAAAGCGAGTCTACCGCTCTCATCCTTTTTTCTTTCTGTACGCGCTCTCCTTGGTGATCCAAACGGTCGCTGTTGCTTTCGTTTACCGTCGCTGGGGCAGCACAAGTCCCGAGTACCAGTATGTCGCGTGGTTTTCACAAGGCTTAATCGTCGGTATGCGCTGGCTTGCCGTTGCGGAAATCGCTCGCAAGATCCTTGCGAAATACGTCGGGGTCTGGCGCTTGGCAAACTTCGTGCTGTTCGTGCTCGGGTTGATCGTGCTTACCTATGCGCTGGTGCTTTCTGATCTGCGGCTGTATGCGATCGTGATGTCCGCGGATCGCGGCGTAGAGATGTGCGTCGCTGTATTTGTCGTTGGCATGTTCGCATTCGCGTACTACTACCGCCTTCCGATCCTCGACCTAGAGCGGCAGCTAGCGATTGGCTTTGGTCTTTATTCCTGCGTGTGGGTGGTCAATGACACGATCTATTTGGCTTGGCGCCAATGGCTTGGGCCGATTTGGGATTTCATCCTGACCATCGCATTTCTGGCGAGTGTTGCCCTGTGGTTCGTTGCGTTCCGTACGCCGCTCCCGACCACAGCCAGCGCCCCGGAACCAGAGATTTCGCCGGAGATCTATGCGCGGCTTTCCGAAGAGGTGAATTCTCGCCTGTTGACGCTCAACACGCGGCTGAACCGCCTGCTCGGCCCTTCTGAGGATTCACGTCCATGACCGTCTCCGTCCTCCTTTTCCTACTTGTTCCAGTCCTGCTGGTGCTGTTGCTAGGCTGGTTTGCTCGCCCCGCGAAGAAAAGCTTTCACTCACCGGGCGAGGTACTGGATGCTCTCACTCGCGAGCGACATTACGCGCGACTCCCGCAGATTCTGCAGGCGCTACGAGAAGAGGATGCGGCGTATGTGCGAAACAGCGGCCAACTGCAATTGGTGAATCGCATGCGCTCAGAGCGCATCGCGATAGCCGGGCGCTATCTGGATTGTCTCGAGCAGGAATATCAGATTTTGATCGAAGCTTCGCGAATGCTTTCTGCCATGGCTCCCGAGCTTTCCGCGATCGGTGAGTTTGACCGTTTCGAGCATAGCCTCCGCTTTATGCTTTATTGCCGGTTCTTGCGCTGGAAGCTACGACTAGGCCTGCAACCCTGGGACACCTTTGGAGTACTCTCCGACATGGCGGGATACATGACGTTGCAGCTCGAAGCAGCTACTGGGCGGCTAGGCGAGCGGGCGATGATTGGCTATGACACGCGCGGAGCCGGGGAGAGCAAGCAACCGTAGATCCATCAGGCCGGCGTCGACGTTACGGCCGCTGCCTCTGGCGTTGCTATTCGTGGAGAGAACGGTAACTCGATTCGAAAGGTTGCCCCTCGTTGCGAACCATTCTTTACGAGAATTCTCCCCCCATGTTCGGTAATGATGCCATAACAGATACTTAGCCCGAGTCCAGTTCCCTTTCCGACAGGTTTCGTCGTGTAGAAAGGATCAAAAACTCGGGACGCGTCCTTGACACCGGGGCCACTATCCGTGAACTCAATAAAAAGGTGATTTTCTTCGACACCAGTCCGCACCCGCAGCTCGCCGACGCGGTCCACCTCGAGGATGGCATCCACAGCGTTGTTAATGAGATTCAAGAAGACTTGCTGCAACTGGTGAGGATCGGCAGATATTTCGGGGAGATCGTCGCTCAACTGAAGCGAAACGTGAATCTGACTCATGCGCAAATCGTAGTCGCGGAGGGCCAAGGTATCTTCAACGATCGCATTCATGTTCACAGACGCGCGTTCCGGCTTGTGCTGGCGGGCAAAACTGAGAAGATTCTGAACGATCCGGTGCGTTCGCTGGGCCTGTTTATATAGCTTGTCGATATAACCCAAAGCACGCGTGCCGATTTCGCCGCTGGCCGTGAGCAACTGGCTATAACCCAGGATGGCAGTCAGAGGATTATTGAGTTCATGAGCTACGCCCGAAATCAACTGGCCGACGGCCGCCAGTTTTTCGCTGTGCAGAAGTTGTTCCTGCGTTCGCCGCAGATTGTCGTACGCCTGGCGCGTCTCCAGGTACAAACGGCTGCGGTCAATCGCGTTCGCGATCTGACTGCCCACGGCAATGAAGAGGCTGATGTCCGCCGGGGTGAAGTCTTTCGCGAGGCGGCAGCCCACCACCAGGCCTCCAATCAGTTTTTCCTTCGACCAGAGGGTCACGATGTAGGCGGAAGCCAGACCTTCCTTCTGTTGCGCTTCCCGAATCAGCGGTGGTAAGGGCAGTCCGTGAGCGGAAATGAAGGTGGCACGGGTCACGCACAATTGTTGAATCAACTCGGGAGAAACAGCCACGGGCGAGATGTTGTGCGCGAACTCGGACTTCTGCCCGACTGCCGCGAGTCGCCGCAACGTGGTGCCATCTTTTTCGAACAGGTAGAGCGAGCAAGTGTCGATTTCGAAGAGTTCGACGATCTGGCGCAGTGTCCGCTGCACCGAGTCGTTCAGATCGAGCGAGGAAGAAAGCGTTTCCGCGATCGAATTCAGCACGACGAGTTCGCGGTTGCGCCGGCGAATTTGCTGCTCGGCGCGGCGGCGGTCACTCACGTCCAGCAGAAACCCCTGGTAGGCGATGACCGCGCCGGTGGTGTCTCGGACCGCGGTAGACGACTCACTGACGGTACGGACTTCGCCGTCCTTACGACGGATCTCGAACTCGAAATCATTCACCGCGCCGTGTTCCGCAAGTATTTTGAGGAGCCTTTCACGGTCGGCCTGGTTGGCGTATAGAGTCCGGCCGATATCAATGTTGAGCAGTTCGTCGCGCTCTTCGTAGCCGGTTATACGCATCAGCGCATCGTTGAAATCGAGGAACCGCCCTTGGGGAGTGGCGATGAAGACACCTTCCTGAACACTGGCGACGAGGGTCCGGTATTTTTCCTCGGCTTTTTTGCGTTCGGTGATGTCCTTCAATACGTGGACGGTCCCCAATTTTCGTCCGGCAGGATCGGTGAATTGGGAGTTGGAGGCTAAGAAGTAGCCCGGCAACCAGGGATCGGGAAAATCAGCTTCTCCGGACACTCCTTCGCAATAGGGGCAAATCTTGAAGTGGGCTTCTCGCGGATTGAAGATGTCACTGACGACACGCCCGACGATCGCTGGCGCTTTCTTGCCGAGCATGTCCGCAAGACGAGTGTTGGTCCTCAGCAGCCTGCCTTGGTCGTCGTGCACAAGAATCGGGTCGCCGATTGAGTCAAATGTGTATACCCATTGCTGCTGCACCGATTTGATTTGTTCGAACAGATTCACGTTTTCGACGGTAGTGCCCAGGAAGTTCGCGACGTTCACCAGATAGGTGATTTCATCCGTCTGGAACTGCTTTCCCGGAAGCGTTCCGATATTCAACAGCCCGACCGGACCTTCTTTTCCGCACAATGGCACGGTGATCAGTTGCGTGATGCCTGCTTCGGCCATGTTGTGCCGCAATTTGAGATCTTTCTCGCCCTCGAAGCGCGATATGCGGTACTCCTCTTTCAGAACTTCCTGCACCCAGCTGGCGCTCAAGGGCAGGCGCTGGTTGGCTCTCAGGTAGTTCTCTGAGAACCCAACAGAAGCACAAACAACAAACTCGGCAGTGTCGCCTTTGCCCTCCAGAACGCGTACGATCCCGTGCGAAGCGCCCAAGCTGCCGGCAATTTGCGTCAAGACTTTTTGTAGCAGCTCTTTCAGGCCAACGGACTGGCTGCTCGATGCCGTCAACATCGTAAACTGCTGCATTTTTTCACTAATCTCTTCGGTCCGGGCCCGCGCCGATTCAAGCAGCATGACGATCATGCCGATGCCCAAGCTGGCATTCAGAAAATGATCGAAGGCAAAGCGCAACAGATGCACGTCCTGATGCATCCACTGTGGTCGATCCAGACTGTTCAGTCCCAGCAGAGTGAAGGCGCCGGCCAAGAGTTTGGCCCCATGCCCGCGCTTGGCGTTCGAAGCGCGCCAGAGAAACCAGCCGGCGCAAAGGCAGGTCGCGCTTTCGAGCAGAGAGGTCTCCCAGCGCGTTTCCCACCAGCCTGTGGGCCCGCTCTCGTAGTAGCATGTGACGAGCGCCATCACACCGGCCAACCAGAGCATCGGCACGTAGAGCCGGTTCTGCGCTACGGTAAGCTGCACCACGGAGGCAAAAAACAGCGCCAGCGCGGCCACATCCGTTCCGGACGCCAGCAAGTGCAAACGGGCGAATTGCCCATAGAACATCGTCAGTTCAGTGAAAGAGGAGAATGTGAGGCAGACCCATCCCAGGAGCCACAACCGGTAAAACGCGCTCGAGTTATCCCGCTTCAGGTGCACAAACAACACCAGCAGGGTGAGGCAAACCGTTGCCTCAAAGAAAGCAATGCCCTGGAGGCCTTGATTTGGCACCACGGGTCGATCCTCCCAAAGTGCGGAGATAGCCAGAATCAATCGGAACAAAAGCAGGGACTGTACCAGCCCGGGTAGGACCAGTACTACCTTCTTTCGACGCTAACACGCTATTTTCTGACTGGGCAAGGCTCCAACAATCCGGTTGTGCCCTCCCCTATAATGCTGGTTGGGAGAACCATGAACGTGCAACCCGAGCAGATTCTGGTGGTGGACGACGAAGAGGCGATCCGAGAAGTAGTCTCGACCATGCTCGAATCGCGTGGATATCACTGTACGGCCGTCTGTAATGGCCGGGCGGCGCAAGAGTCCGTCCGTAAGCAACTGCCAGATTTAGTCCTCAGCGACATGATCATGCCGGAAATGGACGGCATCAAGTTGCTCGAATGGCTGCGCAATTTTGACCCGGAAGTCCCGGTCATCATGGTTACCGCTATTCACGACATATCGACCGCACTGGAGGCCATCCGCCGCGGCGCGTACGACTACATTTTGAAGCCATTTGAAAAAGACCAGCTTTATCACGGTGTGGGACGGGCTTTGCAGCACCGCCGCCTGGTCATCGAAAACCGCAACTACCAACGCAATCTCGAGCAGGAAGTGGCCGCCGCTACCGCTGAACTGACCGCCAAACACCTCGAACTGGAACAATCCTACGACGATACTCTCGAGGCTCTTGGCAGCGCCCTGGACTTGAAGGACGCCGAAACGGAAGGCCATTGCCAACGCGTCACCGCATTCACCATTTCGATTGCCAAAACCATGCCGGTCCCCAACGTATACCTGCCGATCCTCGCGCGCGCCGCGTTCCTTCACGATATTGGCAAGATGGCGATCCCCGATTCCATCCTGCGCAAGCCCGGTCCGCTGGATGACGACGAAAAGCAGATTATGCGCACGCACTGCGAAATCGGCTATAACGTCCTAACACGCATTCCTTTCTTGCGCGATGCCGCGGAAATCGTACTCGCGCACCAGGAATTCTTCGATGGAAGCGGCTATCCCCGCGGTTTGCGCGGCGAACAGATCCCCTTAGGAGCCAGGATCTTCTCGATTGCTGACGCGCTGGACGCGATGATCAGCGACCGACCCTATCGCAAAGCGCTGCCCATGAATCACGCTCGCGAAGAAATTCGCCGCTGCGCCGGAACACAATTCGACCCTAAGATCGTTGACGTCTTCCAGTCTATACGCGAGCAACATTGGATCGAATTGCGTGAAAATCTCGGATCACCCTTCCGTTTGGCGCAACTGAAAAACCTGAAGTCGTAATTCGGCACGCTTGGAGGTGGTCAAAAGTCACAGCCAGGTGGACCTGGAAATGGTTAGCCTGTTTTCTGCGCAAGAGTCGCCGTGTTATCTTAGCTTGGAGAGAGTTCATGCCACTGGTTGCTATCAAGACCGCGTCGGAAACCGGTTATTGCGATTGCGTCTGCGGTTGTTATGAATTGGCGAGTCAACGCGACGAAGACACGGGTAAGGGCTATTGTCCCTCGTGCGCCAAGGACCATCTCGACTGGAACGTCGGTATTGGAATTCAGAATCCGGCGCCGTGCAAAGTGGAAGCCGCGGATAGCGGCCGGAACAAAGTAAAACCTCTCCCTCCAGGATCCGATCCCCCCGCTCGGCTTCGCTAAACGCTGCGTTTACCGCACAGGTCTGCGAAAAGTACTCGTATCTTTAGCCACAGATGCTACACTTGTGCCCCATTAGTGACCTGGCTACCAGGCCTTCCATGAAGTAAGCGCCCCGGGGGTCCTCGCCAGCACCTGCTGCGAGGGTCCGGCATCTTCAAAACTTTGGGGGAATCAATGCGTCGTGCCCAGTCCTATTTCTATGCGCTTTTCTGTCTTACGTTACTGCTGCTTCTGATTCCGGCTAAAAGTTTTGCGCAAACCGCCAGTGTTGGCGGCGTCATTCGCGATCCCAGCGAAGCGTTCGTCAGCAACGCTACGGTCACCTTGCAGAACACCCAGACTGGAGTTTCCAGACAGGCGAGCAGTAACGACGAGGGCCTGTTCTGGTTTACCACGGTGGCCCCGGGACCTTACTCGATTACCGTAGAGCGAGATGGCTTTAAGTCGCTGCACATCCCCGACCTCACCCTGACGGTGAACCAGTCTTTCACCTTCGAAGCGCATCTGGAACTCGGCGCCATCGCCACCAGGATGGAAGTGAATGCGTCGGAGCTACCGCTGATCGATTTGGACAACGCGATGATCAGCAATCTCGTCGATTCGAAACGCATGCTCGAACTTCCGCTCGTCACGCGCGATCCTTATCAGCTCATCCTATTGAGTCCCGGCGTAATCCAAAGCAACAGTCAAGGTTTGAGTGGTTTTTCAACGAACGGCACTAGCGAACGCTCCAACAATTTCATTCTCGATGGAGTCGATAACAACGATACGGATGTCCCTGGCGCTCCGAAGGGCCTGAACGCGCTGAATCCGGATTCCGCGCAGGAATTCCGCGTGTTAACGAATAACTTTGCGCCCGAGTATGGACGCAACGACGGCGCGGTCGTTCAGGTAGTCACGCGAAGTGGCACCAACGAGTTGCATGGCGACGCTTACTGGTTTGGCCGCTACAGCGCACTCGGTGCCCGCGATTTCTTCAACCACCAGGCGGATACTCCGAAGAACCCGTACACCCGCAACGATTTTGGCGCTTCGGCTGGCGGACCGATCGTCAAGGACAAGTTGTTCTGGTTCGCCAACTACGAAGGGCAACGGTTCATTACTACATTAACGAATACGAGCGTTGTGCCCACGGCCGATTTCAAGACGGGCAAATTCGCGGTTACAACAACTGATCCCAGCAATCCGAACGGGCCGCCGATCACCGTGCCGATTGACGTGAGCACACCTACCAGCCCGGATAATGCTATGCAGTTGCCGCTCGATCCGACCATGCAGGCGATCCTCGCAAAGTATCCTAATCCGAACGGGCCCGACGTGGTTTCCGGCTTGTCTGGTTTGCTCTTTTATCCTAGCGCGTCGCGATTGCAGAGCGATACCGGCACGATCAAGGTGGACTACAACTTGTCCAAGAAACATACGCTCACCGGCCGCTATGCCATCCAGCAGTTCTCCGACCCTAATTTCAACCACAGCGACTTTCTGCCCAACAACCTTGGTGGCACGAGTCAATACACTCGCAATCAGAACGCTGTGATCGGCCTTACATCCACGCTCACGCAAAGATTGGTGAATGAGTTCCGTTTTGGCGCGAATCGCTCACACCAGGAGTACGGCTGCAACGGTTCGAAGACCTTCGACAGTTTCGGTCAAATCGACAGCCACGGTTTTGGCGCGGATTACTTCATCCCCTTCGGCCAGCAAAACGGGTATTTAGGGTTCGGCTGCTTCTTTCTTTCCGACGCCAATCAGCAAGCACGCTTCACCGGAACCTATCAAACGCTTGACGTCATGACGTACGTGCGGGGACGGCATCTGTTCAAGTGGGGTGGTGAATTCCGCGACGTATATTCCAATTCTTATGACGACTTCGGCGTGCGCGCGAGCCTCAATTTAGCCGCGTTTACGGCGTCGGGAGTGACCGCCCTCCCGAGCTCTAACCCGCTCGTCAACGACCCCAGTACAGAGGACGCTGTGCTCAGCTTGCTCGGCTATGTGGCTACCCAGTCGCAAACACAGTACTTCGACAAGAACCAGACTCGTCAGACCACGGATCTACGTGGCTTCCGGCAACGCGAATGGGGGGGGTTTGTTCAGGATACCTGGAAGCCGCTCACGAATCTGACATTAACCTACGGACTGCGGTGGGAGTATTACGGCGTACCGTTCGAAGCACACAATAATTTGTCAAACCTGTTCGCCGATCCGGGTTCAGTCGCTCCAGCCAACGGCTTTGAATTCACCATCGTGGGGCCCGGCACGGGACACACTCTCTACAACAATCAGTTTAACAATTTCGAGCCGCGCCTCGGTGTCGCCTGGGATCCATTCAAGAATGGCCGAACCTCGATTCGCACCGGCTACGGCATCTTCCACGATCGGGCTTACGGCAATTTCTTCGGGAACACTCGTGGCAATCCCCCGTTTTCGCTGACAGCCTTCAATCAGCTGCAAGGCCCGCTGTCGCAGGTCACGCCTCCTACGGAGGTCACTCCGGTCGATCCACTGCTGGTGCCCGACGGCTCCTTTTACTATGTGACTCTGATTGATCCAAAGCTGAAGACCCCCTACAGCCAGAATTGGAATGTCGGCGTGCAACGCGCAATCACTCCAACAATCGTTCTCGAAGTGAATTACGTAGGAGTGAAAGGGACGCACATCTTCCGCGCCGTGGACGGAAATCCTCCACAACCGAATCTGGTCTCGCAGCTCGTACAATATTGCAGTGACCCCGCAAACACTTATGGGTGCGATACATCAACGCTGCAATTTGGAACATTGTGGTTCGGCGGCGGGTCTTCCATTCCCAATAACGCCACAAACAACAATGCGTTCTATTCGGGAGGTGGCCCCGGCGCGTTCCTCTACAAATCCATAGGCAACTCGATCTACAACGGTTTGCAGGTCAACCTGCAGAAGCAATTCACCCACGGTTTCCAATTCCAACTTGCCTACACGTTCTCCCATGCGATCTCTAACGTGAACGACCCGCTGGTGCCTGCGCAGGGCAACGGCAACTTGCCCCGCGATTCATTCAACCTGCAGGCTGAACGCGGCAACTCAGATTTCGACATCCGTCACCGCGCTTCCGTCAACTTTATCTATGAGCCAAACATCGGCCGTGGCCGCGGCCATCTCAGCGAGGGCTTCGCCGGCCGCGTCCTGGAGGGCTGGTCTCTTTCGAGCATTATCAGCGCGCAGACCGGTCATCCCTATGACATCTTCGGTTTGACCGACGCCAACCACACGGGCCAGTACGCGCGCGTGACCATCATCGGCCCGCTGACCCAGCCCCCGCATACCGACAAAACCTTTACCGGGCCGAACCCTGCCGGACTGGAGACCACTCCATTCGACGTTCAGCCAAATGCCGGCAAGAATCGATTCTACGGCCCCGGCTACTGGAACACCGACATCGCCATGTTGAAGAACACCGGGCTGACAGAAAAGCTCAAGCTGCAATTCCGCTTCGAGGTCTACAACCTGTTCAACCACACGCAGTTTGGCCAGCCGTACAACTTCTTCGGTATTGGCGGTTTCGGCCAGTCGAGTTCAACGCTGACGCGCAGCGACGGCACTACCAGCGCGCGCCAAATCCAATTTGCGTTGAAGCTGATTTTCTAGATGAAAGGCGACCGCGGGCTACCGGCCGAGATACAACAGCGCCAGCAGGAACAGCCATAGCGCATCCATGAAGTGCCAGTAGTACGAAGTGACTTCCGCGGCGACGCTCTGCGTCACTTGTGCCTGGCTGAAATTCCGCCTTGCCACGTACAGTAGCGCCCCGACTCCTCCAAGGAGATGCAGGGCGTGAGCACCGGTGAAAATGTAGAAGAAGCTACTAGCGGGATTACTGGCCAGATAGATTCCCTGCGCGACAAGGATGCGCCACGCAACCACCTGCCCGCAGAGGAACACGACACCGAGGGCCGTGGTCACCAGCCAGAACTTCCGGAATCCTGCAGAGTCCGAGTGCGCCAACCGCTTCCGCGCCATTTCCAGCGTCGCACTGCTTGCGATTAAAACTGCGGTATTCAACCAGAGCAGCGCGGGAATGCGAACTGGTATCCAGTCTGCTCCGCCCTTGCGCACCAGAAATGCACTGGCGAGGGCCATAAAAAACATCAGTACGGCGACAATACCGACGGCGACGCCGGTGTAATAGCGTTTAGGAGAAGGCTTCCGGCGGCCTCGGTTCTTTTCGTCGTCGCCACCGCCGTTGCCTCCCACAGGCGGCGAGCCTCCTCCGCCACCGTCCTTGCGTTCAACAACCGGTGCTTCGAGTTCCTGCGTTGTCGTGGGTCCCGGCATTGGCTTCGTTAATCCTCGACTAGGTTTCCTTTTGGACTAGCAGCTTGGGCGCAAGGTTCTGCGGCGCAAAATCATCCGGCACATTGCCGGAGAATTCGTAGGCTCCCCGGTACACCTCGGGGGGCGCACCTTGAAAATTTGATCGAGGCGCCGGCGAGGCCACGCTCCACTCCAGGGTCGTGGCATGCCAGGGATTGTTGGACTCGAGCATGCGCGGCCGAAGCAAACTGCTGAAGAAATTCAGCACAAATACAACCTGCGCGGTCACCGTACAAATCGTTGCCAGCGTCACGACGGTTCGAATGGATGCGCCGGCCGACGCGACAACGGTTCTCTGAGCATCAGACAGCAGATTAGACTGTGTCAGTAATCCCAGCCAGTGCATCGGCATGAACACCAGATACACTCCAGCAAAGGTCATCCAGAAGTGTATTTTCCCGAGAGTCTCGTTCATCCGGCAGCCAAACATCTTGGGGAACCAGAAAAACAATGCAGCCAGGATCGCGAATGTCGCGGCAACACCCATCACCAGATGGAAATGTCCAATAACGAAATCCTCGCTCACCGCCGCCCGCGATAAATCATGCCGCGCAAGAAAGATTCCCGAGAGCCCGCCCGAGATGAAAAGCGAAATGAATCCAACCGCAAAGAGTAACGATGTATTGAATTGAATCCGTCCGCGCCACAACGTCGCCAACCAGCTTGCCAGCAAAAATCCAGCCGGAACTCCAAGGGACGAAGCCAGCACCGAAAATACCAACGGAGCATATGGATTCATGCCGGTCGCGAACATGTGGTAACCCCACACGCAGAACCCGACCAAGCCCACGCCGCAGATCGCGAGCACCACCAACCGTTCTTTCCAGACCGGCTTCCGAGCAAATGTGGCGATCAAATGGGTGATGATTCCGAAGCAGGGCAGCATGGCCACATACACTTCCGCTTGAGCGAAATACCAGAACAGCCGCTGCCAGAGAACGGGCAAGCTGCCTGCACGCACCAGGTTCTGTGGTTGCGCAGCCAGAAATGTCGCCGAACTGAAGAAATGCGAGCCGAATAACCGGTCCGACAGCACGGAAGCGCAGCCAGCCAGCAACACGCTGAAAATCAGCAGGCTCAGGATCGCATTGACAAACCACGCCCACACGGTCACAGGCATTCGTGGCAACGTCATGCCCTTGGTGCGCAATTCGATCACCGTCACGCAGAAATTCAACGCGCAAAGCAGCGCCGCAACCGAAAAAAGCGCGGCGCTAAGCAGCCAAAGGTCAATTCCCTGGCTCAGTGACAGGAAGAACGAAGATGTAATCCCAGCCAGCGAAGCCACCGTGAGCCACAGCGACAATAGATTCAGTGTTGGGAACGCCATTTCTTCGGCGCCAATTTGCAGCGGCAACAAAAAGCTTCCGAAACCCATCTGCGGCGCGGCCGTTAAAACGAAAAACACCATCAAAGAACCGTGCAACAACCGTATCGCCGCGTAGCGTTCCGGCGAACTGTCGGCTACAGCGATGGTGCCCGGCCACGAAGCATGTACGCGCAGCAACGTGGACAGCACCATGCCAACGAGCACGCTGGCTAGCGACAGCCACAGATACTGCAAACCAACAGTCTTATGTTCGGTGGAGAAGACGCGGGAGTACCAGCCCGGACGCGGGGACGGCATGTTCGCACCTTCGTGGTAACTGACCATTTTGGAAGTACTTGCGCCTCTCCCCGCCGATCGCCGAACCAGAACGGTATCTTACGCCCGCATGTGCAAAACGCAAAACGCACACGCCTTGACACCTCGTGTCGGACCACATACGGTGATTCGCGAGAGACCAGATTCCGTGACCACCGACAAATGGGCTAACCCGCAGAAGATGTGGGACGAACGCTTCGCGAAAGCCGAGCCAGTCTACGGCGAGACGCCGAACCGGTTTTTGGAAGCGCAAGCAAAGGGTTGGACACCGGGCGCACGGGTCCTCGTCCCCGGCGACGGCTACGGACGAAATGGCATTTGGCTGGCGCGCCAAGGTTTTTGCGTTCATACGGTCGATCTCTCACCCGTTGGGGTCGAACGATCGCGCAAGGACGCTTCCGCAGCACGGGTTGATATGACGATCGAATGCGCTGATCTTGCCAAATGGGACTGGCCAAGCGGTGAATTCGACGTGGTGGCCTCTATCTTTGTGCATTTGCTCTCCGACGTGCGGCCGAGAATTCACGCATCGATGCTGCAAGCTCTAAAGCCCGGCGGAGTCGTGATACTCGAGGCCTTCTCTCCGGCGCAACTGCGCTACTCCTCCGGCGGACCCAAACGGGTCGATCTGCTTTACACCCCCGAAATCCTGGTGTGCGATTTTGTGGGAGCCGAAATCCTGGAACTTGCTGAAGAAGTTGTCGACTTGAAGGAAGGCGCTATGCACAGTGGACCGGGCGCCGTCGTTCGGGGAATCTTTCGCAGAAGCTAGCAGAATGCTGGCTTGCTTACTGGAATTGCTTTTGAAAAGCGGCGAACTGCTCGCGCAGCGTTTCCAGTTCTCGCCGGATTTCCGAAACTTCCGCCTCTAGTTGTGTAATCCGGTCGGTCTGGCCGCTGACGGCCAGTTCACCCGCAGAGACCTGTTCCGCATCAGCAATCGCGGCGGGCGCAACATCTCCCGACAACAGATGCATGAAGCGTGATTCCTTCGTTCCGGGCTGGCGCGGCAGGACGTTGACGAGAGGCGGTTCGCGCCGCATGAGCAGATTGAGCGCGGAGTGTACCGCGTCGAGATCCTCGAACGCGTACATGCGCTCGCTGCGAGTTCGCAATTCACCTGGAGTTTGCGGACCACGGAGCATCAATACGCATAAAACCGCGATTTCGTGGCGATGAAAATTGTAGAGTTCGTTAAGGCGATGCTCGTACTTGGCCACGCGGGAATCGCCGCTGGCGGAGCGCACCATGTATTGATCGGTGAGTGAGCGCAACGCCTTGCGCACGCTTTCTTCGTCGAGGTTGATTATGGGTTCGCGATTGGACTTCTGGTTGCAGGCGTTGACGAGGGCGTTCAGTGAAAGCGGGTAATACTCCGGCGTGGTGATTTCCTTCTCCACAAGCGCGCCAAGCACGCGCACTTCGGTTTCCGTCAGTTGTGTAGACATGCAGAAAGCATAACAGAGACAAAGCGCGCAAATCTGACGGCCTCAAGCTACGAGGCGCATGGATCTCACAATAGCGACGAGTGGCTGAAAAAATCAACGGCCCCTGGCCCTCGCAACCTGATATAGAATTGCTAGTTCCTCAGCTCGTCAGATCAACATCAAGGGGAGACGTATGAAATCCCGTCCTATTTTGCTGGTTGGTTTACTGCTCACCGCCGCTTGGTCGTATGCGGCGACAGCCACGTCCGGCACCGTCGTGTCGATGACTTCGGTGGAATGCGGCACAAAAAAGAAGAGCAAGAAGGAATCCACGGCGTTGCTCTGCCAGCAGTACGTGGTTCACACGGCAACGTCAGAGTACAAAATTCAGCAGCAGAAGCCCGGGGACCAGCACGTGATCCCGGCTAACACGCCAATCCAGTTCACCATTGACAAGAACAAGATGAAATTCAAGTACGACGGGAACAAGTTCGAGTTCATCATTGTCAGCACGGCCGCGCTGAACGCGATGCGGAACTAATCGGTCGGTTGTTCGATTGGATTAGGAATGGTGCGGTCGAGTGGATTCGAACCACCACGGTATTGCTACCGCCAGCCCCTCAAGCTGGTGCGTCTGCCAGTTCCGCCACGACCGCACAGAGGAAAGAGAAATCTATTCTAGCCGCGCCGTGTGAATCGGGCAAGGCGCTTTGGGTGCGGCGATTCATCGCCGCTTTTCCGACAAAACTTTAGGGCTTAGCCGGAGTGCTCGGCGCGGGTTGTTGCGGCGTCGAAGACTGAGGCGCAGGCTGTTGCGTAGCAGGCGTTGGCGCAGGAGCCGTTGCAGGGGCCGGGGCTGTTTGTGCCGGCTTGGAGAACTTCTGCAATATCGATCCCCCCTGCTCAACACTGCGATCCACACGAACGACGAGAGCCAGCGCGCAGATCATAAACATGATGGCGCACCAGGTGGTCGCCTGAGAAAGCACGGTCGCCGCTCCGCGAGGGCCAAACGCCGTCTGGCTGCCTGCTCCGCCGAACGCGCCCGCGAGGTCCGCCGCCTTACCGCTCTGGAGCAGCACCACCACGATGAGCACGAGGCAGTTCAGAACAAAGAACGTGGTCAGCAGCGCGGGGAGCCAACGGAATCCAATGACGATAATCCCCAAGCCGACCAGGATCGATAAAGCCCATTTCAACTTCGACGGCATTGCCAACACCTCAATTCGAATTTAGCGCGGCCAGTCTTTCACGAGACTCGCGAAGGACTTGGGGTCCAGGCTGGCCCCACCGACGAGCGCGCCGTCCAACTCTTCCTGCGCCATCAACCCCTGAATATTGTCGGGTTTGACGCTTCCGCCGTAGAGAATCCTCAGGGCCGAAGCAAGGCTGGCCGAGAACTTGGTCGACACACACTGCCGCACGAACTTATGCACCGCTGCCGCTATTTCCGGAGTAGCTGTGCGGCCCGTGCCGATGGCCCAGACCGGTTCGTAGGCTATCAGAATACGGGAGAATTGCTCGGGGGTCAACGAGCCGACACTGCCGAGAAGCTGGCTTTCGCAGATGTGCTCGGTGCGGCCCGCTTCACGGTCCACGAGCATTTCCCCGATGCAGACGATGGGGATAAGTCCAGCCGCGAGAACAGCTTGCGTCTTCTTGAAGACGGTTTCATTGGTCTCGCCAAAAAACTTGCGGCGTTCGGAATGCCCGATGATGGTGTACTTGCAGCCCACCTCGACGAGCATGCCGGTGGAGATTTCGCCGGTGTAGGCGCCTTCCTTCTCCCAAAACACATCTTGTGCGGAGATGGCGATGTTTGTACCGGCGGTTTCCTGCACCGCGGCTGGAATGTCGATGAACGGCGGCGCGACAACGATGTCGCAATCAGTGGTGTCCGCTACCATCGGCTTAAGCGCCGTGACGAAGGCGCGCGTCTCCGCCTGATTCTTGTACATCTTCCAATTGCCTGCGATTACCCGACGACGTTTGTGTGCAGTCATTTGTTGGTCAGAGCCTCCACGCCGGGGAGTTTGCGCCCGCCAAGATATTCGAGCGAGGCGCCGCCCCCGGTTGAAATGTGAGAAATCTGTTTCGCCAGGCCCGCCTGATGCACGGCCGCAACGGAATCGCCGCCACCAATGATTGACGTAGCCCCTGTAGTAGTGGCTGCCGCGACTGCTTTGGCGATCTCCAACGTCCCCTTAGCGAAGGCGGGCATCTCAAAGACGCCCATGGGGCCGTTCCAGACGATGGTTTTTGCCTTGGCGATTTCCGCCTTGTAGGCTTCGACCGTTTTGGGACCTATGTCCAGACCCATCTGATCGGCAGGGATTGCGGTCACGTCAACGACTTTCGAGGGCACATCGGCCTTGAATTCTGGGGCTATGACATTGTCAGCAGGCAAGAGCAACCTGAAATTCTTGGCTTTGGCGTCGGACAGGATTTTCTTGGCGAGATCCAGTTTGTCTTCTTCCACGAGTGATTTGCCGATGGTCAGGCCTTGGGCTTTGAGGAAAGTGTAGGCCATCCCGCCGCCGATCAGCATGGCATCGGCGATCTTCATGAGGTTCTCGACGACTTCAATCTTGTCGCTGACCTTGGCGCCGCCGAGAATTGCGACGAAAGGACGGCTCGGGTTACTGATGGCTTTGCCGATGTAGGCGATTTCTTTTTCCATGAGCAGACCGGCGGCGGCTTGTTTCACAAATTTCGTGATACCCACGACCGAGGCGTGTGCCCGGTGCGCGGAGCCAAACGCGTCGCAAACAAACACGCTGTCGCACAAGGCCGCCAACTGCCTGGAAAACGCCTCGTCATTCTTCTCTTCTTCGGGATGGAAGCGCACGTTCTCAAGCACCAGGACGTCCCCATCCTTCAGCGCGTGACTCTTTTGTTCCGCTTCTTGGCCCACACAATCGGATGCAAAAGCGACGGGCCTTCCCAGCAATTCCTGGAGTTTCGCCGCTGCCGGCTTCACTGAATACTTTGGATCCGGGCCGCCCTTTGGCCGGCCCATGTGGGAAGCCAGAACGAGTCGCCCCCCTTTTTCGATAGCCAGCTTAAGCGTCGGCAGTGTTTCGCGGATGCGCGTGTCATCGGTGACTACACCATCCTTGAGCGGGACATTGAAATCGACACGAATGAAGACGCGCTTCCCGCGCAAGTCGAGATCTCGAATCGTGAGCTTGTTCATGGTGGATCTGCTTTCTGTGAGCGAATTCCGGATGAAAAGCGATATCAGTTATCTGCGGTCAATCAGGGACGTTTGGAGTGCGGCGATTTGTCGCCGCTTTTGGATCGATTAAAAATCACCGGAACGGTGAAGTTGGCGACACGCCTTGTCGCCGGAAAAGCGGGAGCAGAGCTCCCGCACTCCAAACTCGCCACGGCTGCCCTAGAATTTCGACGCGAGCAGCTTGATCAGATCGCGCACACGGCAGGAGTAGCCCCACTCATTGTCGTACCAGGCCAGCACCTTGACGCACTTGTCGCCAACGACCTTGGTGTAACCGGCGTCGACGATAGAGGAATGGTCGTTGCCGCGGAAGTCGATGGAGACAAGTTCCTCTTCCGTATAGCCAAGAATGCCCTTCATCGGACCGTTCGCGGCAGCCTTGAGAGCCGCATTTACGCTGTCCTTGGTGGCGGGCTTCTCGACGAAAACGGTCAAATCCACAACGCTGACGTTGGGAGTCGGCACGCGCATGGCGTAGCCGTCGAGCTTGCCCTTCAGCTCAGGAATCACCAGGTGCAATGCTTTCGCCGCGCCGGTGGAACTGGGAATCATGCTGAGAGCCGCTGCGCGCGCACGGCGCAAATCCTTGTGGGGCAGGTCGAGGAGCTTCTGGTCATTGGTGTAGGAGTGGATGGTGGTCATGGTGCCGCCGACGATGCCGAACGTGTCCTGGAGGACCTTGGCAACGGGTGCGAGGCAATTGGTCGTGCAGGAGGCGTTCGAAACCACATGATGCTTCGCTGGATCGTACAGTTTGTCGTTCACGCCGAGCACAAACGTGGCATCAGGATCTTCCGCCGGCGCCGAGATAATGACCTTCTTCACGGGCGCGCGCAGGTGCTTCTTGGCTTCCGGCCCCTTGGTGAACAAGCCGGTGGACTCGACGACGATATCGGCGCCGACGCTGGCCCAATCGATCTCCGCCGGATCCTTGGTCTTGAATACCTTGATGACTTTGCCGTCCACGCTAATGCTGTTGTCGGTGTGCGTAATCGTATTGGGGAGGTTCCCGAGGACCGAGTCGTACTTCAGAAGGTGCGCGAGCGTCTTAGCATCCGTGATATCGTTCACGGCCACGAACTGCAGGTCCTTATCGTTGAGGGCGGTGCGCACAATATTGCGACCGATTCGGCCGAAGCCGTTGATTCCAACCTTGATTGGCATTTACTTCCTCCGGTGCGGGGTGTAATGCGGCGTCAGATAGTGCGGAAAAGCGCCGCAGGTAGAACTAAAAATGCTAACAGCAGTATAAGGAAAACTCAATGAACGGCGACGTGTCCCGCGTCACGGGTCCTTGGTACATCGAAATTTTCGATACTAGACCCGCCCGTCTTTTCGTCTCTTTTCGGTACACTTTCCCTCATACGCATCGGTGAACTCTCCAAACGCTCTGGCGTAAGCATTCAGACGCTTCGCTTTTACGAACGGGAAAGCTTCTTCCGAAGCCCTGCCGGACCCCATCATCCGGTATCGAGCCTATGACGACGCCTCCCTGGTGCGAAGGCCTCGACGGCCCAGTGCCCAGCTAAAATACCCCGACAACTAGCTCTGTCGGTCTGATCGTCGAATCTCGTACTACTCGTGGCGTAACGCGACGACCGGCTCAACCCGGGAAGCGCGCAACGACGGCAGGTAGCCCGCCAGTAAAGCCACCGCCGTCAGGACCAAGACCGTGGTCAAGAAGGCAATGGGATCGCCAGGCTGCGTCCGGTAGAGCAACGACGAAATCCACCGTGCCATCAGCAAGGAAGTGATCGCCCCGAGTCCCACGCCGACCAGGGCCAGGCGCATCGTCTTGGTGATAACACCCCATTGCACCTGGCTGGCGGATGCCCCGAGCGCCATGCGGATTCCAATTTCGTGGGTACGCCGCGTGACGGAATAGGAGATGACGCCAAAGATTCCCAGCGCCGCAAGTGCAAGGCCGAACGCCGCGAACACGCTGACGAATAGTACAAAGAACCGCCGCGGCGAGACCGAGTGGTCTACCAGGGCCTGCAGCGGACGAAAGGCATTGTTGGGCTGCGCGGGATTCAGGCGCCGGAGCACCGGCACGATGGAAGCCGTCAGCGTTTCCGGCGGGAGTTTGGAGCGCACGACCAGTTGTGCGCCCTCGGGTCCGTAAAACGATGGCAGATAGATCTCAGCGTCGGGAGACGATTCCAGACTGCTGATGCGCACGTCGGCGACGACGCCGATGACACGCCCGGGCTGTTTGCCAAAACCCCTCGCGTCATGGCCGATGGGGTCCTGCCCCGGCCAATGACGCCGCGCTCCTGTCTCATTAATAATCACAACCGGCTGTTTGTTGAGGATCTCTTGCCAGGAAATGTCCCGGCCTTTGATCAATCGAATTCCCATAGCGTCGAGATAGCTCGGCGTGACGATGCGGACGATGGCTCCCTGATATTCGTCTTTCGAATATTCACGCGACGAATTGACCAAACCCCATCCGCGCTCGCGGTCGAGGGGAAGCATGTCAGCCACGCCGGCCGCTTCTACGCCGGGCACGGCTTTCACTGCGTCTACAATCTGGTAGAGCGATGGGCCGATCTTCTCGCCCTTTTCGCCGGCCTCGTAGACAATGTCGACAACGCTGGCCTGGCTGGGCTGAAATCCGAGGTCAACGTCGAGCACGCGGAGAAAACTTCTTAGCAGCAAGCCGCAGCCCACCAGTAGCACGCACGCCAAAGCGATCTCGCTCACCACCAGAACGGACCGCACGCGATCGTTGACGCGGCCGGAACTGACACCCCTTCCGCCTTCTTTGAGGTTTTCTTGAATCTTCACGCTGGAAAGCACCAGGCCAGGAACGACGCCGAAAAGAGCCGCGACTGCGAGCGTAATCAACATAGTCCACGCGAGCGCGGCACTGTCGACGCTAATGGTATTGAGCATCGGCATGACGATGGAACTTTGGTGCGCCAGATAGGCGCTGATGCCGAAGGCGAGCGCGACGCCGAACATTGCTCCAATCCACGCCAGCACCAGTGATTCCGTTAGAAGCTGACCAACCAGCCGCAAGCGGCCCGCCCCCAACGCGCTTCGCATGGCGAACTCCTGGCTGCGGGAAGCAAGCCTCGCCAGCAGCAGGGTCGACAGATTCACACAGACGATCAGCAGTATCACGCCAACTGCTCCCCACAGCGCAAAAAGCGAGCGGCGCAGCTTCCCGGTTACGTAATCCTGCAAAGAAGAAAGGTCGGCGGTGTATTCCATGAACCAATCTGGTTCCGGATGCGCGGCGCGAAATTGCGGGGAGAGGATGTTCACTTCAGACTGCGCTTGCGCCAGCGAAACTCCCGGCTTCAGGCGTGCAAAAATCGCCACCGTGTTTCCCCAGTTGCGGATCTCATCCATATACGCGGGAATGAAGAAATCCACGCGCAGGCCCGGCGAAAACACCGACGCGAAATCGAATGACCGCGGCAGCACACCAATGATCGTGACCGCCTGATTGTCCAGGTTGACGGTCCGGCCGAGCACCGCCGGATCGCCGCCGAATTCGCTTTGCCAGAAAGGATAGGTGAGCATAGCAACCAGCGCCGCACCTTTGGCATGCTCTTCCGGGAGAAATGTCCGTCCCATCATCGGATTGACGCCGAGAATGTGAAAGAAGTTGTTGGCCACCATGACGGCTTGCACGTGTTTGGGATCGCCATGGGCCGTCATGTTGTATTCCGTGCTTCCCCAGAAAGCCTGGTAGCAGGTCACTTCCTGGAACGACTGGGAATGTTTGGCGTATTCCTCGTACGAACCGACGTTGTAGGTCGTGCCCGATAGTCCGCCCTCTCCATGATTGCCCGCGAACCAGACTAACTGCTCGGCGTGCGGAAAAGGCAGTGGCCGCAGCAGCAGCGTGTTCACCACACTGAAAACGGCAACGTTGGCGCCGATGCCCAGCGCCAGAATCAGAATTGCCACGATCGCGAAGCCGCGGTCGCGCCGCAACGTCCGAAAGGTGTACCGCAAATCCTGCTGCAGCACGTCGAGCCAGGGCAGACCCCGCGCTTCGCGGTGCCTATCCCTTGCCTGTTGAGTTCCCCCGAATCGCAGTTTCGCCTGTCTCCGGGCTTCTTGCTCCGTCATTCCCTGCCGCAAATTCTCTTCGACCGCCATTTCCAAATGGGCGGCCATCTCCGCTTCGAGATCGTTATCGAGTTCGTTTCGGCGGAAAAACGACCGCGCGCGCTGCAGCAATTCCTGAATTCTGTCGATCATTTGTCACCGCCTTCTTCGCCCATGGCCAACACGCGCCCCATCACGCCGGAAAGGCGCTGCCAATACGCGGCGTCTTCGGCCAACTGCTTGCGTCCGCGCTTGGTGATTGAATAAAACTTCGCTTTGCGATTGTTGTCGGAGGTTCCCCATTCCGCGGTAATCCAGCTGCGCTGCTGTAACCGCACCAGCGAGGCATAGATGGTGCCCTGATTCAGCAGCACCGCATCGCCGCTGACCTGCTCAATGCGCCGCGCGATCCCATACCCGTGCAGTGTGCCCAGCGCCGCAAGTGTCTGCAGCACGATGAGATCCAGCGTTCCCTGCAGAAGATCGAGCTTCGATTCGCCCAAAGAAGCCTCCTGTGGTAGGGCCGCGCCCAACTCATGTGCTCATGCCACAGGAGTATACGAACCTTGTTGGCGAAAAGTTCAGTCTCAGGTGCGAGATTTTTATTCGTAGCGCAGCACGACCATCGGGTCGACCTTCGCTGCTCGAAGGGCTGGCGCCCACGCCGCCAGCAACGCTACAACCAATAGAACTACGACCGCCATCCCCAGCAGCAGTGGATCATGCGGGCGCACTCCGAATAATAACGATTCCACTAGCTTCGCCCCGAACCACGCGCCTGCCAATCCGACGATTGTTCCAGCGAGCGTCCACTTCCAAATACTCAGCAGAACCATCCGTGAAATTCCCGCGGCCGTCGCCCCGAGCGCCATTCGCACTCCAATCTCCTTCGAGCGCTGTGAGGCATAGAAGCTAACCACGCCATAGATTCCGAGCGCGGCCAACACGACTCCAATTCCGGCGAATGTGCTCAGCAAGACGGCGTTGAATCTCGGCCGGGCGGCGAGCTTCTCGACTCTGGTATTCATCGTCGCAAATTCCAACGGGACCGTCGGATCGATCTCCGTCACCTGCGACCGAGTCCAAGAGACGATGCTGCTTTCGCTCAACGACGTCCGGAAGAGCGCGAATCCTCGGCCCACGTAAGATTCCGCATCATCTTTCCAGGGAATGTAGAATTCGGGGTCTCCCTCTGTTGTCAGCCCGTCGTTTTTCACGTTTCTTGCGACGCCGACGACGGTCCTCCAAGGCCCTTGCCTGTCAAATGCCGTGAATCTCATCATTTCTCCGCATGGATCTTCTCCCGGGAATAATCTTGCCGCCAGCGCTTCGCTCAAGATCACTGGCCGCTCCGCGAGAGAACGATCGCTCTCAGTGAATCCGCGCCCTCGAACAATCGGGATGCCAAGTACCTCGAAATAACTCGGCGTTACCATGCGCCAGCCCACCATTCCGCCTGTTCCCTGCGACGGCCGAGGCCGGCCCGGAACCTCGATCGATGCAAAGAAAGTCGCCTGCATCCCGCCCGACGGCGGCAGGGTGTCGCTCAATGCAAGTAGACCGCCGCCGGGCAGCCGACCCATCTTTGTTTCGAGTTCCTGGAAGAACGCGAGCCGCCTGGCGTTGTCTGGATAGCGGTGGTCGGCCAGCGAAATCTGTACAGCGACGACGTACTGCGCGTCGAGTCCAATCGGGATGTTCTGCAGGTTCCACAGACTCCGCAGAAGCAAGCCGGCCCCCGCTAAGAGAATTATCGAGAAGGCAATCTGCGCGCCCACGAGACCTTGCCGAAACCATCCGCGCCCGGCGGCACTCGATGCTCTTCCTGCCAGCCACTCGGCAGCAGGCCCGTTCAGCGCCGGAGCGATACCAAAGATCACTCCTGCCAGAAACGACACTGCCACGCAGAACAGCAATACACGAAGGTCCAGGGATGCCTGATCCAGCCGTACGATCCCATCCGGCGCGATGGCGAGGAAGACTTTGAGCAACATATACGCGAACCCGCAACCCAGCAGGCCACCCACTATCGCTAACAACAGTGACTCTGTCAGCGCCTGGCGGACGAGCCTTGCTCGACTTGCACCGAGAGCGGCCCGCACCGCCAGTTCCCTCTGGCGTCCGGCGGCGCGTACCAGCAACAGATTCGTCACATTCACGCATGCGAGGAGCAACACGGTAACTACCGCGCCGAGCAGCGCCCAAGCACTTACGCGGGAGTCCGCCGTTTGCCGGTTCCGTAGCGAGCGCACTCGGAGGGACACCTCCGCGCGAAATTGCGGCGGAACAAATCGCAACGAATCCCGAAACCACGGCTGCAATTGCGCGGTCGCCTGTTCGATCGTCAGGCTCGGCTTCAGCCGCGCGAATGCTCTGAGCAACACGCGGGGATTGTTTCGGTCCAGCGCCGCTTCATCCAAAACCTGCGGAAGCAACATGTCCACCTTGGCAAGATTCGGCATTTCGAAGCCGGCAGGCAGGACACCAACGATCTCAAGTGGCTTGGCGTTTACCGATAGTTCCCTGCCAACCACTTTGAGATCGCCGCCAAATCGCGACCGCCATAAGCCAAAGGAGATCAGCGCGACTTGCGGAGCGCCCGGGCGGTCGTCCTCAGCAGTGAAATCCCGACCCATAATGGGATGAATCCCAAATGTCGCGAGGAACGTCGACTCTACTACCGCGCAACTCATCCGCACGGGATTCTGCTCAGTGATGTCGCAATCGGCTCCGCCGGGCGCAAGAGACGTCATCGATTCAAATGGATTAGGCTGGCGGCGCAACACCGCGTATTCCGGAGCCAACATAAACTCGATCCCTTCGAACGGCGCCCGCACTCCATATGAAACAAGCCGGTCATCTTGCGGATACGGCAAGCTGCGGAACAGCACGCGGTCCACCACACTAAACACCGCCGTGGTTGCTCCGATGCCGACCGCAAGCGTCAGCACCGCGACGATCGCGAATCCCGGTCGCATCGCCAGCGTTCGTGTCGCGTACCGCACGTCCTGCCATACGGTCTCCAGCAGCGGCAACCCTCGCCTGTCCCGGTGCGCTTCCTTTGCCTGTTCCACCCCTCCGAGTTTCATAAGCGCCTCTCGCCGGGCTTCATAGGGTGTCATCCCCGCACGCAGGTTGTCTTCGATGTGCAACTGCAAGTGGCTCTCGAGCTCCGCTGACAACTCGGCTTCGTGGCGCTTTTTGCGGAACATCGCACCCAGCCGAATCAGCCATACACGCAACCGCTTCATGAGGTCTGCTCGCGGGCGCCGAGGAATTTTGCCAGGATTTCCTGGGTTTGCCGCCAATCCCGTGTCTCGCGGTCCAGTTGCTTCTTCCCTGCACGCGTCAACTTATAGAACTTCGCCTTGCGGTTGTTGTCGGAAAATCCCCATTCTGACTCGATATAGCCTTCTTGCTCCAGCTTCAGCAGCGCGGGATACAAGGTGCCGTAATTCACGCTGAGAAGGTCGCCGCTGGTTTGCTCGATACGCCGCGCTATTCCATAGCCGTGCAACGGCCCCATTGATTCCAGCGTCTTCAGCACCATTAACGCTAGAGTTCCTTGCCAAACATCTGCTTTGTCGGCCACCACTCGCCCCCTATGGCAAAGCCATAGGGACTCTCCCATATCTCCTATGGCTTGGCAATAGGAATGTGGGGACGGACGGATGTCAGATCGAGGAGCCAGTCGCAGGTAGGTAGTCCACAGTTTGAAGCCGAAGGCCCCTAATTGTTTGAGACAACGAATGTTACCCGTAGTTATTGAACATGTTCATATTTTCGTTGACAATCGACGGCCGGGCAATCATAATTTGAACATGTTCAGCATGACCCGATCTCAATCACGCTCCCTCACAACTCGCGACTCCATCCTCTCGACGGCACTATCACTTTTCCGGCGAGACGGCCTGGACGCCGCTACGATGCGCGATATTGCCAAACAAGCCGACATTGCCTTGGGTGCCGCTTACTACTACTTCCCCAGCAAGGAAGCCATCCTCCAGGCTTACTACGACCAAGTTCAAGAGCAACACCACACCCGCGTGTTGGAAGCCCTTGCCAGCTCAGGCCTGACTTTCGAGGATGGCCTCAAGGCGGTCTTCCACGCTAAGCTCGACATTCTGCGCGACGACCGCAAAATTCTGGGCGCCCTGTTCCGGTATGCCGGCGAACCTGCGCACCCGCTTTCGGCCCTTGGTCCTTCAACACGCGAGAACCGTGAAAAAGCGATTGCCACATTCAGTTTGGCGATTGAGGGCGAAAAAATCCCAGAGGACATTCGGGGTGTGTTGCCAGTTCTACTCTGGGTAGCGCATCTGGGAATGCTCTTGTATTTCATTTACGACGAATCTCCAGAGCAGGTTCGAACACGAAGACTCGTCGATGGAGCAATCAGTCTGTTCAGTTCCCTTTTATTTCTCGTGAGCATGCCACTCATCAAGCCTTTTCGCGGCCGCCTGACTTCCTTGTTGAAAGAAGCTGGGCTCGTTCCAGCGCCGTCTGGCGGCGACCAGGAGTAATGCGATGACCAATCCAACGCCTGAACAACCAAAACGCAACGGCTATAATCCGATCACGCTCGACGACCTGCAACCCGAGCAACCCGATCCGTTCTTCCAGAATCTCGATACCGCTGGCACCCGCATCGTCGGAGCGGCGCTGTTTCTCTTTATCTATGCGATGTCCGGCAATGTTGTCGTCGCTGCTCCACTCGTAACACTTGTTCTTCTGGCCTGCCTTCTCTTTCGCATGACACCGCGCCAACGCACACTGACTGCGGTGCCGCTTACATTCTCCGCTGTGCGACTGGCGACACAATTCGCCGGCCCACTCGGCATCTGGCAGTACGCCTTACCGACGTTCCCGGCAGGGGGCAACACGCACTGGTACACAGGAGCAGTCTGGCTTCCCCTGTTTCTCTCGACCTATCTATTCTTCACGTCGTCGATTGACAGCACCACGGGCCGGCTCGTTTTCTGGTATTCCGTGGCGGTTCTGCTCTCGGGGTTGCTCCCTGGCGAGGGTTATGCGGTGATTTGCGCCATGCTCTACTACACACTCTTCTTCGTGCTTCTGGTGACCATCATCGCGGACCTGAATCCCAGCTCGAACGCGCAGCCTCTCAGGCCTCTGGCCGAGCCAAGTCGCACTTGAAGCTTTTGATTCTGCATTGTTGACTGTTAACGATTTACTGCGGGTACTGCTTGATGCCGGTGACGCGCTCGCCCGTGAAGTGCACGAACACGGTTTTTTCCGGCGGACGCCCGTAGATCCAATCTTCGGTGTCGTTGCCATTCATGTCTCGTTCGCGCACCTTGCGGTCCGGCTTGCCGATCGCGGCTACGACTTCTTCGCGGTCCATGCCCACCACAGCCTTGCGGTCGGTAATTGCTTTCTTCATGTCTGGCGGAAGTGTGTCGAACCATTGCACGGACGCCGAGCGTTCCTTCGCGAAGTCCAAAAACGGCGCGAGGAGCGTCTTCAATTCGTCAGGAGTGAGATCTGGGACGTTTTTCGCGAACTGCAGGTAAATGGTCCCGCCCCGTCCCTGCTGAAATCCAGGCGGGCCGCCCTGGTCGTCGTTCGGATTTGTCGAAGTCGTCGATGCCGTTGGCATGGGCGTGCCACCCATCCCGATTTGGATATGGTCCCGCCAATTCTTTTTGGGTCGTCCGCCGCCGTTCACGTCCACGATAATGGTGTGCTCGTGAAACTCCAACTTGGTGATCTGAGCCTTATCCCCGGAGTTTACCGCCGCTCCATGGACGACAACGGCATGGTTCAACGCTGCTTCGTCGAGCGGCTTGTCGGCATACATGGTTACGCCATCTTTGCCGCCCGGAATCGGCTTTTTGGCTTTTGCAAATTCTCCAGAGACATAGCGAATCAGCTCGAGCTTGGAGCTTTCCTGCAAGGTCGGACTTTTCTTGGCGGTGTTGGCTGGCGGAACGGCATTCGGCTGTTGGTCGGGCGGCGTCACCAGGGCGGGATAAAGAGGAATGCGGTCGTCGGTCGGAAAATTTTCACCCGACAACAACCCCGAGGTACGCGCGGGAGATAGCCGCGGCACGTCGGCGTAGGCCATAAGCAAGATCGCTAGCGGAATCGCAGCTTTAACGTGCATAACCTAGTTGGCCCGCTGCCCGGGTCCCTCTACATTTTATGATGCGAAAAGGCCGTTGAGTAGGGGTCTCTCGCAAGAACTACTGGGCGACCACCTGTACGCCCCGGCGGTCTACAAACATCGGGAGAAGCTGGCCTCCCTCGTCCACCACTGCCTTTTCCACTCGCCCCCGGGCCTCGGGCTCAATGAGGAGCACCACACACCCGCCTCCTCCCGCGCCGCACACTTTCCCTGCCAGGGCGCCCTTCCGCCGGGTCGAGTCGATGATGCGGTCGATCACCTTCGTTGAGATCGTCGGCAGATTCCGGCGGCGGAATTGCCATTCGGTGTGCATGAGCTTGCCCACTTCCTTCCACTCTCCCGCTTCCAGCGCCGCCCGCATCTTCTGGGCGATCTGCGAGATTTTCTCTAGATTGCCCTGTACAGCGCCCTTGTTGTCTATGTGAGCCTTGAAAACGCCCCAGTTATTGATCGCAGATTGTCTGGGCTTCCCGGTGTAACAAACCACCAGCCTGCGTTCCAGTTCATCCAGGTTCACATTAATCTCGATGCGCCGCTCGCCGCCGGGCATGAGTTCGATGGCCGCCGCTCCGCCGAAGGCGGGCGGGTAGTGATCCTGCATTCCAGTCGGGATATGAATCACGATGGCCTCGGCGTCTCGACTGATGTGCACCCAGTCGACCTTGCTGCGGCCAGCTCCAGTAAAGCGGTCCAGTGCAGCGCAAATCGCTACCGCCATGGCGCTGGAGCCGCCAATGCCGGCGCCGGCGGGCGCTTCCGAATTGGTGGTCAGTGAAAAACCGCCTCGCGGCTTGAAGAACTTCACGATTTCCGCCAGCAGGGGTAACCGATAATGCTTTGCCCTTCCAAGATGCTCGAGCGATGAGAACGATTCGGCCAAGTTTGTGTCGAGAGACACGAGTTTGATCCGGTCATCCGCGGCAGAATGTGTTTCAATCACGCAGGAGGCGTAGCGCGAAATCGCGGCATTGACGGTCACCGCGCCGGGGTGGAAAAGATACAACGGCCAAATGTCCAGCGTGCCACCGGCGAGGTCCACTCGTGTTGGGGCTTTCGATTCGATGCGCATAATTTTCCTGGAATGCGGGTTTGCGGAGCGAACTTAGGACAGTGTACTACTTCCCGTTTCCGGCGGCTCGTGAGCGATACATCGCCTGCATCGCAAGCTCGCGGCGCGCCTTGGCGGGATTCGGCTCAAAACAGCGGCGGCAGCGGGCCTCGTACGAGTCGCTGGCGCCCACGACAATCAATTCTTCACTCTCCACCAGCCGTTGTGTGTGCACAGCAGGATTTCCGCAGCGCACGCAGATGGCCAGGAGCTTGGTGATCTCTTCGGCCACGGCCAGCAATTTAGGCATGGGTTCAAACGGCCGGCCACGATAGTCCGTATCCAATCCCGCAACAATTACGCGCTTCCCGAGATTAGCCAACTTTGTGCAGACCTCTTCTACCTCTTCTCCGAGGAACTGGGCCTCGTCAATTCCCACCACCTCGGTCCGCGGCTGCAATTTGTCGAGAATCTCCGATGCCTTCGCCACGTTGTCTGAGGGTATGCCCAGCCCTGAATGCGAGACGATTTCATCCGCTTCGTATCGTGAATCAATCGCCGGCTTGAAGATCTGTACGCGCTGCTGGGCGATTTCCGCCCGGCGCAGCCTGCGGATCAATTCCTCGCTTTTTCCGGAAAACATTGGGCCGACGATCACTTCAATCCAGCCCATATTCCCTTTCACGATGTCCACGTTATCTCCTCGGCTTCCTTCCAATTCAGCATAACTCTTCGCGGGGTGCTTCGCATCACCTGGCGGCGCCAGTCGAGATACGGCCATACATCGCAGAGTTGAAAAACGGAGCGAACGCCGCGATGACTGCGACGCGAAACGAATCCTGCCGGGAGATCAGGTCGCGCGAGAGCACTCCCCAGGCGCCCTGCCCGTCACGAATTCCAACCGCACCGGCAAAGTCGTCAATTGCCCTGCCTAACTCAACTTTGTTCTCAAGGACCTCGTCCGCCAGTGCAGCGGGCAATTCGATATTTCCGCCACAGCCAAAGTGCCCACGCCGACCGTCGCTCACATAAGCCCAGCTCTGCAAAAATACTCGCCGCATCTCACCATCCGTCACCACGTCAAGTCCACCTTCGACGCCAACGAAAAAGTCGGCAGAGTCGCGTTGCGCACTCAGCTTCTCTTCTACGGCTTTGGCGCGTTGTCGTGCACCCTGCATCAGTTCTCCCCGCGATAGCGGAGTGTGGCTCACTCCGGTTTCTACCTCGTAGCCCACCACTTCCCAGCCAGTCGCCGTCAAGAAGCAATCAGCAAACAGCTCGGCTGCTTCCCGAACGGCGTTCAGTTTTGGCCGTCGCGCGCTACCCACGGCGATTCGTAATGTAGTCAAGGATTAAGACTAACCTTAGGGCAAATCTTAACCTGATTTTTCAGCAAGCATCAGCGCAGTTTTCCTCGTCCTGAGGAAAACGAGGCTCGTCGCCAATGAGTCTTGTCGCAACTGGCAAGGCCAGGACGCAGCTGGGGCGATGGCGGGCAACCAACGAAAGCTGTTTGCAACTTGTCAATCTCGTCGGCAAGGTCTACCAACAAGTTGTCCGCGCCCACGGTATCCACGTCGGCGTTTAGTCAGTTTCGGTGCGGGGGGAGACCCTTCGTTGGAGAAGCGCTCTGGCTGTGCTATACAAGTCAGCCGATGCGACTGCTTGAGGCGCTGGCTGTCTTCACATCCTTCCTTCTGATTTCACCCTCACGCCTGGATACCGCCGATGCCCGTACGCGTGGTCCGCTTGAAACTGTCCAATGGATGGGCCGGGAGTGGCGGC
>Ga0207761_1000047_pt1 | contig 31569 bp, 33 predicted proteins | sample LuqExpMetageno34_FD_187792 | JGI IMG/M metagenome (GOLD analysis project Ga0207761, IMG submission 187792) | Tropical forest soil microbial communities from Luquillo Experimental Forest, Puerto Rico - Sample 34 (SPAdes) | ecosystem: Environmental > Terrestrial > Soil > Tropical forest ... | reverse complement strand
TTTCTCTCCAGCAGCGTCTTGAGCAAGCCAGCGGCCGAGCCGTGCATCGGATCGACGACGAAACGGAATTTCGAATCTCGCACTTTGCCCCAATCGATCAGTTTCTCGATCGTGTCCAGGTAGGGATTCAGCGGCTCAATCTTATGGAGCAACTCCCGGCGAGGCGGAAGTACGGGAACTCTTGAGCGTTGCACTTCCGCCAGCTCCTGCTCGATTTGCGCGACGATGGACGGCAACGCGCTGCTGCCATAGCTGGCTTTGTACTTAATTCCGTTCCATGAATGAGGATTATGGCTCGCGGTGACCACGATACCGCCCGCGGCATTCCTCTGGCGGACAAGAAGCGAGATTGTTGGCGTCGGACAGGGTTTGTCGGCCAGCCAAACCGGTGTACCGGTCGAACTGATAATCTCCGCCATGAGTTCTGCCACGGTGTCCGATTCGTGGCGGTGATCGTATCCGATCAGCACACCGCGGCGTGGATCTTCCGCGCGAACAACATAACGAGCAATCGCGTGCCCTACGATGCGGGCGTTCTCGAGAGTGAAGTCCTCACCAATCACGCCGCGCCAGCCGTCGGTGCCAAACTTGATGGAAGCCATCTGACGTTGAGTATACGCGAAGCGGGAAACCCGCCAAAGATTGCCGGACGAAGCGGGGTCGCGCCAATTTGGCCAGGCTAGAGCAGTCGTTTCAGCTTTCGTTCTTCGAGGGATTTTACGAGCTTGCTGACGTCTTGAGCGCGTTCGCGCGGACAAATCAGCAAGGCATCAGGTGTTTCAACAACCACCAGATCTTTCACTCCGATTGCGGCGACAAATTTCTTGGGGCTCCAGAGGAAGTTGCCCTCGGCGTCCAGCGCTTGCCCTTCGCCCACAAAGATATTTTCGCCCGCGGCTTTTGCCAGTAATTTATATACGGCAGCCCACGATCCGATGTCGCTCCAGCCGATCTCCGCCGGGACAACCACGACGTTGCGAGCCTTCTCGAGCACCGCATAGTCCACCGAGATGTTTTCGACCTTGGCGTAGACCTTCTTCAATTGCGCCGCGTAGGTATGTTTACCGATGTGAGCGGCGAGTCTTTCGATCAGTTCATACGTCTGCGGCAAGAATTCCTTCAACGCCTCCAGAAACGTGGAGACACGCCAGAAGAACATTCCGGCGTTCCATTGATAGCGGCCGGAGGCAACGTATTCTTTCGCAATGGCGAGCGCGGGTTTTTCCGTGAAGCACCGGACCTGGTAAGCCGTAACCTCAGCAGCAATCGGCTCTTCCTCTCGCTCAATGTAGCCGAAGCCGGTTTCCGGGCGCGTTGGTGGGATCCCCAGTACCACGATACGGCCAGGTTCGTTGGCGAGTTCGAGCGCGGCACTCACGATCTGGCGATAGCGTTCCGGTTGCGCGATGTAGTGATCGGCGGGCAAAACGGCCAGCAGCGCGTCTCCTTTGGCGGCGTGACGCACATGAATCGCCGCGAGCGCAATCGCGATGGTGGTGTTGCGTCCCACAGGTTCTGTGAGTACGCGCTGGCGCGCAGTTCGGGGTAACTGTTTTTTGAGTGCAGCGGCCTGTTCCGCGTTTGTGACGCTCCAGATGCGATCCGGCGGAACCAGCGGGCGAAGCCGCTCGAAGGTTTGCTCCAGCATCGTTGTTTTGCCGACGATGTTCAGCAGTTGTTTGGGGGTCCTGGTGCGACTGCGCGGCCAAAAGCGCGTGCCGCGTCCTCCCGCGAGGATAACGGCATGCACGCTGAGCGATTTGTCCGGCATCAGGTTAACCTATCACGACGTGCGCGATCTCTTCTTCCTCGAATCCCAGCCGGTGAAGCTGTGCGGTCAGAGCTCTGGCATCCGGGACAACCACGCGAAGTAACGAAGTGGGTTCCTTTGGCTGCAACAGCGCCAGTTCCAGAGACGCCGGCACAAACCATGCCTGCCCCGGCCCGTACGGCTGGGCTGAATTCGAGTCGTGCAGCATGCCGCTCCCATTCAGGATGATGAGCAACTGAAATTCGCTAGGATCGCCTTCGATGCTCGTGGTGCGGTCGCAGTCCCAGCGCTCCGTGGCGAAAAACTCGCACGCGGCCAGCAAATGTTTGTTCGCGTCGGGCGAGTGCAGACTGAACGGAGGGATTCTCCCGGCGCGCGTGCCCTCAAAGCGCGTCACTTGCAACGCTTTTTCCAGATGCAAGTCACGCGGCTTGCCGTGGGCGTCGACGCGGCCGTAATCGTAGACTCGATACGTCAAGTCCGAGTACTCCTGCACCTCGCAGACGACCATCCCCGGAAGAATCGCGTGTTGCGTGCCGGGCTCCACAAAATAGGTCTCGCCCTCGTGTACTTCGTAACGAACAAAAAGCTCCTCGACGTGATTGCTTTTCACGCCAGCAACAAAATCATTCTTCGTTACGCCTGGCTTCAATCCAAGCAGGAGTGCTGCTCCCGGCCGGGCATGCACGATGTGCCACATCTCGGTTTTGCCGCGCCCGCCGGCGGCTCGTTCGAATTCCGACGCATAGGCGTCGTCGGGATGGACCTGGATGGAGAGCTTGTCGTTTGGAAACAAGAACTTAACAAGCAGAGGAAAATCGGGGAAGTCCTTTGCGTGAGCGCCTCGCCAATCCTCGGGCATTTCGTTCCAGGCTTGCCCTAGCGACTTTCCCGCAAAGGGACCGTTCGCCACCCGAGACTCGTGCGCCGTGAGCCACGCCTCTCCTAGCGGTTCGGTCAACTTCGCCTTGTCGGGAAAAAGAGGTGCGAGCGAATATGCCCCCCAGGGCCGCGGACTGAAGATGGGTTCGATGCGCGTTAGGACTGGTTTGAGCACGATCAAGCCGCAGCTTCGGCGCGTGTAAGAAAACGCTTCAAGCGTCGCAAACCTTCGTCAATGCGATCGATTGAAGTGGCGTACGAAATGCGGAGGAAGCCCGGAGCTCCGAACGCCTCGCCGGGTACGAGCGCCACGTGCGCCTTCTCCAGAAGATTCTGCGCCAGTTCCGTACAGCTTTTCGCCAGGGCGTGCGGTCCGCTCAGATGCGATGAAATATTCGGGAAGGCGTAGAACGCGCCGCCGGGCCATTCGCAGGTCACCCCCGGGATCGCGCGCAGTCCTTCGACGATTCGCGTTCTGCGCTTGGCGTATTCCGCCAGCATCACGGGAACCGTTTCCATGGAGCCGCGCATCGCTTCCAGCGCCGCGTATTGCGCGATGGAAGTTGGATTCGAGGTGGACTGGCTCTGAATCTTGATGACCGCTTGAATCAGCGGCTCGGGCGCCAGCGTGTAGCCGACGCGCCAGCCGGTCATGGCAAACGTCTTCGACATCGAACCGATAATGATGAGGCGATCTTTCGAATCCTTCGCGCTCGCAATCGAGAATGGCCTGTGCGGGTCGTATACGAAGTGCGAGTAGCATTCATCGCCCATCAACCAAAGATTGTGTTTGTTGCACAGTGCAAGAATGCGGTGAAATTCCTCCGCGTCCACGACTCCGCCCGTCGGGTTGCTGGGCGAATTGATGATCACCATCTTCGTTTTCGGCGTGATGGCCTTCTCGATGTCGGCTGCTTTCGCGCTGAATCCGTCCTCCTGGCGCGTGTTCACGACGACTGGTGTACCGCCCGCATATTTGACAATGTCCGGATAGCTCACCCAATAGGGAGCTGGGAGAATCACTTCATCGCCGTTCTGAATAAGGACGCAAACCACGTTGAAGATGGAGTGCTTGCCGCCGACGTTCACCGCGCACTCCTTGGCCGTGTAGCCGGAGCCCAACTCGCGCGCGTGCCACGCGACGATGGCTTCGCGCAGCGGCATGATCCCGCCCGTCGGCGTGTACTTGGTACGATTTTCTTCAATGGCCTTGATGGCGGCCTTTTTGATGTGGTCAGGGGTGGGAAAGTCCGGTTCGCCCGGGCCAAAGTCGGCAACGTCAACACCTTTCGCCTTGAGTTGCTCTGCAGCGTTGATCACCACAGCGGTTGGAGATATCTGGATGCGATTAATGCGTTTGGTCAATTCCACGTTGGCTCCCGCATCGGTTCGACCGACACTGATAATTGTACAGTTTTTAGCAGTTCCTACAGAAATTCAATCGGGCCAGGCACCAACCGGCAGACCAAAAAGGACGGCTGAGTTTAAGAAACTTTGGAACGTAACCTTTGCTCGACGACCGGGGGAACCAAGCCGGAGAGCGGGCCGCCCAACTGCGCGATCTCCCGCACGAGCTTCGCGCTCAGGTAGCTGTAGCTTTCGCCTGGCAGCATGAACACGGTTTCGAGCCTCGGCTCCAACTTGCGATTCATCAGCGCCATCTGCAATTCATATTCGTAATCGGAGATGGCCCGGATGCCGCGCAGAATCACGCCAGCGCCTCGTTTGCGCGCATAGTCGACCAGCAGGCCCTCAAAAACGTCAACCTCCACAGCTTCCCATTTCTTCGTGACTTCCCGCAGCATTTCGACGCGCTCGGCAACCGAGAAAAGCGGCTCCTTCTCCACATTTTTCAGCACCGCGACGATCAAGCGATCGAACATCTGTTCACCGCGCCCGATCAAGTCGAGATGGCCGTTGGTAACGGGATCGAACGATCCGGGATAAATGGCGACGGAAGTTTTCATGATTTCCTGGCGGTCGGCTCCGCGGGCCATTCTAACCCAAGTATTCCGAAAACGAGGAACAAGTTCCCACGTCGTCAAAGGCCGGTTCGCGGAAAACGGTTGAACGGAGTTCGAGAACTGTGACACTCTTTGAGGTTGCAATTGTAACGATTTAATAGCCCAATTTGTGCTGCATGAGAGGTCCTATGATTAAGCGCGTTTGGAGTTCCGCGAAGTGTCTTCGTGTGCCGGCCTTGTTTTTTATATTGAGCGCGCCATTACTTGCGCAATCCTCAAATGAACTCAACGTGATGCCGCTTCCGGCCAAATTTCAGCAGGGCAGCGGCTCCCTGAGAATTGACGGCGGTTTTTCGGTCGTCCTGGAAGGCTACAAAGAGCCGCGACTGGAGCGCGCGCTCGACCGGTTTCGCGGACAACTGAGCCGTCAAACCGGATTGGTTTTTGCCCATGGCGCCACCGATCCCGCAAAGGCCACGCTGGCGGTGACCACGGAGCACGAAAGCAAGCCAGTGCAGGAACCGGGAGAGGACGAATCCTACACCCTCGACGTGACGGCAACCTCCGCGAAGATCCACGCGGCAACACCGCTCGGCACGCTACGCGGCTTGCAGACGTTCCTTCAACTGGTTTGCATCACCGGCGACGGTTTTGCCGTGCCGGCGGTTAGTATTCAGGACCAGCCGCGTTTCGTGTGGCGTGGCGTGATGATCGATTCCGCGCGACACTTCATCCCACTCCCGATCATCAAGCGCAATCTCGACGGCATGGAAGCCGTGAAGATGAATGTTTTCCACTGGCACCTCTCGGACAACGAGGGTTTCCGCGTCGAGAGCAAGAAGTTGCCGAAGTTGCAGGAAATGGGCTCCGACGGCCAGTACTACACGCAAGACGAGATTCGCGACCTGATTGTGTACGCACGCGACCGCGGCATTCGTGTCGTGCCGGAATTCGACATGCCCGGCCACAGCACCGCATGGTTCGTGGGCTACCCGGAGTTGGCGAGCGGCGCCGGTCCGTACGAACTCGAACGCAAATGGGGTGTGTTTGACCCGGCGATGAATCCAACTGAGGAGAAAACCTACAAGTTCCTCGACACCTTTATCGGCGAAATGACGAAGCTCTTTCCCGATTCCTATTTCCACATCGGTGGCGACGAAGTGAATGGCAAGGAGTGGGACACCAACCCGAAAATTCAGGAATTCATCAAGTCCCACAACCTGAAAAATGACGTCGAGCTTCAGGCGTATTTCAGTCAGCGCGTTCAGGAGTTGGTGACCAAGCACGGCAAAACTCCAATCGGCTGGGACGAAATCTTTGTTCCCGGAGTGTCCAAAAACATCCTGATTCATTCGTGGCGTGGACCTGAAGCGCTTGCGGCCGCCGCGAAGCAGGGGTATCGCGGCATTCTTTCCAACGGCTATTACATCGATCTTGGCTGGAGCGCCGCGCGACATTACGCGGTGGACCCCATGGCCGGTGCTGCCGCGAATCTCTCGCCTGAAGAGAAAGCGCGCATTCTGGGTGGCGAAGACACCATGTGGTCGGAGTATGTGAATTGGGAAAACATCGACTCGCGGATCTGGCCGCGTTCCGCCGCGATTGCCGAGCGCCTGTGGTCTCCTCAAGAAACCACGAATATCGCATCGATGTACGCGCGCATGGAGGCGGAAAGCGCGCGGCTCGAATACCTGGGCCTGACGCACCGCACATATCAGCGGCTGATGGTGCAACGCATGGCGGGGGCGGCGCCGCCGGCTCCGGTGGATGCTCTCTACGCGCTCACGCAAGCTCTGGAGCCCGTGAAAGATTACAACCGCGAGAGCACGCCCGGGGAAGAGCCCACCAGTCTCAAGCCGCTGACCCGGGTGGTTGATGCGGCTCATCCGGAGAGTGCCGTCTCGCGCCGTTTTTCTGTTCAAGTCGACGATTACACTGCCTCAGGGTGCCGGGATACCTCGGCCAGCGAGTCGCTTCGCGCGCGCCTCGTTCAGTGGGTTGCCCTTGATGCCCAGGTTCAACAACTAGCGCAGCACTCTTCGCTCGTGAAGGACGTTACGCCCGCATCGTCGGCGTTATCGCAGTCGTCGGCACTGGCGCTGACGTCGCTGGATCGAATTCATGAAGGTCTGCCGCTCACCGATGATCTCAAGAAGCAACAGGTTGACGCACTCAACGCATTCGAGACGCAGGCGCACAAGAGCCAGCTAACCCTTCCCGCAAAGGGCGCTTTTCAGAAGCTGATTGAAGCAGCCAGTGCCGGTGGCGCTTGTGCTGCGACCAGGTAAGTCTCCGTTTAACGCTTCTACGGCTATTTCGAAGTCACACTGCCGTTATGGCAGGAAGCCTCGCCGGAATCGCGGAAGCTCCCTCCCGTCTCCGGGATGAACTCCCATTTGTATTTCCGGGGCGAAAGAGTGAGTTTGAGCACGCCATAGGTGTTGTCGTTGCGCACTTCACTGTTCGCCTGGGCCAATCCGAGAAGGGTGTGGCTCTTTCCGCCAGTTCCCACAGTGATTTGACGGATGCCATGAAGCACATCGAGATTCCCTTGTGGATCCTGCAGAGCAAAGCGCTCGTAAGAGTGCTCGTGTCCCGCCAGCACCAGGTCGGCGTGCGCCGCGTATAAGTCCTGCCAAAACGGGCGCAGCTCAGTGTGGCGCGCGTGCCTGCTAAAGAACCCGCTGCTGAACAAGGCGTGATGGCCATACGCCGCGATGCAGGAATTCGGATGGGCTGCCAGGTCTTGGCGTAGCCACGTCTCCTCTGGGGAACCTTCTGCGCAGCCCCCCAAGCTCGGCACATCGCAGTTGGTGTTTAACACCACGATGTGCCACGACCCGAGGTCGTAACTGTAGTAGCCCCTCTTAGGGTCGCCCGCCTGATTGCCCCAATAGCGAAAGTAACCGACCGCGTTTGAGCCGTTGTACTCGTGATTGCCCGGCGCTGGTTTGGTCCGATCTTTGAAGGCGCCCCAGGTAGGACCATAGCAATTTTGGAATTCGCTGTCCGTTCCGCGATCATAGGCAAGGTCGCCAGCGGCGAACACGGTACCGGGTATCTGCGCGATCAATTTGGCCGTCGCTTGCGCCCCAGCGATGTTGTCGCAACCTGCGATATCGCCAGCACCGACCAGCGTAAAGGTTCCTGAGTCCCGTTTGGAGTCGTGCGCCTTCCCGGTCTTCTTCGCCGAAGATGGATTGGAAGTTGAACCCTGTTGCGCCTCGGATTCTCTATTGAAAACCAGGAAGACCGCCATGAACACGAACACGACAAGCCGCGCGATCCTCATCTCCCCGCCTTTGAACTTGAGCAACCATCCCAGAATAGCGCGTGTTGGGTGTCAATCGGATGGCCATTGGATGGGAGATATCACCGTTCAGCCTGCGAAAACATCCGTCCGGCAAGAAAACGTGGAAGTCCGACTGAATTAGTCTTACTCTAACTGCCACGAAAATAAAGCGTTGAGTGTGTTGCTGAGCAACCGCGGGGATTGACAGGGCACCAAAAAGGGAAGTATACTTCAAATGCGACTAATTCAGTCGCATTAGTTTCGTTCTGCTTTGGGGACGCAGTAAAGAACGTTATGTTCAAGCTCTCGAAAAAAGCCGATTACGGACTCATCGCCATGAAACATCTGGCGATTCGGCGCGAGGAGCACGCGTGCAGCGCGAACGAGATCGCCGAGGAGTATGGAATTTCGGCGACCCTGATGGCCAAGGTGCTCCAGAAGTTGGCCAAGCAGGGGCTGGTTGTCGCGAAGCACGGATCGACCGGCGGCTACCAGTTGGCTAAGCAACCGGACCGCATCAGCGCGTTGGAAGTGCTGACGGCCATTGACGGCCCGGTGCTGATCACGTCGTGCGTCACAAGTCACGGGAATTGTGACGCGACGGACCGCTGCTCCATCAAAGAACCATTGCAGCGCGTCAACGAGAGCATTTTGGGAGTGTTGAGCACGGTGACGATCGCGCAATTGAGCGAGGACCGGCCGCAAGAAGTGGCTCTGGTGGAATTGAAAGGAATTGACTCCGTGGCGGCAAGCCGCTAGCGGACCGAAAGAGGAGAACAGGAAAATGGCTGTCAAGCTGCCGATTTACATGGACAATCACGCGACCACGCCGGTCGACCCGCGCGTGCTTGAGGCCATGATGCCGTTTTTGACGAATAAATTTGGCAATGCGGCCAGCCGCAATCACTCGTTCGGTTGGAGCGCCGAGGAAGCGGTGGAGAACGCGCGCCAGCAGGTTGCGTCGTTGGTCGGCGCGACGGCCAAAGAAATCATTTTTACCAGCGGCGCGACCGAATCCGACAACTTGATGATCAAAGGCGTCGCGGAGATGTACCGCGAAAAGGGTAATCACATCATTACCCAGGCCATCGAGCACAAGGCGGTGCTGGACACCTGCAAGAACCTTGAGAAGCACGGTTTCGAGGTTACGTATCTGCCGGTGCAGAAAGACGGCCGGGTAAGTCCCGAGGATGTGCGCAAGGCCATCAAGCCGACCACTATCCTGATCTGCATCATGTATGCGAACAACGAGATTGGTGTGATCAACCCGATCCAGGAAATCGGCAAGCTCGCGAAAGAACACGGCATCATCTTCGCAGTTGATGGCGTACAGGCCGTGGGCAAGATCCCCGTGGACGTGCAGAAGGACAATATTGACCTGTTGGCGATTTCCGCGCACAAGCTGTATGGCCCGAAGGGCGTGGGCGCGTTGTACGTTCGCCGCCGCAATCCTCGCGTGCAGCTCTCCGCGATTATCGACGGTGGCGGGCACGAGCGCGGCATGCGTTCCGGCACCCTGAACGTTCCTGGCATAGTCGGCTTGGGCAAGGCTTGCGAGCTTTGTCAGCAGGAGATGGCAGAAGAGTCGGTTCGCTTGGCGGGATTGCGCGAGCGTCTGCGCGCTGGCCTCGAAGCCAAGTTGGATGAAGTGTTCATCAACGGTTCGATGGAGTATCGTCTCCCAAACAACCTCAACATGAGCTTCGCTTATGTCGAAGGCGAATCACTCCTGATGGGGATCAACGACGTGGCGGTTTCCAGCGGTTCCGCGTGCACCTCGGCAACCCTGGAGCCCAGCTACGTACTCAAAGCTTTGGGCGTAGGTGAAGATCTGGCGCATACGTCGATCCGCTTCGGCCTGGGGCGTTTCACGACGCCGGAAGAAGTCGATTACGTGATCGACAAGATGGTGCAGGTAGTTACCAAGCTTCGCGAGCTTTCGCCGCTGTACGAAATGGCCAAGGAAGGTATCGACATCTCCAAGGTGAAGTGGCAGACCGCGTAATTTTACGAAGGAATGGAAGGTAAAGTCATGGCAAGCAGTGCAATCGCAAGTGAGGGAACGCTCCGGATTCACCGGTCCATCGCCGGCACCTCCGCGCCGTTCCGTGTGACGTTTCAACCGTATCAGGATGGCGATGAGCCGTCGCCCGCGGCCGAGCGCTCGTTTTACCACCTGCAGGATGTTCGCGAGTTTCTGAATGTGCTCGGCATCGGCGCCGAGTATGTCCGCGAAGCTCTTCGCGAACTCACCGCGGGCCGTTCAGCATTTTTGACCAACATCGGTTTGACCGAGAAGGCCATCAAGAATGCAGGTTTTAATGCGCTTCTCGCCGCGGCGAGAGGTTAGGTTTCGGAAGTTCAGGAATAAGGAGTGAGGGGCAATGGCTTACAGCGATAAGGTAGTCGATCATTACAACAACCCGCGCAACGTGGGCAGCCTTCCGAAGGAAGACCCCAACGTTGGCACGGGCCTCGTCGGCGCACCTGAATGCGGCGACGTGATGAAGCTGCAGATGAAGATCAATCCGGAGACCAACGTCATCGAGGAAGCCAAGTTCAAGACCTTTGGCTGCGGCTCGGCTATCGCCAGCTCCTCGCTTGCGACGGAGTGGGTCAAGGGCAAGACCGTCGAGGAGGCGCTCGCCATCAAGAATACGGACATTGTGCGCGAGCTTTCGCTTCCGCCGGTGAAGATTCACTGCTCCGTACTTGCCGAGGACGCCATCAAGGCGGCCATCGGCGACTGGAAGAAGAAGCACGGCGTGGAAGTGCCGGCGCACGAAAAGGCCTCGCACTAAAAGCGTTGGCTTGCTGGAATAGACGAGTTCACAATCGCTCCAACGACAATCGCTCCGGAAAGTGAAGTAGAAATGGCCACGGAAACCACAACTCAGGTGCCCGAGAAAGTCGGCCCGGTGATTCACATGACTGAGCGGGCGGCGAGGAAGATCCTCGCGTTGCTCGCTAAGGAAGGTGTTTCACCGGAGCAAGGCGGCTTGCGGGTTGGCGTGCAAGGTGGCGGCTGCTCGGGACTCTCGTACGCGATGCGCTTGGACACGCAGGCACGCGATCGCGACAAGATCTTCGAGGAGTTCGGCGCGCGCGTCTTCGTGGATCCCAAAAGCCTTTTGTACCTGAACGGCACAACGCTGGAATACGAAGAGACGCTCATGCGTCAAGGCTTCGTATTTCAGAATCCCAACGCGGCGCGCAATTGCGGTTGCGGGAGTTCATTTACGGCGTAGCGCGGTAGCGTGGGCTTTAGCCTGCGTTCTGCTGAACTGGAATTCGTTCGGTCGGACAAGTGGTTGGCCACCGCAATCGCCAGCCACTTTTTTTATTGGTTGGGGGCTTCACGGCTCAACTTTCATGACGACTTTACCGACAGCTACAAACCCGCCGCTGGTGTGCTGGAACTGCCACGAGCGCACCGTGGGCACGCATTTTTGCAACTCCTGTGGCAAGGTGCTCCAGGTTCCCGGGCATAGCGATTATTTCGCGATGTTTGAGATCCCGCGGAAGCTCTGGATCGAAATGGGCGCACTGGAGCAGAAATTTCTGCAACTCAGCTGGAAGCTCCATCCCGACAATTTCGTGAATGCCACGCCCGAAGAGCGTGAGATCTCGCTGAAGCGCAGCTCGGAACTGAATGATGCGTACCGCACGCTGCGCGATCCGGTCGCGCGGGTTGAGTATTTGTTGGCGATCGAAGGGGCGCGCAAAGAAGGGCAGAACAAGCAGCAGGCGCCGCCCGAGTTGCTGGAAGAGGTCTTTGATCTCAACGAATCTCTCGACGAACTGCGCGAAGCCAAGGCTTCAGGCAGCGACACCGCCGGTCTGAAGCACCGATTGGAAGCCGCCGAGAAGAATTTCGAGGGGAAGCTCAAGGAAGTCGACGCCCAATTACAGGGAGCAGCTCGGGAGTGGGACCAAGCGATTCAGGAAAACGCGGGCAAGGACCGTCGTGACGCAGTGAAGTCCCAACTCAATGACTTGTTGAATCGCCGCTCCTATATTAGGAATCTGGTTGTGAACGTACAAAAGGAATTGCGGTAAGACCATGGGTCGCATCGTCGGCATCGATCTCGGTACCACGAATAGCCTGGTCGCGTACGTAGACGCGCAAACGGGCCAGCCGAAGTGTATTCCCGGGCCGAATGGCAGCACGCTTTGCCCGTCGGTTGTCAGCCTGGACGCCGACGGCAGCATTATTGTGGGCGAACCCGCTCGCCGCCGCTTGCTGACACAACCGGAGCGGTCCATCTACTCGGTGAAGCGCCTGATGGGCCGCGGCCCTGCCGACGTGCAAACGGAATTGAAGCTCTTCCCATTCCGCATCGATCCAAACAGCAGGAGCGTGATTCGCGTTCAACTGGGTGACAGAGTGTTTACGCCGCCAGAGATTTCGTCGTTCATCCTTCGCGAACTGAAGAATTGGGCGGAAGCCTACTTTGGCGAGCCGGTCGACCGCGCGGTGGTCACTGTTCCTGCTTACTTCAACGATGCGCAGCGCCAGGCCACCAAGGATGCCGGAAAGTTGGCTGGACTGGAGGTCTTGCGCCTGGTAAACGAACCAACGGCGGCGGCGCTGGCCTATGGCCTGCACGAAAAGCAACGTGGCAAAGTGGCTGTCTACGATCTTGGCGGCGGCACCTTCGACATTTCCATTCTCAAGCTCATCTCGACTAACGAAGGTGATATCTATCAGGTGCTTTCCACCAACGGCGATACGCACCTCGGCGGCGACGACATCGACAATCTGCTGCAAGCCTTCGTCCACGAGCAAATCCTCCAAACGGACGAGATCGATTTCTCGCCCCATGGCGAATTGGCGCAGGAACTTCGCAAAGAGCTGATCGCGTTGAAGCATAAACTCTCGGAAGTCGAATCTGCGGTCTTGCGTTTCGAGTTGCCGAACGGGAAATTCTATGTGCACGAGTTCACGCGCGGAGCTTTCGAGGCGCTGATCAGTCCCGTGGTGGATCGCACCATGGCTCCAGTGAAACAGGCGCTGGCGGATGCACAATTGATGCCGACGGAGATGGACGAGGTAGTCCTCGTCGGTGGCACAACACGCACGCCTTTAATCCGCCGCACTGCTCAGGAATTCTTCGATCGCAAGCCGCACACGGAACTGAATCCAGACGAAGTCGTAGCACTCGGTGCGGCGGTACAAGCTAACATTCTCGATCGCGGCGTGCAGAACATGCTTCTGCTCGACGTGACGCCGCTTTCGCTCGGCATTGAAACCTACGGCGGCGCTGTAGCCAAGATTATTCCGAGGAATTCCACAATTCCGGCTAGCGCGCAGGAACTGTACACCACCGGCGTCGACAACCAGACCGGGATTGATATTCACGTTTTGCAGGGCGAGCGCGAGCTCGCAAAGGATTGCCGTTCGCTTGCTCGATTCACATTGAAAGTGCTGCCGGCACCCGCAGGCTTGCCGCGCATCGAAGTGAAGTTTCTCATTGATGCCAACGGCATTCTGCAAGTCGGCGCCAAGGATGTCCGCACGGGCGAGCAGCACATCATTGAGGTCCAGCCGAGCTACGGTCTGAACGACAACGACATCGAGCGCATGCTGGAAGAGTCCATCGAGTACGCCGAACAGGATTTCGCCGAGCGTCAGACCATCGAAGCGCGCACCGAAGCCGAGTCCATCCTGACCGCTACCAATAAAGCGTTGGCGAATCCGAATGCTACGGCGCTGAATGGCTCGGAGCGTGCGCAGATCGATGCTTCGATTGCAGCGTTGAAATCCGCGGTGCCGGGAAGCGACTACAAACTCATCCGGCGGCAGATCGACGAATTGAATCATGCAACGGAACACTTGGCGGAATTGCTGATGAATTCGGCGGTGCAGTCAGCGCTGCAGGGCAAGAATCTGGCTGAAGTTTAGGGGAGAAGCATATGGGCGGCAGCAATCCTTATATCGAGGAAGTGAAATACAAAAAGGCCACCAGGAAATTTAAGGTGACCTTCCTTCCCAGCGGGAAAACCGTTGAAGTCGATCCGGAGAAGTTTCCCTATGGCCACAACGGGCTTCCCGGCAGCATTCTCGACATTTCCGAGGGCTTCAAGATCGGCCTGGATCACGCGTGTGGCGGTGTGTGCGCTTGTTCAACCTGCCACGTGATGGTGAAAGAAGGACTGGAGTCGTGCAACGAAGCTACGGACGCAGAACTGGATGAACTGGACGAAGCCCCGGGGATTACTCCGAAGTCGCGCCTGGGCTGTCAGACGGTTCCCGACGGCACCACCGATATCGTTGTGGAGATTCCTGAATGGAACAAGAATTTCGCCCGCGAGGCCGACCACTAAGGAATCGCTATGCCACACACTTTCGACTGGGACAGCCTTGACGACATCGCCATCGGCTTGACGGATCGTTTCCCGGATCTCGATCCGTACACGGTGCGCTTCACCGACATGCACAAGTGGATTATCGAATTGCCGGGGTTCGCCGGTGATCCGCAGAAATCCAACGAGAGCAAACTCGAGGCCATTCAAACGGCGTGGCACGAAGAGTGGGAAGACCGGCAGAAATAAGCCCACTGCGAGCACGTGGCTTAAGTGCGCGGAATCCCGTATAATTGATAGATTGTACTCACCCTTTTGTGGCGCTATGGTGCAACGGTTAGCACGCGGCCCTTTCAAGGCCGAAATACGGGTTCGATTCCCGTTAGCGCTACCAAGCTTTTGACCGCGAAGTGATATTCTTACCATTCACAATGGTTCCGGCTGGAGGTTTCCGCAATGGCTGACTTATTCCGTTCGAGCAATCCCGTCCTGAAGGAGAGCTCTTTTACGGGGCAAATTGCCACGGGCGATGCGATGACCATCCAGGGCACGGTCAACAAGACCGGCTTGTTGATGCTCTTCGTAGTGGTGGCCGCGGCTTGGACCTGGGGCCTCAGCCACTCGCCGAATCCAGAAGCCGCCTACCCGTGGACGATCGGCGGGGCGCTGGTTGGCTTTGTCGCAGCGCTCGTCACGATCTTTAAGAAGACCTGGGCGCCGCTGACAACACCTTTCTATGCACTGTGCGAAGGACTCTTTCTTGGGGGAATTTCAGCGCTCTTCGAAAAGTCATACCCGGGGATCGCGGTTCAGGCTGTCGCGCTCACCTTTGCGGTGATGTTCGTTCTGTTGCTTGCCTATAAGACGGGAATTATTCGCGCAACGCGTGGATTCAAGCTCGGGGTGATAGCCGCCACCGGCGCGATCGCGTTGGTTTATGTCGTCAACTTCTTCATGCAACTGTTCGGGTTGAGCGGCTTTTCGTTCCTTTACAGCAGCACGCCGCTCGGCATCGGCATCAGCATCGTAGTGGTGATCATCGCGTCCCTGAACCTGATTCTCGACTTCGATTTCATCGAAACAGCCGCCAGAATGGGTTCGCCGAAGTACATGGAGTGGTACGGGGCGTTCGGCCTGCTGGTCACCCTGGTTTGGCTGTATCTTGAGATTCTGCGTTTGCTGGGGAAAACCCGGCGCCGCTGATCTCGTCCGTCGATTCAGCGTGGTGCGGTTCGTTGGTTGACGGGCCGCAACGAGATACAATCCTGTTTCGGCTCACCCTAGCCCATGAGCGCTGCCAGAACATCCGCCTACAAACTGTTCACCATCGGCCACTCAAATCTGGAAATGTCGGATTTTCTCGGCATGCTTCTTCGGTATGAAATCAAGCTGCTCTGCGATGTGCGCAGCCGCCCGGGCAGTTTCCGTTTTCCGCAATTCAACCGCGAACCGCTGATGAACCAGCTGGCGACGGCGAAGATTGTTTACCAGTTTTTCGGCGACCAGTTTGGCGGCCGGCCCCTCGATTCGCGATACTACCGCCCCGATGGCCTGGTCGATTACGCCGCTCGCCGCGAAGCACCGGACTTCGAGGAAGGCACGGACCGCTTACTCGGCGCCGCAAAGAACCAGAATGTTGTGCTGATGTGCGCGGAAGAAGACCCGCTCCATTGCCACCGGTTCATGCTGATTTGTCCTGCTTTGGTCCGGAGGGGCGTCTCTCCCCTCCACCTTCGCCGGGGTGCAGTTGCGGAATCGCAGCGCGATGCCGAGGACCGTTTATTGCAGGCGCATGGCTTTGCAGATGTTACGAGCAACTCCTTGTTTGCCCAAGGCCGCGATGCAGCGCTCGAGGACGCTTTGCGACTGCAATCGGAACAGTACGGCTTCCGGACTTCTCCGGAGGCGATTGAGTATTTTTGAGCACGAACCGGTGTCCATTTTCCGCAATTTCACTGGAAAAGCGCTGCGACCTGCCCGATGATAGATGCCGCTTCGAAAAGGGATTAGACTTGAAGATTCGTTATCGGCCGATGTGGCCGGCGAATTGAGGTTCGCACTTTGACGGTGACCGCTGTCTATGTGACTGGTTCGGCCAGCGCCTTTGGCTCTCGCGTGGTCCCCTCGGAAGAGGTGGATCACGCTTTTGGCATGCCTTCCGGCAAGTTGAAAACGCGGGCGGGCATCCATTCCTTCGCACACGCCGCGGGAAATGAAGACGAAGGCTCGCTGGGTGAGGATGCGGCGCGCAAGGCGTTGCAGAATGCGCACGCGGAGGCGGAAAACCTCGATTGGATCGTCGCCGCCAGCGAAACCCATCACGCCTATCCATCCCTCTCAGCGATTCTCCACGGACGGCTTAGTTTGCGGGAAAACTGCAACGCGCTTGATGTTGGCAGTGGCTGCCTGGCCTTGTTGCAGGCTTTTGCGGTTGCACAAGCGCTGTTTTTGTCTGGACGAGCCAAGAAGATTCTGGTGGCCACGGCCGATGTACACAGCCGCACGCTCGGACCCGGCCGCGCTGTCGGCGAGTTTGGCGGGTTGTTCGGCGACGGCGCGAGTGCCTTTCTGCTCTCTGCCAGGCCGGCGGACGCCAAAAGTTTGGCCTATCGTTTAGGCGACTTCTTCTTTGGCTGCGCGACGAAATATGCCGAGGCGATCGCGGTCAGCGATGCCGGTGGCGGCAAACTCGAAGTGCAGTTCGATGGCGACGCGCTTTCTCGGGCGGCGATCAGCCGCATGGAAAAGGTGATCGATGAAGTGGAGCACCGCAGCGGCATTTCGCGCGATACGGTGGGCGCCTTTGCCACGCACCAGCCGAATCCGCGTCTCGTGACGCTGCTCGCGAAGCAGCTTGGCGTTTCCGTAAAATATTTTCCACCCATCGTGGCCACACGCGGGAATCTCGGGTCCTCAATGTGCGGTGCCGCATTGCACGATGCTCTGCATCACGCCGCCGCCCAGCCCGCGGATCAACGCAAGCCGGTGTTTCTTGCCTCGCTAGGTCCTGGGCTCTTGTTCGGTGGCGGCTGGATGGTTCCGGCGGGTACGTGAGAGCGCTCCAGAGCCGCACTGCTCAGACGATTACGGTCCGGGGCGGGTCCGCGTGGTGAACTGCGTATTTGCCGGGGGTACTACGCAGCCCTGCGCGGGCGGCCAGCCAGGGTCGGTCGTGGCGTTCCTGCACAACGTAACCAGCGCATTGCTGACTTCAGACGGCGCCACTGCCCCATCGAGAGGCTCGGCGTACACCGCGTAACTTTTTCCAAGGGGCAGGTGCTCGATCGTGTAGCTTCCATCGAATTGCACCGGGCCCGGCGTCTGACAACTCCATCCACCCAGGGTTCCCGCGATGACAGAACCCGTCGCCACGTCAACAGCCACGACATGCGCTCCAAACACGCCGGTGACCCAGGGAGCGGACGCGGGCAGTGAAAGCGGATTCGCTGGAATCACGCGGCCTTGAATCGATCCGGTGAAACTCGTATCCAGGGGGTCAGGGTAGAGCGTACGCAAGCCGGTGCGGTCGTCATCCCCGAGCGGCGCGTCAGGCTGTTGCAGAGAGGGACGTGCTCCCGCAAAGGTGCCAAGGGCAGGAGCGAACGGGAACATCATCGAGCCCCAGACCGCGGAGTGGCTGAATCCCAGGAAGTGTCCCAATTCGTGGGTGAGAACCGATTGGAGGTCATACGATTTCGGGTTGGCGCTCAACGCAGACGGAGTGGAGAACGAAATCGAAGAGTCGCCCGGATTGAAGTAGATGTCCGCGTCGAGGATCTGGCCAACCTCGGTCGCAGGCGCACCATTTCCGATTTGCACGCCGACTGCGTCGGCGGTAATCACGCGAGTGAACGCCAGCACCCCCGGCGTGAACGCTGCGTCCGGCTGGCCGAAGCAAATCGAGTTGACACCATCGGAGCCGCAGGCCATTGCCGACGAAGCTCTCGAGATCGGACCCAGGGAATTGGGTGTCAGGTTGGTTCCAGGAACATTCATCCACACGTTCAGCGATTGCTGGACCACTTGCTCGATTTCGTTCAGCTTCCCAGCCGGTGTCTGATCTGACGTAAGAACCGTCTGAGGGCTGTTACCGAGAGTGGTGCTCCATCGCAACGAGATCGCGCCCGGGCCGTGCAATTGATGCGCGGGGATGGGACATGCCGAACTGCCGGAAAGACCGGCGGGTTGCCGCATATCCGGGACGATCTGATTGAACGCATAACTGTGCGCCGCGACCACGGACCACAGGCAATAGAAGAACGCTGCGCTGCTGGCGGCCATTCTCCGGATTGTCGAATGCTTCTTCATTCCCAAGCTCCGCTGTTTGCGCCTGCCGATCTCTACAATGCCTGCCGCGCAATCTCCTTATTCATCTTTTCCAGGAAGACATCGATGCGCAGGTCCTTCACTCCCGTTTTGGTGAATCTGTTTTCCTGCGGATCGAATACCGGGACATCCGCGGAATCCTGCGTCACGGTTTCCCGGCCGCTTTGCAGGTTTCTACGAATGCGGAATGTCCCTTGGGTCCAGCCAACAACACGAAACTGCGCACCGGCATGACCGGTAAGAAACAGAAACAGCTCTTCGCCCGGCCGGAACTCCGGCACTCCATCGACATGCGAGCGGATGCGCTCGAATCGTCCACCGGGTGTGCGCACCACAATTCGGGGTGGCAAATAGCCTTTGTCGTGCTGGATGACTTCAAAAACCGTGTCCGTCCAGATTTCGCCATTCTCCAGCCGGGTGTTTGCGCTGATGCAGCGCACCCGGGCGATGGCCGTGGAATTCTCCACCAGTTTGTAAAAGGGCAGGCGCACGAGCGTGGTGGCATTGGCCACGATCGCAATCAATACGAGCCCGGCCAGGAAGAGCGCCCAAAGGAAGCGGCGGCGTTGCACGTAGCTCATCTAATCCCTCCTTGCGCGCTACTCAATACGGAGAACACCTGAGGCCGCTGTACGGTCCAGATTGACGTTCTGAATGAAGAGAGTGCGTTCGCCCGGCGCCGCCGTGGCCGGAATCTGAAGCGTCAGGTGGATGATCCCGAGGCCGGCCGGTTGCTTGGAGATGACATTGACATCCCCCGGGCCGGAGATCGTGTAACTCATGCTGGTGTCGAACCCGGCCTGGGAGAACAGACAGATGTCCGCGACAAGCGTGCCGCTGACGGGCCGGGTCAGCGAAATAGGATTTCCCGCCAGGCTGCAGGTGTTGCTGGAAATCGCCGTCAAAAGGCTGCTCGTCCCAACTGACAGGGTTGACGGAGCGGAAAGCTGCAGGGCGAAGTGGCTGGTAATCGTGATAACCGCGAAGCTCTGCTTCGAGGGATCAGCGACGCTGGTGGCGGTCAAGTTGACAAGCGACGAAGCGGGCACAACTTGCGGCGCGGTGTAATTGCCATTCGCATCCACCGACCCGCAGGAATTCGGGCAGGAGGATCCTGCGACGCTCCAGCGCACGGAAGTGTCGGGCTTTCCACTGCTGGTTACTGTGGCGCGAAAGGACTGCGTGGCGCCAAGCTCCACACTGGAGGAACTTGCGGAGACGGAAACTGCGATGTCGCTGGAAACCGTGACGCTGGCGGTCGCGGATTTGGAGGAATCCGCATGGCTCGTTGCGGTGACTTGCACGGTTCCGCCCGAAGGAAGGCCGGTAGGCGCCATATAGACTCCATCGGCGGAAATCGTTCCGGCTTGAACAGAACCGCGTGTGATTCCGTTCACACTCCAGACAACCGCTGTGTCCGGCGTGCCAGAAACGCTCGCGGAAAAATTCAGTGTTTCACCCAGCAACACAGTTCCCGCTTGCGGCGTCACCGTTATGGTGATGGAGGGAGGTGGTGGCGGCGGGGGCGCTACTGAGCCTGCGCCTCCCCCACCGCAGCCCAGAGTCCACGCACCTGCCGCGAGGAGAACGAACGCCAGCGCGAACCCACTCGTCGTTGACACACTTTTCGTCATGGCACTTTTTGTTTCGCACGCTTGCGGAAGGGGCCGCATGCCATTTTTGTTTGCAGACGAAAGCCCATACCGCGTCGATCGTGGCAATCCGCCGCGATTGACTTTCCCCGCCACCGCTCTAATAATCCGCGCATGCCACGACCGGATGCGGTTCGCCGCGTGAAGAGCTACTCCGCTGCCAACGGATTCGTGTATCAGTATTTTTTCTATGAAGTGAATCGCATCAATGGCGAAACGGGTGAGTCCGGCGAGTTCACCTACGCTGTCACCTGTGACCGCAGAAGCATGTTCGGCGTGCGGATCCTGGTTCGGCAGTCCGCTTTGGCAGATTGGGCCCGGCAGAACGGCCGGCCACTTACGAGCAGCGAGGAGTATGCGGTCGCCAAGATGCGCCTGTTTCAAGGATTCGATGCGGGAGAGGTTCCCCCGAATGTCGAGCCGGACTCCGCCATCACCTTGGTGGTGGACGGCAGTAATCTCGAAGGACTTTTGCAAACCCTTAATATCTGAGCGGTTTAGGCGCTGTTTTCCACTGAACCGGAAGGCGTTTTGTGCCGTCTAGTAGGTGGTACGGAGTTACCTGATGCAGGAGTTGGTCCTGAACCCGCCAGCCCGATTGCTGAGTGCAGAGCAGTCCCGCGAAGAAGGACTTGCCAGCGCCCAGCGCGAGTTTGAGTTGCGCCTGGCCGAATGCGGGCCATTGGCATTTCGCGTGGCGCGCTCGGTGCTGCGCAATGAAGCGGACGCGGAAGATATCGCCCAGGAAGCGTTGCTGAAGGCCTACCGCAAGTTCGCCGATCTTCGTGATCCTTCACGTTTCCGAGCCTGGGTCGTGCGCATCTCGTTCCGGCTTGCGCTCGACCGCTGGCGCTCACTCAAGCGCCGAGAACGCCGCGAGACGGAATGGGCTTCGCCGGAGCGGCAACCCGCGGAGCTCAACGCCGAACAAATCGCTGTGTCGAACCAGTTTCAAGCCCGGCTCGAAAAAGCTCTCGAACAATTACCAGACAAAGCGCGTCTTGTACTCGTGCTGTCCGCGATCCAGGGTTACACGCTCGAAGAAGTTGCGGCCATGCTAGAGATCCCGCTGGGTACTGTTAAGTCGAGACTGTTTTTTGCCAGAAAGCGGCTGGCGGAGAAGCTGCGATGAACTGCGAACAAATCCAACAAGAGATTCGGGATCACTTCGCTGCCGGAGAGCCTGCTATACCTGCCAGATTGATGACGCACCAGGAATCCTGCAGCGAATGCCGAGATTACTTTCAGTCTCACGCATCCTTATTTCGTGCGATCGACCAGGGACTAAGTAGCATCGCGAATTCACCCGTACCTCCGTCCTTGCTTCCTGCCGTGCGGGCGCGTCTAGCAGGGCAGCCTGCCGGACACTCGTTCCGATTCCATGGCTGGCCCCTGGCCGCTTTGGCTACGGCGGCGCTAGTGGTGGTGTTCGCGTTTTTCTGGCATCGCCCGACGCAACGCGATAAGGCAGTTCCCGACGTCGCTCGCGTGACTGCTCCTCGGACCCTCGATCCCGAGCGCGACACTCCGGTCATTCCTGAATCTCCAAGGCGCGCAGAGCTCCGGCCGCATCCTGGGAAACAGCGATCTTCATCGACGCTCCCGGCTGAGGTCACGCATGACGAACCCTCTTCCGAGGTCATCGTGCTTGCCGAAGAGCGTGAAGCTTTCGTTCGTTTCGTCGCTGAGGTTCCGGAGAACCGTGCGGCGGCCGCCGGATTGACCCGTCGAATGCCGGAAAACGAGCCGATCGTTGAAATCGCATTGCTGACGATTAAACCGGTGGAAGTGAAGCTGTTGGAATCGTCCGAAGAGTAATTTCTCTCGCCAGCAAGTCGGCGACAGTCGCACCAAACTCGATGGAGGACAGAAATGAAAGTAATCCGTGTGTTCGTCGCAATTCTAGTCGTATGTGTTCTCAGTGGCCCTTTGCTGCTGGCGCAGGACAAGCCGAAGGCCAGCAACAACTCACCGGCGGCTTCGTTGAAACTGCAGGTAACCATTGTCGAGCGCGAGGGCGATAAGAAAGTTGCCAACCTCCCGTACACCTTTTTCCTGCGCGCGGGCGACGGCGGCGGCAATTCGCCGTGGACCAAACTCCGCAGCGGAAGCCGCGTCCCGGTGTACGTCGGCAAGGAGCACGGGATGCAGTACATCGACGTGGGAACTAATATCGATGCGCGCGGCGTCATTGCGGAAGACGGCCGATTCGACATCACGCTGAACCTGGAACGCTCGTGGGTTTCGGGAGAGGTCGAAGTTCCTATAGACAAATCCGATGGCGCGGTCGCTGATTCGGGCTCCACTCATTTTAAGGAACCGATAATTCGCCAGTTCAAGACGGAACTCACCATACCCATGCGCGACGGACAGACCAGCGAAATCACCCAGGCTGCCGATCCCGGGAGTGGGCGCATTTTGACGATCACTGTCACCGTCAATGTCGTGAAGTAGCGGTCTCACCCGAGAAGGGAAGCCAGCCCACTTCCCAGGTCTCCGTGGATGAAGCTATACCCCACTCGTTGTAACTGCTCCGGCACGACGCGCTGGCTGCTCAGCAACAGCGCGTCGGCCATTTCTCCCAAAGCCAAGCGCAACGCGAATGCCGGGGCAGGGAAGAACGCCGGGCGATGCAAGGCTTCCGCCAGCGCTGCGGTGAAATCCGCGTTGCGCACTGGCGCCGGTGACACCACGTTTACCAGCCCGCGCAAATTCCCATCCTCTAACGCGAGCTTCACGATTCCGACCGCATCCTCCAGCCCGACCCAACTCATCCATTGCTGGCCGCTGCCGATTCGCCCTCCCACGCCGAGCCGGAAGGGCTGCGCCATCTTCGACAGCGCTCCACCCTGCTTAGCCAGCACAACTCCAAACCTCGCCAGGACGACACGAATCCCGAGCACCTCGGCTTTGCGCGCCTCTGCCTCCCAGTCCTTCGCAATCTCACTCAAAAACCCGGTTCCGGGCGCACTCCCTTCATTCAGCACTTCGTCGCCGCGATTGCCGTAATAGCCAATCGCTGAAGCGGAAATCAACACTCGGGGCCGCGCCGCCATTTTCGCCAGCGCCTTTACGAGTGCCGCCGTGCTGTCCACGCGGCTGGTCCGCAGCAGTTTTTTTCGCTCTGTGGTCCAGCGGCCATCCGCAATGGATGCGCCACCAAGATTCACCACCGCATCGGCGCCTACCGCCGCTCCGCCAAGTTCGCCAGTGGCAGGATTCCAGCGGACGTCGAACCCGGCGGGGGCCGCTTGGCTATCCACCCTGGTTTCCGGGCGCACCAGGCGGCAAACGATATGCCCTGCCCGCCGCAAATCGTTCACCAATGCATTTCCCACTAATCCCGTGGAACCGGTTACGAGGACTTTCATCGCAGAGTCTTTCCTGAGGATTTTGCCGGAGCCGCACTCCTCGGCTCTGCTGGCAGGGCGCGTCCCCTCAGGTTACAATTTTGCGATGCCGCACGTCTTGCCAAATCTGCGCGTTAAGGTGCTGTTCTTCGGCCGGATCCGCGAGTTGACCGGAATCACGGAAGAGTGGCTTGAGATGCCCGAGGGCACAACGCTCAGCGAACTCTTTGAGCACTACGCCAAGCGGTTTCCGGCACTTGCGGGCTTCCGCCCCTCGCTGGTCGCATCTCGCAATCAGGAATTCGCGGCTTGGGATACGCCGCTCTCGTCCGGCGACGATATCGCCTTTTTGCCTCCCGTGAGCGGAGGCTAGCGGCTCCTTCCATGACCATCGCTTCCTACCCGGACTGGTGCGAATTGCTTCGCGTTCCCATCGACGCGAACGCGGCTGCCGACTATGTGCGTGCCGGGCAGGACGGTGCGATCGTCACGTTTGATGGATTCGTGCGCAACGAGTCGCATGGCCGACCTACTCTGTACCTCGAATACGAAGCTTACGAATCCATGGCCCTGGTGAAAATGCGCGAGATTTGCGCGCAAATCCACGAACGGTACGCCATTCACTGCGTGGCCATGCTTCACCGCCTCGGGCATCTCGAAATCGGAGAAACCAGCGTGTTCATCGCGGTAAGCGCGCCGCACCGCGCCGCCGCCTTCGACGCGTGCCGTTTCGCCATCGACACTCTCAAGCGCACCGCGCCCATCTGGAAAAAGGAATTCTTTGAGGATGGCGCGGTCTGGGCCGACGGCGAACTGCCTCCGGCACCTCCGCCAGCAAAACCTGCATCTTAACAACCGGATGACCGCCCAGGCCTACACTACTCGCGCTATCGTCCTTGCTGGCCTGTTGCTACCGTGCGTCCTTGTGGCGCAGGAGAAACCGGACCGTCCGCCCTGGGCGCAGCCTTCAGGTTCCTCGTCGCAAACCCAGCCGAAACCGGCCGCCTCCCAAGACAAAACACAGGAACCGGTTTCGCCACGCAACACCGTCAAGGTTACGGTGAATCTGGTCAACGTTCTGGTCAGCGTGCTCGATGACCACAACCGTCCCGCGCCAAACCTTCCAGTTGAGGCGTTCCAGGTCTTTGAAGAAGGCACGCAACAGAAGATCGATGTCTTTGAACAGGAAACGAAGCAGCCTCTCGATATTGCACTGATGATCGATACCAGTCTCAGCGCGCACAAAGAAATCACCTTCGAGCGCGACGCGGCGGCGAACTTTATCAAGCAAGTCCTGCGTCCCGACGATAGCCTGTCGGTCTTTGCCTTCGACGAGTCCGTTACCCAAGTCGCCCGTTTTTCGGCGGATGTGCCGGCGCTGCAGGCCGCGGTTCACAAGATTACCGATGGCTCCGGCACTTCGATCTATGATGCCGTTCTCCTCGGCTCGCAGGCGCTGGGAAGACGCCCAAATGAACGCCGCCGCGTGATCGTCATGGTCACCGACGCGGGCGAAACCACCAGCCGCACCGACTTTGAATCCGCCCGCAAAGCCGCGCTTCGTGCCGGCATCCTGCTTTACACGATCATCGTCCGGCCGGTGAAAAACGAGAATGGCCGGAACACTGCCGGCGAGCACGCCTTGCAGACCATCACCGAAACTACGGGCGGCGCCATGTTTTACCCGGAATCGATGGAAGAGCTGCCCATCATCTTCGACCGTATCGACGCCGAACTGCGCACGCAGTACCGCCTGGCCTACTATCCAAATCCTCGCGGACCCGCCAACACTTACCGTACAATTGAAGTGAAGGTTCTTGCGGGCTACACCGCGCGGCACCGAACCACCTATCTCACCGGGCCCCAATAGACGCGGCCCGGAACTCTGGGACGCAAATGAGCAAGGAATATCTCGAAATTGCCATCGATATCGCGAAGGAAGCCGGCAACGTTCTGCGCGAGGAAGTGGAGCGTCCGCCCACCATCGCGTACAAGGGCGACTTCGATCTGGTTACCCAGGCGGACCGGCGCTCTGAGCAAGTCATTGTTAGCCGTTTGCAGCAGCATTTTCCCGGGCACACCGTAGCGGCCGAAGAGGGCACCGGGAAGAACACCGGCTCCGAATTCGTCTGGCATGTCGATCCGCTCGACGGCACCACGAATTTTGCCCACGCTTATCCATGCTTTTGCGTGTCGATGGCCCTGGCTCGCAACAATGAGCTGCTGCTGGGCGTTATCTACAACCCGATCTACCAGGAACTATTCGCGGCGGTTCGCGGCGAAGGCGCTACGTTTAACGGCAAGAAAATCTCCTGCTCGAAGATTGCCGCGCTGAAGAACAGCCTGCTCTGCACCGGCTTTCCGAATCACAACCGGCAAGCGAATCCCAATTTTCATTTCTATTGGGATTTCACGCTGCGTTCTCACGGCGTTCGCCGCGACGGTTCTGCGGCGCTCGATCTGGCCTACGTTGCCATGGGCCGCTTCGACAGCTTCTGGGAGTTCGGTCTCAATCCCTGGGATGTGGCCGCGGGCATCGTGCTGGTCGAGGAAGCAGGCGGCAAGATTACCGACTTTCAGGGACAGCCGTATTCACTCGGTGGTTCTTCGATTCTGGCTTCCAATGGACTCATTCACGACGAAATGGTCAGCGTGGCGGCGGAAGTGTCCGGCCAGCTTGCTGCTCGCCGATAAACCATAAAATACCTAAGTGGGGGAATGCCCTCCCTTTACACGTGTACCTAGTAATAAACTAATCGAATGTAAATCACCCGTCAAGACCAAATACTGACATTCCAACGAGCGCGTCCGAGAAGCCCTTACAGAACGCTGACCCTCCCTTCACAGAATTCTTACGTCCGGGACTATATTCTCTGTTGGCAACGACTGGGGTTTATTCCGCCATTTTTAATGGGCAGCTGACGCCTGCCTTTCCAAGCAAATTTCGTTGCCGCGGCTCTCAGGGGAGGGGTTTTCCATGCGCAATATTCTGATTCGCACCATTTCGCCAGCATTGCTGTTTCTTTGTCTCTCGGTCTTCGCCGGAAGGACTCCGGCGGACGACGATCGGTCTCCTGCTCCAACTCCGAAAAACACTCCGTCTTCGGACAACGCCAAGCCCGTGGCGCCTCTAACGGAGCGCGAGCAATGGCTGCTGGAAAAGGTCGAACAGCTAGAACGCCGCGTCGCCGAACTGGAAGCGCGGGACCCGAAAGCTACTTCGACGCTAGCAGCACCGGCATCTGCGGCAATTCCGGCGCCGAATGGAACTGTGATGGTTGCCGCACCGGCAGCGCCGAACGCCATGGCAGCTCCAACGACGGCGAAGATCGGCTCATCTGAGTTGTCTTCCAGCGTGACAACGGCCGCGGCTGCAGTTCCGGTCGGTCGTCCGCAGGAACAGGGCGCGGCGAGCAACAAGCCTATTGAACCGTTCTCCGATGCCGACTGGACCTGGCTGAACGGCAATGCACGCACCAAGGACATCTACTGGGACAGCAAGTTTTTTACTCCGGAAATTCGCGCTGACACCACATACGTCGTGAACTTCAATCATCCGGCCGACCACACCATCAGCGGATCGAGCGAGTTGTTTCGGTCGTACGAAGTTCAGCTCGCACAGCTCGGAGTAGGCGGCGACTTCCACTACGACAATGTGCGGGCGCGCCTGATGACGCAGTTCGGCATGTATTCCGCCACCACCCCCCGCAATGATCCCAGTCCGGGCCATGGGCAGTGGGATCTGAATACGGCGTATCGCTATTTAACCGAGGCGTACGGGGGCTATCACTTCGATGTGATGCATGGCATCAACGTGGACGCGGGAATTTTCGTGTCTTATATCGGCTTGTTCAGCTACTACAATTTCGACAATTGGGCATACCAACCTTCGTATGTTTCTTCGAATACGCCATGGTTCTTCAACGGGGTGCGCGTGCAGATTTTCCCGACGGCGCATTTGAAGATTGAACCATGGTTCATCAATGGGTGGCAGTCCTATGCATCGGCGAATCACAGGCCCGGAGTGGGCGGCCAGATTAAGTGGACTCCCAAGCCGTGGCTCAACATCATTTCGAACAACTACGCTGTTGGCCAGGACGACCTCTTCATCCAGGGACGCACGCGCATCCACACGGATGACAGCATCGAAGTGAAGTATTACGACAAGCCCGAAAAAACGCTGGACAAAATGGCGTTCTCGCTGACCGGTGACCTCGGTTGTGAGTATGGCAGCGGCGTGAGCTGCTTAGGCGGTCGCAAGGGAGGTCCCAAACAGAGTTTCATCGGCTGGATGGGCTACAACCGCTTCTGGTTCCACCGCGACATGTTCGGCGTGACCGTTGGCGGGGGCCAGATCAATAATCCCGGCCGCTATCTGGTCCTGGTTCCGCCGATCAACGGCGCAACCGCCATCAGCGCTGCGACGAATGCGCCGTACTTTACGGGCAATCCTGGCGACCCCTTCAAGGCGTGGGATTCTTCGGTCACGTTCGACTACATGCCCAAGCAATACGTCACCTTCCGGTGGGAATACGACTACCGTCACGCCAATGTGCCTTACTGGGCCGGCCGCGGCGGCATCACTCCTCCGGGCGGCAACAACGGCTCACCACAATACTTTGTCTGCAGCACGGGCGCTTCTTCCGGGCAATCGGCTCTGCCGGCGGCGGAGGCGGCGTGCGGCGGCGGGCCGAGCAGCGTGTGGTTCCCGGACCTCCGCAAGAACGAGTCGTTCATCGACATGGCCATCCTGGTGAAGTTCTAATCGATCAGGTACTCACAAGAGTGCACCGTATTGAAGAAAGGTGAGACGTATGCGCTGTCCCTGGGTCTGTGCAAGAACATACAGCCGGTGGCTTACCGCGCTGGTGATGTTCGGACTGATCGCGCCGGTACAAAGCCAACGGGCGCTTTCCGCGGCTGAACGGGCAACTCCAAAGTCGCCCGACGACACGGAAACGCGAATTGAAAGATTAGAAGCCGAGGTCGCAGAACTAAAGGCTGTAATCAAGCAACTACAAGCAGCGTCTGCTGCGAGCAGCGCCGTGATTGGCTCTAATGCGGAAGGGCCTGCGGGCCCTGTCCACGCGGAGCGCTTCCAGGCTACAGATACCGAGCGGCAAGGAAGCCCCGCGCTTCCGAGGACCGGCGAAAAATCTTCAGGATTCCTCGACAACACCACGATCAACGTCGGGCTCGACACCTACTATGCTTACAACTTCAATCAGCCGATCGGCCGCGTTAATCTCTTGCGGGCGTATGACGTTTTGAGCAACGAATTCAGCCTGAACCAGGCGAGCATCGTCTTCGAGCACGCGCCCGACGTGGCCGCCGGCCGACGCTGGGGCGGACGCCTGGACCTTCAATACGGACAAGCCACGGACACCTTGCAGGGGAATCCTAACAACGAACCGCGCCCTGACATATACCGGAACGTCTTTCAGGCCTATGGAACGTATGTTGCGCCGCTGGGAAAGGGCATAAACATCGACTTCGGTAAATGGAGCAGTTCGCTAGGCATAGAAGGAAATTACACCAAGGATCAGTGGAATTACTCGCGGTCTTATTGGTTTAATCTCCTGCCTTTTTATCATATGGGAGTCCGGGTGAACGTCCCGATAACGGATCGATTCGCGGTGAATTATTGGCTTGTGAACGGAACCAATCAGGTGGAAGCCACCAACGGCTTCAAAGATGAGTTGTTTGGGTTCACGGCGCAACCGGCGAAATCGGTCACCTGGACATTGAACTATTACTACGGGCAGGATCATCCCGATCGAATCGTGGTTCCGCCGACGGGGCCCATTCCCGTGCAGCCCGGACTGAGTTTCGAGCCGATTCGCCCTGCGCCCGACGGCCGCACCCATATTTTCGATACCTACGCAACCTGGCGAGTTACGCCCAAGCTGACGTTCGAAGCCGAAGGCGACTATCTGATTCAGCGTTTGTGGCGGAATCAAGCGCCCGGGCAGTCTTCGGCTCCCTCACGCGCCATTGGCGGTGTGGCTTACTTGCGGTACCAATTCACGCCAAAGATAACGTTGGCGACACGCGCCGAATACCTTTCCGATCGTGGCGGACTCTTCAGCGGGCTGAATCAAGCCTTGAAAGAGAACACGGTGACGTTTGACTATCTGGTGTGGGACGGATTCCTCATGCGGTACGAATGGCGAATGGATTATTCCAATCAACCGAGTTTCCTAACCGACGTTCCCGGGGTGTTGAGCAGACAACAAAACACCGCGACCCTCGGTCTGATCTGGTGGTGGGGAAGAAAAGAGGGCACGTGGTGATCCATGCCCGACGGACTTGCTGCACCAATAACGTCTACTTGGTTTGCCACTCCGCATATAACTTGGTAATCGCCGGTCCAATGCAGAAGCCCCAGGCAAAAATCGGCATCGACTTGTACTTGTCGGGAATCACGTAGCGGTCGGCGGCCTCGGCGACCGGCACACCGGCCTTGTGGAGTTTTTCGGCTTGTTCCGCAAGATCGTCGAAGACCTCGCGCAAGTGCTGCACCCCTTCTTGCCCGCAGATTTGTCCGTGACCGGGCACGAAAATCGTGTCCTTGTCCCACGAAGCGAAGGTTTTCAGCGTCTCGCGCCAGCCTGAAATGGTGGCCTTTTCGTCGAAGGTTGCGGGATAAGAGCCGTTGAAGATCAGATCACCCGAATAGGCGACCTTCTGATCCGGGACGCGAACCACGATATCCGTCCCAGAATGGCCGGGGTAGGTCTCAATCACAACGGGCAGCTGTCCCAGGTCGACTTTCATCGGAAGCTTCGCAGGGTCGAGCAAGCGATTCGGCAATGTGAGTGCCGCTTTGTTCACCAGGTCGAATACGTTGCCCATGGCGCGCAAATCCGTCTCTGCGTGCGCTTTCGCCGCTTCGGAGCTCGCGTCCTTCACGCGCTTTTCAAAAGGTGCCAGAAACGCGGAGCGATCCGCTGCTTGCAGCGGCGAATAGTTCGAGGCGATGCGCTGCGGCACCGCCGCATGTGCCCAGAGCTGGATCCCATTTCCCGCGTAGTGCGCATTCCCCAGCGAGTGGTCGAAATGATAGTGCGTATCGAGCGCTCCGGTGGCGGGAACCTGCGAGACCTTCCGCAGCGTTTCGAGTTGAAAGGCCGCACCCGCGCCCGTGACGAATCCCTCGACCAGCAGCGCCGCGTCCTTCCCTATGAGGAACCCGCCATTGCACATCGTCGATATCCCTTTCGACGTGTCCGAGATCGTGGCATAAAGTCCATCGCCGATCTTGCGCACCGACGCGAAGCCCGCATCGACCAAGGGCGTTTGCGCAATACGCGGATTGTCCAGCAGCCTGCCAAGGGCCGCTGCCGGAAAGGGAAGGGCTGCCGCCAGTGAATACAGCGCACCGAGGCGCCCGGTGCCTGCCAGAAATTCTCTGCGTGAAACGCCCGCGTGCCGTCCGAGCATGGTTCCTCCTCAGCTGAACGCAGCTGGAAAAGTCCGTCTAGTCTAGCAGACCAAGGCACGCCCGTTGCGTTGGTCCCAAGAATCGGAAAGGCTCGCGCTCTCTTGCAGGCTCGTGCAGAGCATGGGAAAATAAAAGACTGTCGTGGGAACGCGTTTCCATTCGACAATTGGCGATATCGTCTAGGGGTCCAGGACGCCGCCCTCTCACGGCGGAAACCCGGGTTCGAATCCCGGTATCGCTACCAAATATTAATATTGAGGGCAATAAAGCAAACTGGGAAAACGGTTGCGAAAAGATCAAATGCCGCCCAGTTCCTTCGCATGCCGGCTCTTCAAAAGTTCGACTAATCCCTCGAAGGAATGGACTCCATCGACCAGTTTTTCGATTTCCTCAAATGAGGCGAGCATGCACTGGTCAATCTCCACCCACATTTTGTCCTGGTGCCGAAATATACGGGCATAATGCCCCTGTTTGTTCATGCTGTTTACGGCGGCGGCAACTTTTACGCTCACGAATTGCTCCCGAACAGGTAGATTCCGCTCTCGGCGGGCCTTCCAAACGAAAACGCGATGTGCAACCCAG
>Ga0207761_1000046_pt1 | contig 31624 bp, 29 predicted proteins | sample LuqExpMetageno34_FD_187792 | JGI IMG/M metagenome (GOLD analysis project Ga0207761, IMG submission 187792) | Tropical forest soil microbial communities from Luquillo Experimental Forest, Puerto Rico - Sample 34 (SPAdes) | ecosystem: Environmental > Terrestrial > Soil > Tropical forest ... | reverse complement strand
CCGCCGTACGCCGTCAGCCACACCGGTGCCGTCCCGTCGTGCTTCACGCCCTTCTTGGAAAACAGAAACATCGGGATTTTCGTTCCATCCTTGGACGTGTACCAGACCTGTTCCACCTGGAATTTCTCGGGATCCACCGGCGCGGTGCTCTTGGCCCACACTGCCGACTTCTTCGTGCTTACGTCATAGCTCAAGATCGTCGGCGCGTAATTGAAGCTTGTGAACGTATAACGCAGCTCCGGCGATCCCCACCTGCCGGCCACGTCCACGGTTCCCAGCCCCGGCAGTTTCAAGGGATAGGCATTCTTCCCGTCCCCGTCGTACACCTTCATCTCCGTGCTGGCATTTCGCAAATAAGAGGCCACCAGTTGCCCACCCACCGGTGCAATCACGTCCAGCTTGATATCCGCTTCCGGCACCACCTCTTTCCAATGTTCGCGTCCCGGATTCTTCGGGTCCACCGCATACCCGTGCCACATCGGCGCTTTCCAATTGGTCTGCAGCAACAACTTGTCTCCCGCCCAGGCCGTCAAAAAAACGGAATTCAAGTCATTTACCACGGGCACGATCGGGCCCTTGCTCTTCAGGTCCTGCAGATACACTTCTGTCTTTTCTGAGCCTGTCCCATAAACTACGAGGTAATAGATAAACGCGTTGTCATCCGAAATTTCCAGTGCCACCCCCTTTTCCTTGTCCAGCCTCTCCCCGAAAAGGAGTTTGTCCTTCGCCACCTCGGTTCCCATCTTGTGGTAAAAGGCTCGAGGTCCATCAGGCAGTGCCTTCGCATAGTAAATCCCGCTGTGGTCGTTCGTAATCTCTACCGAGAGGTAAAGCGCGCTGGGCAGCACCTCCGTCAACTCTTTGTGCGTATCCACATCGATCACGTGAACGGTCACCTCGTCCTGCCCGCCTTCGCGCCTTCCGTACGCCAAAAGTTTCCCGTCACGGCTGATCGTCATGATCGTGGCGCTCGAGGAATGATCCGGCGACCACGGCAGCGGGTTCACCAGCACTTCGTCGGCGCCATTCGGCCCTCGTCTAACGTAGATCTTCGAAAGTTCCTCTCCTGCTGACAGCTTGCTGAAGAAATAGCGCCCGGCAAACTCTTTCGGCAGCCCGTACGAGTCAATCCGGAACAACTCCGACAGCCGCTTCGCAATCGCTTCCCGCCCGGGCAGTTTCGAGATCGCAGCTTCCGTGCACTTATCCTGCGCGTCGATCCACTCCCGCGTCTCTTTGCTTTCTTGGTCCTCGAGCCACCGGTACGGATCCACAACGCTCGTCTTTCCGTAGCTATCTGTCACGTTTTCCACCCGCGTCTTCGGGGGGCATGCTGGCGCGGTCTGTGCGCGCAGCAGGGAAGGACTCGCCATCAAGAACGCAATCGCGAGGGTACTGACTGTTTTCAGATCGTTCATCTTGCTCATCGTTTCCTTCCGCTCCTCTTCTCGCAGGGGCGGCTTTATGCCGCCTGCTCTTTCCGCCGTATGCCTATTTGTTCTGCACAGAGTTTCAAACGGGCGCTAGAATACTCGAAAATGCCGCCCGCACAGAACCGGAATCTTGACGCCACACTTAAACTGCATGTTCCACTGATTTTCTTGGTTTCCATCCTTTTGCTGGTCCCGTGCTTCTGGCATCGCCACATCGAAGCCGGCGATCTAGGCAGCCACGTCTATAACGCCTGGCTCGCGGACCTTATTGGACAAGGCAAGGCGCCAGGGCTTTACCTCGTTCGACAGCACGACAACGTCCTCTTCGATCTCATGCTTTTTTATGCCAGAGCTCTTGGACTCGGCTTGGCCGAAAAGGTCGCCACCGCGATCTGCGTCCTTTGCTTTTTCTGGGGTCTTTTTGCTTTCGCCAGAGCGGCGTCGGGCGGCTCGCCTTGGTTCCTCGTTCCTCTCCTTGCCATGCTCACCTACGGCTACATCTTCCACATGGGTTTCATGAATTACTACCTGTCGCTCGGATTAGCCTGCATTGGATTGTCTTTGCTCTGGCATCCCCGAAAAATTGGACTGATCCTCGCGGCCATTTTCTCCCCCATCGTACTGCTCGCTCATCCCCTCGGTTTTCTCCTGCTTATCGGCGTCGGCTTGTATCGCCTTGTGCATTTGAAGCTCGCTATTCGCTGGAAATGGGTGCTGCCGGTTGTCGCCGTCGGCGTTTGCGTGGCTGCCCGTTTTTTTGTCGCGCACCACAAGGCATACGAAGTCGAATGGCGCGAAGCTCCCATCTACACTCTTACGGGCGCCAGCCAATTCCACGTCTTTGGTGAACGCTACGCTTGGTTCACTCTCGCCATCGCTGTCCTTGCGATCGTTTCCGCGCTCTTGGCATTCCTCGCCTCGACCGATCGCGCCACATTCTTCAAAGATCGCCGCCTCCTTCTTGAACTCTACCTCGTGGCGTTTCTCGCTACCGCCATCCTTCCTGAAAATCTCCACACGGATCCGACCGGTGGGTGGATTGGCGCGCTAGCCACGCGCCTGACGCTGGTCACGGCCATCTTTGGGCTGGCATTTCTCGCCTCCCTGCCTGCGCGCGCTTGGCATCTCCTCGCTTATTCCGCTGTCGCTGCCGTTTTCTTCACTTTCATCTATCAAGACACCGCGCTCCTTAACCGCATGGAAGACAACACCCGGCAGCTCACCGAGCAGCTGCCCTTCGGTACTCGCACGCTCTCCACCATCTTTGCTCCTAACGACTACCGCACCATTTACCTCCATATCCCCGATCGCGCCTGCATCGGCCACTGCTGGTTGGTCTCCAACTACGAGCCCTCGACAAAACAGTTCCGTGTCCGTGTCCGGCAGGGAAGTCCCGTCTCCACTGCTTCCGTCGACGACAGCGAAGACATGCAATCCGGCACCTACGACGTCCAGGAAGAAGACCTTCCTCTCAAGCAGATCTATCAGTGCGACGCCCGCGACCTCACCCGAATCTGCATTCGTGACCTCCACGAAGACGAGAAGAACGGCCGCCTCGGCTACCACCCCGTCCACAACCCCTTCTTTTCCCAGAACCCTTGATGCAAAGCACTTGAGGGATTCTCGACCCTCCTTTTATGTGAGACGTTACTGCGATTTCCCGGCTCCCTTGCGAATCAGGCGCCGGGTATCTGACACCTAATCCCGCGGCGCGCAGAAGACAAAATGGCTCTTGCGGCAGTCCAATTCCTGCTAGAATACCTCCCAGGGTGAGAGACAATGCTGCCATTACACCTTCAGCCCGAAAGCCATATTCCTCTCTATATCCAACTGCGCGACCAGCTCCGCTCCCTCGTTCATGCCGGCGATCTCCGTCCCGGTGATCGCATCCCCGCCTCCCGCGAACTCGCGCAAATCCTCGGCGTTCACCGCACTACCGTCGCGAACGCTTACGCCGAACTCGAAGCCGAGGGCCTCATCCAGGGCCATGTCGGCCGCGGCACCTTCATTCGTGGCAACGGCAACCTCCTGCACATCACACCTCCTCCTCCGCCGTCGCTCAACGGCAACGGCGACGGCAGTATCCGCTGGGAACTCCTTTTTGCCGACGAGCGCAGCGAGGAAATCCTCTCCCGCCTTACCGCGTCCGCTCCGGTCAACGCGCTTTCCTTTGTGATGGCCCGTCCCGCAGAAGAGTTTTTTCCGGTCGAAGAATTGCAAACTTGCGTGCAAGCCGCGCTTCGCCGCGAAGGTCAGGAGATCCTCAACCTTGGCGCTTCCGACGGCTACGCGCCTCTCAAGGAAGCCTTGCTCGAACTCCTCCGTCGCGACGGGATTCCCGCAAAAGACGAGACTCTACTCATCACCGACGGGTGCCAGCAAGCGCTGGACCTCATAGCCAAAGCTTTCGTCCGCCCGGGTGATACGGTTGTCTTGGAGAATCCCACCTATCCCGGTGCTTCTGCCGTCTTCAATGGCGTTCGCGCCCGTTGCCTTGGCGTTCCTGTCCGCACGCACGCCGAACCCGGCAGCCCGCTCGGCATCGATCTCGAAGCGCTCGAATCCACTCTCGCCGCCAATCGCGTGAAGCTGCTCGTTCTTACACCGGATTTCCAGAATCCCACTGGAACTTCCATGCCTCTTGCATCGCGACGCCGAGTGGTCGAAATCGCCAGCCGCTACCAGGTGCCCATCGTCGAAGACCACATCTACGCGCGTCTGCATTCGCACGAAGAGCGCTTGCCCTCGCTGAAACAGCTCGACCGTTCGAATCTCGTCATCCACATCGACAGTTTTGCCAAAGTGGCATTCCCCGGCCTGCGCGTCGGCTGGATCGTTGCTCCGGCAGCGGCCATCGAGCGCCTGCGGCTGGTCAAACAGATGACCGACTTGCATACGGACCAACTCGCACAAGCCGCACTCGCCGAATTCCTCAAGCGCGGCCTTTTCCAGAAGCACCTCACCCGCATGCGCAAGATCTACACCGACCGCCTCAACGCGCTCGATGAGGCGCTTCGCAAGAACATGCCCGAAGGCGTGCGCTGGACTCGCCCCGAAGGCGGCATGGCTTTCTGGCTTGAACTTCCTGCCGGTTTCGACGCCAGCGAGTTGATGATTCACGCCCGCGAACGCGGCGTCCTGTTCGCGCCTGGCCGCTACTTCTACGTGCAGTCGCCCATGCCCAACACGCTTCGCTTGGGCTTCGCGAATCTCAACGAGAAGCAGATCGCCCGCGGCGTCACGGTCTTAGCGGATCTTCTGCGCGTGGAAATGCGCAAGCGTCAACGCGGCACGCGCCGCGCCGAGCGTACCCACGTAGCCCTGGTGTAGCGCGGGGCGAGTCTTCGAGCCCTGCGGCTATTTTGTGTAGTGGCCAATCTTTAGATTGGCCGGAAGGAATGAAACGAACGGCAACATGCCCAACGTCGTCAAACTCGAACCCAACCCCGCCAACCGTTGCTTCGGCTGCGGCGCCGCCAATCCGGCCGGCATGAAACTCGCCTTCGATCTCGACTTGGACGCCCGCCGCACCCGGGGTTCCTTCACCCTCGGCCCCAACTACGCCGGTGGCGCCGGCTTCGCTCACGGCGGCATCATCGCTGTCGTTCTCGACGAAGCCATGGGCAAGCTCTCGCGCCTGGCCAACGAGCAGGCCGTCACCGCCGAAATGTCTGTCGAATACAAGAAACCCGTTCCCACCGACCAGCCCATTCACGTCGAAGGCTGGCAGGAAGAAGAAAAAGGCCGCAACCGTTTTCGTGTCGCCGAAATTCGCGATGCACACGGAAACTTGCTAGCCCGCGGCAAGGGCCGCTTCGTCACCGTAACCCAAGCCCACTTCGCCGAGGCGAATCCAGTTAAAGGCGGCTAGTCAATGTAGTGGCGGGTCTTTAGACCCGTCAGCGCGATGGCTTCGAGCGCGAAACATAGATTTTCAGTAACGATTTTCGATTTGAGAGGAGAAGGGAAATGGCAACAAAGAAAACCAACGGCAGCGCCCACAGCGCTCACACCACAAACAACAACGGCGCCCCCAAAGGCTCCAACGAGTGGCGCGTCAAAGTCGGCCTCGCTGAAATGCTCAAAGGCGGCGTCATCATGGACGTCACCAACGCTGACCAGGCTCGCATCGCCGAAAAAGCCGGTGCCTGCGCGGTCATGGCTCTCGAGCGCGTGCCCTCCGACATCCGCAAGGAAGGCGGCGTCGCGCGCATGGCCGCCATCAAGGTGATCCGCGAAATCATGAAGACCGTCACCATCCCGGTGATGGCCAAGGTGCGCATCGGCCACTTCGCTGAAGCCGAAGTCCTCCAGGCACTCGAAGTCGACTTTATCGACGAAAGCGAAGTCCTCACTCCCGCCGACGAAGAGAACCATATCTGGAAGCACGACTACCGCGTGCCTTTCGTCTGCGGCGCTCGCAATCTGGGCGAAGCTCTCCGCCGCATCGCGGAAGGTGCCGCGATGATCCGCACCAAAGGTGAAGCCGGCTCCGGCAATGTTGTCGAAGCCGTTCGCCACATGCGCACCATCGTCAGCGAAATGAAAGCCCTGACTACCATGCGCGACGACGAACTCATGCGCAAAGCCAAGGAACACGGCGCTCCCCTCGACCTCATTCGCGAAGTCGCCCGTGCCGGTAAACTCCCCGTGCCCAACTTCTCCGCTGGTGGTATTGCCACTCCTGCTGATGCTGCTCTCGTTCGCCGTCTGGGCGCCGAAGCAGTCTTCGTTGGCTCCGGCATTTTCAAAAGCAGTGATCCCGAAACTCGCGCCAAAGCCATCGTCAAGGCCACTACGCACTTCGAAGATCCCAAAGCCGTCCTCGAAGCTCACGAAGAGTTGGGCGAAGCTATGCCCGGTCTCGACGTCCGCATCCTGGAAGAAAAGGACCTTCTTTCCACCCGCGGCTGGTGATTCTCCGTAGCATAGGCTTCAGCCTGTGCGGTTTTTGTAGACCGCCTTCTGAGGCGGTCCGCAATTCGTGCGATGAAGAAGATTTTTTGTGGTTCTCGATGTCCAGTTGGGTGCCGGGTGCCGCACCCTTCGCTTTCAAGGGTGCGGATTTTGACTTTCGACTTCTGTTCATCATCGCGGGCCTTGCTGCCAGCACTTTGAGGTCGAAAAAGAAAACACTGTCATCCTGAGACCGCATCTTCCGCGGTCGAAGGATCTCAACCTGGAATAGTGAAACGCACAAACCGAATTTCGCTATGCGGTGTTCGGCTGCTGACTTCTAACAGACACTATGCTCCTTACTCCCAAACCCAAAATCGGCATCCTCGCCGTCCAGGGCGACTTCGCCGCACACGCCGTCCGGCTTCGTGAACTCGGCGCCCAGACCGTCGAAGTCCGCACCGTCGCCGACCTCAACTCCTGCGACGCGCTCGTCCTCCCTGGCGGCGAATCCACCACCCAACTCCAATTCCTCCAGGAAGAGGGCCTCTACGACGCGATCCGCAAATTCTCGGAACACCACGCCATCTTCGGCACTTGCGCAGGCGCCATTCTTCTCGCGAATCACGTCAAAAATCCCGCCCAAGATTCTCTCAAGCTTCTCGATATGACCATCCTGCGCAACGGCTACGGCCGCCAACTCGCCAGCGATGTCTTCACGGAGCCATCCACTCTCGCCGATGCTCCCATCGAAATGGTCTTCATCCGCGCACCCATCATCGAAAAAATCGGGAAAGGCATCACCGTTCTGGCAAAACATGAAGGTCAGTCGGTGCTTGTCCAAAGCGGCCGGATCCTCGCCGCCACCTTCCATCCCGAACTCTCCGGCGACTCCACCGTTCACGAGTATTTCCTGAAGCTAGCGAACAATGGGTGTTCGCCCGCGAAGCCTGAAAGCCGCAAACTGTAGCTCGCCACGCCCTCCATCTCCTCACTTTTCCTCCGCGTGCTCTGCGCTAACCTTACTTCTTTGCGCTACAATGCTCTCGTGGTCCCGCGCGAAAAATTCCGTGTCGTTTTTGTTTGCATCGGTAACTCCTGCCGCAGCCCCATCGCCGAAGCCGTCGCCAGCCGGCACGCTCCCGAGATCATCCAATCCTCCAGCGCGGGTCTCGCTCCTCTTGGCTACATTGCTGAGCCCACCATCGCCACTCTCGCTGCCAACGGATATTCCACCGATGGTCTCTCTTCCAAACGTCTCTCGCGGCAGGCGATTGACGAAGCCGACGTCATCGTCAACCTTTCCGGTCTCCCAATTGACTGTCTTCCCAGCCACGCTAAAGTAGAAACTTGGCCGGTCGACGATCCCTATGGCACAGACGACGCAACGTATCAGAGAATCCTGGAAGAAATCGAAGGCCGGGTATTAACGCTAGCGGCGCGCCTCCGGTCGCAAACGAATCTTAAGCAACGTGCGCATCATTCGTAGGACGAGCCGCGATCATGTGGTGGCGCTGACCTCTTGCGTTAAGGTACGAAGGGTTATGTCAGCTGCATCCGTTTGCCGGAACGGGTTTATGTAGCGCTGGCTTTCATGCCAGCTCTTTCACGCCGGGAACACCCCGGCCAGGAGCCGTTTTTGCGCCGCGATAAAACCAGCGTCTCGCAGGAAGATTACCTCAAAGCCATTTGGGAAATGCTCGAGGAGCAGCAAACTCCCATCAGCGCGCGTCTCGCCGAAGAACTGGACGTCACTCCACCCGCGGTCACCGCCGCAATCAAACGCATGGCTCGCGACGGCCACGTCAAAGTTCAACGCGGGGGCGCTATCCAACTCACCGCCCAGGGCCGCAAACTCGCACAACATCTCATGCTGCGTCACCAACTTGCCGAAATGCTTCTTACTGAAGTCATCGGCCTCTCCTGGGCTAAAGCTCACGCGGAAGCGGAGCGCATGGAGCATGCTATCTCTCCCGAAGTCGAAGCGCTCCTGCTCAAGCGTTTCGCCAATCACAAAACCTGCCCCCACGGCGTCCCCATCAATGGCAGCATCGCGCAGCTACGCGAGGAAGGCGGCGTACTCCTCTCCGATCTTCATCCCAACGAATCCGCCGAAATTCTGTGCGTCTATGAAAAAGATGAAGGCTTCCTCGAATTTCTCGAAAACCTTCAACTTCGTCCCGGCACGAAACTCCAGGTCCTCGAACGCGCGTACGACGAAACCCTCACCGTCCTCGTCTCCGGCAAACCCATTCACCTCGGCAAGCCTGCTACCACGCGCATCTGGGTCCGCCGCCTTCCCTCGTAAGTTCTTCTTGGCTTGATCTACTCGTCTCCTCCCAGAAGCCTCGCGAGGTTCGCCACGTTCACCACGCCCAGTCCCGCCGCCGGGCTATAGCCATTCCGCGCGGTGTAGAACCAATTGTCTCCGTGCGAAATCACGCGCAGCGGGGCTTTCGGTCCTTCGTAGCCATCCTCGTGGCCTGCCGCATAGAGCGCAAAATTCAGCAGCCCGAGCCGCCGTTCCTCCAGATAATCGCCAATCAGCGAAGTCAGCCCGTTCATCTGTGGCGCCCCAAAACTGGTTCCGCCGAGAAACGTCCCGATCCCGAATCCCTGCTTATCCGACGTATAGTAAAACTGGTATCCCGTCTGTGGGTCGGCGTTAAACGAAATGTCCGGAACGTTTCTTCCCGCAAAGTTCGCTGGCAACGCGTACACGAGTTGTCCTTTGATCACCCAGTTCTGTCCTGGTGCGCTCCGCTGCACACCCTGCAAAAAATACTGGTATGAAGGCCTGGGGAAGATGATGCTGACTCCCCCTCCTCCTCCTCCCGGGAAGATTCCGCATGCGATCGGATCCGGCGCTCCCAGTGCCTGGCACAATGGCTCCAGGTAATCCCATCCCCACACTCGCTCTTGCGGCACGTTGATATCGAAGAACGGTGGCGTGCACGCCGAATTCAGGCAATATTCCTGCAATCCCGGAAGCGTCGTTCCGCCCATCGCGGTGATCGCCGTATCGCTCGCCGGATTGTCTACGCTCAGCGTCAAGCTGCAATCGGTCGGGAAGCAGCCGAAGTCGTGATTGATGTCGTACGCTCCTCCATCCCCCGCCGCCGTGAACACGGATTGCCCCTGAATCGCCGCGCGAATCAGCAACTCATGAAACGCCTGTGTGATCCCCACGGTGTTTCCAGTAATGGGATCCGTCACCGGAGAATTCTCCAGATTCTGATACCACTCCCAGAACCCCCAGCTTGCCGAGAGCGTGTCGGCGCGGTTCTTCTCGATGGCCTCTGCAAACAGGTCTACGAATCCCTGGTTGGTGTTCGGTGCCTGATACACAATCAGCTTCGCTCCCGGTGCCAATCCCCCAGACTGCTGCACGTCAATCGTTGTTTCCACCGAGCCTGACGCGTCGCTCGGTGCTCCCGGGCCGCCATCCACGTTTACAATCTTGATCCGGTTCGCATCCACCGTAAGTCCCACCGCGCTCCAATACGCAAACGCGTCGCTAGGGGTGAAGGCCGCCAGCGTCATGATCGCAACCGTATGTCCCTTGCCGGTTGCGCCATGCTTGTAGAGCGGCGTCACGTCGTAATAGTTTGCAAAGTCTGCTACCGTCCAGAGCCCCGGCGCGTTGCCGCTAGCTGCTGCCGGTTGGTTGAAGTGTTGTTTTACGAAGGCCACCGGCGCCTCCTTGATCATCGGCCGCAGGCTCGGTCGCGTATCCAGCCCCATCACTCCTGCCACGCGCCCCGAGATTTCACTCGGTACGCTCGGCCCGCTGAGCGGCGCATGGAAAGTGTAGCCCTCCTCGCCTCCATGCCCTGCCACAGTAAAGCTGTGCAGGCTCACCGAAAATGCACGTTCCAAATTCTCCGTGCTACCGGTCACTCGTAGGGTCGTTGCGGTCGTACGCTCCGTGGTCAATCCGTACTTGCTGAGTTCCGCGGCCACTTTGGCTACATCTGCTTCCTTCGGCGCGAACCGCGCAGCAAATTCCTCCGATGTCAAAAACTGGCGATACAAAGCATTTCCCGGTGTGTGTAGCGCCGCCATTAGATTCTCGGCTTCCTGCAGGTCCGTCAGGTGCAGTGCCACTGTCACCGACATCGGCTCTGACCCCACCTGCGCTTTGAGCTCTCCCACATCCACTGCTGTCGGCGTAGTTCGATTCGGATAGGGCAACGCTCTTCGTTCGGTTTGCGCCAATGCGCTCGAAACCAGCGCCAGTACCGACACCACCACCAACAACCCTATCTTCGAGGTTCTCATGGGCTTGCTCCTTCTGCCCGTCTTGCGCGGATGACAGGCATTCCACTTCGCTCGCGAAGGACCGCACTTCGAGGACGTGCGCTTCGCTCTTTAGGCGGATGGTGTTATTACACTACGTTGCTGAAATGTCAACAGGCTGATTTGAACGCAAGCCCGCTTCGTCGGGCCTACTTTTTTTCCTCCAGCAGCTCCTTCAACCGCGCATATCCCGCTTTGCTCACCGGCAATCGCACGCCACTCGTCAAAACCGCCACCTTGCTGTCCTTCCCGTACGGCTCAATCCGCGCCACCCGCTCCAGGTTCACTACATACGACCGGTGAATGCGCACGAACAACGCCGGGTCCAGCGACATCTCCAGGCCAGAAATGGTTTGCTGCTTCAAATGCTTTCTTCCCTCGCTGGCCAGCGACACGTAGTCATCCGTAGCTTCGACATAATCCAGTTTCGCCACGGGAATCAGAGTCACCTTCGTCCCGTCCTTCACCACAATCCGTTCCGCAAACTGCCCCGCCGGGCGCGCCGCCGCGGCCAGTTCCGCCGCGTCAACATTTTTCGAGGTGTTCTGATTCTTCGCTCGCTCCAGCGCCGCCTCAAACCTTTCCCGGCTGTACGGCTTCAACAGATAATCCACCGCATGCACGTCGAAAGCCTTCATCGCGTACTGGTCATACGCGGTCACGAAAATGATGGCCATTTTTTCGCGGTCCACCAGTTCCAAAACATCGAACCCAGTCAGCTTCGGCATTTGTATGTCCAGGAACAACAAATCCGGCTTGTGCTCCGCCGCCGCTTTCACGGCATCCATTCCATTCCCACACTCCGCCGCAACCTCAATCTCCGGATGCAGCGCGATCATCTCGCGCAACAGCTTCCGCGCCAGTTCCTCATCATCCACAACCATCGCCTTCCACTTCCGCATCACGGCTCCCTTTGGAGTGCGGCGATTCGTCGCCGCTTTTGGCCAACTAAAGATCTTGTCGTTTCTTGTTGTTGCTCGATTCTCCTCGCCACTCGCCACTAACCACTCGCCACCGCCTTGTCTTCCTCGGCCGGAAAAACCATCCTCACCCGGAACACTCCCTCTTCCGCGCTGGCCTGCAATTGCGCAGCATCCCCGTACCGCGCCTCCAAGCGCCTTTGCACATTCTTCAATCCCACTCCATTCCTCCGCGAACTCCCCGCCTCTGGATCCCACGAATTCTCCACAGTCAGCGACATTCGCCCATCCGCGCATGCGGCCTTCAGCCGGATCCACCCGCCCTCCGGCATCTGCGCGATTCCATGCACCACGGCATTCTCAAACAGTGGTTGCAACAGCAGCGGTGGCAGCAAGCATTTCTTCGCCTCCTCCGGCACCTCTTCCTCCAACACCAATCGCTCGCCAAATCTCACCTTCTCGATCGCACAGTACTTCTCCAGCAGTCGCAACTCTTCTCCCAGCGGAATCATCCCCTTTTGCCCCATCCCCAGCGTCATGCGCATGAAGTCCGCCAGGGACACGCACATCTCCCGCGCCTTCGCCGGATCGATGCTGGTCAGCGCGCTAATCGAATTCAGGCTGTTGTACAAAAAGTGCGGATTAATCTGCGCCTTCAACGCGCTCAACTCCGCCTCCCGCGCGCGCATGCTCGATTCCACCGCCAAGTCCTGAGCCTTCTGCGATTCCTTTTGTGCGATCAGCGCGTAATTGATTGCCACGCTCAGCAGGTAGTAGAAGACCCCCGCGCCAAAAATCAGTCCCAATCGGAAACTGACATATTCGTACGTTCCTTCCCAGCCCGCCACGGTAGCCATCCCACGCGCGATAAACTCACTCAATTTCACCCAAAGGAACGTCAGCAGCACCGCCGCTGTCAGGTGTGTCAGCGCTAGCCTCCACGCGGGAGTTTTGGCGAGCGGCGCCGTCCTGCACGAAAAGGCCGCGGACCATGCGCTCACCTGCGCGATTCCGGATATTCCAATCCCGAAATACAGCGCATTCGCCGCCGGCATGCCCGGGTGGGCATTTAATATCCCTGCCAGCACCAGCCCAAACCCGATCCATCCGGCCCAGAACACCAGGTGCTGCGCGCCGCTGAATTTGATTCGCGCCATCGCTCTAGTTCTTTACGTTGATTCCGCCAAAAACCGCGCGCCCGCGCAAAACGAGCCGCTTCTTTGGTGCGGCCCCAGGCACGTCCGGCAGCGGCGGTCTGGTCTCGTCCGAATACCCGCCAAAAATGCTGTGCCCTTCGTAGATCACCGTCCACCGCTCCGGCACCACGATCTCGATCCCGCCGAAAATCGCCTCCACGAGCACCACTGCTTCTTCGCCCTCGATTTCCGCCGACCGAAAATCCAGCTCCACCCCGCCAAAGATCGCCGTTGCCGTGCCGCCGACGAAATTACTAATGTTGACCCGGCGTTCCACTCCACCGAACATCGCGTATTCGTTGATCATATTCGGTCCTTCCGGGCCCGGGGGCCTCGCGGGCAGCTTCGGCAATTCGAATCGGCTCCAAATCAACCCGACTCCCGCTGCGATCAGCACCAGCGGCCACAAATCGTTCCAGTTCAACCTCGCCAGCCCAAAATTGTCGGCAAGAAAAATCGCGCCGATTACCATCAACACCGCGCCCCACGCGCGATTGCTTTCCTTGAAGAACTTCACCCCGCCTACCACAATCAGGATCAACGGCCACAGCTTCCACAGCCGCTCCGAACTGATGATCCCCATGTGGTCCAGCAGAATGACCGACCCAATCACCACCAGGATGATTCCCGGCAGCACTCCTTTTCGGTCGCCAGTCGCACCAAATACACCTCTGCGCCTCGCCATGCGGGTCCCAATGTCCGCGTGAATCCGCGCTTTCAGATCCTCCGCGTACTTGTTCTGGTCGAATTGGTCGTCAGCGCTCACTGGTTCCCCTGTTTCCGTTCACTCCCGCGAGGATTACCGGCCCTGTGTCCGTGCCTGCTCAACATCACCGATGCGAAGACCAGCAACAATCCCAGAGCCACCAGCGGCACACTCTGCAACGCACCTTGCATCGCGCTCCAGTGCCACACCGAGTGTTCCGCAAAATTCAACGTGATCATTCCCATTGCCGGCAGGCAACCCAACATCCCCGACATGTTCCGTTCCAGCCCGGCTTCAAGATATTCCATACCCGCCTGCAGTTCCACAAGCAGCAAACTCACGCCCGCTGCCCAGAATGCCCACATCATCCACGAGCTCTTGACCCTCGTATCGCTCGCTGTCCTTGCCATGGCCGCCTCCCGCCTCTTGTCCGCGTCCATGGCCATCCTAGGGAGCCACGCCTCCCCGCGCACCTGCGATTCGACCAACGCCTCCCCGCTACCGGCGAACGCCCTTTCTTCACCGGCGAACGGCACCGCACTTCTCTTGCAATCCGTCCCGCAAACCGTTAACGTAAGCGCCACACAAACGAACCCGCCCTTCCAGCAACACGCCGGGCGACAATCCATTGAGGTGCGAATGCCTGCCAATCCCGCGCTACCCTCGCGTTCCGCTTCTCGGCACCACTGGCTCTTGTATGTCCTGCTTGCCTTTTTTGGCGCGCTCCTCACGTTCGCCGGGGCCCGGGCACAATCTAAGGCTTCCGATGACGCTACGTTCCGCAAGTTGATTGACGGCTACTGTTCGGCCTGGAGCAGCGGCGATCCCAACAATGCCGCTAAGTACTACGCCAAGGATGCCAATCTCACCTTCTACGACCTTACGCCTTTCTCTTACGTCGGCTGGACCGACTACGATGCCGGAGTCCGCAAGAATATTTTTGAGCACGTCGAAACCGCTTCGCTCACCGCCGGCAAAGAACTAAAGGTGACCCGCCACGGCAACATCGCCTGGACGACTGTCCCCATGCGCATCACCGCCAAATTCAAAGATGGGAAATCGGTCGACTCGCCGGTGCGCTACACCGGCATCTGGGAAAAGCGCGGCAAGAATTGGGTCCTCGTCCACGAACACCTCTCCGTCCCCATGGGCGGCTAGTTTTTTGGGTGCGGCGATTCATCGCCGCTTTTGCGGTTTCGGATCATCCACCAACGCCTTAAACTGATATCGGATATCTGGAATTCATGCTCCACATCCTCCAATTCTATTGGCTCGCCTCCCGCGGCTACCGCCTCCACCCCTGGGACAGCCCCTACATCCAATGGCGCTTCGAAACCTTCCTCGGCAAGGATGCTGCCAACCTCAAGGCTCGCTCCTTCTTTCGCCTGTCATGGAAGTACCGCGACCGCCTAAAATCCTTCTCCGACTGGGCCGCCACCCGCCGCCGAGCCCAGCACCCCCGCCTTTAGCTCTTCGCAAGAAAGGCACTCACCTCTCTGCAACAAGAAAATACTTGTCATCCTGAGGAGCGCAGTGTGCGACGAAGGATCTCAACTGAAGATGCTCCTAGTCGTATCCGCAACGTTCCGAGCCGGTATCTGCGATCTCGCCTTCGACCGATTACTGAACGCTAATTACCCCATCCGCCTCGCAGGCGTATAATCTCCCAGTAGGACCGCATCATGCCTTCGCTCCAAACCCTCCCCACTACTCCCGACCTCCACGAAGCGCAATGGTGGGAGAGCGATCCCGACGGCCGCGTCCACTGTTACCTCTGTCCCCGCCACTGCCACATCGGCCATGGGCAATCCGGCTTCTGCTTCATTCGCGTGAATCAAAACGGCAAACTCTACTCCCTCGGGTACGCCTCGCCCGCCGCCCTCCAGATCGATCCCATCGAAAAGAAGCCTCTCAACCATTTCCTGCCCGGCACGCGCATCTTCAGCATGGGCACCGCCGGCTGCAATATGGGCTGCTTCTTCTGCCAGAACTGGGACATCTCCAAATCCCATCACGACCAGGCTCGCTCCAGGCATCTCCCTCCCGAACAAATCCCTCTGCTCGCCCGCGAGCATGGCTGCCAATCCATCGCCTTCACCTACAACGAGCCCACCATCTGGGGCGAATACATCATCGACATCTGCAAAGCCGCCAAGCCTCACGGCCTCAAGACCGTCATGGTCACCAACGGCTACATTACCTACGACGCCTTCCACGACATCTACGACCACATCGACGCGGCCAACGTCGACCTCAAAGCCTTCACGGAAAACTTCTACGGCAAAATCACGCTCACGCATCTCCAGCCGGTCCTCGACACCTTGCTCTGGCTGAAAAAAGAAACTCCCGTGTGGTTCGAACTTACCAACTTAATGATTCCAACGTTGAATGATGATCCCGACGAAACCCGCAAACTCGCCGACTGGATTCTCACCAATCTTGGCCCCGACATCCCGCTTCACTTCACTGCCTTTCATCCCGATTTCAAGTTGCAAGATAAACCTCCCACCCCTCCCGAAACTCTTCACCGCGCTCGCCGTATCGCTCTCGACGCCGGCCTTCAGTTCGTATACGAAGGCAACATCTACAGCGACGCTGCCAACACCTACTGCCCGAGCTGCAAGACCGCCGTCATTTGCCGCTCCTGGCACGACGTCACCCAAAACAATCTTCAAGCAGGGAATTGCCCCCGCTGCCACACTCTCATCCCCGGCGTCTGGTGTGCTTCGGCTTTGTAGGGACCGCCTTCTGAGGCGGTCCGCTCTTTTGAACGGCCTCGGTGATCGCCCCGCTCTTGCCTACCGCCCCGTCTCCCGTCAAACTATCCCCGCGACCCTTGTGGAGCCAACCATGCAGGACTCAACCGAAACTGCGGCCCCGTCCAACGTTCGCTTCCGCTTTCTCAACTGGTCCGGCTTCTTCCTCGCCTTCATCCAAAGCGTCTGCAGTGCCTTCATCGCCCTCCACGGCATCCGTTTCCTGGTAGGAATTGGCGCGGTGGTTCTCGCTTCTTCTGCTTTCGCTCTGGCCGAGCGCCTTCACGTCGACGCCATCCGCATCCCGATGATGCTCGTCGCCTTCATCGCCGCGATCGTCAATCTCATCGCCCTCTGGCAGGTTCGCCGCCTGCGCAATCGTTCTGCCTCCGCCTGGCGTCAGCAACCGCTCACACCCGCAAAAAAGCGTTCCGAAACGCTGCAACTCGTTCTCTCTGTCCTCACGATTGCCTTGTTAGTTGCGGAGTGGGCAGCTCACTTCAAACTGAAGGGTACTCTCTAGCGTATCGCCTCATTGCGTTTCCGAGGTTGGCCACTTGTCTCGAGTCAGTATCACGCCGATCTTCGGATCATCCACATCCCCACTTAACGCCACCCCTACTCTCGCCCCGGAATGTTTCCGCTTAAACAGCGGGTCAATCGGTTTCAACAGCACCGATCTGACCCCGTCGCTATCCTGGGAGATCGTCGCCAGCGTCCACAAATTTCCTTGCATGTTCACCTGATGGCTTTCCAGGTTGTACGTACCCTGCAATCGGGCGTGCACCCCGGGAATCATGAAAAACAGCTCCGGAAAGTACGCCGACCCGTTTCGGATCGTCACTTCGCTGTCCAGCGCTTCGGCAGCCGCTTCCGGTGGCTCGCTTCCTTCGTTGACCTTCATTGCCTGCGCCCGTGCGCTGAGCCGGTTCATCTTCGCCTGCGTGTCCTTCTGGAAATTCCCCTCTGCGATTTCGAACTTTCCGTTCAGCTCCAACTCCTTTAGAAAACCCTTGCCGAACTTTGGTATTCGTATATGCGCTGACCCGCTCGCCGGCCCGGTCATCGGGGGCTTCGCCGCCCTATTAAACAGCCACAACGCGTCCTCCACGCGCCCTCGACCGATCCTGAAATCCAGCAGCGTTTCCCGCCGTCCCGTTTTCGCGTTCTTTGCCACAGTTCCTTGTACACGAAACGGTGTCTGGCCAAGAGTCGCGCTCACTTGCTGTATCCGCGCCTCTCCCTTCAGCGCATTCAAAAGAACCTCAAATTGCGCCACCAGCGAAATCCTGTGCTGCGTGGTTTTCAAATGAAAATCGGCGCTGGTTGCACTCCCCCTTATTTCCACTGAATCGAGTGTCCCGCCAAACTTCTCCTCGGACTGTAAGGTCCCGCCAATCCCGGGTAAGTCGTCCAGCTTCGCATCCCGGAACTTCACGTCACCATGTAACGGCGTTCTTTCCAGTTGCCCTGCGGACCAAGGTCCAAACGTGCCTTTCGATTCCAACTCTCCTCGCGGCACTGGGTTGGTCATTCGGACTTCATAGTTGATCGGCGCTTTCGGCGCCACCGAGGTCAATCGCAATTCGTGAATAGCAAACCTCAGCGGCTCCTTATTTTCCTCTTTGGCGATTTCCAGCGTCGCGTCCTTGGCCACAACCGACTCGACCGTTACCTTCGACCCTTTGGTATCGCCGCTTCCGTTGAAGTTGCGCTCGGATGTCGGCGGCGCTCGAACCTGCAAGCCCTCGAGCTGGATGGTATCGATATGGTGTGGCCGGAACAGAAGATCCGTATAACGTCCGATGATCGTCATGCGCCGTACCGTTGCGAGGGCTGGCGCTCCCGCCCGGCCCTCCGGATGTGCGAGCTCCAATCCTTCCGCCTCGCATCCCGGATTCGGAAAATAGAATCGCCGGAAATGCTGCACCGTTACGCGCGTCTTGAACGTGTCCTCTAGCGATGGCACCACCATGCGTTCCGAGTACGGCCAGTGCGTCGCAATGACTCCCGCCGCCGCGCACACCAGCGCCGCAGCCGCCATCAACGCGATCAGCAGCCCGTGCCGGCGCGTCGGACGCTGCCCCTCTGCTTCTTTATTGTCATTGGAAGGTCGCAGTGGCGGCGGATAGTCGCCCCGACTGGCAGAGGAGGGAAGTGTCGTCGTCGAAAAGCGCATCCCCTCTTCATCTACGCGAATCTCAAACCGCAATCGATACAACCTACTCTGTAGATTCGCCCGAACGTCGTCTTAGCACCTTGCCTCGCAGTTAGCTGGTCTCTCCGCCCGCCATCACGGCTGTCAGCCTCGCATGCAGTCTCTCGCTGTATCCCACCGGCAACTCGTACGTCCGATTATCCGCCGTTAACACCAGCACATTCCGCGTCGAATCCAGCACCGCCGAGCAAACTTCACAATTCTCCAGGTGCTTCTCCACCGCCGCGAGCAGTTCCGGATCGAGCTGCTGATCCAGGTAGCCGGAAATGTGTTCCCAAACATGTTTGCAGTCCAGCTTCATGTGAACCACCTTCGGAAGAATCCGCCGCGCTGCGCTTTACCCTGAGTGGCGAAGGGCTTGCCGTGGATATCAGACCCCGCTCCGCTTTTCAGGTACGGCACCAGAATCTTCTGCAGCATCATTCGCGCCCGGTGCAACCGCACTTTCACCAGCGTCACGTTGATTCCCAGCGCTGCCGCGGTTTCTTCCTGATTCAGTTCCTCAATGTCGCGCAAAACGAAAACTTCGCGATACTTTTCCGGTAGTAGCGCCACCGCTTCCTGCAGCTTCTCTCTCAGTTCTTTCTTCTCCAGTGCTTCCAGTGGGATCTCCCGCCAGTCCGTCAGCACCGCCGGCGTATAATCGCCTCCCTCGGGGTCTTCCAGCGTCGCGTCCAGCGAATCTTCGGCCGCCGCTTTACCTTTCCTCAGCCGCTTCCGCGCCTCGTTCATCGCAATCGTGACCAGCCATGTGCTGAACTTCGCGTCCCCCCGGAAGTTCTTTAGATACCGGAACGCGTTGATCATCGTCTCCTGCGCCCCGTCTTCCGCCTCCGTTTCATTCTTCAAAATCGCGAAAATCGTCACGTACACCAGCCGCTCGTACGGCCGGATCAGCTCGTGAAACAGCTCCGTCTCCCCGGCCAGGATCCGCCGGATTAACTCTGTTTCATTTGTAGCCGCTGCTTTCATCCAATCCGTTTTTCAGGCTCCCGCGTACTTTGTGGGGGTGCAGCACTGCTGCAGCCCATGTCCGCAGAATTAATCCTCGTTAACTCTTCTTTCGAAGACTAAGCCCTCCTCATACGAGTCCCAAACCCCCGAAAGGTAACACAATCCACCCACTTACCTCCCTACAGCCCATTTGTAAACTTTTCCACAATTCCCCCTTTTCGCTCCAATTTTCCCGCTCTCCGTTGTAACCTTGCGCTGCCCCTTGGCTCAGACAGGGGCAATCGCTTTTCGGGCATCTGGGCACGCGAGCCTTGACGGGGCGCCGAACTTTTTCGGTTCCTCGCGCGCCCTCCGGTCCGTTTTTCACCTCTGGCAATCCCTGGCCGGACTGCGTCTGAACGGCGATCTCGGTTACTCACTTCACTGGAGGGATGTTTTAGCTATGACAAAGACCACCAAGGCTCTCATTACCAGCGCGGCGATTGCAGGCTTGCTTGCGGGAACGGGCGCGGCCGTACAGGCCTCCACTCTTCTCACCAGCGCTAAGGCCTCTTTCTCCGCTCCTCAGGATCAGGACAAGAAGGCCGACTCGAAGGTCAAAGAAAAGCACGCCTGTAAGGGCCAGAACTCCTGCAAAGGCAAGGGCGGCTGCAAGGCCGGCGACAATGGCTGCAAGGGCAAGAACTCTTGCAAGGGCAAGGGCGGCTGCGCCACCGATGGCAGCAAGATGCCCGACGAAAAGAAACAGTAACCCGCACTTCGCTCCACCAGAGGGCGGGTTCCAACCTGCCCTCCTTGGAGTGCGGCGATGGATCGCCGCTTTTGCGTTCGCTACGTCACGAGCGTCACCACTACGAACTACCGGCTACTAAACCGCTGACCACTGACTCCGGACCGCTTATTTCCGGCCGCTCATCGGTCGCCCATCACCGCACCACGGAGACTCCGCACGCCATGCCTGCAAATCGCTTCAACTCCTTCACGACCTACGGCGTCGGCATCGGCCTGCGTATCCCCCACTACGACCACATCCTCACCAAAAAGCCCACCTGCGACTGGTTCGAAATCATTTCCGAAAATTTCATGGTCGATGGCGGCCGTCCCGTCGAAATCCTCGACGAAATTCTCGCCCAGTACAAAGTCGTTCAGCACGGCGTTTCCATGTACTTCGGTTCCGCCGAAAAACTCAATCGCGAGCACCTCCGCCGCCTCAGGAATCTCGTTCGCCGCACCAAAACTCCCTGGGTCTCCGATCATCTCTGCTGGGGCAGTGTCGACGGCCGCTACACCCACGATCTTCTCCCCATGCCCTACACCTTTGAGGCCGCTCGCGTCACCGCACAGAAAATCAAAGAGGTTCGCGACTACCTTGAGGTCCCCGTTGTCGTCGAAAATGTCTCCAGTTACGCCGAATTCCACGTCTCCGAGATGACCGAGTGGGAATTTCTCAACGAGGTCGTCGAACGCGCCGATTGCGGCATCCTGCTCGACGTCAACAACATTTACGTCTCCTCGCAAAATCACAGTTTCAATCCGCTCGCCTATGTCAATGCTGTTCCCGCCGACCGCGTCGCCCAGATCCACGTAGCCGGCCACTCCAAATACCGCAAATACATTCTCGATACCCACGACCACCCTGTGATCGATCCTGTTTGGAAGCTCTACGACCGCGCCATCCAGCGTGCCGGTCACACCGCCACGCTTCTCGAATGGGACGATCGCATTCCCTCGTTCGACGAAGTCCACAACGAAGCCCTCAAAGCCAACAGATTCCTCGCCAGCGCTTCTCTCGCGGCTGCTGTATGAATCTCGCCTCCATCCAGCGCGAAGTTGCCCGTGCGGTCATGACCCCGCTCACGCCTTCCGAGCGCATGCGCCGCAAAGCACCCAGCGGCAAGTCCCTCGCCAGGGTCGCTTCGCGCATCATCAAGCCCAATGATCGCCTGACGTCCTTCGAACGCCTCGAAATCTACAATCGCCAATACTGGTTCCGCCTCCTCGATGGTTTCTCCGATGATTTTCCCGGCCTGCGGGCCATTCTTGGCGATCGCCGCTTCGATGCCGTCGCCAAGGCATATCTCATCGATTGCCCCTCGCGCTCCTTCACCATGCGCGATCTGGGCTCACGCCTGGAATGGTGGCTCCGCCGGCATCCTCAATACGCCGGCAATCGTCAACAACTCGCTCTCGACATGGTCTGCCTCGAATGGGCCGAAATCGAAGCCTTCGACTCCGCTTCCGTGCCACCAATTACCATGGAAGCACTCTCTTCTGCCGGTGATGCGAACCCCGGGAGTGCAATGAATCAGGTCCACGATAGTAGGGCAGGCGGAAGAAGAGGCGACAAAAATGGGCTTGGCAACGGGGGTCGGACCTTCAGGTCCGACATTACCAGCGCCAAGGAGAAAGGGGCTTCAGCCCCTGAGGAATTGCATTTGCGATCTACTCAGATCGATCCCGCCAAACTTCGCCTGAAGCTTCAGCCGTACATCCGCCTGCTCGATCTCCGCTATCCGGTCGACAACCTTCTCCTCGCCATCAAGCACGACACCGGCACCAACGTGGCCAGCAACGCCATGGCCGAGCGCCAGAAGCGCAAAAGAGTTTCCGCGGTTGCAAGGCTCAAACCAGTCCCGACCTATCTCGCCGTCCATCGTGTCGACAATATGGTCTACTTCCGCCGCCTGGAGAGGGAAGAGTTCGCCGTCCTCACCGCTCTGCAAAGCGGCAAAACCCTCGAACGCTCCATCGAATCCGGCTTCAGCAAATCCCGCACGCCGATCGCCCAACAAGCCGCCAACGCCTCCACCTGGTTCCGCAATTGGTCCGCCCTCGGCTGGTTCGCCCCGTCGTAGCGTTGCATCCCTGGCCATAGAGTGTGTAGTGGCCGATCTTTAGATCGGCCAGGGCGAGCGCAGCCCGCGAGCCCTGCGGTTGGGGTGTGTGAATTCGATCCGGTGTTTTCAAACTCCGATAATTGTCATCCTGAGGAGCGCCTTTTGCGACGAGGGATCTCAACCTCCAGGTCTTGTCGACACACAAGCCGCGTCGCGTCCCTTTACACTCTCAAGCAAAACCTGTAACTTTCCCGCGCACCGGCTATCAGACGAATGGTCCGGGTCAACAATCGCGGATTCGGTCACGCTCTTAACGAATTTCGATTTTCGAATCGCGAATTTCGCGTTCATGCACAGGAGCACTAGCAAATGACCTCGTTCATCTCCCAACTCGGCCGCCTCTACGCCGCGGCCGTTCGCATCTGCAACTCCCTCCAGTCTCCGTTCCTGCTCTTCGTTCGTCTCTACTGGGGCTGGCAACTCATCCAATCCGGCTGGGGCAAACTCCACAATCTAGCCAAGGTCACCGAATTCTTTACCAGCCTCAACCTTCCCATGCCCGCGCAAACGGCGTTCTTCATCTCCTGCGTGGAATTCTTCGGCGGCCTGCTCCTCATCCTCGGCCTGCTCTCCCGCCTCAACGCCCTCGTCCTCACCGTCAACATGCTCATGGCCTACATCACCGCCGACCGCGAAGCCTTCCTTTCCTTCTTCTCCGACCCCGACAAATTCTCCGCCGCCGCCCCCTACGTCTTCCTAGTCGCCTCGCTCATCATCCTGGTCTTCGGCCCCGGCCTCTTCTCCCTAGACACCCTCCTCCTCCGCCGTTACCCAAATCCGTCCACCAACACCACACACCCGTAGCGCAAATCGCGCACCTTATATCTTTAAGTTTTCACTTTATACGGGATTTTCTGCTGCGCTGTTTTACTGATCTACTTCTCCGCCCTGAATGCGCTTTTACCCTTGCACACTTGCACCTTTGAACCTGCTCTTCTTCACCTCACTCTGTACGTCCAGTACCCCGGCCCCACCCGCATCGAGTGATGCCACGCCAGCGGAAACGCCAGCCAAATCAAGGACCCCAGCACTGCCTGTCCCAGCGCCAGCGGCAGAATATTCCGCTCTTTCGCGAAGATCCACGACATCGCTACTCCGCCCACAAACGTAATCGGCACCAACACCGGATTCGGCCAGTGGAGCAAACCGAACGCCAATCCCGCCAGCAGCGCCGCTGGCCATATCTTCCCGGCGAATGCTCGTAGCAATCGATTCATCACAAACGAATTCAATCCCACCTGCTGCAATAAGCAAAACGCCAGGTAGCTTGCAAATCGACGCGGCACCAGCACGTGCGTCGGCGTCCGCTGCAGCAGGCCGAGAAACATTCCCACTGCAAACGTCGCCAGGAAACTGAGCGCAAAAAACCTCACCGCCAGCACCGTCGCAGGCCTCAGATTATCCACCCGCCATCCGATCGTCTTTGGCGTGTCTTTCCGAAGGAAGTAACTGACCACCATCCAGCCCGCGATCGACCACGCCGTCCACGGCGCGGCTGCCTGCAACTTCCAGATGTACCAGCCTACAAAACAGGGAAACCCTAATCCTTCGATCAGGCACGACCAGCGATCCGCCGTCCACTTCACGCCGATTGCCCCAGCGCTTTGTTCTTCACCTCCGGCGCTTGCTCCTGCAATTCCGCCAAGTCCAGCAGGCTCTCGAACAGCCGGTCGATATCCTCCGGCGCTCCACTCTTCCCCAGCAATTCCTTCAGCTCGAAATCGGGAAATCCCCTCAGGGTCACTCTTCCGGGTAGCCATTCTTTCAATCGCCTCGTCGAGACCGCTCCTGCCCCCACGATCTCCTCGTATACGATGCGATTCAGGCTGTCCGCGAACATCTCCGCCCGCAACATGCTGGAAAGCCGCTCCCTGGTCTCAGGTTCAATCAACTCCGAACACAAGAGTCTCAAGGTATCGCGCTCCAACTGCTCGCGTGATGACCCATAGCTCGGTATCATCCCCATCCCCTAAATCATCATATAAGCCTGTCCCAACACACAATATCGCCGCCTTTGCAGGGCCTTCTGAGGCGTGCCGCGTCGTACTGTCGGGTTATGTAGCGCTGGCTTTCATGCCAGCTCTTTCGCGGTGCAATTCTCCAGCGAATATTCAAGTTCCGGATTTCGTCGCTCCTTCGCCCAACCGTATTCTTCAATCTCCGTAACCAACCATCCTTCGCTGATATCTCATATGTGTCACCTGATTTCTCGTCATGCCACACCGCGTCCTCATCCTCGGCGGAGGTTTCGCAGGCCTCGTCGCCGCGCAAACCCTCAAACGCGCCAACGCCGACGTTACTCTCATTGACCGCCGAAATTTTCATCTCTTTCAGCCGCTTCTCTACCAGGTCGCCACCGGCTCGCTCTCTCCCGCCGAGATCGCCGCCCCTCTCCGTGCGGTCCTCTCCCGGCAGAAAAATGTCGAGGTTCTTCTCGGCGAAGCAGTCGATCTCGACCCCGTCGCCAAACAAGTCATTCTCCGTGACGGCGCCAAATTCTCCTACGATTCCCTCATCGTCGGCACCGGCTCCAAAACCTCCTACTTCGGCGAGGACCAGTGGCGCGGCATTGCCCCCAGTCTCAAAACCGTCGAAGAAGCCACCGCCATTCGTCATAAACTTCTCTACGCCTTCGAACGCGCCGAGCGTGCCGCCACCGAAGACGAAGCCCGCGACTGGCTCACCTTCATCATCGTCGGCGCAGGTGCCACCGGACTCGAACTCGCCGGTGCTCTCGCCGAAATCGCCCGCGAAACCCTCAAACACGATTTCCGCCGCATCCGTCCCGAGGAAGCCCGCATCATCCTTCTGGAAGGCTCGCCTCGTGTCCTTAGCGCCTACCCCGAGGATCTCTCCGCCAAAGCGGAACAACTCGTCTCCAAACTTGGCGTCGAAGTCCACAAAGGCACCATGGTCACCGGCATCGATTCGAACGGCGTCGACTACACCCAGGGCAACGAAACTATGCGCATGAACGCCAAGAATGTTCTTTGGACCGGCGGCGTCATCGCCACGTCCTTCGGTCGCGTCGTCGCGCAACGCACCCACGCCGAAACCGATCGCTCCGGAAAGATCAAAGTCAATGCCGATCTCACAGTCCCCAATTTTCCCGATATCTTCGTGACCGGAGACCTCGCTCACGTCCTCAACCAAGACGGCTCGCAGGTTCCCGGTGTTGCCCAGCCGGCCATCCAAGAGGGCCACTACTCCGCCGAAGTGATTCTCGCGCGCCTGTCAGGCAAGCCCGCCCCGCCCCCCTTCCGCTACTTCAACAAGGGCGACATGGCTGTCATCGGTCGCGCCGCCGCTGTGGCCAATATTTTCGGCTTCCATGTCTCCGGCTTGCCGGCGTGGCTCGTCTGGCTCTTCGTCCACCTCATGTACATCGTTCAATTCCAGAGCCGCATCCTGGTCTTCATTCAGTGGGGTTTTCTCTACCTGTCCTTCAGCCGCGGCGCCCGCCTCATCACCGGCCCTTCCGAAGATTCCCTGGTCTCCGCACCCCCCGGCTCGACCGCGGATAATCCCTAGCGGCTGCTTTACGCCGCGCCCGGTTGACTTGCGGCACCGTGGCTTCGCCCAGGCCTCTTCGAAGTCGCCTTTGTGGGGACCGACTTCCGAGGCGGTCCGCCGCGTCAGTTACGCCCAACGTGATCCGTTTTCCATCCATTCTCAAAACCTGTCATCCTGAGCGAAGCGAAGGATCTCAGCCGTTGTGTCTTGGCTGAGCGCGAACTTGTTCTCGGCGCTAGCCACAAGGTTCAAAGCAACGCCCCCATCCACCCCCTTCATCCCACTGCTGTACCATTTCTCATGCGGTCAGCCCGCTCATTGCGTCTCTCTTTGGCGCTCTTGCCCGCGTTCTTTATCGCTCTCTCCGCCCGCGCCGACACTGCCCGCCTCTCCGGCATCATCTTCACCATCGACGCCAACGACATCCAAACTCTTTGGCCGAGCGCCCGTGTCATCCTCAGACAACTCGCCTCGGGGAGAGAACTAACCACCGTTTCCAACGATCTTGGCGAGTATTCCTTCGCCGGCCTTCTTCCCGGCGACTACCAACTCACGGTCACCCTCGCTGGCTTCGAAACCATCACGAAACCAATCACGCTAAAAACCGATTCACCCAACACTCTCGACATTCAACTCGCTCCGCAATCCCGCTCCGAGTCCGTCACCGTGTCTGCCAATCCCACCGGCATCGATACCACTTCCAGCTCTGGCGGCTCGCAGACCCTCACCACAAAAACCCTCAAATCCCTCATCCGTCTCAACTCCGACTTTCAGGAGGCCCTGCCCCTCCTCCCCGGAGTCCTTCGCGGCCCCGACGGCCTCATTCGAATCAAAGGCGGCAATGCCAACCAGTCCAACGCGCTTATCAATAACGCCTCCATCGGCGATCCGTTCACTGGTCAGCCGGCACTCCGACTTCCCGCTGCCGCCGTCGATTCCATGCGCGTCCTCTCCAATCCGTTCTCTGCCGAATTCGGCGGCTTCTCCAGCGGCGTCATCGAAGTCACCACTCGCGGCGGCGGCGATGAATGGAAATGGCTGTTCGAAGATCCCATCCCGCGCTTCCGTTGGATCGATTACCACATCCACGGCGTCGAGAGCGCTACTCCCCATCTCGCGTTCTCCGGTCCGCTCATCAAGAACAAGCTCTTCCTCTTCCAATCCCTGTACTACGGCTACGACACCATCCGTACCCCCTCCCTCCCCAATCCCGACAACATCCGCATCGATGAGCGCGTGAACACGCAAACGCAACTCGATTGGGATATCAACTCTTCCCACCGCCTCACCGGCATCTTCACCTTCGATCCCGTTAACACGCAGCACGCCAACATCGACACCTTCAATCCCGAACCCGTCACCGCCGATGATCATCAGCGTGGTTTCTTCACGTCCATTTCAGATCGCTGGATTCTCCCCAGCGGCGGCTTCGTGCAATCGCTTTTCTCCATCAAGCAGCTCAACTTTCACGTTTTCCCTGCCAGCCCTGTTCCCGGTGCGATGACTCTCTATCCCGAGCAAAATTCCGGCAGCTTTTTCGAATCGCAGCGCCGCTTCACGTGGCTCTATCAGTGGGCGCAAGCCTTGCATCTTCGTCCGCTGGAATTCCACGGCCGGCATCTGCTTACGCTCGGCTATAACTTCTCTCGCTCCACCTACGACGGCACAATTTCCAATCTCCCCGTCAACGTTCTCCGCGAGGATCACACTCTCGCTGAACAAATCACTTACCTGCAGCCCGCTCTGCCCTCAAACATCGCCAAAAACAATGTCGCCGTCTTCCTCCAGGACAATTGGCAACTTCATCCGCGATTCACCCTCGAACTCGGCCTGCGCCTCGACCACGACAGCCTCGCCGCTGAGCCCGTAAACGCCGCACCGCGCATTGGCTTCGTCTACGCGCCCACCAAAGACCATCGCACCGCCATCCGCGGCGGAATCGGCCTCTTCTACGACAAAATTCCGCTCAACGTTGCGATCTTCCCGTCGTTTCCCGCGCAAACCATTACCACCTTCGCCGCCGACGGCGTCACCATCGCACAGCCCGCCACCACCTACACCCACGTCATCGCCACCTCCGATGGTTCCCTCCGCCTTCCTTACAGCCTTGGCGCCTCTCTCCAATTCGATCGCCAGCTTCGCCCCAATCTGCTTCTCCGACTAGGCTACGAGCACCGCTCCGGCTACCGCGAATTCTTCGTCAACCCGGTCAACTCCACCACCGCCCAACTCCAACTCCTCAACTCCGGCCACCAAACCTACGACGAATTCCTCGCCATGCTCCGCTGGAATCCCACCGAGCGCACCTCCATCGTGGGCAGCTACGTGAGCTCCTACGCTCGCGGCGAACTCAACGACGACAACCAGTTCTTCGGCAATTTTCCCTTCCCGCTCATCCGCCCGAATCAATACGGCCCGCTCTCTAGCGACGCGCCCAACCGCGTGCTCTTCTGGGGAATCATCGGCCTGCCCTACAAACTTCAATTCGTTCCCATCCTCGACGCCCACTCCGGTTTCCCCTACTCCAACGTCGACGCCAACTGGAACTTCATCGGCCAGCGCAACGAAGCGGGACGTTTTCCCGCCTTCGCTAGCCTCGACCTGAAAATCCAATATCCCTTCGACTTCAAGTTCAAAGGACATCGCATCCAATTCCTCGGCGGCCTCAAAGTCATCGACGTCACCAACCACTACAACCCGCGCGACGTCCAGCAGAACATCACCTCGCCCAATTACGGCATCTTCTACAACTCCGTCGGCCGCCTCTGGCGCATCGACGGCGACTTCGATTTCTAGACTCCCTTGTTTACGCTTGGGCCAATCGCCGGGATCGTTCATACTCTTTTCAAGAAAACTCTGCTAACGTAACAATCACGCACCCTGTTTCATTCCGGTCTGGGAGGTCCTGATGCCCGAGTGGGATCTGCGCCCGTTACCCCTTGGAGAGATTCTCGATCGCACCTTCACTTTGTACCGCCGTCATTTCCTGCTCTTCGTCGGCATTAGCGCCATTCCTCATTTGTTGATTCTGGGCTTAAACCTTGCGCAAACGCTTTTGCTTCGTGCGCCCACACCCTTTGTTCCAGGGGCTGCCACTGAGTTTCAACGCGTGCCTTCGACTGGGTTTATGGCGCTGGGATTGTTCGGCGGCATGATCGCCTTGGTTGTTTATCTCGTCGCATACCTTTTTTCCCAAGGCGGCACGATTTTTGCCGTGTCCGAGCTTTATCTTGGTCGTCAAACCACTGTTGGGACTTCTCTTTCCCGCATGTGGGGCCAGCTTCTGAATTTGCTGGGTGTCACGATCCTGAATGGTTTAGCGGTGGCTGGCGGGATTATCCTGTTGATCATTCCCGGTATCTACATCGCTTGTCGCCTGATCACTTGCGTGCCGGCAGCGCTATTGGAAGATCTGGGCGCTCGCGAGTCCCTCTCCCGTAGTTTCGCGCTCACCAAAGACTTTGCTGGCCGCGCTTTTGTGATTCTTGTGCTCTACGTCGTCATCCTCTACGCTTCGATGTTTCTGTTTGCGATTCCCTTTGGCATCATGGTTGCCTTATTCGCGAAGGACCCCAACATGCTCCGCATCTCCCTGGCTTTCCTGCAAGTCGGTAACTTCGTTGCCGAAGTCCTGGTTACACCCATCCTTTTGATCGCCACGTCCGTCTTCTACTACGACCTTCGCGTGCGCAAGGAAGCCTTCGACCTTCAGTTGATGATGAACCCGAGCGGAACTGTGCCTTCGGCGCGGCCGACCATTCCTTCGCTGCTCTCGTAAGCAACCGTGTGCAGACTCCGCGAACCCCGGTTGAGCACGCAATTGAGCCTTGCCCTTCTTGCGGTCCTGCTCTTGGGGCGCTGCGCCGCGGCTGGCACACCAGACGAGCAGGCCGTCCCTGCCGTGCCCGTTTCGCCTGTCGCGGTCACTGATCTCCCCTCCCTCAGTGACGAACTACGCCGCATCTCCGCTAATCTGGGCAAGGACGCGCCCCCAGAGAAAGTCCAAGCCTTGCGCAACTCGCTCCCGGATCAATGGTCCATCAAGACTCCGGAGCGCGACTATTCCATCTCGACCGACTACCTCCGCCGCCAGCTCTCCGACAAGTCCCCCACAAATGCTAAACTTTGGGTTGATAACCTTCAGAACAAGCTGAGCACCTACTCCCAAACGGGCAACTTGGATCTCGCTTCCTCGCGCGCGCAACTCGATCACATCCTCGCTGCACAGGAATTTGCCGCTGTCCACCCTCCCACCTCCTGGGACCTCTTCCGGCGCCGCGTCGCCCTCTGGTTCGCCCGGCTCTTGGGACGCATTTTTGGCGGGCTCTACCGCTATCCCATCGGGGGGCAGATTCTGTTCTGGTTGATTTTGATCGCGGGAGTTGGGTTCATCGCCTTGACGATCTTCCGCTTCCTGATCGGTCGCGATCGTATTGACTCGATCAAAAGCGAGAAGATCATCGTGGCGTCCCGCACCTGGCAGGAATGGGTTCGCCTTGCTCGCGATGCGGCAGCCCGAAATGACTTTCGCGAAGCCATTCATTCCATTTACTGGGCTGGCATCACCCGCCTCGAGGATGCCGGCGCCCTCCCCATGGACCACTCGAGAACCCCTCGCGAGTACCTCTCCTTGGTGTCTCAGCCCACGCTTCCGGAACAGCCCTCCAACACCGCGTTCCGTGAACCGCTTTCCATTCTTACCCGCCGCCTTGAACAAATCTGGTACGGTCGTCGAAACGCCGCGCCTGAGGATTTTCGCGATTCCTTGCGCCAGTTGGAGCTTCTGGGATGCCAGCTCGAATAGCCGCTTCCGACCGCACGCTGCTCTTCATCGCCGGCGCCCTGATTCTTTTGTTCCTGGTCGCCACCGTAGTGCTCTCTCCTCCGCCGGAGCAAATCGAATCTCCCATTCCGTCCTCTTATTCCACGCAATCGGCGGGCGCTGCGGCTGCTTACCGCCTTCTCGGCAAGCTCCACTACCCGGTCCGTCGCTGGGAGAACTCCCCCACGGATTTGCCGAAAGACGAGAATATCATCCTTGTTTTGGCCGAACCCTTCCAGGCCCCGAGCAAAAGTGAAAGGGAAGCGCTGGCGGACTTTGTCGAAGACGGAGGCCACGTTTTGTTCACGGGCCGCTCGATTCACAGTTATTTCCCGGACGCTGACCTCGCGAATCAGTTCGCCGATCCGGCCTGGAAATCTTTTTCACCTAGGCTCCCGGTTCGGCTTACCCGTGGTGCCCAACACGTTTCACTTCAGCCCCAAGCCTATTGGAAAGACCTGAATGCCAGCCAACTCGCCCTCTACGGCGATTCCGGCGAACCCGTTGTCGTGAGCTGGAATCTGGGTGACGGTGAAATTGTCTGGTGGGCCGGCTCCACTCCTCTCTCCAATGCCGGTATTACTCGCGAAGATAATCTCGCCTTCTTCCTCAACTCCGTCGCCAGCTGGGATCCCGATGAACCATACAAGATCTATTGGGACGAGTATTTTCACGGCGAGCGCAGTTCGCCCTGGTCTTACATCGGAAAGACCTCCGCGGCTTGGAGTCTCGCGCAAATCGCCATTCTCGTATTTGCCATCCTGTTCACTTTTTCTCGGCGAAGCGGGCCCATCTTCCTTCCCAAAGAGCCTTCGCGCCTCTCGCCTCTGGAATTTGTCGACACACTCGGCGGGCTGTACGAGCATGCCGGCGCCGCTTCTTCTGCCGTCGCTGTGTCCTTCGGACGGCTGCGCAATTTGCTGACTCGCCAGCTCAGCTTGCCCAGCAACACCCCCATGTCTCAACTCGCGTATGCCGCCGAATCGCGGCTCGGTTGGAAGGACTCGGGCCTGG
>Ga0207761_1000045_pt1 | contig 31716 bp, 34 predicted proteins | sample LuqExpMetageno34_FD_187792 | JGI IMG/M metagenome (GOLD analysis project Ga0207761, IMG submission 187792) | Tropical forest soil microbial communities from Luquillo Experimental Forest, Puerto Rico - Sample 34 (SPAdes) | ecosystem: Environmental > Terrestrial > Soil > Tropical forest ... | reverse complement strand
CACAACAAAACAATTCTAGCGATCTTCATCGTCATCCTCAATTGTCAAAGCGTCACGGCGTCGGTCTTCGATTAAAGAAAATGACGCTAATCCACCATGCGGTCATCCGCAGAGCTGACATGCGGGCGACAAGGCCAGCCGCATAATCGGCGGGCATCGAATTTGGACTTGCCGTTTTCGTCCTAAGCGCGCGATATCAGGCGGCACGCACGGTGTTGAGGAAGTTCTCGACCTCTTGCTCGAGCTTGCGGCTCTCGCCCGAGAGGAATTTCGCCGCTTGCAGGACCTTGGCTGAGGCCGCGCCGGTCTCGCCAGCGCCCTGGTTGACTTCAGCGATATTGGTAGCCACCTGCACGGCGCCGCGCGCGGCCTGTGCGACATTATGCGCGATCTCCTGCGTCGCCTTGCCCTGTTCATTGACTGCCGCGGCGATCAGCCCGGCGATCTCGGAGATGCGGCCGATCGTGTTGCTGATGTCCTTGATCGCGGCAACCGACTCCCTTGTTGCAGCCTGCATCTCGTCGATTTGCGTCTTGATCGCTTCGGTTGCGTTGGCGGTCTGCGTGGCCAGCGTCTTCACCTCGCTGGCGACCACCGCGAAGCCGCGCCCTGCCTCGCCGGCGCGCGCTGCCTCGATCGTAGCGTTGAGCGCGAGTAGATTGGTCTGCCCGGCGATGGTGGTGATCAGCGTGACGACTTCGCCGATGCGGCTTGCTGAGTTGGACAGCTCAGTGATCTGAGCGTCGGTCTTTTCCGCTTGTTTCACCGCCTCGGCGGCTATCGCGGTCGACTGCTGGACCTGCCGGCCGATCTCCTCGATGGAGGCGCCGACCTCGCCAGTCGCAAACGCGGCCGACTGCGCGTTTGTGGATGCCTGCGTGGAGGCGACCGCGACGTCACCAGAGAGTTGGCGCGTCGCCTCCGCGTTCTTGGCCAGCACGCCGGCGGTCGATTCCATCTCGTTCGCGGCAGAGGACACCGCCCCGACGATGTTGCCGATCGCGTTTTCGAACATGTCCGCGAGGTCGCGCACCATCGCCTTGCGCTCCGCCATCACGCGCTCGGCGGTCTCTTTCTGCTCGGCCTCGAACTTTTCCAGCCGCACCAGATTGTCGCGAAACGTGCTCGCCGCGCGCGCGGCATCGCCAACTTCGTCGCCGCGCTTGGTATAGGGAATCGCGAATTCACGCTTGCCATTTGCCAATTGCAGCAGGACGTCGGCGATCTCTCGAATCGGGCGGCCTATCGACAGCACGCCGAACACTGCCGCGCCCATCAAGATCACGACAACGAAAAATCCGAACCCCATATTGATCTTGGCGGCTTCCGACATCTGCGCAGCGACAGTCACCATGCGCCGCGAAGCCAACGTGGTAGCCACAGATGTCGCCTTCTCGATAAGTGCATCGATCTTCGCGCCAATCCTGGTCACCTTTTCCAGCGGCCTGGTGATCTCGCTGTAACTCTTTTTCAGCGTCACGATTTCGCCGGCACTGTCCGAATAGGCCTTGGCCAGCGTTTCCAGCTTCTCGAACCGCTCGCGGTTTTCCGCATCGGTGCAGATCCGTATCGCCGCCTGCAGGAGGCTAACGGCATTGCTCATGCTTGAGCGCAAGTTGGCAAGCGCTTCGTCGGCTTCGCGCTCTGAAATAGCTAGACGGATTTCGCGGGTGCCGGTTTGCATGCGCTGCAAGGCGACGCCAGCACGCAGAATGTCCGCAGTGACGACCTGCTCGGCGCGTTCGAGCTCGGCCTGTTCCGTCACCGAGGCATTGCTGAACTGCTGATTGACGATCATGATGCCCACCAGAACGATGCCGATCCCAACCGTAATGGCGAGCTTGGTGCCAACACGGATGTTCATTCGCAACACGGCGGGCGGAAGTCTGAAATTGAGCATCACAAATCCCATGACGATGTAGGCCGTAAAACCGATTTGCAATGCAACCGATCGGACGACGTCGCCTAATCCGCGATCTATGGTAGGATGGTAATGTTCGTGAAGTTTATAGTTGGTTAACCGTAATCGTTCCGCCGGCTCAGTCGTTGCGTTTGGAGTGCCAAATTTCAACTCGCAATGCCTGCCACGGCGGCGATGACGGCCTCGACCGAGGGAACTGCACTGTCCCCACCCAGCACCGCGAGTGGTCCCTTGCCCACTGGGCCGGTGAGGCCGGGCTTGCTGCCGACGAAAATCGCTACCAGCGGCACGCCGAATGCGGCAGCGAGGTGCAACAGCCCAGTATCGACGCCGACCACGAATTGCGCACCGGCGATCAGGCGGGCGACAGCATCGAGCGGCGCCAGATCGGGCACCCGCGCGCGTGGCAGCGCCGCCACGATCGCCTTGGCCCGCGCGCACTCGGCCGCCGTGCCCCAAGGTAGCACCAGTTCGACATCGTAACCGCCGAGCGCCCGGCCGAGCGCTATCCAATTTTCTTGCGGCCACTCCTTGCTGGTGCGCGCGGTGGCGTGCAGCAGCACGGCGTAGCGTACGCCACCGCCCGCGAGCCGCGCCCGGTCGAGCCCAAAATCGGGCGCGCCTTGCGGCGTATAGCCAAGCGCCAGGCCGGTGATGATGCGGTTGCGCTCCACCGCATGCAGCGCGCGGCTCACACTATGGTGTATGTCATAAAATGGCGACGCCAGCGGCTCGCGGATGCTGTGGCGGTCATAGCCGTGACGGCGGCCATGCGCGATGCGTGCGATCAGCGCCGAGCGCAACAGACCCTGGCTATCGACGATCTCATCGTAACGCTGCGCGCGGATACTACGAAGGCTGGCGGCGATCTCGCCTAGCGTGACCGGCCACATCAGTGATTTGCGCCAACGCCGCCAAGCCACCGGGATAACCTCGCCGACGGCCGGATGCAGCAGCACCAACGGCGCGAAGGCCTCCTCCACCAGCCAGGTGAACCGTGCCTCCGGCCGGCGCTGCCGCGCCTCGGTCAGGGCCGGCATGTGATGGATCACATCGCCGAGCGAGGAGGTCTTGATGAAGAGAATCTCTGTCATAGCGGGCTTGTTGGGGAATCACGGCGGCTGCGTCGGTACCACCTATAACCAATCATTAAGGTCGACCGCCATAACCATTGACCATCGGCGGGATCCCTAACGAGTTAACACAGGGTCGCCCACTAGAAAGCCTGGCACCCTATTCGAGGACGCGGTCATGACGATCCTGGTCACCGGCGGGGCCGGCTATATTGGCAGCAACATGGTGCATGAGTTGGTCGACGTCGGCGAGCAGGTGGTCGTGCTCGACAACCTGTCGACAGGTTTCCGCTTCCTGGTGCCGAGCGCAGTGCCCTTCATCGCCGGCAGCACTGGCGACCGCCCTCTAGTGGCCAAGGCCCTCGTCAAGCACGGCATTACCACCATCATCCATTTTGCCGCTTCCATTGTTGTGCCGGAATCGGTCGCCGATCCGATCGGCTATTACCGCAACAACACTATGAACACCTGCAACCTGATCGACGCGGCGGTTGAGGCGGGTGTCAAACAACTCATCTTCTCCTCCACCGCCGCGGTCTACGGCAACGCCGACACGATGCCGGCGCGCGAGAACGCCGTTACCGCGCCGATCTCCCCGTACGGTACCTCAAAGCTTATGTCGGAGATTATGTTGCACGACACCGGCAAAGCGCATGGCCTGCGCTTCGTGGTGCTACGCTATTTCAACGTCGCCGGCGCCGATCCGAAGCTGCGCACCGGGCAATCGTCGCCGGTCGCCACCCATCTGATAAAGGTTGCTTGCGAAGCCGCACTCGGCAAGCGAGCGAAGCTTAGCGTGTTCGGCACTAACTATCCGACACCTGACGGCACCTGCATCCGCGACTACATACATGTCAGCGATCTTGCGCGTGCGCATTCCGCCGCTCTCGCATATCTGCGCCGCGGCGGCGAGAGTACGACTTTCAACTGCGGCTACGGTCGAGGCTCGTCGGTGCTGGAGGTGATCGAAGCTGTGCGGCGCGTGAGCGGCCACGATTTCCAGATCGAGATTGCCGAGCGACGCGCAGGCGATCCGCCCGCGCTGGTTGCCAATGTCGATCGTATCCGCGCCACGCTCGACTGGCGTCCGCAGTTCCAGGATCTCGACACTATCGTCGCCCATGCACTGGCCTGGGAAAGACGGCTGCCGGGCAAGCGCGTCGCTGCCTAATCGGGCAAAACGCGCCCAGTTCTCCAATTAATCGGATTTTAGCTTGAAAAAACCGTTGCCAGCAGGCAGGGAACACCTGCCCGCGCCGCCGTGCGCTGTATTCATAGCAGGCGAATGAACGACCCAACTTTGTCATCGCCCGACAAGCGTTTCCGGCCCTTCGCCCTAATCCGGCGGCTACTGACCGAGCAGGGCCTGCAGCATTGGCGCAAATATCTGTTCGCGTTCACGCTGATGGCGCTGGCGGCCGGCTGCACGGCGTTCAGCGCCTATCTGATCGGCGACGTCATCAACGAGGGCTATGTCAGTCGCAACCTAACCAACATCTTCATCCTCGGCGGCATCACCGTCGCGCTGTTCACGGTCAAAGGTCTCGCCACCTACGGCCATAGCGTCATGCTGTCGCAGGTCGGCAACCGCATCGTTGCCGATAATCAGCGCGCCGTATTTTCCAAGCTGCTCAACGAAGGTCTCGACTTCTTCTCCGAGCGGCATTCGACCGAGTTTATCGCGCGGCTTTCGACCGGCGCCGCCGCTTGCACGCAGGTTATCAACCTGCTGATCACCTCGGTTGGCCGCGACCTGCTGACGCTGATCGGGCTCATCGGCGTGATGGTGGCTAAGGACCCGCTGATGTCGCTCTTCAGCTTCGTGGTGGCGCCGCCGGCCTTTCTGGTGCTGCGCAAGCTGATCCGCCGCGTCCACACCATTGGGCGCAACCAGTTCCACGGCGGCACCCGCATCTTGGAGACGCTGCAGGAGACGCTGCAAGGCATCCGCATCGTCAAGGCGTTCACGCTCGAAGACATCATGCGGGAGCGTTTCGACCGCAACGTAGCGGCGGTCGAGCACGAGGCCAACAAGATGGCGCGGGTGTCCAACCGCTCTAGTCCGCTGATGGAGACGCTTGGAGGCTGCGCGCTCGCTATCGCCATCACGTATACCGGCTACCGCGTGATCGAGACCGGCGCGACGCCGGGACAGTTCTTCTCCTTCATCACTGCCTTCCTGCTGGCCTATGAGCCGGCCAAGCGCCTCGCCCGCCTCAACATCGAGCTTAACAGTGGGCTGGTCGGCGTGCGCATCCTATTCGACGTGATCGATAGTCCACCGAGCGAACCGTCCGATCTCGCCAAACCACCATTGCGCATCGAGACGCCGCGGCTCGAATTCGACGACGTGCATTTCCGATATCGCAGCGACCAGGCGGTTCTGTCTGGCATGTCGCTAGTCGCAGAACCCGGCAAGTTGACCGCGCTGGTCGGACCGTCCGGCGGCGGTAAGTCGACCGTATTTAACCTCATCCTGCGCTTCTACGAGGCCGATCGTGGCCGCATCGCCATCGATCGCCAGGACATCACCACAGTGTCGCGTCGTTCGCTGCGCCAGCACGTCGCCTATGTGGGCCAGGACACCTTCCTGTTCCGTGGCACGATCCGCGAGAACATCGCCTTCGGCAAACCGGACGCCAGTGAAGACGAGATCATAACCGCCGCCAAGGCCGGCTATGCTCACGACTTCATCACGGCATTCCCCCGCGGCTACGACACGCCGGTGGGCGAACACGGGCTGCAGCTTTCCGGCGGGCAGCGCCAGCGAGTGGCAATCGCGCGCGCGCTGATCAAGAACGTGCCGATCATCCTACTCGACGAGGCCACCGCCGCACTCGATGCGGAGTCCGAACTGCAGGTGCGCGAGGCCATGGAGCACCTCTGCCAGGGCCGCACCACGCTGGCGATCGCGCATCGCCTGCACACGGTATCACATGCCGACTGCATCTATGTGGTGGAAAACGGCCAAGTCACCGAATCGGGTCGGCACGACGATTTACTACGCAAGAACGGCCGTTACGCCGCGTTCTACCGGCTCCAACTTAGCGAACAGGAGGAGCACTCGGCCCTCGCGGTGTCTGCATCGTCGTAAACTGCCAGCGGGGCTTGTAGCGGCGCCCGCCACCTGATAACCGACTGCCGTCCACGGCCCGGCCGCAACGTCGCGTAACCGGGCGTTTCCCGCAAACTGACGCATTCCAACGGCCGTTTCGTCATGTCCAACGACTACGTCATTCCGCCGGCCCCGCAGGCAAGCATCGCCGTCGCCGGCACCACCAAGAAATTCCCCGTGCGCCGCATCTGGTGCGTCGGCCGCAATTACATCGAGCACATCCGCGAGATGGGCCAGGACGAGCGCGCGCCGCCGTTCTTCTTCGCCAAGCCTGCCGATGCGATCGTGCCGGACGGTGGCACCGTGCCTTATCCATCGCTCACCAAGGACATGCACCACGAGGTCGAGCTAGTGGTCGCGCTCAAGAGTGGCGGCCGCAACATACCGGTCGCCAAAGCCAATGACTGCATCTACGGCTACGGCGTCGGCATCGATCTCACCCGTCGTGATTTACAGATCGCCTCCCGCGACGTGAAGCGGCCGTGGGAAATTGGCAAGGCCTTCGATCATTCGGCGCCATGTGGCGCGCTTCGGCCCGCGAGCGAGATCGGCCATCCAATCAAGGGACGCATCACGCTCAAATGTAACGGCCAAATCCGCCAGAATGGCGATCTCAACCAGATGATCTGGAATGTGCCGGAGACGATCTCCAAACTCTCGGAAATGGTCGCGCTCGAGGCCGGCGACATCATCATGACCGGTACGCCGTCGGGCGTCGCTGCCACCGTTGCAGGCGACAAGATCGAATGCGAGGTCGAGGGCGTCGGTAAGCTCACCGTGACGATCGGACCGCTGCTGAAATAATCCCTCTTAATGTTTCGTCGTTCAAGTCCGAACCGCGTCAGCAGCAAGAGCCGGAATGCAGACACAAGCACGATGCGTGCATCTGGATTCCGGGTTTCAGCCTTCGGCCGGCATCGCAATGACGAATCAGAGGCCGAGATAGGCCTGCCGCATGCGATCGTCGACCTGCAGCGCGGCGCCCGAACCGGCCAGCGATGCCAGCGCTCAGGGGGGTTCTAGGCCCCGAACAATCGCTCGATTGCCGCCGCGATGCGGAACAATCGGTGGTCGCACCCATTGCGCATAATGAGCATTAATCCGACCGGCAAGCCGTCGTCGCGCGGCAACGGCAGCGAGATGGCACAGAGATCAAAGAAATTGGCGATCGAGGTGTTGCGCAGCAGCATCGCGTTCTTGCGTGCAAACATGTCCGGCGCCGCCATTTCATCGATGGTCGGCGGCACGATCGGCGTAGTCGGCATCGCTAGGACGTCGATGTCGGCAAGCCGCACGTCCATGGCGCGAATCAGCGCCGCACGCTCGTTCACCATTTCGATATAGTCGGCGGCCGCAATGCAGCGCGCCCGTTCCAGCCGCGTGCGGACGTTTTGATCAAGCGCGTCGCCGCGCCGGTTGAGCCGGTCGCGATGCACGGTGAAGGCTTCCGTCGGCTGCACGCCGCCGCGGCTGTTGACCTGCGCCATGCCGTTAAGCAGCGGCAGCTTTTCGTTGGAGAGCCGCGCGCCGGCCCGTTCTAGCCGGTCGATGGCGTTGGGAAAACGTTTGGCCACCGTCTCGTCCAAATTCTCCAGTGGCATGCCTTGCGCGATGCCAATGCGCAGACCGACGAGCGGCGCCGGCTCGCCCGCCTCGAAGTTTTCGCCCGCCATCACCGCATCAGCCTTGGCGCAGTCGGCGACCGTCTTCGCCATCGGTCCAATCGAATCGATGCTTTGCGACAGCGGGAATACACCGACGGTGGAAATCCGCTGCCTGCTCGGCTTGAAGCCGACGATGCCGCAAAGCGCGCCCGGAATGCGGGTGGAGCCGCCGGTGTCACTGCCGATGGCGACCTCGCACATCCCGTCTGCCACCGCCACCGCACCACCCGAGGTCGATCCGCCCGGAATGCGCTTTCGGTCGGCCGGATTGCCCGGCGTGCCGTAATGCGGATTCATGCCAACGCCGGAAAAGGCGAATTCGGTCATGTTGGTCTTGGCGACGATCACGCCGCCGCCGCTGCGTATTGCCCGTACCACCGGCGCGTCGCGCTCGGCCGGTTTGCCCTCCTCGGCCAGGACTTTCGAGCCAGCGCGCGTTACCTCGCCAGCGACGTCAAACAGATCCTTGATCGTGATGATGACGCCGTCGAGTGGCCCGAGCGAAATGCCGGCACGTGCGCGCGCATCGGCGGCGGCTGCCGCGGCGCGCGCGGCTTCGCGATAGACGGTGAGACAGGTGCGCGCGCCTTCGCTGTTCGGGTCGTCTATGCGCGCCAGCGTGGCCTCGAGCCGATCATGGGCCGACGTGGTCATGGAAGGGAATCCTTGGATGAAAAATCTATTTTGCTTCTGGTAACGCCAAGATCGCCTCTTTGCAAAGCCAAGTGCGCCCCTAGCCGACAGTCAAATTTTATCCCCAGTGTTATCAATGGGGGTTGCCACATGCTTGCCAGAAACCAATAGCGCGCTACGCTGTTCCAAGGTCATCCATCTTCGGCTCCGCCGGACACGAATGGCCGCCATGACCGAAGCAAGCATGGAACGTGGACCCAACTCGCTGTGTTCTTGGTTCATGTTTGCCGGCCCTGGCTCTCAGTAACTGGGTAGGACGCTGCTGGGCTCACGCTCGCGCGCCCGAAATGGATCCGAGAGCCTGTGACGGGCAGACGACGCCCCGTTATGGTTTTTTGGGGCCATTGTTCACCGAAGCTCGTCAACACTCAGCCGGCGCGGGATTAGGCCCTGCTGAACCGTGTAAGAAAAATGAGCCTCTCTAAGCAGGGCAGATTGACATCGCGGCCGAACGGAGTTGTGTCAATCTGGTTGGAGGCCGGCAGACCAGCGGCCTGCTTGCTGGCTTCGAGCAGGCGGCAGAACTCCGCCACCGCCTCAGGTTGCTCGCGTGCCGGTGCCTCGGTCACCACTACCATATGATTGACCGGCACGACCCCGTGCCTGTGGATGGCTTCATCTGAATAATCAAAAGCTCTTATAAACCGCATTGATTTGCTGGCGCAGCCATACTTGTTTCTTGTCCTTATTGCTACGGACGTGCCAGACCATATTGGTGGCGATTTTTCCAATGTTGAGCGGGACCCGGCGCTTGACCAGTCCGAATGATTTCTCGAACACCTCAGACGCCAGCTTGGTGAAAACCCCGATCATGTCGCTGCACGCCAGCATGTGAGGCACCGCCGTAAAATTCGACACCGCCACCAAGGCGTGGCGTTTCAGCTTGTGATGCGACAGAAGGTCATCGAAAATCGCGATGCGCCTGCCGGTCGCGCTGACAACCAGATGCGGGTACGACAAGATAGACTTGATGTTGAATTTCGATTTCAATATCGGATGGCCGCGGCGGAATACGCAATAAAGATCCTCATCTAGTAGAAACTCTGCATCGAGATGGCGCGGCTTCTCATCAAGCCAGCCGAGCGCCAGATCGATCCGGTCCGTATCGAGCAAGTCGAGCGCCTGCTGCCTATCGGCCGTCAGCACCTGCAAAGCCATGTTTGGCGCCAGTCGCCGCAGCCGGTCGAGCAACGGCGGAACGACCGCCAACGTTAGGCGATCCGGCATGCTGAGACGGTAAACGCCAGTCGCAACTGTTGGATCGAAGGCGACCTCTTCGAAAATGCCTCCCTCTAGCCACTCCAAAGCTTCGCGCAACGGCTGGCGAATGGCCTCCGCGCGCGGCGTCAGCACCACACCCTTGACCCCGCGCACCAACAGATCGTCGTTCAGCAAAACTCGCAGCCGGCGTAACGCGTTGCTGATCGCTGGCTGCGAACGGCCAAGCTGTTCGCCGGCGCGGGTCACGTTGCTCTCGGTGATCAGCACATCCAGCACCTTGAGAAGATTGAAATCGAAGTTCTTGAAGCTCATCGGTCCCGGCCGTCATTCACCAGAGCATCCGCCGCTATTGCAGCGTCCGTGGTGGTGCCGCCGGTTCGCGCAGCCACGCCGTCAAGCGGTCAGCAGGCACCCGGCTATTATCGTTACCGCGTCGGCAGCATCGAAATTACCGTCGTCAACGACGGCGTTAGCCGCATGCCGATTACCGACGGTTTCGTCGAAAATGCCAGCAAGGATCAGGTCAATGCGGCGCTCGAGGCGGCCTTCTTGGAAAAGGATTTCTACGCTGGTCCCTACAATCCGATCGTGATCAATACCGAGTCCAAGCTCGCCCTCGTAGATACCGGCACCGGCGAAGCCGCCTTCAAATCGAGCAATGGTCTCAACGGTCGCTTGCCGATCAGTCTCGCGGCCGCCGGCTTCGACGCGAGCGCGATCGATACGGTTATCATCTCTCATTATCATGGCGATCACATCAATGGTCTGCTCAAGGCCGATGGGTCGCTGGCCTTTCCCAACGCGGAGATCCTGGTGTCCGCCGCCGAGCACAAATTCTGGATGGACGACGGCGAGATGAGCCGTGCGACGAAGCCCCGCGTCGTCTTCGGATTCAAAAGCACGCGCCGGGTCATGACGAACGAGGTCCTCAAGCGTTTATGCACCTATGAGTGGAACAAGGAAGTCATTCCCGGCGTGACGGCGATCGGGACCCCAGGTCACACGCCTGGCCATACCTCCCATGTGGTTGCCTCGGGCAGCAAGGCGATTTATGTGCAGGCTGACGTTACTCACGCACCATTCCTGTTTGCTCGGCATCCCGAATGGCACTTCATGCTGGACGTCGACCCGGCTGCCGCCGAAACGATGCGCCGCAAAATCTATGATATGCTGGTCGCGGACCGCATGCTCGTGCAGGGGTTCCATTACCCGTTTCCTGCTGTCGGACATGTCGAAAAGAGTGGAACCGGTTATCGCGAGGTTCTCGTGCATTGGTCCGCAACGGTCTGATGACCATTGGCATGTCGCGTGCCTTTGACTTTTACCGAGATACGAACACCAACAGGAAAGACTGGAAGAGATGCTCACTATAATGAGGCCATGGGCTATCGCTGTTGCGTTCGTTGCCGTTGCGTTCGTTGCGGACGCATCGCACGCCGCTGATTACCCCACCCGTCCAATCACCCTAGTGGTGCCCTATACGCCCGGTGGCGGCGTCGACGCTATGGCGCGGGTGGTGGCCATGAAGCTGTCGGAGGCACTCAAGCAGCAGGTCGTGGTCGAAAACCGCCCCGGCGGAGGTGGCACGATCGGCACCCGCGCAGTCATGCGCGCTGCGCCCGACGGCTACACGCTACTGCTCGGCCATACGGGCACGATCTCGATCAACCCCAGCCTCTACGTCAATATCCATATGGACCCGCGCAAGGATTTCGCGCCGATCGGGCTGATTGCCTCCATGCCGGTTGCCTTACTGGCGCATCCCTCGTTTCCGGCCAAAACGATCGCCGAGGTCATCGCGCAGGCCAAGAAGGAGCCCGGCAAACTCAATGTTGGCACCTCACCGCTTGGCACCGGAAGCTACATGTGCGCCGAGTTGTTCAAGGCCGAGGCCGGCGTCGACGTCACCGTGGTCCCCTACAAAGGCACCGCGCCGGTCATGAACGACCTAATCGGCGGGCACGTGCCGATCGCATTCGGCGTGTTGCCGCCAGCGCTCGGTAATATCCAGGCCGGCAAATTGCGTGCGATCGCGGTGACCAGCGCCAAGCGCTTCTCGCTGCTGCCGGATGTGCCGACCTTCGACGAGAGCGGCATGCCCGGCTTCGAAGCCGTGCTGCATTATGGTCTGTTGGCCCCTGCCGGTACACCCCAAGAAATTATCGATATGGTTAGTGCCGAGCTGCGCAAGCTGGTCGACACCGATGATGTCAAGCAGCGCATCCATATGGAGGGCGGCGATCCGATGACTTCGACAGCGGCCGAGTATGCCGCCGACATCGATAAGGAAGAAAAGAAGTGGGCCGCGTTGGTGCACAAGCTCGGCCTGAAGGTGGAGTAAATGTGCGGTTTTTTTGATCACACGGGGGTGACAAAGTAAATGATAGCTAACGCTGTGCAATCGTTCGCGTAGCGATGGCTTAGCGCGATCTTTTCGGAGCTATAAAGGAACGTCGATGGATCAACAAAAGACAGGCCTCGTGATCACCGCCCATCCGGGCGATTTTGTCTGGCGCGCGGGCGGCGCTATCGCACTGCATGCCAAGCGCGGCTATCGAGTGAAGATCGCCTGCCTGTCATTCGGCGAGCGCGGCGAGAGCCAGTTCGCCTGGAAGGAGCCGGGCGCCACGCTCCACAAGGTGAAGACTGGCCGTAAAGACGAAGCCGAGCGCGCCGCTGCCCTGCTTGGCGCCGAAATCGAGTTCTTCAACTGCGGTGACTATCCGCTTAAGCTCACAGACAAGCATTTCGACCGCATGGTCGATATCTACCGAGACCTGAATCCGAGCTTCGTGCTCACCCACGCGCTCGAAGACCCGTATAATTTCGATCATCCCAACGCTGCGCATTTCGCGCAGGAGACCCGCGTGGTGGCGCAAGCGATGGGCCATAAGCCGGACGCCAAGTACAAATACTCGGCGCCACCGGTATTCCTGTTCGAGCCGCACCAACCCGAGATGTGCAACTACCGGCCCAACCTCATTTTGAAAATCGACGAGGTGTGGGAGCAAAAATACAAGGCGTTCCAGATCCTGGCCGCACAGAAGCACCTGTGGGCCTATTACGAGCGGGTCGCGCTCAACCGCGGCATCCAGGGCTCTCGCAACACCGGCGTGCCGATGACCTATGGCGAGGCCTATCAGCGGCTGTTCCCGACGGTGGAGGAGACCCTGTCATGAGGCCCGTCGTCGTCCGCAACATCAGACGCGCCGATCCGAATGCTATCGGCACGTTCGCCCAACTCGGAGTATCAACCGTACACGAGGCGCTCGGGCGCAGCGGATTGATGAAGCCTTACTTGCGGCCGATCTGGGCAGGCGCGCAGATCGCCGGACCCGCGGTCACTGTGCTGGCGCAGCCGGGAGACAACTGGATGATCCATGTCGCGGTTGAGCAATGCCAGAAAGGCGACATCCTGGTGGTCGGCTGCACCGCCGACAACACCGATGGCATGTTCGGCGAACTACTGGCGACCGCGCTAGTCGCACGCGGCGTCAAGGGCCTCATCATCGATGCCGGTTGCCGCGACGTGAAGGCGCTCTCCGAGATGGGCTTTCCAGTCTGGTCGAAGGCGATCTCGGCCAAAGGCACGGTGAAGGCAACGCTCGGCTCAGTGAATATTCCGGTGGTCTGCGCTGGCGTGAATGTCGAGCCCGGCGATGCGGTGGTGGCCGATGACGATGGCGTTGTCATTGTGCCAAAGAAGCTCGCGGTCGAGACGGCGCAGAAGGCGCAGAAACGTCACGATGACGAGGACGGCAAACGCAAGCGCTTGGCCGCCGGTGAGCTCGGGCTCGACATGTACAAGATGCGTGAGCCGCTGGCGAAGGCCGGGCTGGTCTACGTCGATAATCCGGAAGACGTCTGAGCACGCCCTTACAGCCTTATAGCGCATGAGCAAACGTAAATAAGCCGCCGAGAACGGCGACTTATTGTTTTTGCGCGGCTCTCACAATAACTGATGGCAACATGCGCCGATGTGAATACTGCGGCGGAAATCTGAAAATCATGACACTTACGCCGCATCACAATTTGACAGGCGTCGCAATGCGACGCCGACGCTGTCAAATCGGTCACAGCGTGCATGAAACCATCGCCTAGCGGTTGGCGTGGCTCCAAGGCGCAATGCGTCGGCCAACCCATTTCAACAACGAGGTGAGTGAGACGCCCAGCACCATCAGCACGATCACCGGCACGAACGTCTTATCCATCGCGAACACATTGGCGTACTTGGTGACCATAAAGCCAAGACCGGAAATCGTGGTGTAGAACTCCGCGATGATCATGCCGATCAAACCGCGGCCGATCGCGAGGCGAATGCCGGCGATGATATAGGGCAACGCGAACGGCAGCAGTACGTCATGCCACATCTTCCATTCGGTGGAGCGGAAGGACTGCGCCACCTCCAGCATTCCTTTGTCGCACTCGCGCACGCCTTGATAGGTGTTGATGAGCACAGGGAATACTGCGAACAGAAACACCACGATGATCTTGGCCTTCAGATAGATGCCAAACCATAGCACCAGCAACGGCACCACCGCGACGAGCGGTGTGGCGTAGAGGGCATTGATCGGCAGGTCGAGCGACCAGTCGAGCCAGCGGATACGCGCCATCGCAATCCCGAGTGGGATACCGACTCCGAGCGCCAGGATCAGGCCGTAGACCATAACCTCGAGGCTCTGCCCTAGAAAATACGGCAGTTCACCGGAAAGAGTTGTCTCATAGAAGGCGACTGCGATCTTGCTCGGAGAGGTGAAAAAGATCGGACTGATGTAGGGCGCGACGATTTCCCAGACGATCAGGATAAGCGCCACGAAACCGTAACGGAAAAGCGCCGGGATCTCCCACCACGGCGCCCTAGCAACAGCCCGAGATTGCGTCCCGCTGGCGCGCGCGCCGTGAGCTTCATGGGCAATAGTCATCGGAGTCCTTTCTTCGCGCCCTCAACTGTTTCAATGGCGCTGCGAGCGCCGCAAAGAAAGCGGCGCCCATAAGTCTTAGTCGACCGCGAGCTAGAACGCTGCGGTCGGGCAGACCGGGCCTTTCCATTCACCTAGCTGTTCGATCGCCTTTTTGGCGAAGCTTACATCAACGATGTCCTCGTACTTCGGCGTCTTGCCTTCCTTAATGTTGCCGATCTTGGTCATCAGATCGGCGGTGAAGTTCACGCGCTCTGCGCTGAGGCCGCTGTTGGCATCCCAGATGCATTCCTTGACAAGAAAGTCAAAGCTGTCGGCCAAAATCTTCTCTGGATAGCCGGTCTGCTTGACCAGAATCGGAATGATCTTGGCGCGATCCGTGTACATGATCCGTGTGGCCTCGATATTGGCCGTGACCATTTTCTGCACGACGTCGGGCTTGTCCTTGATCGTGTTTTCGGTCGCCGACAGGAACGTATAGAGGGTCTTTGGCTGCAGCTCCCACATTCGCGCGATGGCATGCAGGTCCGGCACCTTGCTCTTGGCGAAACTCTCCTGCTCGACGTGCAAGATCGCGGTGTCGACCTGGTCGGCGACCAACGCCGGCACGTCTTCGCTGGCGATGGTGACGAAGTTGACGTCCTTGGGGTCGATCTTAGCGGCGCGCAGCACGCTGCGGCTGAGGAGGTCGGCGAAGCCGCCCGGCTCCTGGATGCCGATGCGCTTGCCCTTCAGATCGGCCATCGTCTTGATATCGGCGCGCACCACCATCGAGGCTTCGAATTTCGGCAAATTGGCCGAGAGTGCCTTCACGGCGGCACCGTTGGAGCGGCCGATGATCGTAGGCGCGCCGGGGGTTAGCCCAAACTCGATATTGCCTGCGAGCAGCGCGCGGTAAACTTTCACGCCGTCGCCTAGCGATACGATGTCAACGTCAAGACCGGCCTTCTTGTAAAGGCCGAGTTCCTTTGCGACGATCACCGGCATGTGGATTATGTTGGGCGGCGAGGTCGGGATGCCGACCGTGATCTTCTGCTGTGCCAGCGCTAGTCCGGGCAACAAAAGCGCGGCGGCGAGCGCCGGGAGCGTCGAGTAAAGTTTACGCATCCTATCCTCCCTAGATTATTCTTGAACTCGGTTCGACAGACCCCACACCATCGAACTGAACTACGGCGTTACCGCCCGGCCCAGAGTTTGCCCGATCATGCCCATAAAAACAACGAACCGGCCAACATCAATGGCGCGAAACGGCGGTCGTCATCGAGGATTGCCTTTGACCGCGCCGGCCGCATGTGGCTAATGGCGCCGGGGCAATTAAGTCCGCTTGCAACCATGCCAAAATTCGTCGTCGAGTTTGCCGATGCAGCCAATCCGCCCGCGTTCGATGGCCGGCTGGATGGACCGGCCTACCACCGCAATCATGAACCGATCTGGTCTGCGATCGGCGACTTCCTCGGCACGTTGAGCGGAGACCTGCTCGAGGTTGGCAGCGGTACCGGCCAGCACGCGGCCGACTTCGCGCGGCGCACGCCGAACCTCACCTGGTGGCCGAGTGATATCCAGCCATCGCATCTCCGCAGTATTGCGGCCTGGCGCCAGTATGCCGGACTTGCCAACTTGCGCGCGCCGCAGCGCATCGACCTCGTCGATCCCGGCTGGTGGCGAACAAGCGCGCCGGCGGACGGCCAGCTCGCCGCCATGCTCTGCATCAACGTCCTACACATATCGCCATGGTCCGTATCGCAGAATCTGTTATCTGGCGCCGGACGCCTGCTGCGCGCCGGCGGTCGCTTATTCGTTTACGGTCCGTTCAAGCGCGACGGCGTTCATACCGCACCCAGCAATGCCACTTTCGATGAGAGTTTGCGCGCGCAAAACTCTGACTGGGGCGTGCGCGACGTTCGTAACCTCGACGCACTGGCGCAAGCCGCCGGACTGGCGCCGGCTGAGATTATGCCGATGCCGACCAACAATCTGGTCCTGGCCTTCGCACAGCAGCTTCCGCACAATTGAATCCCGACCTCCACAGTAAGATAAGATTTAACCCATGCAACCCGAACCCATCCACGACATCGCCCACCTCGGCCATGTCGAAATCCTGACGCCGAAATTCGAAGAGAGCCGCAAATTCTTCATCGACGTTATGGGCATGACCCAGAGCGGCGAGAAGGGTGACAGCGTTTACTTGCGCGGCTGGGACGACTACGAGCGCTATTCGCTTAAGCTCACCGCCTCAAAGGCCTCGGGCATGGGGCATTGCGCATTCCGCACCCGCTCGCCGCAGGCGCTGGAGCGCCGCGCCGCAGCCCTGAAAGGCTCCGGCTTTGAGGTCGGCTGGAGCAACGGCGATCTCGGCCACGGCAAGACCTTCGTGTGCAAGGACCCGGACGGCCATGTAGTCGAGCTTTATTACGAAACCGAATGGTATGACCCGCCGCCCGACAAGAAGCCGGCATTAAAGAATCAGGCGCAGCGTTATCCAGCGCGCGGCTGCAACGTGCGGCGCATCGATCACTTCAACGGCTTAGCGGCTGACGTCAAAGCCAACCGCGAATTCTTCCAGCACTATCTCGGTTTTATGCTGACCGAGCTGATCGTGCTTGACGACGGCACCGAAGCCGGCATGTGGCTGACCGCCACCAACAAATCCTACGACTTCGCCTACACGCGCGACCACACTGGCACCAAGGGTCGCTTCCATCACGTCACCTATGCACTCGACTCGCGCGAGGACGTGCTGCGCGCCGCCGACATTTTTCTGGAGAACGGCGTATTCATCGAGACCGGGCCACACAAGCACGCGGTCCAGCAGACCTTCTTTCTCTACGTCTACGAGCCGGGCGGCAACCGTGTTGAGGTCGCCTGCCCGGGCGCACGGTTGGTGCTGGCGCCGGACTGGAAGCCGATCCGCTGGAGCGAGACCGAGCGCAAGAAGGGCCAAGCTTGGGGCCTGCAGACCATCGCCTCGTTCCATACGCACGGCACGCCGCCGGTCGATCACAAATAAGACGCAGGGCGACATCGTGGCCGCCGTTCGCATCCCTACGACCACTCTGCCATCGAGTGCGAAAATTCCGACGTTCGGGCTTGGCACATGGCGCATGGGCGAGAGCGCGCACCGGCGCGCCGAGGAAGTTGATGCACTGCGCCACGGGCTGGAGCTTGGCATTACGCTGATCGACACCGCCGAGATGTATGGCGACGGCGAGGCCGAGCGGATCGTCGCTGAGGCGGTCGGCAAGAGGCGTGACGACGTGTTCATCGTCAGCAAAGTGCTGCCGGAGAACTGTAGCCGGCGTGGCACGATGGTGGCCTGCGAGCGTAGCTTGAAGCGGCTGAACACCGACCGCATCGATTTGTACCTGCTGCATTGGCGCGGTTCACCGCCGCTCAGCGAGACGCTGGAGGCCCTCGCTGCGCTGGCGAAGGCCGGAAAAATTCTGGCCTGGGGCGTGAGCAATTTCGATCTCGGCGAAATGGAGGAGGTCGCGGAGGCGAGCGGGGGCGATGCGTGCGCCACCAACCAGGTGCTGTACAATCTCAGCCGGCGCGGCATCGAATTCGACCTGGTGCCATGGTGCCGCAAGCGTCACATTCCAATCATGGCTTATTCGCCTATCGAGCAGGGCCGCATCCTCACGCATACTGTGTTGCGCGAGGTAGCCAAGCGCCATGACGCGACGCCGGCGCAAGTCGCGCTTGCCTGGCTCACGCACCAAGTTGGCGTGATCACGATCCCGAAGGCTGGCAGCAAAGCGCATGTCGCAGAGGACCTGGCCGCACTCGAGTTAAAGCTGACAAAGGACGATCTCACCACGCTCGATCGTGCCTTTCCGCCTCCGCGCTCGGCGCAACCGTTGGACATGTTGTGACGACCATCGACGACGAATTGCTGGCGGTCGACTGCGCGCTGATCACGGCGCTAGCCAAGCGCGACGTTGCGGCAGCGACCGCACTCCTCGATGACCACTTCACCTGGGTCGACAGCCAGGGCCGTGTGCTGAGCAAGCAGCAGGTTACGAGGGACCTGCCGCAATCGCCGCTCGGCGCCGAGACCGGCTTGATCCCAATGATCCACCGCTATCGCGAGGTCGCCCCCATTGTAGTCGAGCGCGAAAATATCTTCGTGCTGCGCATTTGGGTGTGGCGCGGACAAAGTTGGCGCTTGCTCACTTGTCACGAGGTCTCGCAACTTGTGCCGGCCACGCCGCACGGACCCGGCCGAAAGGACTGGGACAATCCATGCCGCACGCTGCCTTACCAGCCCCGCGAAGACGATGAGCGCGACTGCCTTACCGCCTGGCAACGGCTGGAGACTGCAGTGATGACGCACGACTCCGAGGAATGGGCGCGCCATGTCGCCGACGAATTCCTGGTAGTCGGAGCGACGCGGCGGCATACTAAACCCGACCGCAAGGCGGTGATTGAAGAGCAGAAGCGCAGCAATGCCAATTCCGCCCCTGCGCCGCTGATGTCGATGCAGCTGTTCACCTTTCCCGAAGCCATGGTGATGATCTGCGAGCATCAGCCGTTTCACGGCAAGGCGGCGCGCGTCAGCCGCGTCTTCAGCAAGCGCGACGGCGAATGGCTGATGGCGATAAGCTTCCAAACCACCCGACAAGACGCGCCCGTCAAAACCATTTAGACTTTCCCGCCCACACGGATGACAAGGATCGCCATGACCCGTCGCAATACTCCACGCATTTCATTCATCGGCTTCGGCGAGGCCGGCCAAGCGATCGCCCCTGGCCTGCGCGAGGCCGGCATCGAGCGTATCGCGGCTTGGGACATTCTGTTCCCGGTGCCTAACGGCGCGCGGCTGAAGGCGGCGGGCGATGCGATCGGCGTGCGCCTAGCAAGCTCGGCGGCCGACGCAGTGCGTGACACCGACCTAATCGTATCGGCGGTGACCGCAGCGTCGAGCTATGAGGCTGCGCAATCGGTCGCCGATCATCTCACTGGCAATCCCTATTATCTCGACATCAACTCGGTCTCGCCCGGCCGCAAGCAAGCGACCGCGAAGCTGCTCGACGGACGCGCGCGCTATGTCGACGTGGCGGTGATTGCGCCGATTCATCCGGCTCGTCACAAGACACCGCTGCTGATCGCCGGCCCGCATGCGGATGGGATTTCGCCGCTGCTGCGCGAACTGGAAATGCAGCTATCGGTGGTCGGCGCCGAAATCGGCCGTGCCGCCGCGATCAAGATGATCCGTAGCGTTATGATTAAGGGCATTGAGGCGCTCACGCTCGAATGCTTCCTGGCAGCCGCACGTGCCGGCGTGCTAGAGGAAGTTACGGGGTCGCTGAAGAACAACTATCCCGGCGTCGATTGGAGCAAAATGTCCGAATACAATCTCGAGCGTATGGCGAGCCACGGCGAACGCCGCGCTGCCGAGATGGACGAATCCGCAGCCACCTTGCGCGAACTCGGGCTTGATCCGCTGATGGTCGATGCCACCGTCGCACGCCAGCGCGAGATGGGTGCCATCGGCCAGAACGATCAGGTGCGCGCGACGCTGAAATCCGGTCGCGCTGCCATGCTCAACGCGATCAGCAGCGCGGCCAAAGATCGGCACTGACGCTGAACGCGCGTTCATAAATTTAGCGCTGCAGCAGAGCGTAAATTTCTTGTAAATTTTCGCAGCGCTCTCCTACACTCGACGGGTCAACGTGTGTGGAGGATCCAATGACGCTGAGGACGTTTGGATACGCTGTTGTCGTCGCCGTAACCGCCGCTGCTTTTGTGCTCGGCTCGGCCGCGACCCGTGAAGCAAAGAGCAAGAAGAAGAAATAAGCGGCGCCGCCACCAACGTCGGCCTGTTTCATGCTAGCGAGCGGCCCAGTTTGCGGCGCCAAGGGCGGCCTAAAATTCACTTATAAGAATGCATGTTACGCTGCAAAAGACGGCGCCAAAGTCGTGTCGGACAAGGCCTGCCCGGCAAAAAAGGCCGAGAAGCCGAAGAAAAAGAAGAAGAAATAAATCGGCGATTGGATTGAGGCAGCAACAGACGGGCCGCTGTCAGGCAGCGGTCCGTTCGCATGCAGCGCGCGCGGCTTATTTTTTCTTGCGTGGCGGAATTTGGATTAGTTCGGCAAGCTGTTCCTTGGTCAGCGGCTTTTCGAGGAATTTCAGCTTGACCGCGTCGGCATTGGCGCCAGCAAGATCCTTGAACTCGTCGGTCTGCAAGGTCTCCTTCGGCTGGAACTGAGTCATCGATTCTTTCAGCAGATCGACCGGCCGGTGGATCTTCGCCGAATACATCTCGACCGCCCTCGGATCGGAATACATCCAATCCACCGCTTCGCGGTACGCCTCCATGAAGCGCACGATGGCATCCTGCTTGGTCTGCAGCGAATTGAGATTGACAATCAGAGTGCGCGCAGTCTGCCCGTGCAGCGAGGGCACGTCACTGCCGCGCGCGACGATGCGGATCTTGCCCTCTTTGATCTCTTGAAGGCCGAAGGGCGGCGCCGCCCAGCCGATATCGACCTGGCCGGACATGACCGCGGTGAGCGTAGCGGGCGGACCGCCGGTAGCAGTTGGCTTACCCTTGGCGCCGAGCTCGCTGATGAAGGCGACCACGATATTGTTCGAGCTGGAGCCGCTGGTCGAATAAGCAATGGTGGTCTCGGGCATAGCGTCTTTCAGACTTTTGATTTTGGAATCTGTCCGCACGTACCAGAATAGATCGCCGGTACCAGTAAACATTGGCGCAAGGATGCGCACCGGCGCGCCCTTCGAGAAGGCACGCATCACGCCGGCGGCACCAACCCCGGCACCGATATCGGCCGAGCCCGATATCACCGCCTGGATGGTTTCGCCGGCGCCCTGTGTGCCGACATTCTCCACGACCAGCCCGTGCTTCTTGAAGATGCCAGCGTCTTGACCAAGCGTGGGGGCCTGATTTTCCCAGTTATTGATCTGGCCGATCGCGACCCTGAGTTGGTCCTCGGCCGCCGCTGGCCCGCCCGCGAGCGTCAGCGGCACGATCAGCCCGAGCGCGCCAACAACGGTTCTGAACGGATTCATACGTGTCCTCCCTGACTTTTCTGTTCGTTAGAAATTGACGCCCCACGATGGGCAGCATTCAACACCGAGACCAGCCATCGGGGGAAGTCCATTTCGTCAGCGTCGGTGAGCTTTCCGAGCGGGCTTCGACTTGTATTTGGACTTGGATTTGTCCCGCGCCGGACTTGCCGCCTTGGGCGTTCTATCAGCCTTGGAAATCTGCCTCGCCCAGTAGTCCCAGGAACGGGTGAGCGCAGTGGTTGTACCGGTGATATTCCCCGCCAATCTCGTCTCGCCTTCCGAGAGCGAGGCGACGGCGCCGATGTTCATGGCGCGTGCCTGGAAATCGGCATTGCGGCAGCTTTGGATCGCTCGATAGACGCAATCGCGCACATTGCTGCCGATGATGGTGACGCCGTGCCGGCGCATCAGCACCATCGGATGCGAGCCGAGCGCACGGGCGAGCGAAGCGCCCTCCTCCGGCTTGATCACCAACATGTTGGTGTCGCCGAATTCGTCGCGCTGATCCCAGAACGGCGGCCGGATGCCGCCGACCGCACCGAGATGGAATACGGGTATATAATCGGTGCCCGTGGCGAGCAGTGGCATGAACGCCGGCGAATGATGATGACACACCGCCATCACGTCAGGCCGCGCCTTGTAGATTTCGCCATGTATTACCCGCTCGGAATATTGCGGCACGCCGAGATCGCGCACCGGGTGGGAATCAAGGTCATATTCAATCAAGCCGTCAGCCGTCACCATGTCGGGCGCGCTTGAGCACGACAGGAAGTAGCGCTGCGGATTTTCGGGATGGCGCATGCTGACATGGCCGAAGGTGTCTAGCACGCCTTCATTGGCGGCGATGCGGTTGGCGAGCGCAAGCTCGCGGCGGGCTTCGAGAAGGGTATTGGGCACTTACGTTTCCTCTTGCACGGCAGCGTTAGGCGGCGCGTCGATGGTTTGCTGTCCCACATTATAAGCCGGAATCATCATATGGGCGCTTGACTCACGACGTCTATTGGGGAGGCTGCCGCCATGGCAGCATCATCGCAGATCGTCGTCGATAATGTCAGCCACCTTTATCGCCCCCCGCGCGGACGCGAGGTGCTGGCGCTCGACCAGATTTCGATCGAGATCGCCAACCGCGAATTCGTTGCCCTGCTGGGGCCATCAGGCTGCGGCAAGTCGACGTTGCTCTATCTGATCGGCGGCTTCCTGCCGGTTGAGACCGGTTCGATCTTGGTCGACGGCATACCGGTCGTCGGGCCCGGCCCCGATCGCGGAATCGTGTTCCAACACTTTGCGCTATTTCCGTGGAAGACCGTCCGCGGAAATGTGCTGTACGGCCTGGAACGGCAAGGTATGCGGAAGGAGGAGCGCGAGAAGCGCGCCATGGATTTCATCCAGCTCGTCGGACTGCAAGGCTTCGAGGACAGCTATCCGGCCCAACTCTCCGGCGGCATGAAGCAGCGCACCGCGATCGCGCGCACGCTGGCCTTTGATCCGAAAATTCTGCTGATGGACGAGCCGTTTGGCGCGCTCGACGCACAGACCCGCGGCCTGATGCAGAGCGAGCTCTTGCGCATCTGGCAGCGCACCCCGAAGACGGTGATCTTCGTCACCCACGACGTGCAGGAAGCGGTCTATCTCGCCGACCGGGTGGCGGTGATGTCGGCTCGGCCGGGCCGCATCAAGACCATCGTCGATACCAAATTCGACAAGAACGACCGCGATATCCACAAGGACAAGGGGTTCGTCGAGAAGGTAGACGAACTCTGGAGCCTGGTACGTGAGGAAGCCATCAAAGCGCAGGGCAAACGAATATGACGCGGCTCACCCAAAGCGGCAAAGAGATTTTCCGCTACACGCCGCTGCTGCTGATCGCGCTCGCCTGGGAGATGGTGTCGCGCCTAGAGCTAGTCTCTACCACCGCGCTGCCGCCGCTTTCGGAGGTAATCGTCGCCTGGATCGACATGATCAAGAGCGGCGAACTGATCAACAATGGCATCGCCTCCCTGTATCGCGGCGCCGCCGGGCTGGCGCTGTCGATCGCGATCGGCGCCACGCTCGGCATCGTGATGGCTTGGTGGAAGACGGTGAACCTGCTGGTCGCGCCGCTGGTGGAGGTCTTCTATCCGCTGCCGAAATCGGCACTGATCCCGGTGACCGTGATCTGGCTCGGCTTCGGCGATGGCTCCAAGATCCTACTAATATTCCTCGGCTGCATGCTGCCGGTGACGATCGGTGCCTTCAACGGCGCGCGCTCCAGCGAACAGGTGCTGGTGTGGTCGGCGCGCAGCATGGGCGCGCACAAGCTACGCATGCTGTGGGACGTGGTGGTGCCGAGCGCGATGCCGGAACTGCTTAACGGAATCCGCACCGCGCTGGCGCTGTCGTTCATCCTGCTGGTGTCGTCGGAGCTGATCGTGGCGCAGAAGGGCTTCGGCTATTTGATCGGCTATCTTGGCGCCAACGGGAATTACGATGCAATGTATGCTGTGGTGCTGAGTGTAGCCTTCCTCGGCTTCGCCGCCGATCGCGCCTACCTGATGATCGCGAAGCGGGTGCTGGCATGGCGCGAGTAGAGCAAGGCGCGAGCGCGGAAGCGACGGTTCCGATTTGGGCGTTCGTGCTGTTTTCTGGCCTCCTGCGGGTCTTTTCGATTCTTGTGCTGTTGGCGGCCTGGGAAATCCTCGCTCAGAGTGGCGTATTCACCCCGTTCCAGCTGCCGGCCCTCAGTCGAGTGCTGATGCGAATCTGGCAGGACGCCGTCTCCGGCGATCTCGCCATCAACACAGGACTCACGCTCTATCGCGCGCTAGTCAGCTTCGTAATCTGTGCGGTCGGCGGCATCGCGATCGGCATCGCGATGTCACGCAACAAGATCGCGCACTGGTTCTTCGATCCAATCGTTTCGATCGGCTTCCCGATGCCGAAGATCGCCTTCGTACCGGTGATCATTCTGTGGCTCGGAGTCTACGACATTTCCAAAATCAGCATCATCGTGATCGACGCCATCTTTCCGGTAATTGCGGCCACCGTGATTGCCATCCAAGGCGTCGAGCGTGAGCTAATTTGGTCGGCGCGCAACATGGGTGCTAGTAATCGTGAGCTGCTGACCCAGATCATTTTGCCGGCGGCACTGCCGCAGATCATGACCGGCTTGCAGGTCGCACTGCCGCTGACGCTGATCGTGGCGGTAGTGGCCGAAATGCTGATGGGCGGCTACGGGCTTGGCGGCGCCATGATGACGGCTTCGCGGTTTGCCAATTCGGCGGGTGTGTTCGCCGGTATCGTTGAAATCGCCGTAATCGGATATTGCTTGGTCAAGGCAATGTCGCTAGTGCGCCGCCGCCTGTTGATTTGGCATCAGGAAGCACACAACCCGAGCACCGTATGATTTCGAAGACCACCCGCTATGCTGCAGGCAGCGTTCGATGAGCCCGACGTAACAGAAAAATAAGTGACAGCAGCAGTGCGAAACCGACCGATAGATCGCGATGCGGTCGCCGTTACCGCCCCGGCCTCCATTGCCGCGGGCAACCATCGCAACGATCGGGCACGCTGACGCTTATGAGCTAGTCGAGTTCGGCGACGGCCAGCAGGTCGAGGCGACGCTAATTCAGGCCATCGGGACCGACGACTCCCTGCGCATCGAGCTGTTTGTCTGTCACGACCGCGAACCATGACTCGACGAATAGCCGAGACGAGATGCCACAGCACCGTTGTACCGCATGGCGGGCAAATCGGCCACTAGGCGGCTTGCCAAAATCGGTTGGACCCTCGACAATCTTGTCATCGCGACGCGAAGCTCGCCAATTCGAAACGCGCAAGCCCGGCGGAATCCTGGGAGGATATAATGCGAAGCCTGAAACTCGCCTTGGCCGGCGTGTGTGTGCTTGGCCTTTTTGGAATCGGCAGCGCCAACAGCGCAGAGCCGGTTAAGATCCGCATGTCGTGGGTGGCCCCGGTCGCTAACTGGGCCTCGATCGTTCTGGAGAAGAAGGATCTCGCCCAGCATCTGGGCAAGTCGTACACGCTGGAATCGGTCCGCTACCAGGGCACGCCACAGATGATCACGGCGATCGCCAACAACGAGATTGAGGTCTCCAACCTCGCCTATTCCTCGCTCGCCATCGCAATCGAGAATGCGGGGCTGGATGACATTCGCGTCATCGCAGACGAATTCCAGGATGGCGTGCCGGGCTATTTCAGCACGCAGTTCTACGTGCGCAAGGACAGTGGCATCAATAAGGTCGAGGACCTCAAGGGCAAGGTGATCGGGACCAATGGCGGTGGCAGCGCCGTCGATATCGCCGTCCGTGCCATGCTGAAGAAGCACGGCCTCGAGGAGAAGCGCGACTACACCATGCTGGAAGGCCCGCTGCCGGCAATGCCCGCCATGCTGTCCGATAAAAAAGCCGATCTGATCCCAGCGGTTCTACCATTCGCACTCAATCCCAAGCTCAAGGAAGAAGGCAAGGTCTTGTTCGAGCAACGCGAAGCGCTCGGCATCACCCAGATGATTGCCTGGACCGCGCGTAAGTCGTTTATCGACAAGAACCGCGCCGCCATGGTCGATTTCATGGAGGACATGCTGCGCATTGTGCGCTGGTATCTCGATCCGAAGAACCACGACGAGGCTGCCAAAATCGCATCCAACATCACCAAGGCTCCGCCCGAACGGTTCGGTTGGCTGTTCAGCAACGGAGATACCTATCGCGATCCCAATCTGCTCCCGAACCTGCAGGCATTGCAGCGCAACGTCGACACCACGCGCGATCTCGGCTTCGTGAAAAACAAGATCGACATCAACAAATATGTCGATCTGAGCCTGGTGCATGAAGCCGCCAAGCGGCTGAAATAAGTCTCACGCAATAATGTTTTGCGATTTACGGCCCCGGCACCCCAAATCCGTGGCCGTTTTTATTTATCAATGTCGGCGCGGTAAGACACGCCTGATCCGGGAAAGGCGCCTAATCGTGCATGTGCGGCCAGTCATCAACCGCGACGTGGCCGCGCGCCGCAGACTTCTTCATGAAGGGCCTCATTCTGCATAACGTCAACATCATAAACCCGTCACGTCGACGAGACACATGAGGTGCGCAACGTAAACTGCACTGCGCTAGATCCGCTTGATCGGAATCGCGCCGAGGAAATCGCGCTTGCCTATCTCTGCGCCGATGGCGCGCACAATCGCATAAGCGGAGGTAAGATGGAAATAAAAATTCGGCAGCACGAAATGATTGAGATAGTCGGCGCCTTTCATGACACCCTTGTTCGGTCCGAGCGGAAAAGTGATCTCGCGTTCGGATGAAGCATCGATCGCTTTGACATCGAGCGTCTTGAAGAAGGCGACGGTCTTGGTCAAGCGCTCATTGAGCTGGTCAATGGTGGTCTCGCTGTCCTCGAATTTCGGTGGCTCGATGCCTGCGAGCCGCGCCGCGCCATTCTTAGCCTGATCGGCGGCCACTTGTACCTGACGAACAAGAGCGAACATATCGGGCGCCAGCCGCCAGCCGAGCAGCACCGCTTGATCGATTTTCTTCGTTGCCGCGAAAGCTGCGGCCTTGTCGAGCACAGCGATAAGTGCGTTGAGGCCAATCTCGAAGACCGGCAGTGAAGCTTGCGACATGGAGAATGACATAGGATTTATCCTTGCAAAGTTGATGACGTCCGGCGGCGCGCCAGTTCGGGGAGGTTTGCACGGCAGCGGATGACGGTTCAATCGGCGCCGCTGCAGAGAAATCCAAAAATATTTGGCGGCGGGCTTAACCCCCGCAACGTGCTACAGTAAAAAAGGAACCGTGGTGATGAGCCGAAACCTTCATAAAATCCGGCATTGCCGGCTTTGGGCTGCCCTGCTGGCATTCGGGCTGCTGCTGCTGCCGGCCGCAACGCTGGCGCAAACACCGTCGGTGGCGGGTGCCGACATCCTGCTCAGGCTGCCGCGCGACCTGTCGCCCTGGGGCATGTTCATGGCGGCCGATATCGTGGTCAAAGCCGTAATGGTGGGCCTCGCCTTTGCCTCGGTGCTGACCTGGACGATCTGGTGCGCCAAAGCGGTCGAACTGATTGCTGCCCGCCGACGCCTGCACGCCGCGATCAATGCCTTGAGCGGGGCCCGCGGCTGGAGCGAGGTAACCGCAGGCCTGCAAGATGACGAAGATGGCGTTACCGCCTTGGTGAGAGCAGCCGACGCCGAACTGCGAATATCGGCCGACGTGCTTTCCTCCGAAGGCCTGAAAGAACGCATTGCCTCGCGGCTGGAGCGATTGGAGGCGGCCGCCGGCCGGCAGATGACCCGCGGCACAGGGCTGCTCGCCACTATCGGTGCCACTGCGCCCTTCGTGGGGTTGTTCGGCACGGTGTGGGGCATCATGAACAGCTTCATCGGCATCTCAAAACAGCACACTACCAATCTGGCGGTGGTGGCGCCCGGCATCGCCGAGGCACTGCTGGCGACCGCGCTCGGCTTGGTAGCGGCGATCCCAGCCGTAGTGATGTACAACATGTTCGCGCGTTGGATTGCCAGCCATCGCGCGCTGCATGCCGACGCCGCCTCCGAAATCCTGCGGATCATCAGCCGCGATCTCGACCGCGGTGCCTTAGCACAGCGGCCGACCGAGCGTCGCCGGACCATTTCAGCCACCAAGTAGCCCCAATGAGTGTGCGTCTCGACCATAGCGATCGCGACTTGAGCGAAGTACACGAAATTAACGTCACGCCTTTCATCGATGTCATCCTGGTGCTACTGATCATCTTCATGATCGCGGCGCCACTGGCGACTGTCGATATTTCGGTGGACCTGCCGGCGGTCAATGCCGAGCCAAGCCAACGTCCGGACCAGGCGCTGTTTTTGACGCTCAAGGCGGACCTTAAGCTAGCGATCGATAATGCGTTAGTCAGCCGCGAGGCGTTGGCCGCGACGCTCGACCGCGTCACCGCCGGCGACAAACAGCAGCGCGTCTTCCTGCGCGCCGACAAAAGCGTGCCTTACGGCGAACTAATGGCGCTGATGAACGAGCTGCGCGGCGCCGGCTATCTGCACGTTGCCCTGGTCGGCCTCGAAGCCGAGAAGCTGCAATGAGCACGCAACGACAGCGGACATTACGCTGGGGCGTCTGTTTTGCGCTTGCGCTGGGCTTCCACAGCGCCGGCGCCGCAGTATTGTTGGCACGCTGGCACAATGATGGTGAGCGCCTAGCGAACGCGCCATTGATTATGCTGGAGCTCGCGCCGGCGCCGGTCGCACCCGCCGTGACACCGAATAATACTCCGCCGGCACCGCAGCAAGCGGAAGCGCAGGTGGACCCCGACTCAATTAAGCCGGTCGAAATGGCCGACCTACAGCCGGCGCTGCAAGCGGAACTGCGGGTGACGCCACCGCCGAAGCCGATCGAGAAGCCGAAGGATCACGTACTGCAAGAGAAGCATGTCAGCGTTGCCAGCGCACCAAACACGGCTTATCGCAAGGCCGAGCGTGCAGCAGCGCCGGCGCCAGGCGCCAGTGCGCACGATTTCAATGCATTACCGAATTGGAAATCACAGTTAGTCGCACGCCTCGAACGCTACAAGCGTTATCCAATCGATGCGCAGGCGCGAGGCGATCACGGCGTGGCACAGCTTGCTTTTAGCGTGGACCGCAGCGGCGGCGTACATAATGCGCGCATCATACGCAGCTCCGGTTCCAGCGCGCTCGATGCGGCGGCGCTGTCGCTGGCAGAACGCGCGGCGCCCTTGCCGCCGCCGCCGCCCGAAGTAAGCGGCACACAGATTCCGATCACGGTGCCGATTCGTTACGATTTTCGCTAAATTTTATTGATCGTCCAAATGTCGACTGCCTTGGCCGAAAAAGCTCAAAATTCTTTCCTGCGCCTGGGGCGGACGGAGAACACCACTGTCACAGTGTTCGTATCATCGGGGCGAGCATCCCTCATCAAGCGGCGTCACTCAACTTAGCTGTGGAACAGCCGCGTCGGCGCTCTGGCCTGGACGCGCCGGCGCATAATATGGCGCCCGCATGTACAGTTCTCACCACCGAAATGCGTTGCGCGCGCTGCTGACATCCGCCGAGCGGCGCGTGTTTGCGCGTCTCGACACCCCGCAAAAGATTCAAACTTTTCTCGACAAGCTGCCGGCGAATTTCGAACTCGACGGCGACACCGTGATGTCGCCGCGCCGTATGCTACGGGAGCGCGTCGCTCATTGCGCTGAAGGCGCGTTGTTTGCCGTCGCGGTGCTGCGCTTTCATGGCAAGCCCGCCTGGCTGATGGACATCCAAGCGCTCCCGAGCGACCAGGATCACATCCTTGCGCTGTTCCGGGAGCGCGGATTATGGGGCTCGATCAGCAAGACCAATCACGCCATCCTGCGTTGGCGCGATCCGATCTACAAAAGCGCGCGTGAGCTCGCGATGAGCTATGCACACGAATATTGTTTGCCCGGCGGCAAGAAATCGATGCTGACCTTTTCGCGGCCGTTTTCCTTAACTCGTTTCGCGCCGAGCCGATGGGTGATCGCGGACGACGACCTGCACTGGCTGATGGAGGCGCTCGACGCTTCGCCGCATGTCCCGGTGGCGCCGCGGCGAGCGATGCGCAGGCGACGGCGCTCCTCGAAAGTCGAGTTGCTCGCGCAAATGGTGCTGGAATGGCCTGACCCGCGCAAGCCGAAGCGCAGGATCAAACGGAGGACGCCAAGTCGGCTATGAGATTTACCGCGCTACCGCCGATGGCTATGATGATTGGCAAGAAATGTCGGGGAGGTCTTGCGCGTGGCGTCGTTCATGAATCGTCGGAATTGGGTGGTCGAGTGGGGGCAATGCGACCCCGGCGGCATCGTGTTCAACAGCCGCTTCTTCGAAATGTTCGACGTCAGCACCTGGCTGCTGTTCGAGGCGGCCCTCGGTGTGAAACCACACGAACTGGCCAAGGCGTTCGACATCGTCGGCCTTCCACTGGTAGACGCCCGCGCCAATTTCCTCAAGCCGGCCAAATTCGGCGACGTGGTGGAGATTGCCTCGCAGGTCGCCGAGTTCCGCCGCTCTAGCTTCGAGATCGAGCATCTGCTGTCGATCAACGGCGAACTGGCGGTCGAGGGCGGAGAAACCCGGGTCTGGGCAGCGCGCGATAAGACCAACCCGGAAAAGTTTGGCGCCGGCACTATTCCGCCCGACGTTATTGTTCGGTTCAACGCCGGGTAATCGTTCCAGCCATTCCCGGTATTTGGCCTGGAGAGGCGCCGAGCACTGGTGTGTCATATTTGGAATAACGAATAAGGCGCGAATCACGCGCTCTTCAGGAAACGAAACGCTTGGCCCGACTGCTGGAATGCAGGCTCAATGGGCGTGACCGCGCCGACGCGGTCTCGGACAACATCCTGTTGCTGGACTATTTGCGCGAAAAGGTCGGCCTCACCGGCACCAAGACCGGCTGCGACGGTGGTGAATGCGGTGCCTGCACCGTGCTAGTCGACGATACCCCTACACTGTCTTGCCTGATGGTTGCCACCGCCGTGCAGGGCCGCCGCGTCGATACCATCGAATCGCTCGGTGCCGACGGGCGGCTTTCTGCGGTGCAGCGCGGCTTCCATGAGAAGCTCGGCTCGCAATGCGGCTATTGCACGCCCGGCTTCATCATGGCCGCAGTAGGTCTGTTGCGGAAAAACCCCAAGCCGAGCGAGGCACAGATCCTGGAAGCCCTCGGCAGCAACATCTGCCGCTGCACTGGCTACGTGAAGATCATCGAAGCGGTGCAGTTCGCTGCCTCACTCAATGCACAGGGCGTGGCGCCGTGAACGAGGTCGCGCCGACGCATAATATCGGATCCTATGTACCGATGATCGACGGCCCGGAGAAGGTCTCCGGCCGCGCCAAATACACGGCCGATATCATGCAGCCCGGGCAAATGGCCGGTCGCATCTATCGCAGCCCCTATTCGCACGGCGAGATCGTCGCAGTCGATGTATCAGAGGCGCTGAGGGTGCCCGGCGTAGTAGCGATCGTCACTGGCGCCGACTGCGACAATACTTTCGGCGTGTTGCCGATCGCGCGCAGCGAGCATCCGCTGGCGCGCGACAAGGTGCGCTACCGCGG
>Ga0207761_1000044_pt1 | contig 31910 bp, 33 predicted proteins | sample LuqExpMetageno34_FD_187792 | JGI IMG/M metagenome (GOLD analysis project Ga0207761, IMG submission 187792) | Tropical forest soil microbial communities from Luquillo Experimental Forest, Puerto Rico - Sample 34 (SPAdes) | ecosystem: Environmental > Terrestrial > Soil > Tropical forest ... | reverse complement strand
TCACTCAGCAGGACGTGTTCGACGCGGTCGAGCCGGTGATCCGCGGCGTGTTCGAGGAGTTCGGCAGCGGCAAGTCGGTGACGTCGAAGTTTCCGCTCATCCCTTATGCTGAGGCGATTGCGAAATACGGCACCGACAAGCCCGACCTGCGCAATCCGATAGAAATGCAGGACGTGAGCGAGGCGTTCCGCGGCTCCGGTTTCAAGATTTTCGCCAACATCCTAGCCAACGATCCGAAAGGCGGCGCTGTGTGGGCAATTCCAGCGCCGGGCGGCGGCAACCGCGCATTCTGCGATCGCATGAATTCCTGGGCGCAGGGCGAAGGCCAGCCAGGGCTCGGCTACATCTTCTGGCGCGAGGGCGAGGAGGGTGGCGCCGGACCGCTTGCCAAGAACATTGGTCCGGAGCGGACCAAGCAGATCACCGATCAGCTCGGTCTTGGCGTAGGCGACGCCTGTTTCTTCGTCGCTGGCAATCCGAAGAATTTCGTCAAGTTCGCCGGCCCGGCCCGCACCAAGGTCGCGCAGGAACTCGGCCTGATCGCACAGAATTGTTTCGAGTTCTGCTGGATCGTCGATTTTCCCATGTATGAATGGAACGAGGAGGAGAAGAAGATCGACTTCTCACACAATCCATTCTCGATGCCAAACTTAAGCGTGGAGAAATTTCTCACGCTCGATTCGAACGATCACGACAGGCTCCTGTCGATCAAGGCGATTCAGTATGACATCGTCTGCAACGGCGTCGAGTTGTCGTCCGGCGCCATCCGCAATCACCGCCCCGAGGTGATGAAGAAGGCCTTCGCCATCGCCGGCTATCCCGAGGATGTGCTTGAGAAGAAATTCGGTGGCATGCTGCACGCGCTCTCGCTTGGCGCGCCGCCACACGGCGGCATCGCACCCGGCATCGACCGCATCGTGATGCTGCTCGCCGGCGAGGAGAATCTGCGCGAGGTCGTACTGTTCCCGATGAACCAGCGCGCCGAAGACCTGCTGATGGGCGCTCCGTCGGAAGTGATGGTGAAGCAGCTACGCGAGCTGCACATCCGGTTGGATTTGCCGAAGAAGTAAAGCCACTTGTCCCGGGCGCAGCGCACTGCACCGCTGCGGCGAGCGTCGCACCGCATCCAGGAAACGAGGTCCTCATTTCTCCGGCAGAGGAATGAACTGGATCTCGTCACCCGGCACTTTGCCGAAATGGCCGGCCTTCCATTCTGCCTTGGCCTGCTCGATGCGCTCCTTGCGCGAGGACACGAAATTCCACCAGATGTGACGAGGGCCGTCCATCGGCGCGCCGCCGAGGATGACGAAATGTGCATCGGTTGTTGCCTTAAGGGTCACCGTGTCGCCCGGCCGGAACGCCAGCAGACGTCCGGGCTCGAATTGGTCGCCGGCGATGTCGATGGTGCCGTCGACGACATAGAGCGCGCGCTCCTCATGGGTCGGGTCGAGCGGCAGCGTCGCGCTGGTGCGTAGCGCAGCATTGACAAACAAAGTATCGTGCACCGTTGGCACCGGCGAACTTGCGCCATAGGCGTTACCGACCACCACGCGCACGAGCGTGCCGTCATCCTGGACAAGTGGAAACTCGTCGGTTTCATGATGCGCGAAGGCCGGCGCAATCTCCTCGTTGGTGGCCGGTAGCGCCACCCACATCTGCAAGCCATGGATCGGGCTGCCGCTGGCGCGCAGCTCTGGGCTGGTGCGTTCTGAATGCACAATGCCGCGCCCCGCAGTCATCCAGTTGACCTCGCCCGGTTTTATCGGCGCCGCCGTGCCCAGGCTATCGCGATGCATTATCTCGCCGTCGAACAGATAGGTGACGGTGGCAAGCCCGATGTGCGGATGCGGCCGCACGTCGAGCCCGTTGCCGGCGCGGAATTCGGCCGGGCCAAAATGATCGAAGAAGATGAACGGCCCGACCATGCGCGAGCGTGCCGACGGCAGCGCGCGCCGCACCGAGAAACCGTCGCCGAGATCGACAGTACGCGGCACTACCACTTGCGCGATCGCATCGCAGGCGTAAGTGTCACCGGCGGCTGGGTCCTTGCCAGGGAAAAAACTCATGCGGCGTGTCCTTTTTGGCTCCCGGCTACACACCTACGCCAGCGTGACAAATTTCTTGCCCTTTAACGCGTCGCGTAGGCCGTAGAATGCCTCGTTCACCTTGTCCCAGTTTGGCAGCTTTTTCATGGTGGTGAGCCAGCGTAGTACGTTCGGATAGGGCGAGAAATCGACATCGATGAGTTCCCCCAGCGTCACGATGCCGACGGCGAAATAGTCCGCGATGGTGATCGTATTGCCGCATAAATATGTCTTGCTGCTCCCAAGCCAATAGTCGTTGAGTAACTTTAGCCAGCGCTTGGTATTGGCTGCACCGATTTCGAGCGTCGCTGCCTGCGCCTCGTCGCTGCGCCGCTTGAGATGCGGAAACAGTTGCGGATAGCAGAAATTATAGCCCCATTCGCGATAGAAATTAGTGTTGATCCAATCCATCAGCTCGTTAACCTTGGCGCGCTGCTTGAGGTCCTTCGGATAGGCCGGCGAGGCGACCTTGTCGGCGAGATATTTCAGGATTGCCGAGCTCTCAGTGAGCTTAAGATCGCCGTCCTCCAACATTGGTATCAGGCAGTTCGGATTGATGGTCGAGTAGGGCGGTTGCAGATGCGCTCCGGTCAGCACGTCGACCAGTTCCTCATTGATGGCAATGTTGTAGTCGGCGGCGAACAATCGCACCGGCCGGCAAGCCGTGGATACAGGGTGCATGTAAAGCTTCATATTTGACCTTTCTTTAGGGGATATTTGTAGTCCCGGACGGTATTTTCACAATTGCTGGATTGATCGGCAAGCTCGGCGTCATCATCGGTCGGCGCGTGCGGCGTTCGCCCGCTGCGTCTGCGCCGCCCAGCGGTTAGTGCGGCTGAAATTCCGCCACCATTACCGAGAGACTGGTCTGTGGGTTTGGCATCCGGTCCGCAAAAGTCTACACGACACCGATACCCGCGCCCGACGCCGATTTGCCAAATTGCTAGGTGCCGCGGCTTCGGGTTAAAGTTCCCGCAGACGGGGCTTCGGAGGAAATAACATGAAATGCCGGATCGTTGCGGCGGCCGCGCTCGTGCTGGCCGCGCTCATGCACGGGCCGCAAGCGTCGGCGCAGGACAATACGCTGGGCGGTGCCATTATCGGCGGCGGGATTGGTGCCATCGTTGGCGGGGCCGCGACCGGCAGGGCAGGTGGCGCAGTTGCCGGCGGCATCATCGGTGCGGCGGCTGGCGCCATGCTGGGCTCGCAGCTCGAGCCGCGGCGTCCCGGCTACTACTGGTACGATGGCCGTTGCTGGGTGCGCTATGGCGACGGCAGTTACCACCGCGTCTCGCGCCGTTACTGTGATTATTGATCGCGAGATGTTTGCGCCGGTGCCATGAAAAGGGGCGGCCGCGTCGGCCGCCCAGGTTAACGCCACGCGGGAGGAACCTCAGGGCATCACGTCGGCTGCTCAACAGCGCCGGCCCACATGCTGAGATTGCGTCACGGGCTCGGTGATTCGTCAACCGCTGTTTGCCGATTTTGTGATACCACACGCTGCGTGTCGCGAAGGTCACGCCGTGCCATTACTCGCTAAGCAGGTGCCAGTTCCTGCTCAACGGCGGCGATCAGGCGCGGATCGCTTGGTTCGAATGCTGAGGTGAAGCCGGCCTTCAGCCGGCCGTCGCGTCCGATCAGATACTTGTGGAAATTCCAGCGCGGCGCTTCGAACGGCCGCTCCAGCGCCGCCCATTTGTAGAATGGGTGTGCCTCGGGACCCTTGACTGCGACCTTCTCGGTGAGTGGGAAGGTTACGTGGTACTCGTCATGCGCTGTCTTATTGATGTCGGTCGCGCCGCCCGGTTCCTGACCGCCGAAATCGTTCGACGGTACACCAAGCACAAACAGGCCCTGCGCGTGGTAGCGCGTCCACAGCGCCTGCAGGCCGGTGTATTGTGGCGTGTAGCCGCAGAGCGACGCGGTGTTGACCACCAGCATCGGGTGCCCGGCATACGACGAGAGCAAAATCTCCCCTCCGTCCAAAGCCTTAAAGGTAAAGGCGTAGGCGGTGACGCGGCTCATTTCGGTGGCGAAAGCCAGACGCGAACCGAATGCTAGCGCGGCGGCTCCCGCGATTGTCAGCACTTTGCGGCGATCCGGCATGCCCGCACTATAGCTGGTCGCGGTGCTACGCCTGCGCAAATTCTCGTGAAATGCCGACGCGGCGGTAGGAGCCAGCCTACACAACTGAGCCGCGGTTGCTTTCGCGCGAGAGTATGCGCCAAGCCGGCCCCATTGCTTTTGCGTGCCGCGCGCTACGCGGGCGCGTAGCGAATGGTGGTCTCAAATGCGTAGCCGCACGCTTCGCATTCCCAGAGATGCCGGACGCGGCGCTCGTCGACGTATTCCGACCACTCCGGCATGAACAATTGCTCACCGCACTGTGCGCATTCCATCACCGGCCGCGAACGTGCGAATTTTGCGGTGTCGCTATGACGAAGTTCCATGGGGCCTCCTCGCGTTTCTGGGCGCGCTAATGAGACGCGTCGGATTTCGCGCCACGTGCGGGCGCGGCTGTTTGAACCCCAATACCCCATTTTTAAAAATTATTAGCCAGCCCGCTTCGATAATGAAGCAGCATGCCTGACGTAGTCGGTACGTTTCTTTATTTTTGTTGCATCGTGTCGCTGATGGCGCTGCGAAAGTGACGCGTTACGCTCGCGCGGGGCCTCACTATTACTGGGCGCGTCTCGTATCAGCCGGCGCGGGAGTTGAGCGGATGTTTCCCCACGGGTCTACAGTCTTTTGTTTATTAGGGATTTTTTGTATTGCGGATTTATATGCGTCGTCGAGTGCTTTCTGTTTCTCAAGTTCGTCCGACGTCATTGGCCGCTTGTCACCCGGCGAGATGTTGATCCCCGGCATCGGCATTTGCGCGGATGCCGTGCCGATTGCGAAAGCGGTAGCTGCGCCCGCAAGGACGAGCGTGCGCAACAGATTCCATGCAGTGCTATTTCCCATCGAGTACATCATGCCGCCAATCGTGGGCTATTTCTAGCCCTCTGCACCGGCGCGGTTCCGCGGAACCTCGAGGGGCCAAGTAGCAGGATGCTGCTTAAGCCGCTTCGCCTGTGATTTGATCGCCACCGCGATCATCAGCGCAGTTACCGCATCTTTCAGGCCGAGCACGCGCTTATCGCCGGTTAGCCAAGTTGAGCCGGCGTGGCCTGCACCTGGAAAGGCGCGTTGGTCTTCTCTCTGGCTGTCGGCTTCGACGTTTTCTTCGCGGGCGCCCTGCGTTTCATCTTCTTCGCGGGCGCCCTGCGTTTCTTCGCCATGTCGCGGGTCCCACCCTGGTGCGACGAGTCCCCCGACACCGTTCGCTCAAGAAGGGCAGAGGCTGTCGGCTCCCGCCTGGGTTCCCGGCTGCTTCGCCCGGCTTGCCGGAACCGCTGTGAGCGGTAATTCTTAGATCGCGGGCAAGCTTGCGGAGCCAGCGATGGGCCAGACCCTGGTCAAACCGCGCCTCAAGACCAAGCAGGCGGTCGAACGGCCGCCGCTGTGGAAGGTTATCCTGCTCAACGATGATTTCACGCCGCGCGATTTCGTCGTGCTGGTGTTGAAAGCAGTGTTCCGCATGAACGAGAGCCACGCCTATCGCGTGATGATGACGGCACACCAAAAGGGGGCTTGCGTCATCGCGGTCTATACTCGCGACGTCGCGGAAACTAAGGCCAAGGAAGCCACCGCGCTGGGCAAGTACAAAGGCTATCCACTTTATTTCACGACCGAGAAGGAGTAGCGGCGAGCGCAATGCGGCACTGTGTTGACCATCTGTTGCTGCTCCGCAGCAATTCGCGGCGCGGGTGAAAACGACGTATGACCCAACGCGTTCTGATCACCGCCGGGGCTGCGGGTATCGGCCGCGAGTTTGCGCGGGCTTTCGCGGTGGCCGGCGCCAATGTGTTCGTTTGCGATAACGATGAAACGGCGCTCGCGGCCGTTGCCACAGAGATCCCCCGCGTCAAGATAACGCGCTGCGATATGGGAGTGCGCGCCGAGATCGAGCGCATGGTGCCGCAGGCTGTTGCGGCGCTGGGCGGGCTCGACGTGTTGATCAACAATGCCGGCATCGCCGGCCTAACGCTGCCGGTCGAGCAGATGCCGCCCGACGTGTGGGACAAGGTGATCGCGGTAAACCTGACCGCGATGTTCGACGTGGCGCGGCTCGCAATTCCACACCTGAAGCAATCACCGGCCGGCGTCATCATCAACATGAGCTCGATCGCTGGCCGCTTCGGCTTCAGGAACCGGAGTTCCTACGCCGCCACGAAATGGGGCGTGATCGGACTGACCAAGACGCTGGCAATGGAACTCGGCGAATGGCGCATCCGCGTCAACGCTATTGCGCCCGGTGCCGTAGAGGGCGACCGCATTGTGCGTGTGTTCCAGGGCCGGGCACAGATGAGCGGCCGCTCGCTCGAGGACGTCAAGGCGGAGGCGATGGCGAACCAGTCGATCCAGGCTATGGTCGATCCCAAGGATGTCGCGGCGCTGGCGGTATTCCTCGCTTCCGACGCTGCGAAAGCGATTTCTGGCCAGGTGATCCCGATCGACAACGACCGGCAGCGGGCGTGAGCGGCGAGGGAGAAGTTGCGACGGGTCAGATGCCGCAATCTCTTTAAGGTAATTGATCACGCTTGCCGACGATGGCGGGCACGCTAAGGACGTGGGCCACATGCTTGGCGGCGGCGGCAAGAAAATTAGCTGGGCGCTCATTTATTTATTCACCAAGCAAAAATGCGGATATGCACGGACGGTGTTGCGCGCAATAGCGTGTCAACCCTACGCCAATACCGACCTCGGCAGCGCGCAGCGGCCATAGAGCGAAAATTAACCCGCTCGGTTAAGCGAGTGGAAACGGCCGTCGGATATCAGCGGGGCAATAGTCGCCGGCATTCGCGGCGATCCATTAGGTGCCCCATGAAAAATTCCGGTACGAACAAAGCTGCTGCCTGTGAAGGCTTCATCCTCGAGATCGACGGCCAGTTCGACTCGAAATACGGGAGCATCACGGCGGCGCTGAACGCGGGCCTCGAGCTCAAGCACAAGAATGCGCAAGCTGAGGTCAAAGTCTACGACGCCAACGAGCGGTCACCGACCTAAGGACAGCGCCGCCGCGGAGCCGATGGCTAGGGCGTCAGAGTAAGACGCCGAATTTGGCGAGTACGCAGACCGTCAGCAAGTAAAGCACGAAGGTCAGCGCGCAGCAGGCGACGAGCGCGATCCAGAAGCCGATGCCGTGGCGCAGTAGCGCCGGCAGTACCAGGAACATCGGCAGTGTGGGCAGCACATACCAGAATGTGGATTCGGACAGCCCGGCGATCCGCTCGCTATCGCCGGTGTCGCGCCAGAGCCAAAGGATGGCGAGCAGCGAGACCAGCGGAAGCGAGACGATCAGGCCGCCGAGCGCCGGCGAACGGCGCGCGAACTCGGACGCCGCGGCGATGATAATGCCGGACAATGCAGCCTTGAACGCGAAATAGAGCATGCCGCGTGCTCCGTATGCGCTGGAGCCGCGGCCTCTTCGCGGCGCCCGCTTGTTGCGCGGTTAGCCGTGGATCGATTCCATCGCGCGTCGCGCGACGACCCAATTATAAACCGTGCCCAACACCAGCGCAGTTAGCCAGCCGATGACGATGCTCCAGATCAGCCCGTCGATCCATATGCGCGAGGAGTCGAGTGGCGAATCCGACCAGAGCGCGATCCAGCCGTGCGCGGCGCGCATCGGCAGGAATAAGGTGCTCAGCATGCAAAGCACGAACAGCACGACGAGTGCGGCGGAAAAGCCCCAGCCTAAACCGCTGATGCTGAGGCGCGCATGGGCGTGAGCATTTGCCATGACGTCCTCCATGACCCTGCACGTCATCAAGCGGCAAATCGGCGGCGATGCATTGATGTGGGTCAATGGAAATGTGGAGCGCTGAAGGGCGAGAGAGCGAAGCGACGCGGTTACCGGATTTCGCTGCGCACAATCAGGCTACGCTTGTTTAGCCTACGGGTGATGGTTATTCAGGCTTCAGTCTAGAACAAAAGGATACGCGAACGTGATTTGGTGCCTTGGTCAAATCTCTTAGGATCGCGCAACGTAACTGACTTTCGCGAGGCTCCCCTCGGCGAAAAAGCGCGGGGGCTGATTTCGTAGACCGCCGGCCGACGGGCCCCAAACTCACTGACATCCTTGCCACTGACTCTTATGCCCGCGGACACTGAGGGCGCCCATTCACTTCCTTTTCTTCGCGCCGGCTGGTTTTACCGGTAACGCAGCGCCGGCCTTGCGGTCCTGCTCCTCCTTGGCGATTCGGAGCGCCCGCAACCGCTCGGTTTTGGCGCGCTCAGCCGCGGCGGCCGCCCTGTATTCGGCGGTCGCGGTCGCGCCCTCGCGCGCTTGAGTTTCTTTCTTATGAAACGCGGATTGTGCGCGTTCCATATCCTTGGCCGACTTCGTCATCATCGGCATCCTATGTAGAAGGAACAAATCACGAAACTGTACCCGGCATTAGAGCAATGCGCCGCCCAGAACGTTTTTAGCTGCACCCAGTCGTTGACCCGCACGTATCGCACTTCATACATGTGCCGTTGCGCACCAGCGTGAAATTACCGCATTCGCCGCAGGCTTCGCCTTCGTAGCCCTTGGCGCGCGCTTCGGCGCGCTTCTCGGAGGCCGCCACCTTGGCGTGCTGGCGCGCGTTATCCGCGTCGATGCGATGCTCGAGCTGCTCGGCTGGCGACAGCTTCGCTTCCGGTTCCGTCCTGAGAGCGGTAGTGCCGGCTACTTCAGCATGCGCTGCGCCGCCGCCGGAGAAGGCGGTGATGTTGCTCGCCGCGGCGGGTAAGGTGCCGCGCACCACCGACAACCGATCAGTGCGCGAGCGGGTCAGGCCCTTCGACACATATTGAGTGGCGAGCGTCGGTTTGCCCTCCACTTCGCCCTTGCCGAGCGCATCGAAGCCCGCCTCGGTTGGGTCGACATGCGCGAGATCGAAGCGCTCGAGATAGGACACCGCTAGCTCGCGGAATACGTAGTCGAGGATCGAGGTCGCGTATTTGATCGAGTCGTTCCCTTGCACCGGGCCCTGGGGCTCGAAGCGGGTGAAGGTGAAAGCGTCGACATATTCCTCCAGCGGTACTCCGTATTGCAGGCCGAGCGAAACCGCGATGGCGAAGTTGTTAATGATCGAGCGCAGCGCTGCACCTTCCTTGTGCATGTCGATGAAGATCTCGCCCAGGCGACCGTCATCGTATTCGCCGGTGCGCAGATAGACCTTGTGACCGCCGACCACCGCCTTCTGGGTGTAGCCCTTGCGGCGGTCCGGCATGCGCTCGCGCTCGCGCAGCACGGTGACGCGCTCGACGATCTTCTCCACCACTTTCTCGGCAAGCCCGGTGACGCGCGCGGCGGCCGGACGCTCGAGGAAGGTATCGACGTCTTCCTCCTCATCCTCGTCTGCGATGAGTTGGGCGTTGAGCGGCTGCGACAGCTTGGAGCCGTCGCGGTAGAGCGCGTTGGCCTTGAGCGCCAGCTTCCACGACAGCAGATAGGCCGCCTTACAGTCCTCGACCGTGGCCTCGCTGGGCATATTGATGGTCTTGGAGATGGCGCCCGATATGAACGGCTGCGCCGCAGCCATCATGCGGATGTGGCTCTCCACCGAGAGATAGCGCTTGCCGGTGCGGCCGCACGGATTGGCGCAGTCGAACACCGGATAGTGCTCGGCCTTCAGGTGCGGCGCGCCCTCCACCGTCATGGCGCCGCAGACGTGGATGTTGGCGGCCTCGATCTCTCGCTTGGAGAATCCGAGCGCGGCGAGCACGTCAAAGGAGGGCGACGCGAGGTCCTCCAGCTTGATGCCAAGCTTGTCGCGGCAGAAGTCCTCACCCAGCGTCCACTTGTTGAACGCAAATTTAATGTCAAAGGCGGTCGGCAGCGCCTTCTCGATTTTGGCATTGGCCTCGTCGGTGAAGCCCTTGGCCTTCAGCGTGCTGTGGTTGATCGCCGGCGCCTGCGCCAGCGTGCCGTGGCCAACCGCGTAGGCCTCGATCTCGGCGATGTCGGCTTCGCTGTAGCCGAGCGTGCGCAGCGCTTCCGGTACCGCGCGGTTGATGATCTTGAAATATCCGCCGCCGGCCAGCTTCTTGAATTTAACCAGCGCAAAGTCGGGCTCGATGCCGGTGGTGTCGCAGTCCATCACCAGGCCGATAGTGCCAGTAGGCGCGATCACGGTGGCCTGCGCGTTGCGATAGCCGTGCTTCTCGCCGAGCGCGAGTGCCTTGTCCCAGGCGGCCTCGGCATGCGCGACCAGCGCCTGGTCGGGGCAGGAGCCGTGGTCGAGCGGGACCGGCGGCGTCGCCACATTCTCGTAGCCGGTGCGTTCGCCACGCGCGGCGCGGCGGTGATTGCGGATCACGCGCAACATGTGGTCGCGGTTTTTCTTGTAGCCGGGGAAGGCGCCGAGCTTTTCCGCCATCTCGGCAGAGGTGGCGTAGCTGATGCCGGTCATGATCGCTGAGACCGCGCCGCAGATAGCGCGGCCGGCGTCCGAGTCATAAGGGATGCCGGAGGTCATCAATAGGCCGCCGATATTAGCGTAACCCAACCCGAGAGTGCGGAACTCATACGACAGCTCCGCGATCTGGCGAGAGGGGAACTGGGCCATCATCACCGAGATTTCCAGGACAACGGTCCACAGCCGCACCGCGTGCTCGTAGGATTCGACGTTGAACTTGCCGGTCTTGTCGTCGCGGAAGGTGAGCAGGTTCAACGACGCCAGATTGCAGGCGGTGTCGTCGAGGAACATGTATTCTGAACACGGATTACTGGCGCGGATTTCGCCCGAGGCCGGGCAGGTGTGCCAGTCGTTGACCGTGGTGTGATACTGCAGGCCAGGATCGGCCGAGGCCCAAGCGGCATAACCGATCTTCTCCCATAGCGTGCGGGCATCGAGCGTCTTGGCGAGCCTGCCGTTCTTGCGATAAGTGAGGTCCCATTTGCCGTCGGCTTCCACCGCTTTCAGGAAGCCGTCGGTGACGCGCACCGAGTTGTTCGAGTTCTGCCCGGAGACGGTCAGGTAGGCTTCCGAGTCCCAATCGGTGTCGTAGATCGGGAATTCAATGTCCTTGTAGCCCTGCCTTGCGAACTGGATCACGCGCTTGATGTAGTTGTCGGGCACGTGGTTCTTGCGCGCGAACTTGATTTCGCGCTTGAGCGCAGGGTTCTTCTCCGGCGAGAAGCAGTCGTCACCCGAACCCTCGCAGTTCACGCAGGCCTTGAGCACCGCCTTGAGGTGCTTCTGATTAATCTTCGAGCCGGTGACGAGCGCCGCCACCTTCTGCTCTTCCTTTACCTTCCAGTCGATGTAGGTCTCGATGTCGGGGTGATCGATGTCGACGATCACCATCTTCGCGGCGCGCCGCGTGGTGCCGCCTGACTTGATGGCACCCGCCGCGCGGTCGCCGATCTTGAGGAAGCTCATCAGGCCAGAGGAGCGGCCGCCGCCCGAGAGTTTCTCGCCTTCGCCGCGCAGCGCGGAGAAGTTGGTGCCGGTGCCCGAGCCGTATTTGAACAGCCGCGCCTCGCGCACCCACAGGTCCATGATCCCGCCTTCGTTGACGAGATCGTCCTTGATGCCCTGGATGAAGCAGGCGTGTGGCTGCGGATGCTCGTAGGCCGATTTGGATTTGGTCAGCTTGCCGGTGAAGGGGTCGACGTAGAAGTGGCCCTGGCCTGGACCGTCGATGCCATAGGCCCAGTGCAGACCGGTGTTGAACCACTGCGGCGAATTGGGCGCGCACATCTGCGTCGCCAGCATATAGCGCAGCTCGTCGAAGAAGGCCTGCGCGTCGCTCTCCGAGTCGAAATAGCCGCCCTTCCAGCCCCAATAGGTCCAGGTGCCGGCCAGGCGATCAAACACCTGTTTCGACGAGTGCTCGCCGACGGTGCGTTCTTTCTCCGGCAGCGCTGCGAGCGCTTCCTCGTCGGCGACCGAGCGCCACAGGAACGACGGCACCGAATTCTCTTCGACCTTCTTTAGGCGGGCGGGCACGCCGGCCTTGCGGAAATATTTCTGCGCCAGCACGTCGGATGCGACCTGCGACCAAAATACAGGCACCTCAACGTTATCAAGCTTGAACACCACCGAGCCGTCCGGGTTGCGGATCTCGCTAGTGGTGAGCCTAAATTCCAGGCCTGCGTAGCCCGACTGTCCATCCTTGGTGTAGCGCCGTTCGATCCGCATTGTATCGAGCCCCTTTATGCCGGGCGGCTGGCAGCCGCCGCATTATCCCTGACGGATCCCTGTCTATCCGTCTGTTGTGATCAGCACTCCGTACGCCACCATTCCTCATGTGGGTCCGGCGCTCGTCTCCGGCACCGGTTACTCCCAGGGATTTGATCCCCCGCTCGCAGCAAATCTCTGTCCCAAAACGCCAATTTCTGGCGCGGGCTAAGCTCTTCCGACTACAGCGTCGTTATGAGGGTCCGGAGGGAAACGAAACTCAACCGCACCGAACGATACTGAAGCTAAGTGGACTCAGCCTACGCGTCAACAAGAGATAGTCGTCAAATCTGAATCAAATACTAAATCTTGTGGTGAACGGGGACAAGTTCGGCTGAGACGCCGATCAGTATTGAGCGATTGGGTGTCTGCGAAAAGCATTTTTCTTAAGCGGCTAAGATAGGTTTATTTGCCAGCCCGCATGACAGAAAAACGACGAAAAACCGGGCTCGCCGAGTGTCCACAACGAAATTGGTGTGCCTCGGTGGGCGGGGATAACGGCTGGAAAAGCGATCCGCTTCAGGTTCAGCGGTCGCTGATTCTCAAAATGTGGTCAGTACGTTAGTGGTGTCGCACGGCCTTGCATCGAAGGCATCGGCGATACCCAGTGCTGTGAATTGCACGCGCGGTGTCATGATGCGGGTTTACCATCGACCGAGAAACGACCCGCGCAGCAGACGGTGGGGCCAATAAAAAGGCGGACCTTTGTGTGGCCCGCCTTTTACGCCGGCACTGTCATCTCGAAATTGCGCGGACCATAAGCTCATGACGCCAATTTGCCGTCGATATTCGTCAATTCCCAGACAGTTTTACTGCTGATTATTACGGATGTTTCCTGCGTCCGGTTTTGAAATGGTTTCTCCATGAGTTGCTAACTGCTGGCCGCGCCGCAAGCCTGCCATCGATGCCAGCTACACCCGCGGACGCGAACAGGCTCACGCCATATTGCCGCACCTGATCGAAGGTCATCAGCGCGTCACCGGCCGTGACGATCACCACCAGCACGTCAGTGGAGCGCATGAGCATGCGCACCTGTATGACATGCTTGCTCGCCAAAAGATTGTCGTTGGTCTCGATGCGGAAGTGCTGCCGACAGACGTCGGCCGCGCCGGTCGCGATCAGTTCGGCCGCGTCAGCCTGTCGACGGTGTTGTGATCGAACGGCGCGACCGGAATGGCGATCACTAAGGCCAGGATCAACAGGCCAAGCGGGGTCAATCCGCACATTTGCGTAAATGTTGACTGCACATAATGACGCCGCTCGGCGAGTGTGTACCGCAGCAGCTCGTTTGCGCCTTTGTGCGGCGACAGCGCGATTGTCACCATGATTGCGACGATAACCAGCGCGACCAGTTGGTTGGGCAGTCAGGCCAACTCCTGTTTGATCTGGGTCAACGCAATTCGGATGGTTTTCATGCAGTGAATGCAGCGGTGAAGTTAAAGGACGGCGCTGGACAGCCGGCCACGAATGGTGGCAGAACCCCGCAGTCCTGCGGCAATTAATATGTGACGGCGATGAAAAATTTCCTCTTGCTGCTGTTCACTTGGTGGAACGGGCAGACTTTCGGCACCTGGGTTACGACTTGGCTCACTGGCGAATTTGTGGGCGAGGACGAATTCGGCAACCGCTACTATCGCACCAAGGGCGGCAAAAAGAGTACGGCGCTCGGCTACGACAAACGCTGGGTGGTCTATAGCGGCTATGCAGAGGGCTCAACCGTGCCTCCGTCCTGGCACGGCTGGATGCACCACACCGTCGATACGCCGCCGACGCAGATCAATTACGAGCCGCGCCTCTGGCAGAAGCCGCACCGGCCGAACATGACCGGCACGCCGGCCGCGTACCGGCCGCCCGGCTCAACGCTGGCCGCCGGCCGGCGCCCGAAAGCCACCGGCGACTACAAGGCCTGGTCGCCGGAGGGATAGCTGCGTTTTCTAGCCGCGCTGATTCTTACTTCGTGATCTTCGTGATGCCCGGCTTTGTGCCGGGCATTTACGTCATTTGTTCTTTGATGAAACGAGACGTCGATGGCCGGGCCGCGCCCCACTATGGCCGTGAACCAGTCAGCGCAGGCGTTCGGGGGGCGCGCTACTGTGAGCCTTCCAGCCCGAGCGTGCGCGCACTAGCGAGCCCCACTTCTTGCCCTCGGCAGCGAGATATTTCTCGATCTCCTCGATCGAAGGCGGGTCGATCGGCAATAGGCCGATGGTCGAGGCCTTCTGTGCTTCGTGTCTGGGTCGCTAATTATTTTTGTTCATCTCGGCATGCAGGTTATCGACGATCGCGCGCGACGTAGCGCGCGGGGCGAACAGCATGTGCCACGTCGCCGCCTTAAAGTCGGGTGCGTTAGCTGTCTCGGCGAAAGGGCGCACCGCCAGCAAGGTGGCGAGGCCGCGCTGCGATAGGGCACGTGCACCATGTTCACGGTAAAGCGTCTCATGTATTCGACCGACAGGTGCTGGGCACCCGGCGAGGAGAAATTGAGTGGGGTCGGGTTCTCTCTGGCGAGCTTGATCAACTCGGGCGCGGTTTTTGCCGGTAAATCCGTGCTCACCACCAGGATGAAGGGCGACTTCACGTAAAACGAGATCGGGATGAAGTCCTTCACCACCGTAGTTCACCTTCTCGTAGAGGACGAGGTTGATCGCGAAACCCGCAGCGTGTAGCCGGGGCACGGTGGCGACAGCAGCGGCGGCCAGGCCGCCCTTCCGCCGCCGCATTCGCCGTGTTAACCGGGCGCCGCGCGAGGCGGGACGGGCCCGTTCTCGGTAAACAGCGCGGGTCGATGGCGCGAATATTCTTTATCATTGGCTGGGTCCTGGGCGCGGCGCTGTTGGCAATGCCCGCCTTTGCGCAATTCGGCTCGATTTTCCGCGAGGAACCGCCGCGGCCGCCGGCAGACGTGCCGAGCCAGCCGCCATCCAATTATCCGCCGCGGCCGGATAATTATCCCGGCCGCCCGCGTTCAGATGTGCCGCCAGCGCAGCCTCTACCGGCGCCAATGAGTCTGCCGCCGGCAAGCCGGCCGGGTGCGGGCTCAATCGAGGCGGTGCCCCTGGCGCCGCTGCCGGGCACCGAAGTGACGCCGCGGCCGCCCGCGCAGCAGGCGCCGGCCGCCGGACAGCCCGGTCAGCAGGTGCTGCCCGACCTGCCGCCCGGCGTTCGACAGCGCCGCGAGGCGCCACCGCAGCCGGCCGACACGTCGCCGCGGCCGGGCGATGAGGTGGTGGTGGAGCCGCCGCAGCAGCGCATCACCAATCCGACCGCGGTGTTCTCCGGACTCGACAAGATCACCGGCCGCATCATCTCGTTCGACGTTGCGATTGACGAAACCGTGCAGTTCGGTGCGCTGCAAGTAACACCGCGCGTCTGCTATTCGCGGCCACCAACCGAAACGCCGAACACCGATGCCTTCGTCGAAGTCGACGAGGTGACGCTGCAAAGCGATATCAAGCGCATCTTCACCGGCTGGATGTTCGCGGCGAGCCCCGGCCTGCACGCGGTCGAGCATCCGATCTACGATGTGTGGCTGACCGATTGCAAAGGCGGCAAGAACCCCAATGTTGCGGAAGCGCCCAGCGATCAGCCGGCTTCCGCGGGGCCGCCCAAGCAGCCGGTACGCACACAGCCTCAACGCCAGCCGCCGCGCGCGCAGCCGCCGCAGGGCTTCTTGCCGCCGTTCCGCTAGTGCTCACCGCGTCTAATCGATCAGCGCCAGCGCTTCCTCGCCGCTGATCGGCCGGTCGGTTGGCAGCGCGGCGAAGTCACCTTCGCCCGCGAGCGCGTCCTCCAGCAGTTGGTGATAGCGACGCTTCGGGACTTCGACCGCACCGAAGCTGAGCAGATGGTCGGTGACATATTGCGTGTCGAGCAGGCGGTAGCCACCGGCGCGCAGCCGCGCCACCAAGTGCACCAACGCAATCTTGGAGGAGTCGCGCACGGTGTGGAACATGCTTTCGCCGAAGAAAGCGCGGCCGAGCGAGACGCCGTAGAGTCCGCCAACCAGCCGCGCGCCGTCATAGACCTCCACGGTGTGGCAGTGGCCGTGCTCAAACAGGGCGCGGTAAATCTTGCGGATGCGCGCGTTGATCCAGGTGCGGGCGCGGCCGTGCTTCTCCTCGGCGCAGCCCGCGATCACCGCGTCAAACTCGCGATCGACTCGGACCGTGAATTGCGTTGTGCACACGGTACGCCGCAGCCGTGTGGGAACGTGGAAACCCTCGAGCGGAATGATGCCGCGCATCTCGGGCTCGATCCAATACAGCGCCGGATCATCGGCACTTTCCGCCATCGGGAAAATGCCGCAGGCATAAGCCTTGAGCAGTACTTCCGGAGTGATCTCTATGAATGCGTTTTCGCGGCTGGCCATGGACTTAAAAACTTCCCGGTCGCGTGCGGCCGCGGCCATCAGCCGCCTGTCTACCATAATCCGCGCATGTTTTCGAAAGGTTGAACAATGCCGGGCCGGTTGGAGTTGGATGCAATAGATCTGGAGTGTCGACGATTTGGCTTCGTAGCAAGGCATGGTGCTGGAGCGGCCCCGACGGTCCTTCTCGTGGAAGAAGAGGTGTTGATCCGCCATCTGGTCGCCGTATCGCTGAGCGAGCACGGGTTCACCGTGCATCGGAGCACCACCGTCGACGAGGGGCTGCGCTATACCCAAGCTGGCGGCGAGACCGACGCGCTCTTCACCGACGTCAATCTGTCGGGCAGTATGAACGGCGCGGAACTGGCGGTGCAGGTGCGGCAGCTGCGGCCCGGATCTGCCGATCGTGTATGCCTCCGACCGTTATCAGCCCACCGATATCGGAACGCTGGTGCCTCGCGCGTCTCGAAGTCCTACGATCTGGAGGAGGTCGACACGCTGGTGACTAGGCTGACGGGCCGCTCCCGCTGGCTGGCTCTGCAACCTTTGTTCTGCGCCGGTGGGCCCTGTACCCTTGGACGCCGATTTTGGCTGTGCAAACGGCGGAATTGCGATAGGTCTTGGATGATTGTCAGGTTGACCGATGGCACGCTTCGACGACAATTGCGCCACCTATTGCTGGTCATGCCGGGAGGAGGTCGGCGCGGCCGCGCGCTTTTGTAGCGCCTGCGGCGCGCCAGTATGGGTCAGCCCGTCGCGGGAGGCGCAAAAAAAGAAAGGCCGCCGACACGCGGCTATTATGGTCTTCGCGGGTCTGGCGATCGTGCTGTTCGCGGTTCTGCACCGCAATCCGGCCGACGTCATCCTGGTCGTGGCCTTCGGGCTGCCGCTGTGTGGCGCGGGTGCTCTGACGTGGCGGATGTCATGAGCACGTTTTTAACGATTTCCTAACCGGACGTTAACCGCAAAAAAAGCCTCTAGGATTAGGACCAAGACGGCGCTTCCAAGTCATGGACTGGTCCAAATGATGTTTTTTTCTCGCAGGCTCAAACGCGCCTCTTGGCTGGTCATGCTTGTTGGGATGGCCGCTTTCGCAAGCAGTTTCGGAGCGCTAACCATGTTTGCGTCTGACTGGGCCGGAAGACTCGTGTCGACCATTTCTGCAACGCTCACCATCAGCATCCTCGCCGCAGTCATTGCTCAATTGGCGATAACGCTCGCTGGCGCAGTGGCCTTCCAGCGTAAAAGCCGCGAAGTCGAACTGGTCCGCACCACCATCGACAGCATGGCGCAGGGATTATGCATGTTCGACGCCGCGGAACGGTTGGTCGTCTGCAATACCCAATACTACAAGATGTATGAGCTGACCGCTGACGAGGTCAAACCGGGGGCCACGCTTTCCGAGGTGCTGACCAAGCGGGTCGCCAAAGGCAGCTTCTCGCGCGATCCGCAGCAATACCGCAAAGAGTTTCTCGCCGCCGTGGCGCAAGGGCGTACGATAGTCCACGAGGTTGAATCGAAGGGTGGACGCCTTTTGCTGGTTACCAACCATCCGATGCAAGGCGGAGGCTGGATCGGCACACACGAGGACATTACCGAGCGCCGACAGGCCGAGCAGCAGCACGCGGCCATGCAGCAGCAGGAAGCTCGCCGCACAATACTCGAGAACGCGATCTTGGTCTTCCGCAAGTGCGCAGAAAATCTTCTTCGAACCGTAGCCGACAGCTCGGGCGAAATGCGCGCAACAGCGGCGAGCCTGTTCAGTGCCTCGGGCCAAACCTCACAACGCGCGGAAAGTGCGTTGCAGACCTCGAACGAAGCGTCCGCCAACGTTGCGACCGCGGCGATCGCAGCCGACGAATTGACCAATTCAATCGGTGAGATTGGACGCCAGCTCAGTAAGACCGCCGAAGTTGTGCGGATCACGGTCGGCGAAGCCGATACAACCAAAGGCGCTATCAACGCCTTGGCGCAGAACGCACGGAAGATCGGCGACGTCAGCAAACTTATTCGCAGCATCGCCGAAAACACCAATTTGCTGGCGCTCAACGCCACCATCGAGGCGGCGCGCGCCGGTGAGGCGGGCCGCGGTTTTGCGGTGGTCGCGTCCGAGGTGAAGTCGCTCGCTGTACAGACTGCCAAGGCGACAGAGGAAATTTCCGGTCAGATCCAGGAAGTGCAGAAATCGACCAGCAAGGTGGTGGAAGCAATCGGGCACATCGCGCAGCGCATGGGCGAGATCGACAGCTATACAACCATCGTAACCGAGGCGGTGCAACTGCAGAGCGCTGCAACCGGTGAGATTTCGCAAAACGTGACCGGCGCAGCCGAGGGTGCTAAGCTTATTGTTATGGTTTTGAACGAAGTGGCGAGTGCTGCCGTCGACAACAAGCAATCCGCGCAGACCGTGCTAGCGGCGTCGGAATCGGTGGAAAAGGCGGCGGCCGATCTGCGCAACGAAGTCGAAGGCTTCCTCACCAAAGTGGCGATCTAGGACGTGTACCCATGAACGTGCAGCCACAGCCGCGCGTCCGCGCAAACAGTTTATAACCGCGTTTGTGGGAACGCAGACATCATGCAGGGGTGTCTGCCCTGTAGGCTAATGATCATGTCAATCTTTCACCTCGATGCCACTGTTCAGTCTGGGCATTGCGAAATAATTCTGATCGTGAACTCGTCTAGCTCGCAGGACTTACCGCGCGGCGGCAACGACGGCAGCCTACTTCGCTTGTAGGCGATAGATGTACTCCGCCAACGCCAGTATGCGAGCCCGAACGACGACCGCAGCAGTCGAGCGAAAGCCATTATAAGAACTCTCGCCAGCCTCAACATTGTATTAAGGACCCCAAATCGGCATTTCCTTCGGGCTATTCAACTGACGACATTCTTTGGGCGCACTCTTGCTCGTATCTAGCGATCGCCGGCTAGAAGGCGTTTCGGTGCGTGAGCATCATCGAAGCTTGAGGTATAATTGTAATAGCGCAGACAGGATCGTCGAATGTTGCTGTCAAAAAGCAAGATTGCTTTGATCGCGATTTGCGGTGATTTGGACTAAGGTGATCATTCTCGGATGGATGTACGGCGTTGGCCGGGGATAACGCGAGGAAGTCACATGCCGAGTTATAACATTCGGGTCAACGGAGTTGCGCGGACGGTCGATTCTTTGGACCCGCATCAACCGTTGCTCTTTGTCTTGCGCGAGATTGGTCTCAAGGCGGCGAAGTTTGGCTGCGGGCTCGGGCAATGCGGCGCTTGCAATGTGCTGATAGACGGACGTGTGACCCAATCTTGTTCGACGCCGATTGATGGGGTACAGGGCAAATCGATCACCACCCTCGAGGGCCTCGGGTCTGCGTCTGTGCCCCATCCAATCCAGGCCGCGTTTATCAAAGAACAAGTACCACAATGTGGGTACTGCACGAGCGGTATGATTATGAGCGCGACCGCTTTGCTGGCGAGCAAGCCGAAGCCGACCGAAGCGGAGATTCGTTCGGCGCTTGATGGGAACCTTTGTCGTTGCGGCACCCATGTGCGGGTTGTGCGCGCGGTGTTGGCGGTATCGGGGCAAGGAGGCTGACATGAACGCGGTCGCTCAGTCGTCTCGTTTCTCGCGCCGTGCCGTTCTCAAGGGCGGGGTGATCACCGTAGCATTCGCATTCTCCGGTTCAATCAACGAGATATTGGCACAAAGTGCCACAAGCGCGCGACCTGTCGATCCCAAAGAAGTAGACGGGTTCATCGCCATCAATGCAGACGGAACAGTGACATTGTATTGTGGCAAAGTTGATCTCGGCCAAGGGCTGAGGGTTGCGATTCCTCAGATCGCAGCCGAGGAACTTGGAATTGGTCTCGACAAGATCAACTATTTCGAAGGCGATACTGCCCTGACGCCTGACCAAGGACGCACCTCCGGCTCGAATGGCATTCAGCGCGGCGGCATGCAAATCCGTCAGGCCGCCGCAACCGCGCGCAAAGCGTTGATCGAACTGGCGAGCAAGCACCTCAATGCTTCTCCGGTGGATCTTGTCGTCGCAGATGGAATGGTTAAACCGACGACCGGTGGCGCCGGGGCTAGTTTTAGCGATCTCTTGGCCGGCAAACAGTTTAATCTCAAGCTCGATGCGAAGGCGCCGCTCAAGAACCCGGCTTCCTACAGCATAGTCGGCAAGCCCTTGCCGCGGCCCGATGTACCGGCCAAGTGCACGGGCCGCCACGTATATATGCATGACTTTGCTTTGCCGAGCATGCTGCATGGTCGTGTGATCCGGCCTCCTGCGGTCGGTGCCAAGCTCATCGCGGTTGATGAATCGTCAGTGAAGGCGCTCAACGGGGTTAAGATTGTCCAAATCAAGGACTTTCTTGCCATTGTTGCCGAAGACGAATGGACCGCGATACGCGCCGCTCGTACGTTAAAGGCACAATGGAGCGAATGGGCCGGGCTGCCCGAACAGAGCAAACTGATCACAACACTGCGCGCCGGTCCCTTCTATGGCGACGAGATCCTGGTGAACAAGGGAGATACCGGCGCGACATTGCCATTAGATGCGAAGACGCTCATCGCAAGCTATTTTTGGCCGATGCAGAGCCACGCTTCGCTTGGTCCTTCCTGCGCGGTCGCGGATGTGCGTGCGGATTCAGCCACAATCTGGACGGCCTCACAGGGCACGCACGGCAATCGCGGTACTTTCGCCAGATTCCTTGGGCTGCCTCGCGAGAAAGTCCGGCTGATCTATGTCGAGGGTTCGGGCTGTTACGGCATGAATGGCCACGAAGATGCCGCCGCGGATGCCGCAATTTTATCACAAGCGGTTGAGCGTCCGGTGCGTGTGCAATGGTCGCGCGAGGACGAGCATGGCTGGGATCCCAAAGGACCTCCCCAACTCCTCGACATGTCCGGCGCCGTCGATGCAAGCGGCAATATCCTGAACTGGCGCGCCGACATGTGGATTCCACAGACGACTAAGGGTATGCCCGATATTCCGCTGTTGGCCCCGGAGGCCGCCGGTCTCGATGACGTTCGCGGACTCAACCCGGGCTTGATCTCGCAAAATGGCGATCCGCCCTATGCGGCGACCCGCGTGCAAGTCGTCGCACACTGGCTGAAGGATACGCCATTGCGCCCGGCTCCACTGCGCTCACCTGGCAAGCCGGCTAACTGCTTCGCCGTCGAAAGCTTTATTGATGAGTTGGCGGCGGCAGCCGGTCTTGATCCAGTGGAGTTCCGCTTGCGGGGCCTGAAAGATCCGCGCGGCATCGAAGTGATTAAGCGCATGGCGGCGCTGATGAAGTGGCAATCCCGACCTTCGCCGAGCAGCGAACAAGGCTCGGCGATCGCGTACGGACGCGGTATCGCTTATGTCCACTACAAACATAGTGAAACCTATGTGGCGATGGGCATGGATGTGGCGGTCGAGCGCGGGAGCGGCAGGATCAACGTTGAGCGCGTCGTCTGCGCGCACGATTGCGGCCAAATCATCAACCCGGACGGCGTGCGCGCTCAAGTGGAGGGCAGCATCCTTCAGACGCTGAGCCGGGTGCTGAAAGAAGAGGTAAAATTCGACCGTTCACGCGTGTTGAATGTCGACTGGTCTACTTACCCGATCCTCACTTTTTCCGAGGCGCCGAAGCTTGAGATCGAGCTGATTGATCGCCCAACGGAGCCGCCGCTCGGGGCCGGCGAGGCCGCCTGCGCAGGCGTTGGCGCGGCGCTCGGCAATGCCGTATTTGACGCAATCGGCGCGCGGCTGCGTGTCGTACCGTTCACACCCGATCGAGTCAGAATGGCGTTGAGTGGCAGACCCAGCTGATTTTGATATACACGCCCGAGGTTCAGACGCCGCCTTGGGCCTCCACTCCACCGGTGGCGAGGAACTGCTCGAGCCAGTGGATGTGATAATTGCCGTCAATGATGTCCTTCTCGCGTACTAGCGCGCGAAACAACGGCAGAGTGGTCTCGATGCCGTCCACCACCACCTCGTCGAGCGCGCGCTTCAGCCGCATCAGGCATTCGGTGCGGGTCTTGCCGTGCACGATCAGCTTGCCGACCAGCGAGTCGTAATAAGGTGGGATTGTGTAGCCCTGGTACACCGCTGAATCGATGCGCACACCGAGGCCGCCGGGCGGGTGGTAGTGCAGGATCTTACCAGGCGAGGGCCGGAACGATACCGGATTCTCGGCGTTGATGCGGCACTCGATGGCGTGGCCGTGGAATTTCACATCCGACTGGTTGAGGGTTAGCTTGGCACCGGCGGCGGCGCGGATCTGCTCGAAGATCAGGTCGATGTCGGTGATCATCTCGGTCACCGGATGCTCAACTTGAATACGGGTGTTCATCTCGATGAAATAAAAATTTCCGTCCTCATAGAGGAACTCGACGGTGCCAACGCCGAGATAGCCAATCTCGCGCATCGCCTTGGCCACCGTCTCGCCGATAGCATCACGCGCGGCCGCGTTGAGTGCGGGCGAGGGGCTCTCCTCCAGCACCTTCTGATGGCGGCGCTGCAACGAGCAGTCGCGTTCGCCGAGATGGATGGCGTTGCCCTTGCCGTCGCCGAGCACCTGGATCTCGATGTGGCGAGGGCGCTCGAGATATTTTTCGAGATAGACAGCGTCATCGCCGAAGGCAGCCTTGGCTTCAGCACGCGCGGTCGACAGTGCGGTCGACAGCTCGGGGGCCGAGTGCGCGATCTTCATGCCGCGTCCGCCGCCGCCGGCGGCCGCCTTGATCAACACTGGAAATCCGATCTCATTGGCGACCTTGGTCGCCTCGGCGTCGTCGGACACGCCGCCGTCCGAGCCCGGCACGACAGGAATTCCTAAGCGCTTGGCAGTGCGCTTGGCCTCGATCTTGTCGCCCATGATGCGGATGTGGTCGGGCTTCGGCCCGATGAAAAGCACATTGTGCTCGGCCAGGATTTCGGCGAAGCGGGCATTCTCCGATAGGAAGCCGTAGCCGGGATGCACCGCGTCGGCGCCAGTGATCTCGCAGGCCGCCAGGATGGCCGGCACGTTGAGATAGCTGTCCTTGGCGGCGGGCGGGCCGATACAGACGCTTTCGTCGGCGAAGTGTACATGCATTGCGTCGGCATCGGCGGTGGAATGCACCGCCACGGTCGCGATGCCGAGCTCTTTGCAGGCGCGCAAGACCCGCAGGGCAATCTCGCCGCGATTGGCGATTAGGATTTTATCGAACATCGTTCGACCGACACATCATCATTCAATGATGACCAACGGCTCGCCGAACTCTACCGGCTGGCCGTCCTCGATCAGGATTTGGATCACGGTGCCGGCGCGCGGCGAGGGAATCTGGTTCATGGTCTTCATCGCTTCTACGATCAGTAGCGTGTCGCCGACCTTCACCTTCGATCCGATCTCGATGAACGGCTTGGCGCCGGGCTCGGCCGCAACATAAGCGGTGCCGACCATGGGCGAGCTCACCACGCCTGGATTCTTGGACAGATCAACTGGCGTCGCAGCGGATTCGGTGACCGGCTGCGGCGTGGGCGCCGGTGCAGCGACCGCGAGCGGAGCGGGCGTCGTCGCAGCCACTACCGCGCGACGCGCGACCCGGACACGCTGGCCGTTCTGCTCGATCTCGATTTCGGTCAGGCCGGTTTCGTTCAGGAGCTTGGTAAGCTCATGGATCAGCGCGTGATCGACCAGCGGGGTCGTCGGCAGATTTTTTTTGGGCGATTTCGCCATCGTCAGTGCTTTGCCTTGACGCCAAGCAGGCCGGCGAGTCCGGTGATCGCCAGCGCATATCCGTCGATGCCGAAACCGCAGATCACCGCCTTCGCCGCCTTCGACACGTAGGAGTTCTGCCGGAAGCTCTCACGCTGGTGGATATTGGTGATGTGGATTTCGATCACCGGCAGCTGCGCTGCCAAGAGCGCGTCGAGAATCGCGATCGAAGTGGTGGTATAGGCGGCCGGGTTGATCACGATGCCCGCCGCCTTCTTAGCGTGCGCTTCCTGGATCCAGTTGACTAGGTCGCCCTCCATATTCGACTGCCGGAAGTCGATCACGAGGCCGAAGCGCTCCGCGGTGGCGCGGCAAAGTTTCTCCACGTCGCCGAGCGCGGCGCGACCGTATTTCTCTGGCTCGCGCGTGCCGAGCAGATTCAAGTTGGGTCCGTTAAGGACGTAGATCGTTTGAGCCATTCGGGTAGCCGGCGGTGGAGGGCGAAAAGGCGCTATGTTCGCAGCTTTATAGGTGGCCGGGAGCGGAAGGGGAAGCCCGGGCGGCCCGAAGCTTTAGGGCTCGCCGCAGGCCCCGGTCTCGGCCGCCGCACAATCGACGACCTCCTTGAGCGCCATTAACCTTCTTCGTCCCCCCGCCGTGGCCTTTGCGAAAATATCGACCTGCTGGTCGGCGCTGGTGCCTTCGGCGACGATCGCGCTCAGCCGGGCGATCTCGGCACGGCAGGCCAGCGCTTCGACGTCCTCGTCGATGAAGTCGAGCACCTGCGCGAGCCCGTCCTTGGCGCTCAGCGGCGAGCGCACGAACGGATCGACGAAGATGGCGCCGACGCCGTAGCGCGGGGCGTGCCACTTGTTCTCCCGCGTGATTGCGCGGCCAACGCGGTCGAAGCCGGCATTGAGTGCGCGGTCGCGGTCGAGAGCGCACACCAGGCAGCGGAATAGCGCGGCGATCGCCGTCACGTCATCAAGCCGCGTGCAGCTATCGGCGATGCGCAACTCGACTGTCGGGTTGCCGAGCGAGGGACGCAGTGCTCACCAGATGTTGCGGTAGCCGATCATCTGCAGGTCATCCAAGATTGCGTCGTAGCGCTGCTTCTTGGTGACTTGTTGCTCGGGCCAGAACGCAAGCGGGAAGGTGTCCATGGCCGCAAGCCCGAGGCCGCGCTCCGCCGCCGCATCGCCGAGATCGCGCCGGTAGCGCGCCAGATGGCCGCGGGCCTCGCTCATGCCGGTACAAGGCGGTGTCGCCACTTCGATCTGCGACTGCAACATTTCGGTCATCACGCGGCCGCCGAATTTAGCCCGCGCGCGAGCGAGAAATTTCTTGTCGCTACGGCGCACCGCACGGCGCGTCTTGGCATCGAATACGAAATATTTTTCTTCGATGCCGAACGTGTAAACGGCTGAAGCAACCCGTTGCGGTCGCACTTGGTTCTTGCTGCAATGCAAAACGGCTGCCAGGCAGATACCCCGGCGGCCGTCGATTTTCGCAACTCGCTGCGCGTCAGCCCGTCAGCAGCTTGGCTTGCCGCAACGCGCCGTGTTGATCTTCTCCTGCAGCGCCGGCAGGCCGACCGCTCCGATCACCACCTCGTCGCCGATCACATAGCTCGGCGTGCCGTTCAGTCCCAGCGCTTCGGCGATTTTGAAGTTCTCCTGCAAGGTCGCCTTCACCTCAGGACTGGTCATGTCTTTCTCGATCTGCGCCATGTTCAGCCCGGCATCCTTGGCTGCAGCGAGTGCATGCGATTTGTCGGCCTGACCGCGGCCGCCGAGGAGGCGCTGGTGGAAGTCAAGATATTTTTTGCCGCTTTTATCCTGCATGCGCACGGCGACAGCGACCTGTGCAGCTTCCACCGAGCCCGGGCCGAGCACCGGAAATTCCTTGAGCACCACCTTGAGCTTGGGATCGTCCTTCATCAGCGTGAGCATGTCGCTCATCGCACGCTTGCAGTAGGCGCAGTTGTAATCGAAGAACTCGACGAACGTTACGTTGCCGTCAGCATTGCCGAGCACGACCTGGCGCGGCGACGAGAACAGATTCTGCGCGTGGTCCTTTACCGCCGCCTTGTGTTTCTCTGCTTCGGCGGCGGTTTGTCGCTTCTCGAGCTCGGTCATCGCCTCCTGCAGCACTTCCGGATGCATAACCAGGTATTCGCGTACGATGCGTTCGATCTCGCTCTTCTGCGGGGCGGTGAATTCGTCGGCGCGAGAGGCGTGCGGCAAAGTGAGCGCCAGCAACGCAGCACAGGCGGCGACGAGAAGGCGAGGGCACGTAGTCATGTTCGGGACCTTCGATATCAATTATCGGTATTGGCGCGGGCGTTGGGCGGTTTGACATTGACGATGTCGTCGGCGCGCACCCAGGCAGGCGAGCCGACCGGCAGACGTGTCTTGGCGCGCGCCGCTAGCTGCCGAGCGGTTTTGAGATCGCCGCGGGTGAACGCGGCCTGCGCGGAAGCGAGGTCCGCATTTGCAACATCGCCTTTGCGGCCGTAAGCCATTGCGAGCTGCGAATAAGCTTCCGGCGCGTCCGGTTCCCGCGAGATGGCATAGCGCAACAGGCCAGCCGCTTCATCGGCCACTGCCTTGTTGTCGGTGGCGATCAGCGCCTGCGCCAGCAGGATCTCAATCAGCGGTGCGTTATGCGAAAGCTGCACGGCATGGCGCAGCGGCGCCACCGCGTCGGCCGGACGCCCGCGTTCCAGCAGAGCCTGGCCCTTGAGCTCGAAGAAATATGGATTGTTCGGCTGCGTCTGAATCAATTCGTCGATCAGCAAGATCGCCTGCCGCAGATCGGAATTGCGGTAGGCGGAAATCGCGCGCGCGTAACGCGCCGGCAGGCTATGGTCGCCGAGCGGATAACGGCGCGCCACCGTGTCGGGCCGGTCCATGAAGCCGGACAGCTTCGCCCGCATCATGTCGTGGCGCAGCTGCAGATCGGCGGAGTCCTTGCGATCCCAATAGGGACTCGAATGCGCCAGCGTCGTGAGCGCGGCGACGCGCTCTGCCGGCATTGGATGGCTCTGCAAATAGGGATCCACATAGCGCGAGTTGAACAACGCCTCACTAGACAACCGCGTGAACAGGTCGACCATGCCCTTGGGCGATTGGCCGGTAGCGTTGAGGAATTTTACGCCGGCGTGGTCGGCCTGATCTTCCTGTGTACGCACGTAAGCGAGCAGCGAGCGCTGGATTGCCGACTGCGGCGCCATGATTGCTGCCATGCCGATATCACCGCCACCGTTCCCGGTGCGCGCGCCCGCTACCATGGCGCCAACGCCGAGCAGCATGGCCGCGATCGAAGCGGTTTGCGCCGTTGCGAGTTGTTCGCGCAGCTTCATCAAGTGGCCGCCAGCGAGGTGGCCGGTTTCGTGTGCGAACACGCCAATGATTTCGTTCGGCGTCTTGGCGTCGAACAGCGCGCCGGTGTTTATGAAGATGTGGCGGCCGTCCATCACGAAGGCGTTGAACGAGCGGTCGCCCAGCACCACAACTTTGACGTTCTGCTTGGCGAGGCCGGCGGTGCGCAAAATCGGCTGTGCGTATTCACGCAGAAGCTGCTCGATCTCGGTGTCGCGAATCACCGGCATGCCGCGCAACGCTTCTTCCTGGGCGCGTGCCGGAGTTACGCTCGCCGGTCCGCTGCCCGTCGCCGCCACCGTGAGCGCCGTCGCCAGCACCAGCGCGCGGGCTGCTGGCGTCCAAGCCCTCGTCCTGATAGGTGTGCCGTCTTCGACCATGCCGACTTTCGCGAGTGGGGTGGGCGTTGAACCTAGTGACGCGCCGGATGGCGGTCAACGCAGGCTTCGATCACGACCAAGTCATGAAAACGCATACGCCGAGCAAGCTCCACCAAGCCTATTGAATGCGGCAACAGCGGGGCAGGGTTCCGGCTGGAAGCGGCGATTAACGATGTTTGAGGCTGCAAAACCGCTGTTGACGCCCTCCAAACGCAGCAATGTGCCGCCGTTTATCGTCATGGACGTGATGGCGGCGGCGGCGCAACTCGAGGCGGGCGGGCGGAGGGTCATCCACATGGAGGTGGGCCAGCCGGCGGCGTCAGCACCTTTGGCCGCGCGGCAGGCTGCGCAGGCCGCGCTCGCCCAAGGCCGCATCGGTTACACCGAGACGCTTGGTATCCCCTCACTTCGTGAGCGCATTGCCCGCCACTATTCCGACACCTACGAGCTCGCGCTCGATCCCGGCCGAGTGGTCGTGACCACCGGTTCTTCCGGCGGCTTCATCATGGCGTTCCTGGCACTGTTTGAGCCGGGCGATCGGGTAGCACTGGCCAATCCCGGCTATCCGCCCTACCGGCACATTCTGTCGGCGCTAGGGTGCGAGCCGGTTCTGATCGAAACCTCGGCCGACACGCGCTGGGCACTGTCGGCAAAGGCGTTACTTGCCGCCAACCGCGCAAGTCCGCTCAAGGGCGTGGTGATCGCTAGCCCCGCCAATCCGACCGGCACCATGATGGAGGCGGACGCTCTCGCGCGTCTAATCGCGGTGGCGGAAGCCGAACGCATTCGCGTGATCTCCGATGAGATCTATCACGGCCTCGACTATGCCTTTGCCGCCGAGACCGCCGCCAAACTTTCGGAGCGCGTCGTGGTGATCAATTCGTTCTCAAAATATTTCTGCATGACCGGCTGGCGTATAGGTTGGATGGTGGTGCCCGACAATCTCGTGCGCGCCATCGAGCGCCTGCAGGGCAATCTCGCGATCTCGGTGCCGACGCTAGCACAGATCGCGGCGCAGGCCGCCTTCGACGGGCGCGCCGAGATGGAAGCGGTCAAGCGCGGCTACGAGGAGAACCGCAGCATTCTGGTGGAGGGCTTGCCGAAGGCCGGGCTCGACAAATTCCTACCGGTCGACGGCGCATTCTATCTCTACGCAGATATCCGACGCTTCTCCGACGACAGCCTTGATTTCGCCAAGCGCATTCTTAACGAGGCGGGCGTGGCGGCGACTCCCGGCATCGATTTCGATCCGATCGACGGCAAACATTTCCTGCGCTTCTGCTACGCAGGCTCTGCGGCCGAGATGCACGAGGCGGTAGAACGGATCGGCAACTGGCTGCATGGATAGGAACCACCATTATCAAAGCCACAACCAATCGCCAGAAACTGCCCGCGCTGCTGGCCGTGGGTAAGACGCTCGTGCTTCCCGACGCACAGGATCCGGTGAGGGCCATGCTCGTCGAGTGCGCGGCCTTTCCGGCGGGCCAGTCCGCCTTTGAGGTCGCCAAGCTGCGCCTTTCCGGCTGCACACAGATCCAGGGCTGTGTATTTTGGCTGCCGCGCCCGACGGCCGAAACTGCCGCTATGTTCGTGCGGTAAGTGGACGCCGAGGGTCTGGCGAAGCTCGGGCCGCCGCAGGCCAAGGCGAGTTAACGACCACTCAGCTCTTGCTATCGTGGCTCGGCCCTACTTGACCGCTCGGTGTCACCCGCCCGCGCTTGTCGTCCTTATTCGACATGCAGCGCGAGATGAAGGCGTTGCGCTTTGCACCCACGAGCTTCTGGTCGTCGGCGCCGAATTTGCAAGTCTCCATCTTCTGCGCTTTGGTGAGGGCGGAGGCTGGGCTTCCCAGCAGCAGCACCGGAATCGCGCTTATCAAGACCATACGTGCTCGCATGGAGGTACTCCTTTTCCTTGTCGATGCAGACTGAATCACGCGCAGGATATTAGCGCAATGCGGCCGCGATGTTGCCGCCGTCGACGGTGGTCACGTTAGCGGTGGTCTTCAGCGCCAGCGCCTGCTCCAGGAAGGCCTGCGCGACGTCTTCAGGCGTAACCTCGCATTGCAGCAGGTTGCCGCTCATGTAGTCTTTCTCGGAGACGCCGCGCACTTGCGCGCGCTGCTTAATGAGGTCGTCGGTCAGCAGGCCAGAGCGGATACGGTCGGCGTTAACTGCATTGGCGCGAATGCCGTCGGCGCCATAATCGAGCGCGTATTGCCGCACCAGAAACAGCGTCGCCGCCTTGGGCAGGCCGTAGGGACCGAAATTAGGTCCCGGGTTCACCGCCTGCTTGGACACATTGAACAAAAGGCAGCCGCCGCTACCCTGAGCAAGCATGATCTTGACCGCAGCCTGGGCGACCTTCTGGTGCGCGAAGAAATTCAATTCAAAGCTTTTGCGCAACGTAGCCTCGTCGACCTCGCCAATCTTGCCCTGCCAGGCGGCGCCGGCATTCGAGATTGCGATATCGACGCCGCCGAAAGCGGCAACCGTAAGCTCGATCGCGGTGTGCAAGGAATTCGCGTCGGTTACGTCGCACTGCAGCGCGATCGCAGAACTGCCATGAGGTTTGGCGGCGTCTGCGGCGGCTACGGCATCGAGATCGAGCAGGGCCACTGCGGCGCCGGCTGACGCGAAAGCCTTGGCAGTGGCCGTGCCGATGGCTCCGCCGGCGCCAGTGATGACCGCGACCTGGCCCTCGAGCGGCAGCCGGTTACGCGCACCGAGCTTGGCGAGCTCGAGCGGCCAATATTCGATGTCGAACATGTCGGCTTCAGCGATTGACGTGAAGCGGCCAATCGCCTCTGCGCCGGCGATACCATCAACCGCGGCTTCCGCGATATCGGCGGCGATGCGGGCGTCCTTAACGGTCGTGCCCAGCCCGAACAGGCCGAGATCCGGCACCAGCACTACGCGCGGCAGCGGATCATGCATCGCGGCATTCGGCGAGCGGGTGCGATTGCGCTCGAAATAATCTGTATAACGTTTGATATAATTTTGCACTGCGTCGCGCGTGGCCGTCTTAAACGCGTCGAGCGCATCAGCCCGTGGAGGCGGCACCAGCAGCGGCCAGTTTTTGGTGCGGATGGCATGGTCGGGCGTAATCACACCCTCGTTGGCGTAGCGCGCGACGTCCTTGCCGTTCACGTAGGTAAGAATTGCGTTGTTGGTGCGGAACTCAAGGACAAAGCGTTGATGCGCGCCTTCGCCGAAGGCGTCCCTCAGCGTTACGGCACCGCGTATGATCGGGGCCACGTCGTGCACGGGAGCGATCTGTCGCGGCACCGCCGCGCCGGCAACCGTCTTTTTGTTCTTGCTGACGCGCGTTTCGGCGAGCGTGACGAAGTCGATCATGCGCTCGTAGGCCTGCCGTGCATCGTCGCCGAAGGTGAAGATGCCGTGCTTGTCGAGGATTATGCCTTCCACCTTGGGATCGCGGTCGAACGCCTCGGCCGCGGACTTGGCCAAGGCGAAGCCCGGCATGATGTAAGGTACGAAGCCGAGCCGCTTGCCGTAAACTTCCGCGCAAAGTTCGTCCGAGTTCGGCTGGTCGATCAGGCTGAGCACGGCAGTTGCGTGCGTGTGATCAACGAATTTCGCCGGAACAAATGCATGCAGCAGCGTCTCGACCGAAGGCGAGGGCGCCAGCGGATCGATCAGCAGTGCGCGCAGTAGACGCACCATCTCGTCATCGGAGAGTGTCTTGTGCGCGCGCAACGAGCGCGCCGGCTCGAGCCG